>Ga0268265_10000335_pt1 | contig 51104 bp, 44 predicted proteins | sample KBSSwiS52_FD_190355 | JGI IMG/M metagenome (GOLD analysis project Ga0268265, IMG submission 190355) | Switchgrass rhizosphere microbial communities from Kellogg Biological Station, Michigan, USA - KBS Switchgrass S5-2 (SPAdes) (version 2) | ecosystem: Host-associated > Plants > Roots >...
CCCGGCGCACACGGTGTTGAAGCTGTACATGATGGCCGGGCCGCAGAGCATCCGCACGGCCTGCATGTCGTTCGTGGCCCGCGCCATGAGATCGCCCGTGGAGCGCTCGTGGAAAAAGCCCGGCGGCTGTTGCTCCAGATGGGCGAAGTACTCGTTGCGGATCTCGAATTCGACGTCCCGGCTCATGCCCACCAGGATCATGCGCTGGAGATAGCTGAAGTAGCCCTGGACCATGGCGACGCCGAGGATCAGGCCGCCATAGGCGAGCAGGGCCCGCCAGGTCACCTCCTCCTGGAGCGAGTCGATCGCCTGGCCGACCAGCAGCGGGTTGGCCATGCCGACCGCCACCGACGCGAGGATCGAGAGGAGTCCCAGCACGAGCTTGCGCTTGTGAGGGCGGAGATAGGGCCAGAGGGAGGCGAGGCGCTTCAGCACGGGGGGAGCCTATCGCAAGTGTGGAGGCCCTCACCCCCCGACCCCCTCTCCCGGTCCACCCGAGCACACCCTCCCCGGGAGAGGGGGAGACTTACATCCGATGAGCTGCTTGCCGGGTGCGCGGGAGGGTCCCGGGTCCCTCCCCCCGTTTCCGCAGATTGCCGTAGAGACGCCCCAGTCCTCTACCATGGCGCTGCCGGGTCCACCAGGGCCGGGGCGTCTCATGGCCTCAGCTGCCACCAGTGCGCCGGCAGCCGTGGGGAAGAGACGCCCCGACCCTGTTCACCCGGCAGGTTCGTGCCAGCGTACTGGGGCGTCTCTACGGTCCCGCCGTGGGGGAACGGAGAACCGGCGATGTGCTTCCCGAACCTCCGCGGTATCCGGCCCAACGGGCCGGCAGAATGGAGCCCAGGGCTGAAGGCCGAAGGCCGATGCCCTGGGTCAAGGACAAAACAAGGCGGTGCGGCCTGAAGGGCCGCGAGAGCTCTGCTTGCGAGGCGATGCCGCCCGGGGAGCCCCCCTCCTGACCCCCCAGAGCCAACTCTTCCCGGGGGAGGAACCCCCGCCCGCGGTCGTCTACCCGAGTCGCAAATACTGTTGCCCGAGGCGCTCGGGCGTCTACCCGAGTTGCAAGTACTGTTGCCCGAGGCACTCGGGCGGCTGCCCGAGCCGTCCGGGCGCTTGCCCGAGCCGTCCGGGCAACTGCCCGAGAGGCTCGGGCGTTTACCCGAGTCGCAAATACTCTTGCCCGAGCCGTCCGGGCTTCTGCCCGAACCGTCCGGGAAGCTGCCCGAACCGTCCGGGCGAGCGCCCGAGGCGCTCGGGTCGCTGCCCGCGGCCCTCGGGGGCTTGCCCGAGACGCTCGGGCTCCTGCCCGCGGCTCTCGGGCGCTTGCCCGGACGGTTGGGGTAACTGCCCGAGGCTCTCGGGTCACCGCCCGAGGCTCTCGGGGAGCTGCCCGAGGCTCTCGGGGAGCTGCCTGAAGCTCTCGGAGGTCTTCCCGAGCGCCTCGGGCGCTTGCCCTGGCGGTTCGGTCCGGGATCACCGGCTCGGCGCCTTCAGATACTTGTCCAGGAACGTCAGCGTGGCCTCGTAGGCCCTCTTCTGGCTCTCTTTGCGCCGGAAGCCGTGACCCTCGTTCTCGAAGACGAGGTACTCCACCGGCACCCCGTTCTTCTTCACCGCCTCGACGATCGAGTCCGACTCCTGTTTGAGGACGCGCGGGTCGTTCTCCCCCTGGAGGACGAGGAGCGGCCTTTCGATCTTGTCGGCGTGGAAGAGCGGCGACTTGCGCAGCAGGGCGTCGGCGTCCTTCTCGGGGTCACCGATCTCCCGGATGAGGCCGTCGCGCTCGGCGCCCCACCAAGCCGGGATGCTCTCCATGGTCCGCTTCCAGTTGGAGATGCCGTAGACGTCGACGCCCACGGCGAACTCCTTCGGGCGGAAGGCGAGCGCGGCGAGCACCATGTAGCCGCCGTAGCTGCCGCCGTAGATGCCGATCCGCTCCGCATCGATCCAGCCGGCCGCGGCGAGCATCTTCTTGCTCGCCACGCAGTCGTCCAGGTCGACATCGCCGTGCTTGCGGTCGTCCAGGGAGTGGAAGGTCTTGCCGTAGCCGCTGCTGCCCCGGTTGTTGATGTCGAAAACGGCATAGCCATGGTTCACGAGGTACTGGATCATGGCGCTGTAGCCGGGCGTGGCCTGGCCGCCGGGTCCGCCGTGCACCTTGACGAGGGCCGGCACCCGGTTGCCGGGCGAGGCCTGGTGCGGCCTGTAGAGGATGCCGGGGACCTCGAGCCCGTCGTAGGACTTGAAGCGCACGATCTCGCCGGAGACCAGGTCGGCCGGATCGATCTGATCCCCGAGGCTGCGCGTGAGCTGCCGGTCCTTGCCCGTCTTCAAGTCGCGGACGTACAGGTTGGGCGGCGTGTTGCCGGCCTCGGCGTAGTAGGCCAGCCAGCGGCCGTCGGGGGAGAATTCGACGTCGGTCACGAGCTGGTCCGGGACCCGCGGCAGCTCGACCGGGCGCATGCCCGCGGCCTCGAACGCGCTGACCCGGGTGCGGGCATCGTCGTTGACGGCGACCACCAGGTGCTTGCCGGAGCGCGAGAAGCCGGCGGCGACCACGTCCCAGCTCGGACGCAGAACCTCCTCCTGCTTGCCGGTGACCATGTCGTAGCGCATCAGGCGCTTGAACTCCGCCCCCTGGTCGGTCGTGTAGTAGAGGCTCGCGCCGTCCGGGCTGAAGGCCTGGAAGCCGTTGTCCACCTCCGCGCCGGGCGGATCGTCGGGGGTGAGGAGCACCGTCCTGCCGGTCGTCCGGTCGTGCAGAAGGAGGTCGTTGTCGGACGTGCCCTGCGACTTCCCGAGCGCCACGTGGCGACGGTCGGGCGAGACGCCCTGCGGCAGGAAGCCGCCCGGGTTGGTGAACAGGAGCTTGCGCTCGTACCCGTCGAGGGCCATCTCGTAGACGTCGAAGAGGCCCGGATCGCGCTCGTTGGTGGTGAAGAAGAAGGAGCGCCCGTCGGGCGCCCAGTCCAGGAACTCGGCTCTGACCTTCTCGCCCGGCGTCAGGTCGCGGACCTGGCCGTCCGGCGACTGCACGTACAGGTGCGTCAGCTCGTTGCCCCCCTGGTCGCTCAGATAGAGGAAGCGCTCGTCCCGGGGGAACCAGCCGATGACCTGGACGGCGTTCACCTTGGAATCGGTGAGTTGGACCGGCGCGCCGCCGTCGACCGGGATGGCGAAGGCGTTGAAGACCCCGGTCCGGTTGCTGCTCACCAGGATCTTGCTGCCGTCCGGGGAGAACGTGTCGGCATAGCCGCCCATGGGCAGCGCGGCATTGGGGGAGCCGGCGTAGCTCGTGGTCGAGAGGAGCTGGTCGATCGTGTACTGGCGCACCTGCCGGGGCGCCGGGCTCTCCCCCAGGATAGGGAGGGCGAGCAACAGCGCGAGAGGGAGGATCCGGTTCATGGAAGTCTCACTTTCTGGTCATGGCCATCAGCCGGTGCGCGAGCGCGGCGCAGCCCGCGACCAGCAGCACGAGCCCCACGATCACCCAGATGCGCCGGCCTTCGATGCCGGCGATCCAGGCCACGTAGAGCGGACCGGCGAGGATGCCGAGGATCAGTGTCAAGCGCGAGCCCCAGCTCATCCGGGGACGGGAGGTATCAGGTTCGGAGGGTTCCATCAATCCTGCTCATGAAACGTTGCGGCGAGCACGCCCGGCGCGCCCTGCGGATGAAGGGAGACCGCGTCCATGTCCCGGGTGATCTCCAGGCGGAGGATCGGCCGGCCCTCGGCGATGTACTTGGCTTCATAGTGGGTGCGCGGCCCCTCGTCCCAGACGCGGTCGCGGTGCTCCACCCGGATGCCAGGATAGCCCTCCAGGATTCCGCGCACCAGCTCGCCGTATTCCAGGAAGTCGGTGGCGAAGAGCAGCCGTCCGCCCGGCCGCACCAGCCCGATCACCAGGTCGAGCGTCTCGGGATCGAACAGCCGCCGCTTGTGATGGCGGCTCTTGGGCCAGGGATCGGGGAAGTAGACGTGCACCGCCGCGGCGAAGCCGGCCGGCAGCACGGTCGAGACCAGGTAGAGGGCCTCCCCCCGGATCGCCACCCAGTTCGAGAGCCCGCGCTTGCGCGCCCGCTCCACGAAGTGGCGCCAGTACTCCGCGGCCAGCTCGATGCCCAGGAAACGGCGGCCGGGATCCTCCTGGCAGCGGCGCAGGAGGTACTTTCCCTTGCCGAAGCCGATCTCGACCTCCCAGTCTCCGGCACCGGGGACGAGCCGGTCGAGAGGGAGCGGCGCCCCCAGGTCGGCGAGCCCCTGGTCGCCGGCCAGGGTCGCCACCACGGCGGGCTGGATCACAGCAGGTCCTCGCGGCCCCGCGACGCCAGCTCCTGGACGAGTTTCTTGACCTCCTGCGAGCGCTCCTTGGGGATCACCAGCACGGAGTCGCCGGTGCGGACCACCACCAGGCCGCTCACCCCCAGCACCGCGATCGTTCCCGCGTCGGAGAACAGCAGGTTCCCCTCCGACTCCAGGGCGAGCACGTCGCCCCTCCCCGTGTTGCCCTGCTCGTCGCGGGCGAGCACCTCGTCGAGCGCGGCCCAGGAGCCGAGATCGCTCCAGCCGCAATCCAGGGGGAGGGTCGCGATCGAGTCGAGCTTCTCCATGACGGCGTAGTCGATCGAGTCGGCGGGCAGCCTGGGGTAGAGCTCGGCGACCCGCCCGGGAGCGGCGGCGATCGCCTCCAGACCCTGGTGCAGCGCGGGCTGGAGGCGCGCCAGGACGTCGAGCAGGGTGGTGCCGCGGAAGACGAAGATGCCGGCGTTCCAGAGGTGGTTGCCCGAGGCTACGTAGCGCTCGGCCGTCGCAAGGTCGGGCTTCTCCACGAAACGGCGCACCCGGCGCACGCCATCCTCCTCCATCCCTTCCTCCAGCTCCAGATAGCCGTACCCGGTCTCGGGCCAGCGCGGGGTGACGCCGAGCGTCATGATCCGGTCTTCCCGCTTGACGGCGCGGGCGGCGCGGGCGAGCGAGTCGCGGAAGGCCGCGGGATCGCCCACCCTGTGGTCCGAGGGGAGGACGACCACCACGTCGCGCCGCGCCTCCTCGGGCATGGAGCGCACCGACCAGCCGATGGCCGGAGCGGTGTTGCGCCCCTCGGGCTCGAGGAGGATCTGCTGCGGCGGCACGTCGGGCAGGTCGCGGCGGACGTCCTCGGCGAGCGCGCGGGTGGTGCAGACCCAGACCGCGCCGGGCTCGACGAGCGGGCGCAGGCGGTCCACCGTGTCGCGCAGCAGGCTGCGCTCGCCTTCCAGGGCCAGGAGCTGCTTGGGACGGCGCTTGCGCGACAGCGGCCAGAAGCGGGTTCCGCTCCCGCCGGCGAGGATCAGCGCCTGCATCCGGCTACGCGGAATCCTCCCCGAGCTCCATGCCCATGACATGGTAGCCGGCATCCACGTACACGGTCTCGCCGGTGATGCCGCTGGAGAGCGGGGAGAGGAGGAAGAGGCCGAGGTTGCCGACCTCCTCGTGGGTGACGTTGCGGCCCAGGGGCGCCATGCCTCCGACCTTGCTGTACATCTTCACGAACCCGGGGATGCTGCGCGCCGCGACCGTGCGCACCGGGCCGGCCGACACGGCGTTGACCCGCACCTGCTTCTTGCCCATCTCGTAGGCCAGGTAGCGGACGCTCGCCTCCAGCGCGCTCTTGGCGATGCCCATGACGTTGTACTTGGGCACCACCTTCTCGGAGGCGTAGTAGGTGAGCGTCACCAGCGCGCCCCCCTCGGCGAGGAGCGGCTCGGCATGGCGGGCGACTGCGACCAGCGAGTAGGCGGAGATGTCGAGCGCGGTGAGCCAGTCCTGGCGGGTGGTCTCGATGTAGCGCCCGTCCATGGCGGCCCGCGGGGCGAAGGCGATGGAGTGGACCACGAAGTCGAGCCCGCCCCAGGCATCCCGGAGGTCGCCGAAGGTGGCTTCCAGGTCCTCCTCGCGGGTGACGTCGCACTGGGAGAGCCGGGTGCCCGGCCGGTCCCTGGTGAGCTTCTCCAGCTCTTCCTTGAGGCGCTCGCCCTGGTAGCTGAACGCGAGCTCCGCGCCCGCGGCATGGAGCCGCTCGGCGATGGCCCAGCCGAGGCTCCGGGCGTTGGCGACACCCATGACCAGCCCGCGCTTGCCCTTCAAATCGATCTCGATCATGGCCGCGTATCTTACTCGAAGCCGGAAGGCAGGGTCGAAACCGGCTAAGATCCGGCGCATGCGCAGCCTTCGAATGATCCTCCTGCCGGCCCTTCTCGGGCTTCTCCTCGCCTGCTCGGCCAGCGCCGGCCCGGGCCAGGCTCCGAGCGAGCCCCAGCCGGGGCCGACCCAGCCCGCCGGCGCGACGCCCAAGCTCGGCACCCACGCTCCGGCCGAGACCGCGGTGGACATCCGCGGCAAGATCACGCAGTTCCACCGCGCCGTCTATGGCGAGCCGCCGCTCGCGACCATCCTCGTCGAGGGCTCTCTCGGCGGCGACACCCGCTACGACCTCGCGAAGGTCCGGATCACCCGCGACACGAAGGTGTACCAGACCCGCGGCGGCAGGCGCCTGCCGTACAGCCGCCTGCTGATCGGGGACCTCGTCGAGGTGACCTTCGAGGGTCCGGTGACGGAGTCCGACCCGGTCGAGGGCATCGCGGCCGAGATCGTGCGCCTGGCGTCAGAGCCCGTCGAGCAGTGAGCCGAGAATGAGCAGGGCGCCGGCGATCACCAGCGCCCAGATTTCGTAGTCGCCGGGGACGGCGACCATGCCCAGAACTCCGAGCAGGCCGATCAGCCAGAGAACGATCGCGATGATCAGGGTCACCTGCTTGGGGGCCTGCGTCTTGAAACCTCTGCCTGCCATGAGATCCTCCCTCCGGATCCAAGGTCCGTGCGTTGCAACAGGTTCGCGGTGCAGCGGGTGAAGAGTACACCCAAACCGGCCGGCAGTGAGGCAGACCCAGAGGACACCGTGGCTGAAGTTACCCGCTCAGCTCGTCCAGGAGCTGACGGGCCTCGCGCAGGTCCCGGGTCGCGAAGCCCTCCTGAAACCTGCCGTACAGGGGCGCGAGGAGCTGCCGGGCCTCGGCGGCCCGGTCCTGATCGCGGAGCAGGCGGGCCAGGCTCGTGGCCGTGCGCAGCTCGAACAGGAGGGCGCCCTGCCGGCGGGCGATCTCCAGCGCCTGCCGGAAAGCCGCTTCGGCCCCTTCCGCCTCGGGGACCCGGAGCAGCAGCTCGGCTCGTATGCGATACAGCTCCGCGTCGTGGTGGACGTCGATCTGCGCCGCGGTCATCGCCAGAGCCTCCGCGATGGTTGCCAGGCCCTCCGCGATCCTGCCGGCACTGAGATACGCCTCGGCGAGATAGCTGAGCCAGTAGGACCGCACGAGCTTCGTGCCGATCGCGTCGTGGTTGCGCAGCCCCTCCTGCATCAGCGCGATCCCGCGCTCGGGCTCTCCCTGGTGCACCAGCGTCGATCCGTAGACGCACGTCGCCACCGCCAGGAAGTAGGGGTACCGCTGCTCGCGGGAGATCTCGATCAGGCTCTCCGCCGCCCGCTGCAGCTCTTCGGGCTGCCGCAGCTCGTGCCACCAGGTCATCTCGAAGAAGCGGCCCATGGCGACGGCGTACGGCGAGGAGAGCGACGCGAGGATCCGCAAGGATTCCTCTCTCTTGCGAGCGCTTTCGTCCAGCTGGCCGCAGAGCCGCAGGCACAGGAAGCCGTACAAGTGCGGCAGGACGCCGATGTCCTCGCCGAACGTCTGCGCAAGCCGGGCGTGGAGGTCCGGGCGATAGATCGAGACCGCCTTCTCCAGAAGCTCCCTGGCTTTCTGGAAGGCGCCGCTGAAGAAGGCCGTGACCCCCCGCACCGTGAGACCGACGAAGGCGTGCTCCTCTCCGTCCACCGCCAGCCGGCCGATCTCCTCGGCCAGGTCCAGGGTGGGCTGCCGATGGCCCATGAGGCGATGGTAGACCCAGAGGCCGTAGAGGGACGGAATCAGCCGCGGGGAGCCTCCGAACTCGCGGCAGAGCACCTCGATGCGGGCGGCATTCTCCCCCACCTCCTGCGCGGCATGGCCCTTGACCGGAAAGAGGGCGATGCCCATCGTGGACCGCAGCGCGAGCTCCTGCTCCAGCGTCCGCGGCGACACCGGCAGGCCCGCCAGCAGATCGATGCCCTTGCGGCAGTGGCTGAGCGCCTCGCTGTAGGCCGAGCGCCGCAGGGCGCGCAGGGCCGCCTGCTGGAGGTGGCCGGCGGCGTCCGCGGCCAGGCCGGCCTTCTCGCAATGGTGGGCCAGGATCTCCGGCTCGACCTCCTGCGCCTGCGCGAGCGCCTCCCGCAGGGCCTCGACGATCCTGGCGTGGATCTGCTGCCGCTGGCTGTGCAGGAGCGAGAGGTAGGCGGCGTCCTGGATCAAGGCGTGCTTGAACACGTAGCGCGTCCGCGGGGCCAGTCCGCGGTGGTGGACGAGCTCGGCCTGGAGCAGCTCGTCGAGCCCGCGTTGCAGCACCTCCGGCGTGAAGCGGGAGACGGCCGCCAGCAGCTCGAAGGAGAAGACCCGTCCGATCACGGCGGCGAGCTGCGCGATCTCCTTGGCGTCTCCCAGGCGGTCCAGCCGCGCCATGAGGGACCCGTCCAGCGTCGAGGGGATGTCCAGCTCCTCCCCGCTCCGCCCCGACTCGAGCACGGCCTTGGTCAGCTCCTCGACGAACAGGGGGACGCCGTCGGTCCTGTCGATGATCTGCCGCCGCACGTCGGCCGGCAGCGCCGCGCCCTGGGCGACGCGCTCGATCAGGGCCTCCACCTCGCCGTCGGTCAGGCGGCTCAGGCTGATCTGGGTGACATGGCCCTGGTGCTTCCAGTGCGCCTGGAAGCCGGGCCGGAAGGTGGCGACGAGCATCAGGGGCAGGGAGGGGATCTCTGCGATCAGCAGGTCCAGCAGCTCGAGGGTCGAAGGATCGATCCAGTGGAGATCCTCGACGATCATGACCTGAGGCCGGCGCTCGGCCATCGCGCCCAGCAGCTCCACCAGGGCCTCGAGGGTCCTGCGGCGCTGCATGTCCGCGCTCAAGGCCAGCGGGGGATAGCGTCCCGCGGTCGGCAGGGACAGGAGGGACGCGAGGAGGGGGACGTTCTCCGCCAGGGCGAGACCGTACTGGCGCAGCAGCTCTTCGAGCTGCGCGAGCTTCTGCTCCGGGCTCTCCGCCGCCGCGGTGAACACGCTGCGCTCCAGGAGCTCGACGAGGGGAAAGAACGGCGTGCTCTGGGTGTAGGGGGAGCCGTATCCGATCAGCCAGGTGGCATCGCCGGCGAGCCCCTCCCGCAGGGCGCGCACCAGGCGCGACTTGCCGATGCCGGCCTCGCCGCTGATCACCACCGCCTGGCCGGTCCCCGCGCGGGCCAGGCGGAAGCGGTCGAGAAGCAGGCCGAGCTCCCGCTCGCGGCTCACCAGGGGAGCCGGCGCCTCGCCGCTGTCCTCCCGCTGATCGATGGCCTCCAGCACCCGGTACACCGGCACCGGCTCGTCGAAGCCCGGCAGGTGCACCGGCGCCAGCGCCTGGGTCGTGAAGCCGCGGGCGAGCAGCCGCCGGCTCGCGGCGCTCACCACGACGGTGCGTCCGGGGACGGCGCTCTGGAGCCCCGTGGCGAGGTCGAGCGTCGCGCCGAGCTGGAGCCGCTCGGCCGCCGGGGCCGCGGGCTTGACCACGGCCGGACCGGTGTGCACGGCGATCCGGACGGCGAGCTTCTGCCCGCTGCCCATCCCCGGCCACCTCCCGAGCTGGTCGATCCGGTCCGCGAGCAGGCGCGCCGCGCGGATCGCGCGATGGGCGTCGTCCTCATGGGCCCGGGGATAGCCGAAGCAGAGCCAGAGAAGGTTGCCCAGCGCGCCGCCCAGGCAGCCGTCGAGCTGCCCGGCGATCCCCTCCGCCAGCTCGCGGACCGCGGTCATGGCCTCGGACAGGATCTCGAGGTCGAGAGGCCGGGTCTCTCCCGACCGCTCGTCGACGCCGACCAGGCCGCAGCAGACCACGGTGAGCCGGCGGAGCTCCCCGCTCGGCCGGGCGTTCCCGCTCGCGGAGGAAGATTCCGGCCGCGGCCCCTCGATGATCGTCGCCTCGCCGGAGATCCCGGACACGACGACCGTCTGCGCCAGGGCGATCGGGAGCGCAGCGAGGATGATGGCGAGGATATCGGTGAGGCTGTCCGCGACCTCCCTGGCGCTCCAGGGCCGGTCGCCGGGCTCCTTTGCGAGCAGCCGGCCGACCAGGTCGGACAGCGCCTGCGGGACCTCGGGACGGACGCGGGCGAGCGGTGGCGGGTCGAAGCTCAGGACCCGCGTCAGGGTCTCCCGCGCGTTGCCCCCGCGGAAGGGCGGCTCCCCCGTCAGGGTCTCGTAGAGGAGCGAGCCCAGGGAAAAGAGATCGGAGCGCACGTCGAGCCGCAGCCCCTGGGTCTGCTCGGGCGACATGGCGTAGCAGGTGCCGAGGATGGTGCCGGGCGCCGAGAGCGACAGCTCGGCGGCGGCGATATCTTCCGGGTCCGGGGCCCCTTCCGCGATGTCCTTGGCGAGGCCGAAATCGAGGATCTTGGCGCGGCCCGCCGGCGTCACCATGACGTTGGAGGTCTTGAGGTCGCGGTGGAGGATGCCGTGCAGGTGGGCTTCGGCGAGCCCGTCGGCGATCTCCCGGCCGAGCCGGACCGCCTGCGCGGGGGCGAGAGGCCCCTCCTCCTTGAGCAGGGCGTGAAGCGTCCGGCCGTTGACCAGCTCGAGCACGACCCATTCGCCGTCGTCGCGCTCGACGAGGTCGTAGACCTGGACGATGGCGGAATGGTTGAGGCGGGCCGCGGCCCGGGCTTCGCGGAGCAGGCGCTCGCGAGCGTTGGGGATCGAGCTCGCGAGGATCCGCTTGACGGCGACCTGGCGCCGCAGACGCTCGTCCCAGGCGCGCCAGACCGTGCCCATGCCGCCGGCCCCCAGCGGGATCTCGAGCCGATAAGGGCCGACCCGCTCGACGAGCTCGTCTTCCGCACACTTGGCATCCACATTGACTAAGTGTTGCGGAAACCGGATTTCTATCATCCCCGGGCGTTGCTCGCCGGCCCGTGCAGAGGCTGGGCTCAGTCCCTCCTACCCGCAGACCTCCCGGAACAGCCGCAGGAAATTGCCGCCGAGGACCTTCTCCACGGCGTCACTCTTCCAGCCCCGGCGCTTCAGGGCGTCCGCGAGCACCTGCATGCGCTGCGGCGTGTTGAGGTCGGGCACGGTCACGTGCTTGGGCTCGCGCTCGGAGCCCGGCAACCCCTGGTTGCGGCGGTAGAACCCGCGGTGCCCCTGCAGCACGATCTCCGGCGGCGTGTCGTCGAAAAGGACGGGGCCGTCGCTGCCGAAGCCGGCGAGGCCGATCCCGCCCACCTTCACCACATGATCCAGATGGTCCACGACGTCGTCCACGGACGGTTTGTCGCGGTCGGTCAGCCAGACGCTCATCGAGAAGACGCCGAAGTAGCCGCCCTTCTCCGCCAGGGCGCGGATCACCTCGTCGGTCTTGTTGCGCCCGGTCGGGAAGAGGGCGCGGCAGCCGGCGTGCGTGACGGCCGCGGGCCGCTTCGACAGGCGGATCGCCTCCAGCGTGGTGCGGTCGCCGCAGTGGGAGAGGTCGATCAGCATGCCGGCCGCGTTCATCTCGGCCACGAGCCTCTCGCCGAGCAGGGAGAGCCCGGCGTCGCTCCTCTCGCGGTAGGAGTCGCCCACGGCGTTGCGGTCGTTGTGGGTGAGCTGGAGCACGCGCAGCCCGAGAGTGTGGAAGAAGCGCAGGTTGTCGAGGTTGCGGTCGTTGACCGAGTAGGTCGAGGCGTCGAGGATCGCGGCGTCCTGGCAGGCGAGGATGACGCCGAGCTTCCCCAGCCGCCGCGCTTCCTCCACGTCCACGGCCTTGAGCACCTTGAGGAACCCGGAGCCCTCGCGCTCGAACGCCGAAGCCCACTCCGCCAGGCCCTGGGTCGCGTTCGCGAAGTTGCGCGGGAAGCAGCGGACGTCCACGACCGCCGCCGACAGGCCGGCCGCCACCGCCTCGCGCGGATCGAAGAACGGGCCGTCGGGCGTGAGCGTATCGATGGCCAGGGGCAGCGAAGGCACCTCGCCCCAGGCCAAGCGCGTGCCGGCCAGCGCCGCCGCGGCTCCCAGGAAGGTTCTGCGGGTGATCATCCCTTTTTCTCCTCCAGCTCGGCCCACCGCGCATACAGCCGCTCGACCGTCTGCCGGGCCGCCTCCAGCTCGGCGCTGCGGGCCTGGAGCCTGGCGAAGTCGGTGGCGACCGCGGGATCTTCCATGCACTTCTGGGCCGCGGCCAGGGCGTCCTCGGCCTCCAGGATCTTCGCCTCCATCTGCTCCCACTCGAGCTTCTCCTTGTAGGAGAGGCGCTTCGGCTTCTCCTCCCTGGCAGGCGCCGCCCTGGGCGCGGCGGGTTTCTGCGCCGGGGCCTCCCGGTGAGCTTCCCACTGCGCGTAGTCGGCGAAATAGCGGGAATTGCCCCTGCCGTCCAGGGCGAGGACCACGGTCGAGACGCTCTCCAGGAGATAGCGGTCGTGGGTCACCAGGACCAGCGCGCCGGGGAACTCCAGCAGGCTCTCCTCCAGGACTTCCAGCGTGGGGATGTCCAGATCGTTCGTGGGCTCGTCCAGGATCAGGAGATCCGCGGGCTGGAGCATCAGGCGGGCGATCAGGATGCGCGCCTGCTCGCCGCCCGACAGGCGCGACACCGGCGTGTCGAGCTGCTCGGATCGGAACAGAAATCGCTTCGCCCAGGAGGCCACGTGCACCGAGCGCCCCTGGTAGAGCACCGAGTCCCCCTCCGGCGCGAGCGCCCGGCGCAGCGACACCGAGCGGTCCAGGGTGTCCCGGCCCTGCTCAAAGCGGACGGTCTTCAGCCACTCCGCGCGCTCGATCGTTCCCGCGTCGGGCTCCAGGATGCCGTCGAGGAGCGACAGCAGCGTGGTCTTGCCGCTGCCGTTCGGCCCGAGCAGGCCGAGCCGCGCGCCCGGGGTGAGCTTGACGTCGAGCCCCGAGACAATCCTTCGCCCATCGAATGACTTGGCGAGCCCGGTGGCGACGAGGAGCTTCTTGGTCTTGCGGTCCGAGGCGTTGAAGTCGAGGCCGACGCGGGCCTGGGCGGCGGGGCCGGTGCGCTCCTTGATCTCGTCGAGCTCCGAGATGAGGCGCTCGGCCTCCTGGATGCGCCCCTTGGCCTTGGTGGTGCGCGCCTTGGCGCCGCGCTTGAGCCACTCCACCTCGCGCCGCACCCGGTTGGCGAGCGACGCCTGGTACTCGGCCTGGTTGCGCAGCACCTCGTCGCGCTTCTCCAGGAAGTCGCTGTAGCTCCCCAGGGCCTGGAAGAGCCCCTCGGGATAGCGCCGGTCGAGCTCCAGCATGCGCGTCGCGACGTTTTCGAGGAACCAGCGGTCGTGGCTCACCACCACGTAGGCGAGCGGCTCGCTCCTGAGCAGCTCCTCCAGCCAGAGGATGCCCTCGACGTCCAGGTGGTTCGTGGGCTCGTCGAGGAGCAGCACGTCCGGCGCCCGCACCAGCTCGCGGGCGATGGCCAAACGCTTCTTCCAGCCGCCGGAGAGCACGTCCACCGGCTGAGAAGGATCGTTGAAGCCCGCCCTTCCGAGGCCGACGGCCACCCGCGTCGCCTTCTCGAAGTCCTCGGAGTGATCGTCGGCGAGGGCCGCGGCGAGAACCCCTTCGACCGTCTGCCCCGGCGGGAACACGGGATCCTGGGGGACGTAGCCCATGCGCGTGCCCCGGCGGACGGCGCGGGAGCCGGTATCGGCCTCCTCCATCCCGGCGAGGATGCGCAGGAATGTGGACTTGCCCGAGCCGTTCGGCCCGATGAGCCCCACGCGGTCACCCTCGGACAGGCCGAAGGAGAGCCCCTCGAACAGCGGATGGGCGCCGAAGCCCTTGGTCAGGGATTCGCAGGTCAGGAGGACGGCGGGCGGCATCGGGGCCGCATTCTAGTTCACGAGCGGAGCAACCCTTCCGGCTGCTGGAGCTGCCCCGTCGCCGACTTGCACACCACGGCATTCGCGAGACCCACGGCCTTGGCGTAATTCTGGATGCTGTGGTAGCAGGAGACGGTGTCGAAATAGGCGTCGATCGTGTTCTGCTGCCACTGGTTGCACAGGCTCGTGGTGAGCTGCACCGACCCCTGCGTCTGGTTCGTCTGGGTGTAGTACGAGCCGTAGCTGTACTCGGAGACGCCGATCGCGCCCGAGATCAGGAAGTACGCTTCCTGCAGCGTTACCGTGTAGCCCTGGTACTGGACCGAGAGCGCCGAGGCCAGCGGCGCCGGCGAGTACCACAGGGACACGATCAGCACCTGCGAGGGCACGGGGAACATCGGGATGATGTCGTTCTTCATCTGGTAGCGCCACGAGCTGCCCCCGAACAGCTTGTCGTAATCGTTCGCGAAGGCCTGGTTGCCGGCCGCGGGCGCGGCGAACGTGTACACGGACATCGGCACGCTCTTGTTCGCGTTCTTGAGCGTGTAGTAGAGCCAGGGGGCGAGGACCGTGGCCAGGTTGCCGCCCAGGCTGTGACCGGTGACCGTGAGCGAGGTCCCGCTCACCAGGACGCTCTTCAGGAAGGAGATCATCGAGACGCCGTTGCCGTCGACGAGGCCGGTCAGGTCGTCGAGCCCGTTGCTCGCGCCCTGCGCGATCATGGCCTTGCTGTCGCCGCCGATCGTCCAGGGGACCTGGTAGAAGACGTCGAGGTCCTGGTAGAACCAGTTGTAGAACGCCTGCCAGGTGAAGCTGAGGAGCGAGCCGCGGATGGCCACGGCGTACTGCGAGTGCCCGTCGTAGGCGATGAAGGCCGTGTTGCCATAGATGGGCGCGGTCGGCACCCAGGCCGCGGTCCAGCCGGGGAGGTTCGCGTTCAAGGAGGGCTGAACGTCGTCGCAATAGGAGATCGTGGCGAGCGTCACGGCGGTTTGAGGGTCCATGAATGCCTCCTCTCAGCGGATCAGCCCTTGGAGGCCCCCAGGGGCTCCTCATTCTTTTTCTTGTTCGAGCGCGCGGAGCCGCGCTTCCGCCTCGGCCGCCCGCGACTCGGCCTGAGCACGCGCCGCTTCGGAGCGCTGGAGGGCGCCTTCGAGCTCGTCCGTCCAGAGCAACGGCTCGCCCGTGGCCGTGTTGACGAGCCGCAGGCGCTCCCCCTCGGGCCGGAGCGTCAGCCCCGTCGTACGGCTTTCGAGGGAGCCGTCCGCGGCAAGCGGGATCGGCAGGTAGCCGCCGCCTTGCAGGCCGCTTTGCAGGCCGCTTTGCAGGCGATACCCCTGGAGACGCAGCCTCAACCAGTCCCCATAGGGATCGAAGAGCACGTACTCCTCCACCCCGATCCGCTCGTAGATGTCTTTCTTGTCGCGCTGGTCCTCCCGGCGGGTCTTGCGGGAGGTGACCTCCACGATAAGGCTGGGCGGGGTCTCCTCCCAGAGGAGATAGTTGGGCCGGTCCCACTTGGAGACCCCCCTGGCCAGCAGCACGTCCGGGGCGCGAGCCGCCTCCGGATTGCCCTTCTCGTAGCAGAGGAAGAGGTTGCCCCCCACCCAGACGTCCGGAGCGCCGGCAAAATGGCGCTCCAGCGCCTCGATGAGGTCGGCCATCACCTTCCGGTGGAGCGTGGTCTCGGCCATGGGCTGGCCGTCGGAGATGGGGTACTCGATCTCCTGCTCGAGCGGAAACGCGGCCATGCGTGTCATCCTTTCCCCGACGGGTCGCGGCATCACAGCACAAGACCCGCCAGGATGCAACCTCTCGCCGGTCCATGGTATCACGCCTTCCTCTCCCTCGGACTACCGCGGCCCGACCAGCACCCAGCCCGGCCCGGGGCCGTCGGGCACGGGATGCAATGCGGCCGGCGATATGCTTGCCGCCATGCCTCCCAGGAGAATCCTCGCGGTCTTCATGCTGTCTCTGCTGCCGGCGGGCGCCGCCCAGGCCCAGCTCGACCCCCTCGCCGCCTACGCCCGCCTGCTCTCCCTGGTGCGCTTCTTCCACCCGAGCGACGCGGTGGCCAGGGCCGATTGGAACCAGGTCGCCGTGGCCGGCGTGAAGGCGGTCGAAGGGGCCGAAGACCCCGCCTCTCTCGCCCGCGCTTTGGAAACCTTTTTCAAGCCGCTCGCTCCCACGCTGCGGGTCCTCCCGAACGGCGCGCCCTGGGAGATGCCGGCGGAGCTGCGCAAGCCGGACGGGCCGGCGGGCATCGTGGCCTGGCGGCACTACGGCGGGCATTTCGACGCCACGACCAAGGTGTTTTCGAGCGAGCGCCTCGACAGCCGCAATCCGCCCGGCTTCGCCACGTTCGCGCAGGCGATCCCCGCCGGCCCGCTGCGCGGCAAACGGGTCCGGCTCTCCGCCTGGGTGCGGGCCGAGATGGAGGGCGACGGCCGCGCCCAGCTCGGCCTGCGCGTGGACCGGGCGGACGGCACGCCGGCCTTCCTCGACAACATGGCCGACCGGCCGCTGCGCAGGGCTCCCTGGCAGCGCGTGGAGATCGAGGGCGACGTCGCCCCCGACGCCGACCGCATCCTGGTCCTGCTGGTCGTCAGCGGCGGCGGCACCGCGTGGCTCGACGAGGTGTCCCTGGCGCCCGCCCTCGCCACCCTCGCAAATACCTCCTTCGACGAGGGGGAGACGGGCGCGCAGCCGCCGGGATGGCTGTTTCCCTACGAGTCGATCCGCGCCGGGTATCACCTGTCCACGGAGCGCGGCGACGTCTGCCGCCGGGGCGGCTGCGCCCGCATCGTCAGCGATCCGATCGCCGTCCCCCGCTTCGTCCGTCCCGAGGAGGTCCTGCAGGCGGACCTGGGCGCCGGGGTGACCGCGTACCTGCCGGTCTCCCTCTATGCGGACACCCAGACCCCGCCCGCGGTCCTGCCGGCCGTCGACGTCAGCGGCGACACGCGCGAGGCGCGGCTGGCCGCCGTGGCGCTGGCCTGGGGCATCCTTCAGCACTTCCATCCCGAGGGGCAGCCGGACGATCCGCGGCCGGCCTTCGCCGCCGCGGAAGGGGACCGCGAGGGCTTCGCCCGCGCCATGCGGCGGATCCTGGTCCCGTTGAACGACCTCGCCGCGAGCTTCTCCCGCAGGGGGGAGCCCATGCCGCAGGCCCTCCCCCTGGCCTGGGAGTGGATCGAGGGGCGGCTCGCGATCACCGGCGCGGCGAAGGGCACCGGCATCCAGCCGGGAGACGTGGTGCTGAGCGTGGACGGCCGGCCCGCGGAAGAGGTCGTGCGGGAGCAAGAGGCGCTCGTCTCCGCGGCGACTCCGGAGTCCCGGAGGGGGTGGACCCTGGAACACCTCCTCTACGGACCTCCCGGCTCCCGGGTGACCCTCCGGCTCGAGAAGGCCGGCGAGATCGTCCTCGCACGGGACACCCCGTTCGACCGCCAGGTCGCGGGCACGCCGCTCCCGCCGGTGGCCGAGCCGCACCCCGGGATCGTCTACGTGGACCTCGCGCGCATCGAAGAGACGGACTTCGAGCCTCTGCTGCCCCGGCTCGCCGCGGCCCGCGGAGTCGTCTTCGACCTGCGGCAAGGCTCGAACGTCTCGAACGCGGTTCTGTCCCATGTGACCGAGCGCACGATCCCGAGCTCGACCTGGCAGGTGCCGGTGGTCATGAAGCCCGACCTTCGCGACGTCGAGTGGATGACGACCCACTGGAACATCCTGCCGAAGACGCCGCGCATCCGCCGCGCCGCCTTCCTCGTGGACGGCCGGGCCAACGGTTACACCGAGACCCTGCTCGGGATGATCGAGGCCTACCACCTGGGAGAGATCGTGGGCGCCCGCTCGGGCGGGAGCAACGGCTCGGTGAACCGCAGCGACCTGCCGGGCGGCTGGCGACTGTTCTGGACCGGCCAGCGCGTGCTCAAGCACGACGGCTCGCCTCTCCAGGGGATCGGGATTGCGCCCACGGTGCCGGCCGCGCGCACGCTCCGGGGCATAGCCGCCGGCCGCGACGAGATCGTCGAGAAGGCTATCGACTTCTTTTAGCTTCTGCGATCCACGCGCGGGCCTCGGGCTCGTCGTCGAAGAACTCGATGGGGAAGCTCCTCTGCTCCTTCCGGAACAGCTTCACGCCCGCGAACACCAGCTTGGCCATGACCCTGGACGTGAGCTTCGCCCGGCAGACGGCGACGCCGCGCACGGGCATGCGGTGGAGCGCCTCCGACGTGACTTTTCGGCCGGCGGGAGTGCCGCTGCCGAACTCGGTCATGTCGACCAGCATGAAGACGCTGCCGCGCCCCCGGGCCATCTCCAGGTGCTCGCGGGCCAGGACCTCGCTCTCCGCCACGGAAACGTCGCCGGACAGCCGCAGCCCGATGAGGTCGGGCTCCTCGAACCAGGTGGTGTGCGAGCCGATGCTATGGGTATCGGGCATCACTGGTGCCTACGATACGACCCCAGGACCTCCGAAGCAACGGGTAGAGGGGTCTACCCACGATCCCGAGGATCGGAAACCCGCGGGTAGAGGGGTCTACCCGGTGGGTGGAGGGGTCTACCCGCGATCCCGGGGCGCGGAATCCCGCGGGTAGAGGGGGCTACCCCCTGGGTAGAGGGGTCTACCCGCGATCCCGAGGCGTGGAAACCCGCGGGTAGGGGGGTCTACCCCATGGGTAGAGGGATCTACCCGTCGGGTAGAGGGGTCTACCCGCGGGTTGGACCGCCGCCCCCGCGTCCCAGAGGCGTCAGACGATCCAGAGCCCGGCCGGACATGTCCACGTACGACCTCCGGCCGTCCGCCCGGGCGATCTCGTAGAACGGACGGACCGGGGAGGTGCTCTCCTGGCAGGGTTGCCAGACGAGGCGGAGCACCTCCCCGCCCGCCACGGCGTCCCGGGCCTGCTCCGGCGCGAGGAGGGGGGGTGGTCCGGGGCGTTGGAACGGTGTGACGCCGAGCACGCCGCCCTTCCTGGCCGGGCCCCGGTGTGCTTGATCCAGCTCATGAGGTGGAGGAGTCTCGCTCATGGACGACATTATGCACCTTTGTAGGTTACGGCGAGAATCCCGTTGACGCTCCGAGTGAGCGGGGCTACGCTCACCTCACCCCATGGACCTCATCGCCCTCACCCGCGCCCTGATCGACGTCGAGTCGGTCACCGGCAACGAGCGCGCCGTCGGCGACTTCCTGTTCGAGTACCTCTCCAGGCTTGGCCCGGTCGAGCGCATGCCGGTCGAGGGGGAGCGCTTCAACCTCTTCGCGGGTTGGGGAGAGCCGGTGGTGGTCCTCTCGACGCATATCGATACGGTCCCGCCGTTCTTCCCCTCTTCCGAGGATGGCGATTTCGTGTACGGCCGGGGGGCTTGCGACACCAAGGGCATCCTGGCCTCGATGATCAAGGCGATCGAGACGCTGCTGTCCCAGGGGGCCAGCGGGTTCGGGCTGCTGCTGGTGGTGGGCGAGGAGACGGACAGCCTCGGGGCGCAGGTGGCGAACCGGCAGCCGCGCGGGTCGCGATATCTCGTCAATGGCGAGCCCACGGAGAACCGGCTCGCGCTCGGGTCCAAGGGCGCTCTCTACCTGAGGATCGAAGCGGACGGCCGGATGGCGCACTCCGCCTATCCCGAGCTCGGCGAGTCCGCGATCGACCGTCTCCTGGAAGCGCTGGCACGGCTCAGGACCGTCCCCCTGCCCTCCGATCCGGTTCTGGGCGAGACGACTCTCAACATCGGCACGATCTCGGGCGGCCGGGCTTCGAACGTGATCGCCGACCAAGCCCGCGCCGAGGTACTGATCCGCACGGTCGGAGACACGGCGGAGCTGCGGCGGGCCATCGGCGCGGCCCTGCCGGACGTGCTGATCGCGGAGGAGCGCGAGAGCCGGGCCATGCGTCTGGGATCGCTCCCCGGCTTCGAGACGACCGTGGTCAAGTACACGACGGACATCCCGCGGCTCGGCGCCTGGGGGGAGCCGTTCCTGCTCGGACCGGGGAGCATCCACCTCGCCCACACGCCGGCGGAGCGGGTGCCCAAACGGGAGCTGGAGGAGGCCGTCCGTCTCTACTCGGAGATGGTGCGCCGCTTGATCTCGGCATGAAGCTCCCCAACGCAGCGCTGGCGGTCATCGACCCCCGCAAGCTGAGGAATTATGCGCTTTCCCCGGTGCATCCGGTCGGCCGCTTCAAGGCAGCCTTTTTTTCCCGGCTCGGCTTTACGCCGGCGAACTGGGAGAGCCTCGACTTGGAGCTGCGGCGGATGGCGGTCCAAGAGGCCGCCGAGCTCGGCGAGCGGACCGCTTTCGGCCAGAAATACCTGGTCCGAGGTCCCCTTCTGGGTCCAAAGGGCTTGAGAGCGGAGATCCGATGCGTCTGGATCATCCTGGATGGTGAACAGGCGCCGAGACTCGTTACAATCCTCCCTGAGGATTGAGGTGACCCCATGAGCTACAGCGTGCTCGATACCGTCGTCCTGACCCGAGATCTTCCCGCGCAGGGGCTTCGTGTCGGCGACCTCGGTGCCGTCGTCCAGGTCTACGAACCGGATGGCCTCGAGGTCGAGTTCGTCACGGCAGCCGGCAGGACGCAAGCCCTGTTGACCCTCAAACCGTCCGACGTGCGACCTGTCGCCGACGACGATCTCGTCTCGGTCCGAAGCCTCGCCAAGATCGCCTAGGCGCCGAACCGGACCCGCGCCGTCCGCCTCTACGCGGAGATGGTGCGCCGCTTGCAAACCCGCGCACCTCAGGATATGTAGCGCCGCGGAGAGACTGGACATGAAAAAGATCGAGGTCGGCATCCTGGGAGCCACCGGCACGGTGGGGCAGCGGTTCATCCAGGTCCTGGAGGACCATCCCTGGTTCGAGGTGACGTGGCTCGCGGCGAGCGACCGCAGCGCCGGCAAGCGGTATGGGGACGCGACCTCCTGGCATCTCGAAGGCGCGCCCCCGGCCAACGTGGCCAGCAGGACGGTCGAGGAGGGGGTGCCCGGCCGCGGCCCGAAGCTGGTCTTCTCGTCCATGGCGTCGAGCCTCGCCGGCGAGATCGAGCGCGATTTTGCGAACGCGGGACACATCGTGGTCACGAACTCCAGCCACTACCGCATGGCCGAGGACGTCCCCCTGCTCATCCCCGAGGTCAACCCCGGCCACCTGGGACTGCTGGCGTCGCAGCGCCGCGAGCGCGGATGGACCGGCGCCATCGTCACCAATCCCAACTGCGCGGTCGTCGGGCTGGCGATGGCGATCGCCCCCCTGAAGCCGTTCGGGCTCATGAACGCCATGGTGACCACGTTCCAGGCGGTCTCGGGCGCCGGCTATCCCGGGGTCCCTTCGCTCGACGCGCTGGGCAACGTCATCCCCTACATCGGCGGCGAGGAGGAGAAGGTCGAGAGCGAGCCGCAGAAGATCCTCGGCGACCTGATCGGCGACCGGGTCGAGCCGCTGCCCCTGGAGATCAGCGCGAGCTGCCACCGGGTGCCCGCGATCGACGGCCACATGCTGGCGATGAGCCTGGAGTTCGAGCGGCGGCCGACGCTGGAGGAGATCGTCGAGGCGCTCGCAAGCTTCCGCGGCATCCCCCAGGAGCGGGAGCTGCCCTCGGCGCCGCGCCGGCCCATCCACGTGATGGAGGCGCCGGACCGGCCGCAGACCCGCAAGGACGCCGGCCTGGAGAAGGGCATGGCCACCCCCGTCGGCCGCATCCGGGAGTGCCCCGTGCTGCACTGGAAGATGGTGGCGCTCTCCCACAACACCCTCCGCGGCGCCGCGGGCGCGGCCGTGCTCAACGCGGAGCTGATGCAGTCGGAAGGGTTGCTGTGACGGACCCCTCACCCCCGTCCCCTCTCCCATCCCCTCCCTTCCGCCGGGAGAGGGGCGCCCCCACCCGTACGTCGCCGAAGCGTTCCCCCTCTCCCGGTCGGGCGGGTGTGCGATGGGAGAGGGGGCCAGGGGGTGAGGGGCCGTGATCGTCATGAAGTTCGGCGGCAGCTCGGTGGACACCGCGGAGTCCATCGGGCGGGTGGTGGGCATCGTCCGCGGCCAGCGCGACCGGCAGCCGGTCGTGGTGGTCTCGGCCATGGCCAAGACCACGCGCAAGCTCCTCGAGGCGGCCGATGCCGCCGCGGCTGGCCTGGACCCGGGGCCCGGGTTCGAGGAGCTTCGCGAGTATCACCGGCGCGAGGCTCCTTCCGGAGCGCACGGCGTGCTGGAGAGCTACTTCTCCGAGCTGCGCGGCGTGCTCGCGCAGATCGCGGCCGAGGGGCGGGTCACCCCGCGGCTCGCCGACCACGTGGCGAGCTTCGGCGAGCTCGTATCGAGCGCCATCCTCTCCCAGGCCCTGGGCTCCCCCTGGATCGACTGCCGCCAGGTGATGATCACCGACGACGACTTCACCCGCGCCAAGCCGGTCTATGAAGAGACCGAGCCCCGCCTGCGCGACGCTCTCCTCCCGCACATCGAGGAGGGCCGGGTGCCGGTGCTCGGCGGCTACGTCGGCGCGACGATCGACGGCGTCACGACCACGCTCGGCAAGGAGGGCTCGGACTTCTCCGCCGCCATCGTGGGCGCCGCGATCGGCGCCGACGAGGTCCAGATCTGGACCGATGTGGACGGCATCCTGACCGCGGACCCGAGGATCGTGCCCACGGCGCGGCGGATCCGCACGCTGTCTTTCGACGAGGCCCTGGAGCTGGCCTGCTCGGGGGCCAAGAAGCCGCACTACGGCACTCTCGGTCCGGCGAGCCGGGCGGACGTCCCTATCCGCATCCTGAACTCCTTGCACCAGGCGGAGGGCACGCTGATCGGCCGGCGCGACCCGGCGGCGGCGCCGGGGATCAAATCGATCGCCTGCAGGCCCGGCGTCCATCAGCTCACCGTGCAGGGCGATCTGGAACGGATCTGGGAGGTCTGCGAGCGCTTCCGGCCCGCTCTTCTCACCTTGAGCACCGAGGAGGACCGGGCCGAGCTCTCCCTGGACCGGCCCGACCGGCTGCCGGAGATCCGGAAGGCGCTCGAGCGCTTCGCCCGCGTCGAGGTCGGTCCCGGCAGGACCGTGATCACACTGGTCTCCGAGGACCTGGCGGCGAGCCCAGGTCTGGCCGAGATGGCGTTGGAGATGGCACGGGCCTGGGAGCCGCGGCTGCTCCTGCGCGGCGTCTCCGCGCCGTGCGTCCGCTGCCTGGTGGACGAGCGCGAGGCCGAGTCGGTCCTCGCCGAGCTGCACGAGCGGGTCTTCCCGGGCCCGCCAGGGGAGCCCATCCCATGAACAGGCTGGCTTTGATCGGGTATGGACGAATGGGCAAGCTCGTCGAGCAGCTCGCTCCCGGCCACGGTTTCGAGGTGGTCCTCCATCTGAATGGCTCGGACCACCAGATCGATGCCGAACGCTTCCAGGGGGTGGATGTGGCCGTCGACTTCTCCACCGCGGCGGCCGTGCCGGAAACGGCGGAGCGCCTGGCGCCGCTGGGCATTCCCCTGGTGGTGGGAACGACCGGCTGGCAGGAGGCGCTGCCGCGGGTCCGCGAGGCGGTGGAAAAGCACGGAGCGGGCTTCCTCCACGGCGCCAACTTCTCGATCGGGGTGCTGATCTTCTCCAGGCTGGCCGAGGCCGCGGCCCGGCTGCTGGCGGAGGAGACCTCCTACGAGGCGTGGCTCTACGAGATCCATCACAGCAAGAAGAAGGACGCGCCCTCGGGCACGCTCCTCCAGCTCAGGAAAGCCATGGAGTCGGCGGGCTGGAGCCGGGGGATCGACGTGGCGAGCAACCGGGCCGGCGCGATCCCCGGGACCCATCAGATCGGCTTCGATTCCGAGGCTGATACCATCACCCTGCAGCACACCGCCCGCAGCCGGGCCGGCTTCGCGCACGGCGCCCTGCGCGCCGCGCGCTGGATGGTCGGCCGGCGCGGCTTCTACGAGCTCAGTCAGGTCTGGGAAGAGATCGTCGCTTCCCGGTGAAAGGCACGTCATGTTCCAAGGCTGCGGCACCGCACTGGTCACCCCGTTCAAGTCCGACCTCTCGCTCGACGAGGAGGCGCTGCGCCGGCTCGTCCGGCGCCAGATCCAGGCCGGCATCCACTTCCTCGTCCCCTGCGGCACCACGGGAGAGAACCCGACGCTCAGCCGCGAGGAGCACCTGCGGGTCGTCGAGATCACGGTCGAGGAGGCCGACGGCAAGGTCCCGGTGGTGGGCGGAGCAGGCGGCAACGACACCCGCGAGGTGGTGGCGCTGGCGCGGGAGGTCCAGGCCCGCGGCGCGGACGGCCTGCTGGTCGTCACGCCCTACTACAACAAGCCCACGCCGGAGGGCCTCGTCGCCCACTACGGCGCGGTCTCCGGCGCCACCCGGCTGCCGATCGTGGTCTACAACGTGCCCGGCCGCACGGGGTTGAACGTCGAGCCCGCGACCCTCGCCCGCCTCGCGAAGATCGAGCGGGTGGTGGCGGTCAAGGAAGCCTCGGGCAACATCACCCAGATGTCGCAGATCTTCCAGGTGGTGCCCGAGGGCTTCGCGGTGCTCTCGGGCGACGATGCCCTCACCCTCCCCCTGATGGCGCTCGGCGGCCGGGGGATCATCTCGGTGGCCTCGAACGAGGTGCCCTACGCCATGTCGCGTCTGGCCGCCCTCTGCCTGGAGGGGGACTGGCCGGCCGCGCGGCAGATGCACCGCCGGCTCCACGCCCTGATGGAGATCAACTTCATCGAGTCGAACCCGGGACCGGCCAAGGCGGCCCTGGCCATGATGGGCCTGATCGAGCCGGCCTGCCGCCTGCCGGTGGTGGCGCCGCGGCCGGAGAGCCTCAAGAAGATCGAGGCGGTGCTCTCCGACCTCGGGCTCATCCCGGGCAGCCCGGTGCCGAGCGTGGAGACGCCGGTTCATGCATGAGCTGAGGCAGGAGATCGAAACGCTCTACGCCCAGGCTCAGGACACCGGCGATGCCATCGACGTCTTCCGCCGCTTCATGCTCGCGCTCAACCGGGGGGAGATCCGGGCCGCGGAGCCGGACCCCTCGACGCCTTCCGGCTGGCGGGTGAACGCCTGGGTCAAGCAGGGGATCCTGCTCGGCTTCCGCATGGGGAAGATCGTGGACATGTCCGCGGGCGGCCTCCCCTTCCGCGACAAGGACACCTACCCGCTGCGCCGCCTGGGCGACGGGGTGCGCGTCGTGCCCGGAGGCTCCTCGATCCGCGACGGCGTCTACCTGGGCAAGGGGGTGACCTGCATGCCCCCGATGTACATCAACGCCGGCGCCTGGGTGGACGACGGCACCCTGATCGACTCCCACGCCCTGGTCGGGAGCTGCGCCCAGGTGGGCAAACGCGTCCACCTCTCCGCCGCGGCCCAGCTCGGAGGCGTGCTGGAGCCGATCGGAGCCCTGCCGGTGGTCGTGGAGGACGACGTCCTCGTCGGAGGCAACTGCGGCGTCTACGAGGGCACGGTCGTGAAGCGGCGGGCCGTGCTCGCCGCCGGCGTCATCCTCACCCGCTCGACCCCGGTCTACGACCTGGTCCGCGAGACCATCCACCGCTCCGAGGAGGATCAACCGCTGGTGATCCCCGAGGAAGCCGTGGTGGTCGCCGGCAGCCGCGGCGTGACCCGCGGGAAGGGGAAGGAGTGGGGGCTGTCGCTCTATACGCCGGTGATCGTGAAGTACCGGGATGCCTCCACGGATGAGCGGGTGATGTTGGAGGATTGGTTGCGGTAGGAATCGGCGTAACATCCGGTCGAGGAACGAGAATGGCGTACGAGAGCAGGATCGGTCGGTTCCACATCCGCGGGCGCATCGGGCGCGGCAGTGTCGGCGACGTCAGACTGGCTTACGACCCGGAAAGCGGCCAGGAACTCGCGCTCAAGGTGATCCACGTCGGTATCGAGCCCGAGAGGCTCGAGGCCGAAAAGAGGGGCGCCGAGATCCAGCAGCAGCTCAGCCGAGTCGTGCCCCAGATCGCCAAGGTCTACGAGATCGGGCAGGATGGAGATCAGTTCTTCATCGCCATGGAATACGTGCGCGGCTTCGACCTCTCGGACCTCCTGCGGGCAGGCCCCATTTTCCCCGAGCCGCGCGCGGTCTCCTTCGCCGTCCAGCTCTGCGCCATCCTGGAGGCCTGCAGCCGGGTGTCTCTCTCCGGCCAGGGCAACCGGGACCGGGTCGTCCATGGCGACATCAAGCCGCAGAACATCCGGATCGAAGACGACGACCGCGTGCGACTCCTCGACTTCGGAGTGGCCAAGAGCGTCTCCATCACCCGGCAGTACACGGGCAATGTCTTCGGCAGCCTTCCCTACCTGTCGCCCGAGCGGCTGAACGACACCCGGGTCAGCGTCCAGTCCGATCTCTGGTCCGTGGGTATCGTCCTCTACCAGATGGTGACCGGAGAGCTACCCTACCCGATCGATTCCGACGAGGTTCTCAGAGCTCACATCCGGCGGGGTGGCCTCCCAGAGTCTCCCCATCCGCGCCTCCGCGTCCCCTTGCGGCAGATCCTCTCCCGCTGTCTGGAGGTCGAACCGAGCCGGCGCTATCGCGAGGCGGCCGAGCTGCGGGCCGTGCTGGAAGGGCTGGAGCCCCCGGCCGCCGACAGTGAATCCAGGTTCGAAACGCGGCCGACCGTCTTCGGCAAAGTCCGCGAGCAAAGGCCTTTCTCCGGTCCCGCACGCAAGCCCCGGCGTCCATTCTGGTCGCGATTCTTCAGAAATTCCCGCTCCGAGCTGCGACAGATTCAGGAACGTCTGCACCAGCTGCGCATCCCGACCCGAGCCCGCTGCTTCCAGAGTATCGTCGACGAGCTCGACAGAGACTTGGAGAAGTCCGCGTCGCGGCTCCAGATCGGCCGGGACCTGCTGGAGCGCCTCGACGATAGGGTCAGGCAGCTCAGCGATGCCAACGAGCCCCTGACGACCGCCATCCGGCAAGCCGAGCTGATCGAGAAGGAGGTTCGCCATCTCGACCCCGGGATCCAGGGGTTGACGGACGCGCCGACGCGGAGTTGGTTCCAGAACCTGAGCCGCGGCTGGACCGAAGAGCTCCAGAATGTCGGAACGAATGTCTTTCTCCGATCCGGTCTCCAGATCGAGCGGGACCGCGTGAAGAGCATCCGGGACGAAATTCTCCTTTATGCTGAGATCCTCTCCAAGCTCGACGAGGCCCAGAAGATCCTGTCCGTTCTTGGCTCCACGGTCCAGACAGCCGCCCTCTCCGCAGGCTTGTCCTCGCTCCAGGAACAGCTCCGCAAGCAGGGTCCATTGAATGACTGGCTTCAGCGCATCGAGGCTCTCATCCAGCCTTTGAGGGAGGCCAAGAACCAAGCGAAAGACCCGATCAAGGAGCTCAAACGTCTGTTTCACCTGATCAAAGAGCTGCGGAGCTGGTCAGAGTCTGTGGGTGAGCTGAAGACGGAAGTCAAGGAGTTCGAGCAGCGTCACGACTCCCTGATCTCGGCGCCGAGAATGAGCGACGTGGAAGCGCTTGACCAGGAATGCGTAGAGCTGCGCGACCGGCTCATCCGGCGAGCCCAGGAGCTGCGGGCAGCCAAGCTGGCCGAGCTCGAAAAACGAGTCGAGCTCCTCGCTTCCGTGTGCGACCCGCAACCCGATCTGGAGGAGCGCCTGAGGAGCCTGAAGCGCAAGCGGTCCGAGGGTCCCGAGAGCCTCCCCGAATGGATGAGCCAGCTCGAACAGGTCGAAGAGATCTTCCGGTCCGCCCTGAGAAACCAGGAGAGCGGTCTAGAGCAGGGGCTCGCCCAGGCTGTCGCCCGGCTCCGAACCAGGCTGGAGGCCTTGCAGGGCCAGCCGCTCTCCTCTGCAGCCCAGCAGGAGGCCCTTGCGCTCGGCGACGAGATCCGGGAGCTGGAGCGCCCGGCCGCAGCCGGAGAGATCCTGCGGCGGTTGAGCCGCTGCAATGACATCGGGACCCGTATCGAGCAGCTCCGGCATCAGATCACAGACGACCTACAGGAGCTGTTTCGGCAGCAGCAGCACCTGAAGGAGATCAACGAGGATCTCCAAGCCCAGGCGCGGCACGCCGGCATTCAAATCACCGACCTCTCGCAACGGATCGACGAACTCGACGAAGGAGCCAAGGAGCTGGAGAGAGCACGTCAGCTCGCGGAGTTGCTCCATGCGGATCTGAACGGCCTCCTGCGCCGCTTCGAGGAAGAATGCCGCAAGGTGCTGGGCGAGCACCGCGCCGAGGTCCAGGCGATCGTCGTTGCCTTTCGGCAGATCGGGCACCCTCTCCCCGCCGCTTCGCTCCCCGACCTCGCGACCGGCGCGGCGCCCAAGGAAGCCGCCGAGGCGGTCGTCGCCGGGCTCGAGCTGGCCCGGAACGCCAGGGAGATGGCGCACCAGGTCTTCCGGGATCAGAAGGCACGGCTCCAGGAGGCGCGCTCCGTCCTGCAACTGGATCCCAAGGAGGAGCTGGGACCGGATGAGCGGGAGACCGCGGCGAAGCTCCTGGCAGAGATCGAGGAGGATCTGGCGAAAGCCGAAGCCGACTGGATCGGACGCCTCGAACGGAGCGCGCGGCTGATCGAAGACTGCGAGCCGCTCTTGCGCCGCCTGCACCAGGATGAGCGGACCGCGCGCGAGCGGCGCGCGCTGCTCATCGAGCGCCTGCAGCGGCAATCGGCTCAGGATCTGCGGCGCCTGTGCCCCGAGGCGATCATCGACCGCGTCGCGGGACTGGTCTACGGCATACCCGACAAGCCGTGGCAGTGGGAGGCCGTTCAGACCCAGCTCGCAGAAGCCGAGCGCCTTCTCACCCTGGTCGAGGCCCAGACAGCGCGCCGTGCTGCCGCGGAGCTGAATCAGGCCGTCCGGGATTTGAGAGCAGGAGCCCAGAGAGCCGAGATCGAGCCGCTCCTCGCCGAGCTGGCTCAGTACCAGGAGGTCCTGCCGCCGCTTCGCTTGCGCCGCAGGATTCTCGAGGTGCACGAGCGGCAGCAGGCGCAGGGGGGCCGCGCATGATGCCTGCCGCCGCTCTCACCGCTTGGCCGGCCCTCGCAGGCGGCAACATCCCGTCGCGGATCAGCTATGAGCGCGGCGTGTGGGGCAAGCTCCCCGGCTCCCGCGCCGATTACAAGTGGATTGCGACCACATCCTATTTCACGCGGCAGGCCCGTGCCGTCGACAAGGAGCTGCCGCTCGGCAGCGAAGACACGCCCAGGAAAGCGACTCACTGGCGGAGCCTCGGAGATGTGTCGTTAGCGGTGGTGTGCTATCCCAGCAACTCCACCGATGCCAGTGGCCGGTCGTCCTTCCTGGAGAAGCAGGTCTTCTCCTGGCGGCGCCCGGACGACGTCCCGGCCGCTGTCGGCGCCCTGGCCCTCCTGCCGCAGGTCGCCTTGGCGGATGCGAGCGTCTGGTCGGAGCGACACGCCTGGTCGGAAGATGACGACAGCACCCTCACCCTGGCTTCGGAGAGCCACTCGCCGCTCCAGATCTCGACCGAGATCCTCTCTGCCACCATCGCGACCGGTCTGGACGAGTTGGGCAGGACCGTCCGCGAAGAGGCTCTGGCGGACTTCTACGCCCATCTCCTGGCCGGCCATCGAGCGGTCCCTCTCGCCGGTCTCGAAGCTCCGCTGGGTCCTGCGGCGCTGGCCGCCCTGCTGCTGCCTCTGCCCCGTTCTGTGGCCGACTCCCTCTCCCTCGCCGGCTGGCTACCCTCCCAACGCATCTCCGACCTCGCAGAGCTGCAGCGCTGCTGGAACGGTGCCCTGGCGGGGACCGCTTCGCCTCCGAAGCCTGCCAGGGAGCCAGGGCCGGAGCATCGGGAGAAAGGGCGTCTTCTCGCGAGAGCCATCCTCGCCAGGGATCCGGTCGCCATCGAGCCACGGCCGATCCGGACCGCGTCTGTTCAGGGCCGCCGCCTGATCCAGATCGCCATGTGGGGACCCTCCTCAGCCGGAAAGACGGCCCTTCTGGTGCAGCTCTACCTGAGCGATCAAGAAGGAGACTGGGAAGCCATTCCAACGGAAAAGTCGCAGAAGTTTTTCGACGATATGCGTGAACGCATCCTGTTGAAGCGTTCCTTCCCTCCGGCTACGCCCGTCGCCGGCGAGCAGATCGAGCTTCGTTTCAGTCACCGGTACACCAAGCGCGAGGTCCTGCTGCGGCTGAAGGACCAAGCGGGGAACGAGACCGTGAGCCTTACCGAGCCCATCCGCCAGAACCTGTCCGAGGCAGACGGCCTGCTCCTTCTCTTCGATCAGCAGGCTCAAGGAAACAGGCTCCAAACGCAGCTTTGGCGGGCGTTGGATTTCGAGGAACGGATCGCGAAGGACCCTCGTCCGATCGCCGTCTGCCTATCCAAGGCCGATCTCCTGATCCGGACGCTCGACGATCTCCAGAGCGTGCGAGCGGACCCCGTCCCCTTCTTCCGTCGCCATGATCGCATGGAGTTGACGAAGCTCCTCGAACGGTACTGCGAAATCTACCGCCTGTTTCCGGTCTCGGCCGCGGGGCTCCGCGTGCAGCACGGGATCGTCGAGTCGGTGGTGTTCTATGACGAGACCCTGAACCCCAGGCTCGCCCCGGGCGGTAGCCCGCTGAACGTCATGGCTCCCTTCAACTGGCTTCTCGATCAGGTTGTGAGCCGCTTATGAGCGATATCCTGTCCTGGCCGGCTCTCAGCCTGGACAAGGCACCCCTGCCCTCGAAGATCCTCTGCGAGCATGGCATCTGGGGGAAGGTCCCGGGTGCGCGAACGGACTTCCGGTGGATCGCCAGTAGCAGCGGCTTGGAGCGAGAGGAGTTGGAGCGCCACGTCAGCCTCGGAGCGGAGGATAAGCCGAAAGCGGCCCAGCTCTGGCGGAGCGTTGACGACCGCTGCATCGCCGTGGGCCTCTATCCCAGCCCGGCCGTGGATGCCGACGGTCGCAGGGATTTTCTCGAGAAGCAGGTGCTCGCCTGGCGACGGCCGGCAGAGCTGCCCGCCGCCTTGGGTGCCCTCCTCCTCCTCCCCCACGTCGAGACCTTGACTGCCGAAATCTGGTGGGACCACCGTGGCGACCGAGCTTGGGAGAACCCTGCCTTTTCCCTGCGGATCCCCGGGGCGGAGCTCCCGGTCGACCTCGAGCAGCTCGATACGGTTGTGCGGCAAGGAGTGACCGAGCTCCGCGACGCGCTCGACAAGCCCGGCAGCCTGAAGAGGCTCTACGCCCAGATCTTGGGGGGCCGGCGCCCGGCCTGGCTGACCGGATTGGAACGGCCGCTCTCCGCCAGGGCCCTGGCCGTTCTCCTCCTCCCGCTTCCGCGAAATCTTTCCGACCCCCTGTCGCTGGCCGGCTGGATCCCTTCCGGCCGGGTCTCTTTCGAGGATCTGGCCGGGCGTTGGAACGCGCTCGTCCTCCCCCCCCATCTGAAAGAGTCGATCGAGATCGAGGATGTTCATCCGGACGCGGAAGCCGGGGGATGGGCCTTCGCCCAGGGTCTTCTGGACCTGAATCTCGATCTCGTGCTGCCGGCAGCAGCAGGCTACGCTGCGGGCGCTCCACCTCCGATGCCTGAGCCCAGGGCGCGATCCACGGAGCCTCCCGTCCTCACGATCTCTCCCCTCGCGGCGCTGCGTCCGCGCACCGAGATCCCTCTCCCACCCCCGCCGGCCGGCGCCTCGGCTCTTCTGCGAGAGCTGCACGCGTTTGCCCAGGCGGTCGACCGGCGCTGGCTGGATCCGGGCCGCCTGGCGGCGGACGAGGACATCGGGCCCATCACCCGTCTGGAGCCCATTCCGGAGCAGCTCTTCCCATCCTGGATCGAGACGCTGCAACAGCGGAGGCCCAATCCTGCGGACGCGGAGCAGTGGACGGTCAAGCTGGACCTGCTGCGCAGTGCAGCGCTGGTGCTGCGGCCTGCGCCAGACACGTTCCAGCGCGTTGGCCTCCCCGAGAGCAGGCGGGTCCCGGCCCTGTTCTTCGCCCTCCTCCTGGGAAAACGCGACCTCCTGACGGAGATGGGCATCGAGGCGCTGAGCGAGATCGTCCGGCAGAGCCTGAGCTGTCTGCCGGACCCTCGGGCGCGGCAGGTCCGTGATTGGATCGCACAATGGCCAACGAAGAAGCCTTGGCTGAGGTCGCTGATCGCCGAGGCCGTCAAGGCACAGTAATCCCGATCAGCTCGCCGAGAGTCGCGCCGCGGCCAAGGGCGCCCTCCCGGTTGCGGATGGCCTGCGCTGCCTGATCCGGCGCAAACCTGGAGAACTCGAAGGCCATGGCAGGAAGCGACGCGAGTCGCGCGTACTGCTCGCGCGCCGCATCGAAGAGCTCTCTCTGGAAGGCGGCCTGGCGCAGGCCGAGGTTGGCCGGCGGGTCGAGATAAAGGGTCGCGAGCTCGATGCCGGCCCGGTGCAAGGCTTCGGCTTCGATATCCACATCCAGCGACCGGGCGCGGGCGTCGGCTCCGGAGCGGAGAGGGTGGAGGATGGAATGACCAGGCGAGTCGCCGCAAACGAAAACGATCTTTCGCGCCCTGTCGTTCCAGAGCAGGCTCCGGCAAGCCTGGAGCGCGTCCGCCAGAGCGTCCACGAAGTCCACGCCCGAGGTGGACTCGAGCGCCAGGAGAGCGTTCTGGAGTCCAGAAGGCTCGAGCGGCTCGAATCTCCTCTGGTCTGGATAGAGGACGTAGAACGTCCTGAGATCCTGCGCCTCGATGTCCGGAAGAGCCTCGTCGCCGAATGCCAGCACGGAGAAGCGACTCCCGTCCACACCTTCGGCGAGAGCCTCCGCGAAGCGCGACACTCTCTCCACATGGTCCAGCCAGGCTTCATGACCGAGCAGAGGCTCGGACACGACGACCGTACCCTCCTTCGTGAAACTGCGGGCGGTCCCATCGATCACGAAGACCAGATCGAAGCTCGCGCTTGGAGAAGGGGGAGGGATGGGCGGCAGCGGCTCATAGCGCGAGGTCGGCGGCAGAGTCAGGACCCTGCGCCCCCTGCTCCAGACGCGCAGGTCCCCATTCTCTCCGGTCGCCACCTGGACCTCTACTGTCTCGCCGCCCGCCGCCTTGACCTCGGTCCGCTGGATGACCCGCCCCTGGCTATCGCAGAAAGCGAGGTGGATTCCGGAAGCTCCCGGCAGGCAGCGCAGATAAATCGAGCAGGAGCCGCTCTCATCCAAGGGGAGCGGGACCGTGCCGGTGTCGGCGCGGAGTGAAGAGACGACGCGGAGGAAGAGATCCGTCATCTCGACGGGGTCCGTCAGCGATTCCCACCGAGCTCGTTGACGAAGGCGGTTAGATCTTCCAGACCCGGGGTGGCCTTATCGAGAGTGGAGCCTTCGCAGCTTTCGACAAACAGAAATGCAGGGTCCGTCCCCTTCTGAGTCGCCGGTAAACCCGGAATATCGAATGCATTGCATCCGACTGCCGCCAGCATGTCCCGGGCGTCCGAGTCCAGGTTGTGAGAGCGGAAGAATTTCTTCACTTCGGTCCAGTTGTCGGCAGTCGCGAAGAGCCCGCTCGCTCCCTCGGAGTCGAGCCGAAGGGCTTCCAGCTTCATCAGGCCGAGCGCCAGCCTCTTGCCTTCGGGAGTCGCTCTGAAGACGGGTGCGACGTCTCCTTCCTTTTTCAGATTCGAAAAATGGAGCTGGTCCAGAGCGGCGAGGTTCGGGTTCGAGCTCTTGCCTCGGACGGCCGTAGCCAACCTGAAGATCTCCTGAGCCGGCGTCGAGGTCGTCTGCTCACTGCCGCTTCCGCCGGCAGCCTGGCTGCCCATGCCGAAACCTCCCGGCACCACGATGGTGCCGTCGATGTGCTGCAGCAGCGAGTAGAGGAGAACGGCATTGACGACGAGCATCAGCGCCAAGAGTGTGGAGAACACCGGCCAGAGCGGCGCGGGCCTTCCGAACCAGCTCTTGAGACGCTCTCCCAATTTTCCTGTCTGGACGCTCTTCCTGTCCCCGAAAACCTTGGCCTCGATCTCTCCGATCCGGGCGTCCAGGCTGGGCTTGCGGATGGAGTGGAGGATCAGCGACTCCAGATCAGGAGGCAGCCACGCCAGGTATTCCTTGAGATTCCGGAGATGTTCTTCCGCTTCCCGATCCACCGGAATCAGGAGATGGGTTCCCAGGGGTGTGACAAGCCAGCGGTCTTCGCCAAGCTCTTCTTCCAGGGAAAGCTCAGAGCCCGGCCGCAGAACGCCGTAGCTTCTGAACGTCGCATCGTCCGTACACACGACCAGGAACAGTCGCTTCCGATTTTCCTCGCAAGTCAAGGCGATGGCGCCCTCCGAACCCACCGCCTCGCGAATTCTGCGCATCTCCTGCTTGTATTCCACGAGCTTGCGCGGCTGGACCAGATCCGCCTTCAACGCCTGCCGGGAATAGACAAAAACTCGATAGGCCCGGGTTGAAGACTGGAGATCGAAGGCGTACGTATAACCAACATCCTGCTGACGCTTGCGAAAGAAGGTTATCGGGTCACTCATCGCTTTCCGAGCTCCAGTGGAAGATCCCAATCGAGGAGGTTGTCTGCGCGCCTCTCCAGCGCTTGCCAGAAGACTCGCTGCTCGTCATCGCCGAGGTCGTCGAGGTTCTGCATCACGAGGGCCATGGCCAGATCCCTTCGATCGTCCGGACAGGCTAGAGGAGCCGGGTATCGCTGCCAGACCGCGATCCCCTTGAGCAGGGCGTCCCACCACTCGGCGTGGATGCGATCGTTGGTGCCGCCGGCGGAGAGGGCGGCCTGCAACGCGGCCCCGCCCAGGCCTCCCGGCTGCGAGAGGCTCGCGGCGAGGTCGAACACCGGCAGGACCGGCGGACCTCCGGAGCGGAACTCCAGAAGCGCAGGATGGCTGCGGGCAGCGGTCTCGAACGTATCCCAGCCGCGCCGTCCGAGCTCCCTCTGCTCCTCGGCAGGAAGGCGGCGGATCTCCTCCGCAATGGCCGAGAGGGGGTGCTCGCTCCCGGTGCTGCGCTCGATCTCGTCCGCGAGCTCCCGCCAGCATTCGTGGTTCCACGCTCCGGAGGCGAAGGCGGCGAGGACCGATTGAGCCAAGGTCTCCTTCTCCATCGCCCTGGACATTTCCGGAGACAGCAGGCGAGCCGCCTTCTTGGAGCCGGCCTTCGTGAGCTCCCGGACCAGGCTCCCGGGCACCGACTTCGGCCGGCGCGCAGGCTCGCCTTCGACACGGCTCTCGATGTGCACGAGGAGGTCCTTGCCGATCTGCAGGATCGAGCCTCGCTCCGCCATCCACTCGGCGAGGCCGGCCAGGAGATCGGGCGATCTCCAGAGGCCGAGCTCGTCCGCGGCCAGGATGGCCTCCCGCGCGTTGTCGTTCTTTTTCAGGCAATCGAGGATCGAGCCCAGGCCGGCTTTGAGCACCCGGTCTGCGCGCGGGCCGGCAGACCTCCACAGCCGAAGCGAGCTTGCGAGGTCGAGGACGGCGATCTTCCCCCGCATCTCCGGCGGGAGCAGCCAACCGAGCGCATCTGCGTGCAGATCGCGGTCGAACCGGGAGCCCCGCAGCACGTAGCGGTGGGGCGGCTCGCCAAGGTCCGGACGGGAGGGTTCGGACAGCACCGCCTCCGTGAGCTCCGCGAGGGCGATCAGATCCGAAGCCTTCCAGGCCAGAGCCGCGAGCTGATCGCCCTCGAAAGGGGGAATCCAGGGCCAGAGCCGGCGCGGCTTGAGCTCGTGGTTCCAGAGCGCGCCCATGTCGAGCTTATCCGGCAGATCCGCCAGCACCTGCTTCCAGTCCTCGAGAGTCGCCTCCATCTTCTCCGTGGTCCAGGCCGGCGACGTCAACCAGGTCTCGGCCGTCCGTTGCCTCCTGTCCGGATTGTCACGCACCAGGAGGGACATGCTGCGCCATCCTGTCCACCAACCGGAGAGAGTCAGGGCATCGGTGGTGGATCGGAGGTCGCGGTCCATGTGAAGGTCCACGAACTCGAAGATCCGCATCAGGTCCTCCCGGCTCGCCAGCCGGCTGGCGAGCCGGAGGAGGGAGGAGACGTTGAGATCCCGGAGGAGATCTTCATGGGGAACCAGCCGGGGCGCCATCATCTCCAGCCACACGGGACGAAGCTTCCCCTGCTGCGCCAGGGAGCGCGGCTGGAGACACCGCCACTCCCGGCCCAGCGCTGCTTCCACCAGGAGCTCGCGGTCCTGGGGCTCCAGCGTTGCAGGCATCTCGCGCCAGAGCCGCGAGATGAGGATGTTCTCGCCCTGTCGCCCGTCCTCCTCGTTGATCCGGGCAAGGAGCTCGGCAAGCCTCAGATAGACAGGCAGGTTCGACGCGGGATCGAGCGCCCATCCCGCTTGGACGATCAGCGGAGCCAGCTCTTTCGGCACCGCTGGCAGGCTGCGCAGCCGGTCGAGGAGCCGAACGGGAATCTCTTTCCAGGGGCCATCCTCCTGGAACAGGCTGGGCGCCTGCAGGAGCTCCGGTGCGGCTGCAACAATCCGGGCATCGGAGGCCTTCTCCAGAAAGACTCGCGCCCAAGCGGGCCCGAGCGCGCCGCTCTCGACGGCCCGGAGCAGGATCCGCAGCACGCCGGGCGAGGACGCCAGCTCTCCCAGCTCGGCGCTCTCGGCGGCGGCCCGCCAGCGCAGCGAGCCCTGACGGAGCTCCGCGTCGAGAATCACCTCGGTCGCTCCGATCTCGGCGATGCGGCGGATCGCCAGGGCCGGAGTCCGCTCCGCGAGCGCGGAGGAGGAGACGAGCGGCGGCTGGTGGGCCGTGAGCTCCAGCAGCCGGCGAAGCTTCGCGGGCTCGCCGGGATCCCACCAGTCGGACAGGCGGGAGTCCACGGTAAGCTCGAGCTGCGCTGCCGAGCTCTCGACCGCCTTCTGGAGAGAGCGGGCGCCGGGGGACAGCGCCGCCGAGTCCAGGAGCAGGAGGTCCAGGATGGACTCCCGGGGAAAGGCCCGCCACTCCTCGGGAACGATCAGCCGCTTCCAGTTCACCTCCGGGCCGAGCTTCTGCGCAATGCGAGGAAGATAGCTGCGCAGGAGATCCCCCCGCTCCGCGGCCGAACCCGCCAGAGCGACGGCCAGGTTGTAGGTGACCTGGATCGCGCGGACATCCCCCTCCTCCGGCATCCCTGCCCGCGAGCGCCGGTCCCGGAAGCGCTCGCCGAAGGCGGTGAGGCCGTCAGGAATACGGAGCGCCCGCTCGATCACGGCCTCGGCATAGGACAAGGCCACGGGCTCCAGGGGCTCGCCGGCCAGGAGCTTCCCCTGGCGGTCCACCAGTGTGGCTTCTCGCCGCACCTTCAGCGCCTGACCGGCCAGCTCCTCCGGGACCACCACCAGGTTCGCCCCGAGAGTGCGCAGGAAGAGCTCCGGTGTGTGGGTGTAGATGCGCACCCGGCACTCCTTGCGGAGATCCGCTGGCAAGGCACCGCGGGCGAAGGAGAGGAGCCCGGGCAAAGGGGTGCCGGCCGCGAACTCGGCAACCGGAGCCGCGATGATCAAGGGGCGCCGGTGAGCACCGCACTGGAGCAGGTGGGCCAGAAGCTGCGCGGCCCTTTCCGGTTCGGCCGCGATGCGCTCGGGCCGGAAGAAAGGGGGAACCGGCTCGTCCACCCGCCGGCCCGGATCGTCGTCGCGCCAGGGGTTTTCGAACGCCTCGGAACGGCCCAGGCAGAGCCCGGGGTCGATTCCGGGACCCGCATCGAGCGGCCACGACCGGCCGTGGGAGAAATAGCCCGCTCGACTGTCGTACGCGCCCGCGGAGACCAGCCGCACCACGAACTGCCGGTCACGGTGGCAAAACAGCGACCAGGCCTCCAGGCGATCGTTGAGCCGCTGATGGTCGGCCGGATCCGAGTCGAGCGTCATCCAGGGCCGGATCGCTTCGAGCAGACCGCTGTCTTGATCCAGCGGGGGGGTCGCACCCAGGTACTGCTCACCATGAGCAGTGGAGCTCCCCGGCCCTTCACCGATACCCCTGCGCGATTGCCCTCGATAAACCGAGAGCGAGACAGGAGGGGTGCGCGTCATCGTCATGAGCGTCCTACATCAGCGCGTTGTGCCGCTCGCAAAGCGCCACCAAGAGGGGAAGCTCCACATGGACGGGCACCGGTGGGCGGAGGATAGGGCGCTCGTCCGGATTCCTGTAATGGCGCTCGATCTGGTCGAGCTGGCTTCCATCCACGGCGCTGAGAGGGATCATCCAGGGGCGGCTCCCGAATTCGAGCTTCTGGGGAATTGCGCTGACGCGACTATCGCCGCTCGCCATCTCCTCGTGCACAGCCTCGGAGATCGCACGCGCGTTGGCCAGATAACGGGCCACTCCGGAGCCCTTGCGCAGTTGGCGCAGATAGAGTGGGGCATTGCCCATGTAAGGGGAAATCCATTTGCTCAAGAGCATCTGCAGGGCACTCCGCGGGTCGTCGGCCATGGTCAGGGCGAGGATGCTTTTGACGGGCTGCTGCGTTCGCTTGCCCTCTGAGCGCAGGGCCTCATAGTTCTCGATCACTCGCTCGAACCCCGCTAGGAGGTCGTTTCGCTTCTGCCAATCCTTCCGGCTCATCTTGGGGCCCGGAAAGGCAGCCCAGAGCGGCAGGCAGAAGACCATGACCTTGGCGTCGAGGTACCCCTCCCGCCAGCGCTCCCGGATCCCCCTGTTGCTCCGGGCAGCCTCGAAGAAGCTTTCTCCCGAGCCGTCGAAGAACTCGACATCCATCGCCGAAGACTTCCAGCCTAGAACACCGGTCTTGTAGTGCAGGCGCAGGCGGTACCATTTCTGCGTATCGAGGAACGTCTGGGGCAGCCGCTCCCAGGCCATGTACTTCTTGCCGAACTCGGCAAGGATGAGGCTCTGGGCCTTGTCCTTGCGCGTAAGCGCATGGAAGAGCCGGGTCTTATCGATGTAGAGGCTCAAGGCTCCGGCCTGGGTCTTGGAGTAGGTGCGATAGACCATCGCCTGGAACAGGAAGGATTTGCCCACCTCCTTGCCGCCGATTATGCCGAGCTTCTCCGTGCCCGGCAGATCGAAAGGCTCGTCTTCCTCCTGATCGTAGAACTGCTCAGAGTACAGTTCCCCGGTGCTTGGTGACGACCCTGGGCTAGGGGGCTCCGCGGCCTCCGGGCCGGATCTCGAGTCAACCGGCTCACCTTCCTCCTCGCTTCCCTCGGGCTTGCCCTCCGGCTCACGTTTTCTTTCCTGAAAGCTAATCACCGGGGCCGGTCTGGGCTCTGGAGCCGCGGTCGGCTCTGCGGGTTCGGCTGCCGCTTCCGATTCCAGAGTCGACGACCCGAGATGAAAGCTCGGGTCACTGTGCCGACCCGCGGTCTTCTCAGGTGGCAGGCCAGCGGCCGGCAGCGGCGGGGGTTCGTCCCCGCCCCAGTCGCGCGAGTTGCTCCTCTCCTCATCGCTCATGATTCCCTCTGCGCCCGGACGACGAGCCCTTTGCGGCCCTCGATCCACGGCTCGAATGTGGGCTTGCGGACCACGATTCTCTTCCCCTTTCCACGGACGCGGAATCCGTTCACCGATGTGTCACTGCGGTTGTCTGATCCGACATCCATGCCGGGGCTCTTCCGGACCGCCTCCGAGAGATCCGTCATGACCTGCTGCTGGAACTCCTCATCCTTCTGGTCTTCCGGCAGAGGGAAGAAGTAATAGATCTCCACCGGCAGCTCGGAGCTCTGGAGGTCTCTGCCAGGAATCGACTCGTAGACCAACCGCAGCACGACCCGCGGATCCGCTCCCAAGTCCTTGGAGCGAGGAACGTACGAATAGCAGTCGAGCCGGTAGAACTTGTACTTCATTTTGATTCCCGTCTTTTTCTTGTCCCTGAGCTCAGTGTATGGCCCGACCGATCGACACCCCGGCGGCTTCTGCCGATGGACCGTGCCGTAGGAGAGCCACAGCAGGCTGGGCAGATCGGCGGCGGGTTTCCCTAGGATTGGAGACGGATTCCGCAGGAGCTTGCCCAGGGGCATGTCGGACTGGCCTACGAGGGCCGGGGGGACTCGGAAAATCGCCCAGTGGTCCGCCCAGTCGTCCTTCTGCGCGCTCAGTTGGTCGTCGAGCTTGGACTTGTTTTCCAGATAGCTCTTCTTTAGCTCCGTCAGCGCCTGACTGTCCGGATAGGAAGCCTGGACGTCCAGCTCGGTGAAAATCCGCCCTATCTCCTGAAAGTAGAGCCCGACCGTCTTGCTCGCCTTCGGGAACAGGAGACTCTTCTCCCAACCCGTCCCGTCGTTGTAGACGGCCGGCTCGTTCAGCTCCGACACGCGCGGCACCCGATCCTCCGCCAGCCCAGCGAGGGTCGCCTCAAGAAGCTTGCCGGCTTCAGCGGCCAGCTCTCGATCCCTTTCGAACGTGGTGGCCTCGCGCCAGAGCGACAGATCGAGTTGATCGGCGGGACGAATCTCCGCAAGCCGGCCCACGGCCTCTGCCGAATCGTCCCAGCTCACATCCGACCATCTACGATCCGCCAGTGCCTTGATTTCGGAGGACCATTCGCGGACCTGCTCGATCGCACGGTCCACACGGACCTTCTTGCCTGCCGCGATCGAGTTGCCCGTCCAGCCGACGGCCACCAGGACGGGTAGCAGAACACCCATCAGAGCCAGCGGAGCGATCTGCGGAGCCATGCTGCTGTCGGGCCGCAGCGGGATGAGCCGGGCCAGAAGCGTGAAGGCAGCAGCGCAGCCCGCAACGGTAAGGGCATTGGCCCACGTCGCTTTCGGGGAGGTAAACAGCACGAACGCAAACGCGCTGTTCAGGACCGCGAGAAGGAACGCCCACACCCGAGGCCAGCGCAGACCCGGACGCCGGCTGCACCAGAAGACGACAAGCCAGGCAAAGGCCGCGGACAGCACCGCGATCACGCGGCCCCGGCCAAGCGGCAGGACAAAGAGAGAGCTCAGCTCCCCGCTGAGCCGCAGGTAAAGCAGCGTTACCCCAAAAACGACGGCCGAGGCCACGGAAAGGGCGGTGGCAGGAAGGGTCACCGTCCCGATCTTGTTCCAGAGGGACACCTCATCGAGGGGCCCCGGCAACGAGGTCTGGGTTTCTTTATGGCTCAGGTCATAGCTTTCCTGCAAGGTACCCCCTTCCGATCGTCTTACCCTGGTCTGGCGACGGAAACCTGACGAAGGTTCGGGCTTACTGCCTGTGCCTGATGAAGTGGTTAGTTTAGGGATGTCGCGGTGGAGGGTCAAGCATCGAAGGTTTGAGCAGGAGCCCCTGCGTCACCGCAGGGGCGGGCGAGCCGACCTGCCCCCGAGGAGCATCTTCGGGTGACCGCGGCGGCACTGTCCGCCAGGACGGGAAGAGGCGACCCGCAAGCCAGGACGCAGCGAAGCAGGCCCTTCGTGCCCGGCAAGACCTCTCGGCGCCGCAATTCGGGATATCGGCGCCGCAATCAACTGCTTCGACGCCGCGACATAATCTATAGACGCCGCGACCCGCTCTATAACTTCTCTCCATCGTCTATCTTCGAGGCGCACGACTTGCTCTCCGCCTCGATTCGAGCCTCTTTTGCTCGCATGATGTCCCGTTACGCCGCGATATTCGAGACGGAGGCCTCGCCAACGGATTTGAACACCTCGACCTGAGCTCAATACGCCGCGATCTAAACAAAATCCGCCGCTACTTAATCTCCGTGAACCGCGAACTCGCCCTAATCCGCCGCGATTATTTCCAAGACCGCCTCGATGTGCGGATGATTCCTCGCCGACGGTCAGGGAGGTCCGGCGAAGATAGGCTTGGACGCCGCATGTTGTCAGATCTTTGCGGCGTAATAGGCGAACATCGCGGCGATTGTCCCCATCGACGTGAGCCCGTCTCCCTGCGCGAAGACGAGAAAAGCTTTCGGCGGCTCCGCTTGTCCCTACGTCGCGGCGTCGAGACCCAACGATGCCTCGATTTGAGGGGGATCCCTCGCACATTGGCGGTAGGAGGAGAGCGGAAACCCGATCCTCGCGGCGTCGCGGGAGCCGGGACAACTTACCGGGACGATCGCAGCGCCAGCACCTGCCGCAGAGCAAGTACCTGGGTAACTGCCGGCGGCGACCCGATCTGAGCCCGCAGCAGCATCTTCACCTTCTTCTCCATCACATCGGCGATAGGGCTTTCCGGCGGGAAAGGGAAGGTGAGAAAGCCCACCTCGCCTCCTTCGACCTCCTCCACCCGGATCGGCACCAGGTTCTCGTGCACCCCGATCAGCTCCTGGAACAGCCCGTCCACGATCGCGATGACCGGTCCCCTCTCCGCCGCCCGGAGCAGTTCCTCCCGCTCCCGATCCACGGCCAGCACCGGCTCCCCCTCGGGCAGACCTTCGAAGCTCGTCCGGACGTCCGCTCCGAGGCGGAGCTGGAAGAGGTCGCGGTCCGAAGGGCGGACCGGCTCGCGGAGGATCACGATCCTCCCCTCTCCGGCGAAGAGATCCCCGAGGAGCGCACGGGCCTGGGCCGCTCCGACGGTGACCAGGGGAAGGGCGGTGGGAATCGCATGACCCTGGCGCTCCTGCCAGGCGCGCCGGAGGTCGGCCAGCCCTTCGACCGGCGAGTAGAGGAAGGCCTGGCTTCTCGCGGCGGCGTCCAGATGCGCCAGGACGGCTTCCATGGTGGGGAGAGGCACGGCCTTGCCGTGGCCATCCGTGATCTGACCGATGGTGGCGTTGAAACGCTTGCCGCGGGCCTGGGCCGACTGGAGCGGCAGGAAGGCGGCGGGTTGCTCGACCCGCCGGCCCAGCGGGGAAAGCGCGGCCCAGAGGGCAGCTTCCATCAGTCCCCCACCCGCTTCATCTTCTCCACGGCGGAGTCGAGCGTCGCCTTGGCCTTGGAGCTCCCCTGCCGGAGCTGCCCCTGGAGCCTTTCCAGGTCCGCGTCCAGCTCGCGCCAGCCGCGGCGGACGTCCTCGTTGGCATCGCGGAAGGAGCACGACAGGGTCTCGCGCATCCGGGCCACTTCCTCCGGCTCCAGATCGCCCTTCGTCAGGCGCTCCCGTGCCCGCGCCAGCTCCTCACGCCAGTCCGCGGGCGCCGGCTCTCCCACGGAGACCTCGGCGTCCAGGTCCTCGAGCCGGCCGCCGGTGCGCTCGTATGCCTTCCAGGACAGGAACAGCGCCGCCAGCGACACCAGCAGGGCCAGCCAGGCGATCCCTCTTCCTCCACCGCTCCGGTTTCCCCAGGCCATCGCTTCCTCCTTGGAGCGGATCTTATCCCTCTTGAAACCCTGCGCGACAGGCACTAAAATTTTTGCGCCCCGGGGCGTGTTCTCCTGTCCCGGGGCCTATCCCCAGATCAACACGAAGGTAGGAGGGAGGCCATGGCCACCACCGCGCAAGCAGAGACTTTGCAATTCCAGGCCGAGACGAAGCAGCTTCTCGACCTGATGATCCACTCGCTGTACTCGAACAAGGAGATCTTCCTCCGCGAGCTGATCTCCAACGCCTCGGACGCCCTCGACCGGCTCCGGTTCGAGTCGCTGACCCGTCCCGAGCTGCTCGAGGGGGACGAGACGCTGGAGATCCTGCTGGAGGCGGACCGCGACAACCGGACGCTCACCATCGCGGACAACGGCATCGGCATGAGCCGCGACGAGGTGGTCGCGAACATCGGCACGATCGCCAAGTCCGGCACCCGCGAGCTGGTCAAGCGGCTCAAGGAGAGCGGCTCGCAGCAGGAGATCCTGGAGTTCATCGGCCAGTTCGGCGTCGGCTTCTACTCCTCGTTCATGGCCGCCGAGCGCGTCGAGCTGCTGACCCGCCGGGCCGGCGACGAGACCGCCACCCGCTGGGAGTCCACGGGCGACGGCACCTACACCATCGAGGAGTCCGAGCGCGCCGGGCGCGGCACCACGATCAAGCTCCATCTCAAGCCCGAGGACAAGGAAAACGGTCTCGACGACTTCTCCGACCGCTGGGTGATCAGCCGCATCGTCCGCCGCTACTCGGACTTCGTGAGCTATCCCATCGTCCTCAAGGCCGAGAAGGACCCGGAGATCGAGGACCTCGCCAAGGAGAAGGAGACCGGCGAGAAGCCGCAGATGCCCATGGAGGAGAAGGTCCTCAACTCCATGAAGCCGATCTGGACGCGTCCGCAGTCGGAAGTGACGCAGGACGAGTACAAGGAGTTCTACCGCCACATCTCCCACGACTGGAACGAGCCCATGAAGGTCGTCTCGTTCCGGGCCGAGGGCCGGATCGAGTACCAGGCGCTGCTCTTCTTCCCGTCGCAGGCGCCGTACGACCTCTACTACGTCGCCTCGAAGCCGGGCCTGCAGCTCTACGTCAAGCGCATCCAGATCATGGAGCGCTGCGAGGAGCTGCTGCCGCAGTACCTGCGCTTCGTGCGCGGCGTGGTCGACTCCCCCGACCTGGCCTTGAACGTCTCCCGCGAGATGCTGCAGCAGGACCGCCACATCACCCTGATCCGCAAGGGGCTGACCAAGAAGGTGCTGGACACGCTCGACGAGATGAGGGAGAAGGACGGCGACAACTACCTCAAGTTCTGGGCGGAGTTCGGCCGCGCCATCAAGGAGGGGGTCACCTCGGACTACGAGAACAAGGAGCGGCTCCTGGAGCTGCTGCTGTTCCAGTCCTCGAGCGACCCGGAGAAGCTCACCACGCTCAAGGACTACGTCTCCCGGATGAAGGACGACCAGACCGAGATCTTCTACCTCACCGGCGAGTCGCGCGAGCAGGTGGAGAATTCACCGCACCTGGAGGCGTTCAAGGACAAGGACATCGAGGTCCTCTACCTGGTGGACACGGTGGACGAGCTGCTCACGCAGTCGCTCCACGAGTACGGCGGCAAGCGCCTGAAGTCGGTGGGCAAGGGCACGGTCTCGCTGGGCAGTGAGGAGGAGAAGAAGCAGACCGAGGAGGAGCTCAAGGCGAAGGAGGAGGAGCTCAAGCCGCTCCTGGAGGCGCTGCAGAAGAAGCTCGACGAGAACGTCAAGCAGGTCCGCCTGACGAACCGGCTCACGACCTCGCCGGTCTGCCTGGTCGGCGCCGAGCACGACTACAGCCCGCAGCTCGAGAAGCTCCTCCAGAAGGGCAAGGGAGGCGGTCCGAAGCAGCGCCGCATCCTGGAGCTCAACCCGAAGCACGAGCTGCTGGAGAAGCTCAAGGCGCGCTTCGACCAGTCTGCGGACGACCCGGTGCTCGACCAGTACGCCCAGCTCCTGTTCGGTTACGGCGTCCTGGCCGAGGGCTCGGAGCTGCCCGAGCCGGCGAAGTTCAACAAGGCGGTCGCGGAGCTCATGACGCGCGGGCTGTGATCAGCCCGAAGCGCCGGTCCCGGTGGTAGAAGTCGCGGACGGCCTCGGCGAGGTCGTCCGCGCCGAAGTCGGGCCACATGCGGTCGGTGAAGACCAGCTCGGCGTAGGCGCACTCCCAGAGCAGGAAGTCCGACAGCCGCTTCTCGCCGCCGGTGCGGATCAGGAGGTCCACGTCCGGCATCGGGTTCTCCTCGGCCAGGAGGCGGGAGAAGGTTTCTCTCGAAGCTTCGCCGCCGTTCAGCCGGCAGGCCGCCCGCAGGATCGCGTCCCGGGCCGAGTAGTCGATGGCGATCCGCAGCAGAGCCTCCCTGCCTCCCGCGGTCAGGGCCTCGGCCTGCTCGATGACCCGGAGCAGCCGGGGGGAGAGGCGGTCCCGCCTCCCGATCACCTGGATGCGCACCCCGTCCCTGGCGCAGCGTGCCGCCTCCTTGACCAGGTAGCGGCGGAACAGGCGCATGAGCGCTCCGACCTCCTCGGGCGGGCGCTGCCAGTTGTCCGAGGAGAAGGCGAAGAGGGTCAGCGTGCCGATCCCGAGACTCCGGGCGGCCTCGACCGTCCGCCGCACCGCCTCGGCGCCGGCCACGTGACCGGCCGTGCGCGGCCGGCCCTGCGCGGTAGCCCAGCGGCCGTTGCCGTCCATGATGATCGCCACGTGCATCCGGCTCATCGCTTCCCTCCTCCGATCGCGTCGAGCACCTCGGACCGGCCCCGGACCCAGGCGAACGCCCGCGCCCCCCAGTCCTCCGCCGTGTTCCGCAGCCGCAGGTCCGGCGCCCGCTCCATCACGGCGCGGACGATCCGCGGCTCCCCTCCGATCACTGCGTAGGTCAGGACCGTCTCGCCGTCCGGCGTGGAGGCGTGGGGGTCCGCCCCGGCCGCGAGCAGCACCTCGACGATCTCCGGCTCGGCCTGGGAGGCCGCCAGCATCAGCGGCGTCAAGCCGTTGGGCGCCGGCCGGTTGACGTCGGCCCCGGCCGCGAGCAGCTCGCGGACGGCCGCGGGCTGGTCCTTGTGGACCGCGTGCAGCAGGGGGGTCCAGCCATTGGGTCCGTCGTCGCGGCGGTCGGGGTCGGCCCCGGCTTCGACCAGCAGGCGCACGCTCTCGGCCTCTCCCGAGCGCGCCGCCCACATGAGCGGGCTCCAGCCCTCGGTCGCGCTCTCCGGCGGCGCACCGCGGTCCAGGAGCGCCTGTACCTCCCCGGCATCGCCGGCAGCCGCGGCCCTGGCGAGCGGGGTGCCGGGACCGGCTCCGGACCGCAGGGCAAGGACACCGAGGACACCCACGGCGGCCAGGACAAACATGCCGGCCAGGGCGAAGGGTAAATTGCTTTGTCTCATAAAGTGAAGGGGCACAAAAAAAGATCACGGCTCCCGGGTGGCGTGGATGATGGCTTCCATGTGGTCGAGGTAGCGCTGGAGCGCCTGGCGGCCGGGATGGGTGAGCCGGAACTCGGTCTTGGGCATCCGGCCCTCGAAGTACTTCTCGCAGGTGACGTAGCCGGCCTCCTCCAGCTTGCGGGCGTGCACGCTCAGGTTGCCGTCGGTCGTCTGCAGGAGCTTCTTCAGGTCGTTGAAGCTCAGGTGGTCGTTGACGGCCAGGGCGCTGACGATGCCGAGGCGCATCCGTTCGTGGATCAGGCGGTCGAGGTCGAGCGCGGTCCGCGGGACCGGCTCGGTGTCTCCAGGATGTGCCCGATGCGCGTCGGGTCCGACGGGACCCATGGACCCTCCTTCCTCGTCCCCCCGCGAATCGACCGCGTGCCGTCTAGCCACCGAGCCGCCTCGCGATCCAGATGCCGAAAAGGACGTGCAGCCCGCCGAAGCCGGCTGCCATGAACGCGTTCCCCCAGGCGACCGGAGCGGCCAGGGCCGCCGCTCCCACGGCCATGAACGCCAGCCCCATGAGCGGCACGATGCGCACCGAGAAAGCGCCGCCGGTCACCACGCCGGTGCCGTAGAGCAGGAGCCAGACGCCGGGGAGCAGGCCGAGGGCGCCCTGGCCGACCAGGACGAGGGTCAGCAGCGCGCCCGCGAAGAGCGGGGGGAACAGGGCGAAGACGAACCGCTGGACCGGCCGGGTGAAGAGATCGTTGCGGGTCTGGCGCGCCTTCCAGGCGCTGGTGCCGGCGAGGATCAGGACCGCGACGACCGCGTCCACGAGCCAGGCCACGAGCCAGCCGGGGAAGCCGCCCTGGCGGGAGGCGATCCAGGCCGTGGCCAGCGCCGAGAGCCCGACCGCCACCGTGCCGAGGCCCGACACGTCGGTGAAGCATGCCGCCCCCTCCATGGTCTCCCGGATGAACCGGAGGTTGTCCATGGCCCGCTGGTGAAGCGGCTCGGGAGGAGGCACGGAACGGAGGCGCTGCGGATCGGCCACGGGCTGAATGTACTCCTGAGGGAAGGAAGCGTCAAGTACTTTGCAAGACAAAGGACCAAAGGGACCTAAAGGACGAAAAGGACTCCGGAGGCTTTGTCGTTTACGTCCTTTTCGTCCTTTAGGTCCCTTTGGTCCTTCAGGCCTGCGCGCGCTTTGCGAGCGTCGAGACCATGCCCACCATCCCCATGAGCCCCATGGACTTGCCCATGGAGAGCTCCTTGCCGAAGACCTGGTAGACGACGTCCTGGGGGACGGCGGCGACCTGGTCGAGCGGTTGGCCGGAGAGGCTGTCCTTGAGGATCACGGCCATGGCCTTGGCGGAGATGCCCTGGGGGTTCTCCACCGCGAAGTGGTAGTCCAGGCGGCCGTCCGGGCGGCGCTCGGCCCAGACGAAGGCCTCCGACTCGCAGGCCGGCACCCGGTTCTCCTCGGGGAAGGGACGGGCGGCGACCTGCGGCGGGACCTCCTGGAACTTCCCGGCGATGTCGATCAGGAGCTGGATGCGCTCGTTGCGGTCCGGGACCATGGAGAGCGCATCCAGCGTGTTGGCCAGCTTCTCGGGAATCTCCGGCATGCCTACCTCTCGATGGGCACCCCGACGAGGTTGCCCCACTCGGTCCAGCTCCCGTCATAGTTCCGCACCTTCGGGTAGCCCAGGAGGTGGGTGAGCACGAACCAGGTGTGGCTGCTGCGCTCGCCGATCCGGCAGTAGACGATCACGTCGTCGTCCGCCTTGACCCTGGCCTCCCCCTCGTAGAGGGCGCGCAGCTCCTCGGCGGTCTTGAAGGTGCCGTCGTCCGGGTTGATCGCCCGCGCCCAGGGGATGTTCGCCGCGCCCGGGATGTGCCCGCCGCGCAGCGCGCCCTCGTTCGGGTACTCGGGCATGTGGAGCTTCTTGCCGGTGTACTCGTCGGGGCTGCGCACGTCGATCAGCGGCCGGCGCTGCTCCAGGTGCTTGAGCACCTCGTCGCGGAAGGCGCGGATCTTCTTGTCGTCGCGCTCCCGCGCCTGGTACTCGCTCGCCGGCCAGGTGGGCACGTCCGTGGTCAGCGGACGCCCCTCCTTGGCCCACTTGATGCGGCCGCCGTCCATGATCTTGGCGTTCTCGTGCCCGAACAGCCGGAACACCCAGAGCGCGTAGGTCGCCCACCAGTTGTTCTTGTCGCCGTAGAGCACGATCGTCGTGTCCGGCGTCACGCCGATGCGGCGCATCAGGTTCTGGAACCCCTCGCGGCCCAGGTAGTCGCGGCGCAGCGGATCGTTCAGATCGCGCGTCCAATCCACCTCGACCGCGCCGGGGATGTGGCCGCTCGGGTAGAGCAGCGGATCCTCGTTGGACTCCACCAGGCGCACGGCGGGATCGTTCAGGTGCTCGGCCACCCAGTCCGTCGAGACCAGGGCGTCCGGTCGGCTGTATCCACGGCTGTCGATTTCGCTCACGGGTCGGCCTCCTCTATTTGTTACCAACGATATCATGATCAACTCGGAAGGGAAGTCTCCGATGCGCCGACACCGCTTTCCGGTTGCCAACCGCCTGACTCATCTCAATCACTGCGCAGGATTTGACTGTCGCTGCGCACTTAGTGAGCAAACCACCGCTTGCGCGGGTCCTGGGAACTTGTAGGATCTGTTCCAGATCATCTTCATACGGGTTGACTGGCTAGGCACTGGGAGCCGTGGTGGCTATCCGGATGACCGGCCGGAAATGGAGCTTCAATGTCTGGTAGCACTCTGCGCCGTACGATTCTCTCCCTCGTGGTCGTCGCCCTTCTCCTCCCCCTGGCGAGCGCCTCTGCGGCCCCGGCGAAGGGGCGGGAGACCGCACGCATCCAGCTCCCGGAGTGGAGCCGTATCCTGCTTGCGCCGATCCATGGCCTGCTCGACCTGTTCTGCGCGGCACCCGAGGAGAGCTCCATGCCTCCGGGCCAGCAGCCGGGCAACAGCGATCCGAACAACCGCGACGGCAACGGCTTCGACCCGCACGGCCGGCCCTGATCCGCGGCGACTTGCCAAGGCTGTAGAATGAGTGTATGACTCTGACTTCGCAGCAGGGACGAAGCATGGAGGGTCGACCCATGACCGAGTGGCACCCCGACCGCGAGACGCTCGAGCGCTTCCTCGAAGACGAGTTGCCGGAGGAGCAGAGCCGTACCCTCCAGCGCCACCTCTTCACCTGTTCCGGCTGCGAGACGAGCCTGGTCCAGATCCTTCCTGTCGCCGGGAGCCGGTGCGCCTCCGAGGACAGTGACATCGGCAGTGACATGGGATACCGCGGCCTGGTCCGCAAGGTGCTGCAGGAGGCGCGGCAGGAGGGCCAGCACAGGCGGGCGATCCTGGCCCGCGAACGGCAGGAAGCCGGCCGTCTCTGGCGCGAGGTCCGCAGCCTGGACCTCTCCGCCCGCCGCGAGCTGATCTGGGAGGACTCCCGGTTCCAGACCTGGGGCTTCTTCGAGCTGCTCGTGGACAAGTCGCGCTCCGCGGTCCTCGAGGAGCCGCGCAAGGCCGAGGAGATGCTGCGCCTCGCCCTCGACATCACCGAGCACCTGGATCCCGCGAGCTACGGTCCGGGCTCGATCGACTCCGCCAAGGCGCGGGCCTGGGCCAGCCTGGGGAACGCCCTGCGCATCCTGTCCGATTTCCGGCAGGCCGAGCAGGCCTTCCGCCAGGCCGAGGTGCACCTCGCGTCCGGCTGGCTCGACCCTCTGGACGAAGCCCTGCTGCTGGAGTACAAGGCATCGCTGCGCCGCTCCCAGCGCCGTTTCGACGAGGCGCTGGAGATGCTGGACGCAGCCATCTCCCTCTACCGCGAAGTCAACGAGCCGCACGGCCAGGGCCGCGCCATGATGGCCAAAGGCCTGGTCCTGCGCTACTCCGGCGACGCCGAGACCGCGAGCACCTGGTTCCGCGACAGCCTGTTCCTGCTCGACGGCGAGGAGGAGCCGCGCCTGCTCGCCCTCAGCCAGTCCAACCTGATCGGCTGCCTGCTCGACAGCGGCAAGGTCCACGAGGCCGCGGCGCTGATCCCCGAATCCCGCAAGCTCTTCGAAGAGGTGGGCAAGCGCTGCGACCTCCTGCACCTGCGCTGGCTGGAGGGAACGATCGCCGTGGCCCTCGGCCGGCTCGGTGCGGCCGAAAGCATCTTCGTCGAGCTCATCGACGAGTTCACCCAGGACCGCCTCGCCTACAACGTGGCCCTGGTCTCCCTGGAGCTGTCCGCGGTCTACGCGCGCCAGAGCCGCACTGCGGACGTCAAGCGCCTGGCCTCGGAGATGCTGCCGATCTTCCAGTCCTGCGAGGTTCACCGCGAGGCGCTGGCGGCTCTGATCGTCTTCCAGAACGCCGCCGAGATGGAACAGCTCAGCCTCGGGCTGGTGGAGGAGGTCACCTCCTTCCTCCAGCGCGTGCGGACCAATCCGAGCCTGCGCTTCCGCGAGAGCTACGAAGCCTGAAAAGAGAAAGGGCCCGGCCGTACGGCCGGGCCTTCAGTCCCCCCTTCCGACCAGGCTGACCGTGCTCGCCTGCGGTCCCTCGATCCCCTGCTCTTCGGCGAAGCGCACGTCCGAGCCGACTTCCA
>Ga0268265_10000336_pt1 | contig 51045 bp, 93 predicted proteins | sample KBSSwiS52_FD_190355 | JGI IMG/M metagenome (GOLD analysis project Ga0268265, IMG submission 190355) | Switchgrass rhizosphere microbial communities from Kellogg Biological Station, Michigan, USA - KBS Switchgrass S5-2 (SPAdes) (version 2) | ecosystem: Host-associated > Plants > Roots >...
CCCCTGCCAAAGCTATTGCCAGAGGGCTCTTGCTGCGGCGCCGCGCTCGGAGCGGGGGCGGTCGCGGAGGCGTTCGGGGCAAGGCCGAGCCCCTCCTGCTGATCGACCGCGACGCGCAGCGGATCGCTCGCGGCATCGTTGCCCGAGAGGTTCATCCCGGCCGACTGCTGCTCGTATTGCTGCGCCGCAAGTTGCGCGGCAATCTGCGGATCGGGTTCGCTTCCGAATCCGAGGGAGCTATCTTCGTCGCGGAGCATTATTGACCGCCACCGAAGTTAAAGAGGCTGAAGCCACCCTTCGAGGTTTCCGTCATGCCCGTAGTCCTCAAGTTGACGTTCCTATTCCCGGTGAGCGTCTGGAGGGTGCTGCTGCCCACGCCGCTGCCGACGTGCGCGAGCCCGAGCCCGCCGCTCGACGCCTGCCCGGAAAGGGAAAGCCGATTCTGAAATGCTTGCTGACGAAGCCCCGATTGGAACTGCGACACCGAGTTCGCCAAGCCCTGCTGCTGGAGGTTGATCCCGCTTTGCAGGCCCTGCGCCGCGAGCGGGTAATTCAGCACCGATTGCGCTTGCGCGGCGCGCAGGTTCTTCACGAGCGAGCCCTTCTGGTCCTGCGCGCCGCGCAGGAGAAGCCCGGCCTCATGACCGATCGGGCTGTCCGAAAGCCGCATGCCGCGCGAGTTCGCAAGCTCATCACCGATCATCGAGACGCCGCGCTTCGCCTGGAGGTCGATGTCCCCCTCGCCCGCCGCGATGGCGGAGTCCGTCGCCTCGCCGATCAGCCGTTTTTGCTCATCGGTCGCGGCGCCGCCGCGCCTCATGTCATCGAGCTGCATCTGGAGCATCTCGTCTTGGGCTACCCCCATTCTTTGCGAGCGCTCGAAATCAGTCTTCGCCGCCGCCGCCTGCTGCTCCGGGGTGATCGCCGAATCAAATGCGGAATTGATTAAGCCCTGGCGCTTCAGGTCCGACATCGAGAGGTCAAGCATCTCTTTCTGGAACGGCGCCATCGTGTCCATGCTCTGCAACTGGCGCTTCGCAATTTCGGTGTTGACCTTCGTGAGTTCCTGCTCCTCGGGCGTAGGGCCGGGCGTGCTGTTTTGGACTTGCTTGTCCTCGTCGGTTGCGGTCAGAAAGCCCATATCAGGAAAGCCTTTTCAGGTAAATGTCGCAGGGCTGCATCTTCGCGGCGTTGAGCTTCCTCTCGACGATCGCCGCGAACCCGTGATTCTTTTGGGAGACGGCGGCGCTCACGTACTGACAGCCGCCCATTTGCAGGGTCGCAAACCCTTGAGCCAAGAGTTTGTGAATCGCCTGCGCCCGCGCGCGCCGGGACGCCGAGGGCCGCACCTGGAGAAACTCCAGGTATCCAACCGGCTTCGAGTAGACCACCTGGAGGCACCCGATCACCTCGTCGCCCACGGTCGCGATCAGCCAGCTCGGGTACACCTTCGCCCAATCCGCATGCTCCAGGAAAATGCCGTTATCGCCTAGCACCGAGGCGATTTGCGGCCCCATCGCATCGAGGGCGAGGCGTATCTCCACGCGCTCGCAAGGAGCCTTTGGCGGCGCCGCAAACGCCTCGGTCTGAAGGGCGGGCGTCACAGCAATCTGCGAAGCACCACGCGCGCTATGCGCTTCACCACGCCCACCAACTGTGCGACGTTGGTAACGTTCGCCGCCCACCACGTATCGAACTCGGCGTTTGTCATCGCCTTGAGCGAGGCGATCGTGGTGTCTCCGCCAATCGCGGAGTCAATGCTGGATAGCCTCACGACCTCAGGCGATGCGAGATGAGCGGCCTCGGCGGCAACGCGCGCCGCCGCCTCCTCCAGAGTGAGTTCAATAACCGTCTGTTCGCCAGTAATTACATTTACTTCGATTCGATTCATGGGTTTTGAATTACTCGAAAGAGATGTTGATCACGCCAGCATCGAAGGTGGCCGTTCCGGCAATGGTCGTTATCCGAACGCGGTCAAGCATCGCCGACAACGATTTCATCCCGGCAGTAAAGAACCAGAACACTCCGGCGCCCGAACCAGCAGAACCGCTCATTACCCAAGTGAAATCAGAGGCGTCTTCCAAGCTCAGGGTGAATGATCCGTTGTATGTGAAAGTGTTCACGGCGGCTGTAACGCCGAACCCGGTTGTGTAGTTCGCGGACGCAGCCGTGGCCGAGGCAATGCCGCCGCCCGTTCCCAAGTAACCTGTTGCTTCAATCCCCCCCGAATCACCAAGCTGAAAAAGCAACTCAGCAGTAGCGCTCAGGGATACGCCAGCCAGCATGATCGTGATGCGCCTTACGCCAGCCGGAATCCCGGTGAAGTCAATCGACGTTCCCGAGGTAGATGCCTGTTCGCTCGCGAGCGTGATGGCTGCGGACCACGCTGGCGCCGTGGCCCCCGCGTTGACTTGCAACACCTGTCGCGCCGCTCCGATCGCAAGTCGAGCCGCCGTGTCGGCTGCGGTGCCGACGATCAAGTCTCCTGCGGCGTCAATGATCCCGAGGCTGGTCGCGGACAGGACGCCCGTAACGGTCAGTCCGCTGTTCGCGAGCAAGGCGCCGTCGAGGCGGACGATTCCATCGTCCACCCACAAAGCATAGGCATTCGTGATCGTTTCGTTCGTCCCAGCCGCAGGGGCGTTCGGGATGTAGAGCGTGGCGGCATCGGTCGTGACTACGCTTGTGTTCGTGGCGGCGAGCGTCGGGCGCTGGATCGTGAACCCCGCATAGGTGCTCGCCGTGCCAGAGTTGGCGGTCGCGTTGTCGGTGAACGTCTGCGCCGTGAAATTAGCAATCGAGCCGGTGGTTCCAGGCGTACCCGTCTTCGCGCCAACGACGTAGGAAAGGCCGGTTGCGGTGCTGGAGGTGAGCGTGCTCACCCCGGCCGCATCGACGGTCAGCGCAAACCCATCCAGATCAATCGCCCCCGTGAGAGGCGAGATGAGGCTGTAAGCGTTGTTGAGGATGTTGTTGATCTCCCCATTGAGATCGCTCGCGGTGAGCACCTCTCCGGCGATCCAGACCTTGATTCTTGACAGGGCCACTAGTCGTTCTCCGTAGAAATTGATCCGCCCTTGATTCCGGCGCTAATCGAATGCAATTCCATGTCCTCGTCCATACCGCCTTGCAAGACCTGATACTGGATCGAGCGGAATTCCCCGCCCTCCTCCAGGTCCATGTAGCGATCCACGTATTGCGCGCCCGCGAGGGTCGAGGTGCCCAGAGTGAAGGGGTTCACCGAGGATGGGCCGAGCACATCGCCGCCTCCTTGCGTGACGGTCGCGGTCTGCTGCGCGTTATCGTCACGCTGCCAGCCGAAGGTCACGTTGTAATTTCCGGTCGGAGCGATTCCCACGGTGGCGATGCTGATCGTTTTCTTGATGATCGGCTGGCCGTAGTTGAGATAGGGCGTCGTTACCTTCGCCGTATAGGCGGTCGCGCTGCCATCGAGTGAGCGCGCAGGGATGTTCAGGCGCTTCATGAAGCCGTCGTTGCCCCCGCCAAGCACGCGGCGCAGTCCGCTCGTATCGACGAAGAGACCGATCGAGGCGAAGGCGTACGCCGGGATTTGCGACCACCTGACCCCGCCTTGCTGAATCGTCCGATAGTCCATCGCGAGCGTGATGTTGTTCGTGGTCGAAGCGTCTACCGACATCGAGAAATAGACGCGCCCCTCGGCGGGGCTGTTCGTCGCCCAGATGTTGCGAAGCCGCGCATAGGAAAGGTGCTGCGTGATCCACTTGTGAATCGGGCGCGAGAGGGCCACCTCGAAGAAGTCCCCGAAGCTCGCGGTCGCTGAGAGGCTGTGAACCGTTCCGAATTGACTCACGAAGCCCAGTTCGTCTCCGTAGCGAAAGATCGCGTTTTGCCAGCAGGCGCCGAGGCCCGAGCAAAAGTTCTTGCGCGCGAAGCCATCTGAGCCAGTGGGCGAGCTGCCGGTGATGCGGTGGATCGAGCCCTTGTTCGGTCCCTTGAAGACGATCAGCTCGTCCTTGTGCGAGGCGATCCCGGTAATCATGTCGCCGTCGTTGGGGTCGATGTCGATCGAGCCCGAGCCAACCCCGATCCAGTCCTCGGGGTTCACGTTCGTCGAGTAGTAAAGCTTCGAGGGGTTGGTGAAGTCCCCCGCCGCCCAGGCGCGGTTCTTGTGCGCGCAGCCAAAGGAGAAGCGCGGCGGCGTCCCGGCGAGCGCCTGCGCGGTCGTCTGGTCCCAGGACTTCGGCGTATCGACGATCGAGTCGCTTGCAATTATCAGGAGGTCATCGAAGGTGAAGTACGAGGGCACGGCGCCCGAGGTGAGACCGGAAAAGAGCGTGGTCGTGAAAATGCCATCGTCGGTGTCAGCGAGGACTTTCGTGCCCACATGCACGACACGACGGCGCGTCGGGTTCGCGGCAACGCCCTGGCGCCAGTAGTCGTAGAGGCCGTTCACGGCGGCGCCCGCTTCCATGACGGAGGAATTCACGTGCGAGGTGCCGCCGATCTTGTGCGGCCCGCCGTCCAGCTCGAAGACCACGTTCTCCGCGTCCACGAGGAAGGGGAGCCGCACGGCACCCGAGGCATCCGGGGCGACATCAACGCTGGGGCCAAAATCACTCGCCCATCCGCCCGCGAAGGTGTGGCGCAGCGTGAGGGTGTTGGAGGCCATTAGGAGACCACCGCCCGATCCGTCACCCGGCGCCAGTTCGTGCCATCGGAGAACGCGAGCACCGCGCCGCCCGCCTCATTCGAGACGTAGATCACCCCACGCGCGTAGGTCACCGCCGAGGGCTTATTCGCGACGGTGTAGCTTGGCGCCTGGAAGATCATGGTCGAGGTCGTGGTGACATCCAGGCCGAACGCCTCGGCGATAGTGAGCCATGCGATCGAGCGGGCCTCGGCGAAGTTCATGCGGCCCGCCTCCACTGGGCGTACATCTGGGCCATCTCCCGAAGCTCGGATTTTTCCTGCCTCGCCGCGCGCCACACGTGCATGTTCACCGGCTGGGCCGGGGGCGCCGAGCCGTACATCACGCCGCCGCTAATCACGAAATCGACAGCGGGCGGGCGCGGCGGCGCAAAGCCGAGCGAAGGATCGGCGGCGGGCGACTCGACCGCGACGGCAAGCCCCGTGTTGAAGATGGCCTCGTTGAAGATGGAGGCATTGAAAATTCCGCTCATAGCGTAATAATCTCGCCGTCAATTGTCGGGGTGACGTACCAGTTGACCTGCTTCACCGGGTCGCCTATGAAACTGATCTGGATGCCGCTGTTGTCCGTGATCTTGGCAACGGCAATGTCCCACGACACTCCTGTAGGCGGGATGTCAGGCGGGCTTTCAGCCCCAACAACAGTTAGGACGCCACCGAATTTTTTGATCACTGCCGCGCGCCTGAACCTCTTCGCGGTGCCATCAACGGGGGCGTACGCTCGTACCTCGAGCTGGATGGTTCCGATCGCTGCGACTCCAGGTAGGAGGGCTACCCACCCGAGTATGGGCGTCGCGTTGAAGGTTTGGAATGTTGGGTTTTGTACCCGCAGTTCGGTATCTGTGCCGGTAGCCATTAGGGGACCTCGAATTCGACGCGAGTGATATCAAGCTTCTTGGAGGCTGCAGCCGTGTTGCGAACCCCCCAGGTGATGTAGGACTGCACTGACCCCGGGACATTGGTGTCTATGTCCGTGATGGCTTGGTCCTGAACACTGAACCTCCAGGCGTTTCCTAGATTGATCATCGCCAACGCCACGAAGTTGCTCGTGTCCAAAGTAATGCCGGAATCGACTCGCGTCTGCACGCCGCCAGAACGGCAAACGTAGAACCACGTTGAGTCCGCCGTAGTTTTCTCTATGTACACTCCATCCGCTGGCGGATCAGCAATCGGGTCTCCAATTTGACCGATTCTGATCATCGTGTTTGCGTCGTTGTTGGACGGGCGAACGACGAAAGTTTTATACCTTACATCTGCTATTCGAGTAGTTGTCCCTCCTTGGTGGACTATTGCGTAGGTTCCACCAACAGCAGTTGTATCAGTGCGATAGATTCCAATCGTACCGGGTTCGGAAGCCATAGGAGTACCTGAACCGCTAACTAGGGTCCAATCCAAGTCTCCAACTCTTCCCGATCTGGCAAAGATAAATTCATCAACGATCACGGTCACGGTTACCTCATTTCAAATTGAACATTGCCGGACATCGCATAGACGATCGTCGCGGTGATGGTTTTCACGCGAAGCGCGAGTCCCTCGCCCGCGCGCAACTTGATCGGCCCTTCGTTGTTATCGAAATCAAAAATCTTTTCCAAGATGCTGCCGATCGGATTTGCAAGCACAAACCCGCCGAGCGATTGGCCGAAGGTCACGCTGGTCGTGGTCAGCGCAGCGTTAGAAAATCTGAAGTCGCCGCCCGTCGTATCTGAGGCGATTTCGGGATTTGAGACCCCCGTGTCTTTACGGCCCATGTTGGCGGTCGTTACGGCGGTGCCGCCGCTCATAGCCGCCGCAGACGTGCGCACAAGCTCGTAGGCCCACTCCGTGCCAGTACCAGCGGTCGTCACCATCCAGGTCAAGCGAATCTTCCGCACGAGCCCGACCCTGGTCGAAGTCGTTGCGTTTCGCATATTGAAGATGGAAGACCCGTTCGCGGGAGCGCCCGCCGCGAACACACCGAAATCCAGGCGTTGAATGTAGCCATCGGCCCCCGGCGTCATGATCGTTCCGTCCGGGCCGTAGAGCGTGCTGCGCCCGGCCTTCGAGGTCGGGTCTACTGTTAGAAAGTCGGCTGATGCGCCTGATTCAGTGACGGCCATTACGCACCCACCACGTAATCAAATTTGAAATTGCCTTTCACAACACCCCGCGTGTGCCAGTAGCACTCGATGTTCGTGGTGCTCGTGGTTTTTCCACTGACAACGATCCCGTCCATCTCAGCCTCGTCGGCCAGAGTTCCCTTGCCTGTGTACGGACCATTCGCCTGCATGATCGAAACGGCTTTCCCGGAAGTGAGCCCCGAGGTCGTGATATTGAATTTCCCGCCTCTGCGCGCGGTGGTGCCGAGGTTTACTTCCACCGTTGTGAGCGCGAGGGACGCCGCTCCGGGTGAGCCGCCGACAACGGTTGCGCCGCTGCGCTTGAGAAACTCGCCGTCAGCAACGGCCCCCATCGCTAGGGTGGTCGGGCCGGTCGTCTCGCGCAGGCCGCGCGCCTGCGTTACGGTCGGGCTTGGGTACGTTCCGCTAAGGTCGCCGCTCGCCGCCCCGCTCGGCGCGCGCGAATCGGTGAGCCGCGCATCGTTCCCGGCAACCGCCTGCGCAGCCCCCGCCCCGATGATCGGCGGCTGCGGATCGGCGAGGACGCCTGACAGTCCTGCTACGGAAATCTCGTCGGCGCCGCCGTTTTCATGAGATGTATGGTGCGCGGCCGGAGCGAACGTGAGCGGGACGCCAGACAGCTCGCCATAATCGACGCTTCCACTTATTACTACTACGTGGGCGCCGGTGCCGTTCCATTGATCCTTGTTGACCTCCGCGCCAACCTCATCGGGCAGGGTCGCGACGGTCGTGTGGCTGGCGGTGGCGGTTAGGCTCATTGCGTATCCACCCTGAACGACTTGATCTTTCCGCCGAAGTCGCGCTCGGTGACGGTGAATTCGACCGAGCCCGGCGCGCTCATCGCCTCCAGCACGGCGCGCAGCTCCTTCAGCGCCTCGCGAATTTCGGCGAGCACACCCTCGTTCGTGGGCTGCGCCTGCGGCGCCGGAGGCTTGGGCTTCGCGCGCTTACGCTTCGCGGCCACCAAAACGAGTGCCCTTTTCTTCAGGGCCACGCGCCGCAAGTTGTCTTGGAATACTTCGACGGAGGCGCTCATCACTCCATCCGATCGAACTTGCCGTTGATGTCATAGCGCATGCCGCCGCCGCCGCTGTACGGCGATTGCGCGGCGCGCTTGTAGGAGGACACGCGGGGGCGGAAGCTCGCGCGCGGTGCGCCGACCTCCACGTCCGACATGATCCGCAGCATGAGATCGGTGTATTCGGCCTTCGCCTCGCCCGATCGCGCGTCATCACGCTTATCGCGATACCAGTTGTAGAGCCCGTGCAGCACGATCGCGTGGCGATAGCGAAGCGGCACGATCGGCTCGTCGGTCGCCGCAGAGAGGTTCTCCTGCTCAACGCCCAACGCCGAGACGGCGAGGTTCTTCGTGACATAGGAGTAGGGCACCGTCATCGTCGTGGAGGGCGGCGGGTGGAACGTCACGCGCCGGATGATGGTGGTGTTCCCCGAGGGCGGGTAATCCACGATCGTTGCCACCTTCGGGGTCTGGGGCGCCCCGCTCGTGATGTAGCGGCGCCTGAATTCCGTGCGCGAGATGAGATCAATCGCGGCCTCATCGGAGAACTGGCGCGCATCTACCGCGCGCATAAAGTCGGAGGCGAGGTCGTACTCGTCCTCGAAGTAAACGTATGTGCCCGCCGTGACGGTCGTCTCGATGAAGCGCTGCGAGAGCGTCGCGCTCGTGTCGTTCGTAACGGTCTGGATGATGTAAGGCGTGCGCCCGCCGTTGATGAGGATTTTTCCGTTGACGCGCATGTTCTTCACGGCGAAGCTGTTGTTCGTGTTCCAAAGTGTGTTAACGCCAGTGAGGGCGGTGTCGCCCTGCGTGATGCTCAGGGTGCCGGTCGTGTAGGGCGCATGCAGGGTGAGGCGGGCGCGGCGCTCCGCCCAGGGGTAGCGGTACTCCTGCCCGAGGTGCATGTCGTGAAGCGCGATGTTGATGTAGCGCTTCGCCTGATTCTCGGTCGCAGTAATGCCGGTCGTGGTCCGGACTCGGTTCTGCAAATCGGTGTGCAGGTCGGAAAAATCGGTGACCTGGGAGGTGGTGCTCATGGGCTCCTCGTGCTACAGCGCCGCGAACGCGCGGACGACTTAAATCGGGACTTCTTCCCAGCAGAAGGAAAAGATCAGCGCGGTGGTCGTCGCGATCGAGGTGTCGGAGGCCACGAAAAAGCCCGGCTGAATGATGAGCGAGCCCTCAAGATCGACGACGACGGCGGGGGTCAGCCCGTACGCGGTCGTCGCCACCGAGCCGACCGAGCCCGCCGTGAGGATCAGGATCGGCGCCGCGATGGTCGCGCCCGCCGAGGCGGTGGCAACCGACGACCGGCCACCGAACTTGCGGTTACGGATCGTGAGCGCTCCGGCTGCGGCGCCCGCGCCCACCGAGATGCCAACCGATGCCGCCGCGCCAACCGCGAACTGAGAGCAGGTGAATTTCTGGACGACCAAGTTGAAGCCCGAGCCAGCGGGATTCGCGACCGCGAGGCCGGTGAAGGTCGTGTTGAGCGACGTGGAGGTCGTAACCGCCGCTTGGTTACAGACCGAGAACATATTCTCGTTGACGGTCTGCTCGTAGTAACGGCCGTGCAGTTGGGAGACGATCTGGTCGCCTTGCCGCCCGCCGCGCGCCCGAGTGGGAAAGCCGATGCCGAGGTTCTGCTGGCCTACGACAACTTCGTTGAACATGATCTTTTACCCTTCTCTACGTGATGGAGTCCGCTACGTTTTGTCGAATCTGGCGGAGGTCTTCCGCTATGCCGCCCGAGTTCTGCAACAGCAGCATCGAGATCACCTGAAGCTCGATCAGGATTCGCATCTGCACATTCCCGGAGGCCGGGTTCGCGCTCGACGCTTCGCCCTGCTCCGAAAACAAGCTGCCGTTCAGGGCGTAAACCTTGTCGGAGGTCACTTCTTCGCCCTTTCGCGCCCGGCCTTCATCGCCGCCTTCTGTTCCTCCGAGAGCACGCGCTTGGGCTTCGTCGCGAATACGCCGCGCGCCGTCAGCATTTCCTTCGCCTGCGCGCGCTGCTCATTGGTCATGGTTGAGAGCAGGGCGGCGATCTCGGGTGCCGCCTCGCGGATGAGCGCAAGCTCCGCTTCACCGAAGATCACCGGCAGCGCGGCGCCCTCGGGCGGCAGGTGGTATTGTTTCCCCGGGATGAGGGCGTTGTGCATGTTCATGGTCGAGGCGGCGGGACGAAACCGTTCGATCGAGGCCGACTCGCGGTCCTCCGACCCGGCGTTCATGCGCCGCTGAATGTTTTGCCACTCGGCAATCGCGGGCTTGTTCCTCTTCTCCCACGCGCGGTGCCGATCGACGGCGCCCGGAGGGGACTTCCTCATCTCCTCCATCGAGAGCATCCCGGCCGTCCACTTCGTGCGCAGCTCCTCTTCGCGACGTACCGCCGCGTCGATCTCGTGCGAGGCGTAGGGCCGTGGGCGCTGCGTCTCCAGTTGCTTGTCCATCCGGCGCAATTGCTCGGCGACCGCACCCTTGTCCTCGATGTGCGGGCTCTGAAGCTTGCGTTGCAGCGTCTCGCGCTCGCCCTCCATCTCCTCAATCTGATCGGTGCGAAGAAGGGGCGCGGCTTTTTCCAGGGCGGCGGTTTCCATTACGCGACCACCGTGACGATCACGAATCCGGCGCCGCCGCCGACCGTGGCGAACCAGTTGTTCACAAGCTCCGCGAACGCGGCGGTGAAGTTCTTGATGGCGCCCGCGCCGGGGGACACGCCAAAACGGTTGTTCAGGAAGATGATCGACTTGTTCGCCGCGACGCCGGTGCCGTCGTAGCCGATGGTGATGGCGGTGCCGGAGCACGCCATGTCGCCCTCGCGCACCATGCCCTGCGACGCGGCGCCAAACTGCACGCCGACGGCCCAGGAGCCCGTCGTGTTGAGATAGGTCGGGTGATCGAGCAAGAAGTTGGTGCAGCCAGTGAGATCGAGCGCCGGACCTTGCGCGCCGATGGTGTTCAGCACCGAGAGGTTGGAGAAGGTCACCGAATCGGCGCCCGCCGAGGCGACGAAGCCCTTGGTCGAGACGCTCGCCGCCGCCGAGAGCGTGATTCCGCAATCGACGACCGCCATGCGCGCGGCGGCGCCGCTGAAGCTAACCGCAGTGCGCGCGGTGACCGGGATGAAGTTGATCCCGACGAACGTGGTGTCTGCCGCCGTGACGGTGATCGCGGTGCCCGCGAGCGTGGAGGTCCAGTTCACCTTTGTCGCCAGCGGATTCGAGCGCAGGGTCGCGTTCAGATAGCTGTAGGGGTGCATCGCAATAAACGTGAGCCCGGCCTTGTTGACCGCCACGTTCGAGGCCGAGGAGTGCGTGCCGGGGAGGAGCGCGATGACATCGCCCGCGTTCGCCGTCGCGTTCGAGATCGCTTGCGCCGGAGTGAGAAGCGCACTTTCCGGGCTCGTGCCGTCATTGCCGTCTGAGGCCGTGTAGCTCTTGCCGCAGAGCGTGTAGTTCGCCGAGGGGGAGACGAAATGAACGTTGCCGCCCATGACGGGCAGGTGTCCCCAGGCGGTGCCGTACTTGGTCAAAATGGACATCTACTTTCTCCTCACAGGCCGTCCGACTTCGGGTAGACCTTTGCTTTCGTCACGCCCGCCGAGCGCTCCGGGCCGGACTTTCCCGGCAGACCGGCCCACGCTGCCGTGTGCTCCGGCATCGCTTCGCTCTTCGAGCCAGACGCGAGCGGCTTCTTCCCCGAGACGCTCGGCGTCTTGAGGTTCGAGACTTGTTTGTTCCAGTACGGGTTTGGCACCTGCATCTCCTTTTGCGGCGTCGATCGCGACGGCGTAGACGCCCGCCTTCGCCGACACACCGAGCAGCCAATTCGTCAGCTCCACCGCCGCCTTCGGGTGGCACTCAACCGTGACCGAGACCTTCGCCACCGGATCGCGCGCGGCGTCGTAGATCGCGCGGTTTTCAAAAACGACGCTCACTTCTTTTTTCCAAGGTAGCCGCCGCGCTGAACGAGCCCACCGGGCGCCGAAAGGCGCTCTGCGGAAACCCGATCGGCGCCGCTCATCGTCTTGGAGACCGACACCTGCGGCGGCGCCTTTGCTTTGGGCGCCGTCTTCATTTACGTGACGCTCGCGCCCGTGATCCAGCGCCATTCCGTGATCGCGTTGAAGTAGCGCATGTACGCGCGCCACTTCGCGAGCAGCGTGTCCAGGTCTTCCGCCATCGCGAATTCGAGCGGAATGCGATCCGACCAGAAGGCGTATTGCTTGCGCATCGAGCCGTCGCACATGAACCAGTTCTTCGTGCTCGTGAGGTAGTTCCACTCGTAGAACGTGTAGACGCCCTTGTGGACGTTCGGGTTGTTGTTCGCCGAATCCACCTTCCCCATCGAGGTGATGATCTCGAACGCCTGCTCGTAGAGGTCGGGCGGACCCCAAAGCTCATCGGGGGAGATCGAGATGCGCTCGGCCTGATCGCCGCGAAACTGGACCATCTGGATGCGCGCCGCAGCGACCGCCGTTGCCGTCAGCGCCGAGGTCACCTTGTTGTCGAAGCCGCTCGCCGTGGAGGCGCCGGAGGTCGTGGTGTGCGAGTCCGAGCAAAGCGCGACGGCTTCCGAGTTCGTGTAGAAGTAGCTGTCCACGCTGAAGGCGTTGTTCAGCGGGCGCGCGGCGTGCTTCTGGCGCGTGCGGAAGGCCGACTGCGCGAGCGCCTTCGGCTTCTGGTCCATGATGTGATACTGGTCGTCGTCGAAGAGCTTGCGCTCGACCTGGATGCCGTTGGAGAACTCAACGGGCGTCGCGGTCGTGTTGTAGCCCAAGGACTGCGAGGTGTACGAAACGGTGCCGTTGAACTCCGCGAAGTCCGGGATCGTGCCGACGTTGCTCCAGGTCATGTTGTTGCGCCCGTTCGTCGAGACGGTGCTGAACAGGTTCCCGATCATGTCGGGAAGCTGCGCGTACTCGTCGTGGAAAATCTTCTGGAAGCGGGGGTCGAGGAGGTCCGCGAAAGCGGTCGATACGTGCGGGGCGGGCATGTCGGTTCCTTACGCGAGGTTCAAGGCGTGGCTGTTCGAGACACCGAGCACAAAGGAGTTGGTAGCCCCGGCGTCTGTGGAATCCGCCAGCCGCAACTCGGTGACCCGGAAAGGGGCGCCGGTGCCAACGGCAATCGAGGCGTCCGCCTGCGTGAGCAGCGTGGACAACTGGATCGTGACGGTCTGCATCGGCCAGTACGGCGCGCGCAGGAAGGTGTCGCCGACCGCAGTCGCGACATCGAAGGGAATCGTTACGGTGCCCGCCGTCGAGGAGACCGAGGTCACCTTGCGCACGCGCCCGGCGTTCGCGCCGGTGAGACCCCAGGTCACGCCCTCATCGAAGGTCGGGTTGGACCACTCGGCGGCGGTCGTGACCGCCGTGCCGCCCGCCGAGGCGGTGGTCACGGTCTGCGTGGCGAGCGCGGTGTTCTCCGTCGCTCCGCCGCTCATCTTCCAGCCCCAGACCGCAAACGGATTGATGATGAGGGTCACGACGCGCTCGGCGGAGGAGGCGCCCGTGCCCTGCGTGGTCGAGAAGGTCGATTGCACGGTGCCGGTGGTGGCAACCGAGCCCTGATCGACGCTCATGCCCACGAGGTCGGTCGCGGTGGTGGTCGTGGCGATCACGACGCCCGCCGTGCCCGCAGCGGGAACCGTGAAGGGAATCCCCACCGCCGTCAGCGTGACGCCGAACTGGAACTTCTTCAGGACCGGCACCGAACCGTAGAGGTCGTACGCGAAAAAGGCCATTTCAGTTTCCTTCGAGTGTCAGCCCCGGCAGATCGCCGAATACTCCATGTCGCGCCTTTGCTGCTCCTTCGTGCGCCACACCTCATTGAAGATGTCCTCGCGCATGAAGAACTGGCACTGCGCGCGCACCTTGCAGTAGTCGCAATCGCCGATGACGTAGGGGTAATCGGTCATCTTTCTGTAGCCGTACTTGGAGAGCACCTTCGGAGTCGCGAATTGCTTCGTGTGCGCGTCGCACAGCACGACCGATTTGCCCAGGTCCGCCATGTCGAGCACGTTCGAGGCGCCGGAGGTTGCCTGCGAGCGCCTGAACGCCGCCGCCTTTACGCGCGCGGCCTTGATGTCGCTCACCGAGAAATCTTTTTTGACAACAATGTCCACTCTTAGACCCTGGCTCCGTTTCGTCTGAGCACGTCCTTGTTGGCGTACTTCAGTTCCTCTTCAACTGCGGCCCAACCCGCGTAGCGCCCGGCCTTGATCTGGCCTTCGTAGTGCTCGCGCTGGCGGGCCGAGAGCGTCTTGACCATCGCGTAGTTCGAGCCGCTCTTCTTGGAGCCGCCCTCTTCCCCGCCACCGCCTGACTGCTCCTCGGCCTCTACCGAGCGCTCGCTCTTCGAGCGCCCCTTCTGAATCTTTTCGATCGGCCCGTACACCGCACGAAGCGCCGCGAGTTCTGTCTCGGTCGCCTCCGGCATTCCGATCGAAAGGAGATGCCGGTACTCTTCGGCCACTCTCGCCCGCTCGTCGGTGCCCTCCCGCCACGCTGCCGGGACTGCCTCCTTGTAGCGACGCAAGTCCTCGTCGATACGGCGCCGCGCATCGCGCTGATTGACCACCTCGGAAGCTGCGGCGGTCGCTCGTTCGATGGCGCGCTCGGTGATTTGCTTTTCCCAGACCTGATCGGCCTGGGCGAGGCTCATCTTTCCGTCGTCCACCGCAGCGAGAAGCTCGGCGCGGCTCACCTCTCGCGGCTTCTCGACGGGCTTCTCTTTGGACTTGGCGACTTCGGCGGTGAGCGCGGTGATCTGCGCGGTGAGCCTTGTCTCCTGATCCTTCAGTGCCGCGACCAGCCGCGAGCGAGGAATCGTCTCCTCTTCATCGCGATCCTTCTTTTCCTTGTCCTGCTCCGAGTCGGGCTTCTTTTCGCCGTCTTCGGTGTCGTCGTCCTTCGCCATGCCGAGCCTTCCCTCGTTGCCAGCCGCCGTCGTCGCAGCACCTACGACCGAACTACGAGGGGGACGCTACGCGCGCAAACTACGAACGACGTTTTTGGGGAGGGTCGGAAAACTAGACGAGAACGTGCGTTCGCACGGTGAGGCCGGGATGAATGCTCTTGCGCGCGCGAAAGTCCGCAGGCAGGTAGTAGCCCTCGGTGATGAGCCAGCCTTGCAAGAGGACGGTCGAGTAGTACGCCTTCTTGAACGGCCCGACGACGCGGCACTCGGCGATACCGTTACGCGCTTCGTGCTCGAAGAGATGCCCCCAGCGCGCCTCGGTCAGGCGATCGAATAACTGCACGACGGCGCGGCGCGCGAGCCTATCGGGAAGATTCACGGCGCTCCTCGAAGCGGGAGATCACGGCCTTCGCCGCATCCGCGCTCTCCATGATCGCCTTCGGAAGATCGCGCGCGATCTCAAAGGCCATGATCTGCGCGTCGTTGATGTGTAGCGCAATCTTCGCCTTCATGATCTCGTCCTGGCTCACGAGCGACGGATCGGCGAGGCGTCCCAGAGCGACGGCGCGCGCCTCGGTAAGCTCCTCGATGAGCCCCGTGAGATAGGCGAGGTACTGATCCCACTTCTGGTCATTGGTGAGCACCTGCATGTTGGGCGCCACGGCGGCGAGGGCGCGCAGCATCGGCAGGCGCTCGCGCGTGCGCTCCTCACGCTTCTTCGAGGCGAATTCGTTGTACTCCTCGCGCCCGTAGGTCATTTTTTCTTCTGGAACGCCTTCAACTGGATTTTCCTTACCGGAAATGCCTCGCCCGCGCGATTACACTTCTTGATGAAGGCGCGCTCCCGGTAGTTCGGGGCGCCGATCGTGAGCTGGATGTCGGCGCGGCTGTCGCGCCCGTCCGGGCCGGTCTTCTTATAGGTAACGCGGCACGCCTTCACGGTGAGCGATGGAGAGAGGTACTTCGTCGCCCGCTTGACCTTGTTGGCGAGCAGCGCCGACACCACGGCGCCGATGACGGTTGCGGGAACGGCTGCGAAATCGCGCTGCATTGGAACTTTCCTCCTAAGGGCCTGGGTTCCCGCCGCCACCGGCGCCGGGTAGGGACTCGTCCATAAGTTCGTTGTCCGAGACGGGCGGGAGCTTCTGGATTTCGGAGGCGCTGCCCTGGCCCCCTCCCTGAACACCACCTCCGGCGCCGCCGCCTTGCGTGCGAAGCTGCGCGGTCGCCTGCAACATCGCCGCCTTCTGGGCGTCTTGCATGATGCGTTGCTGGAGCCCCGCGAGGTACTCCTTCATGATCTCGACCGTCGCCGGGGTGAGGTGGCCGAATTCATCGGTGTTCACGAACTCCATGATGCGAGCGAGGTGCTCCTGCGCGCCCTCGACCGGCACGCCACGCGGCAGCTCGCCATTGATGATGAGGTCGATCGCCTCCTCGGCGAGGATGTTGGGCTCGAACGCAGTCGGGCTGGGCGGGCTGAGGTAGCGATCCGGGTCCAGGCCCCAGGCTTTGCCAAAGTCGTATTGCAGCCGGTAGATGCCGTCCGCCGTGATGACGCCAAGCTGCACGTTCAATTCCGAGATGTAGGTGCTCATCATCTGCCCGAGCGCCTGCTGCACCGCCTGCTTGTTGGTGTTCAGCGCATTCGCCATGAAGCCGAAGGAGAAGCGCCCCTCGATCTCCTCCACGTCCTTGATCGTGCGGTAGGGGTCTTGATTCTTCCTCGTGTAGCCGACGATCCGGTACTGCTTGCCCTTCGGGAGGAAGCGCTGATTCAATTCGTGGAACTGCCCCACGATCTCGGTAAGGCCGATGAAAAAACGCCGCAGGATGCGCTCCGGGCGCGCATCGCCCTGGGCGAGCACCGTTTGCATGCCGGAGACGGTTCTGAGCGCGGAGGCTTTGCCCTGCGGCACGCGGCCGAACTGAAGATCGCCCGTGGTGGTGAGCTTCTCTTGCTCCTGCGTGATGAGCGAGATCATGTTGAAGCCGAACGCCTCGCCCTGATTCGGCATCGCAGGGAAGTTCACATCGTTCTTCGGATCGGTGAGCGGATAGCCCTCGCCCGGCCAAAGACGAATCGTCTCGGGGCGCATGTTGGAGGTCGAGCGGTAGAAGAAGAAGGGCACGTTCTTGAGCGTCCCACCGTCGATCGTCTGGTCGGTGATCTGCTTTTTCAGATCGTGCAGCCCCTCCATCATTTCGAGGAGCCCGATCCCCAGGCGCCGCCCCGGCACCGGGATGAACTGCGCCTCACCGAAGGGGCGCCGGGGCGGCACGCTCGGGAACATCTGCGTGAGCAGGCGCGCGCGCAGGAGCGTCTTCGTCTCCAGGATCATCCACCAAATGATGTCTTCATCTACGCCGTCACCGTCGATGTCGTAGCAGTCGAAGACCTGGAGGCGCGTGAGGCGCTTATGCGACTCCGCCCCCTTGGGCATATCAACCCGCTGCTGCGTGACACCCTGCATCGCGTCCTTTTGCTCCTCGCTCTCCTGATACTGGCGCTCCGGCGCCGCGACGCCGATCTTCGTAAGCTCCTCCTTGGTGGGCATGTCGTAATACTTCGATTTCACAAGGCGCTTGATCTCATCCACGCCCGGGTAGTCGCGCAAGATTACGTGCGTCGCGCCCATCGGGTTCGCGGGGCCTGAGATTTGCAGGTTCTCGCAGCGCGCCGGGGCGAGGACATCGGCCTCGTCCTTGCGGATCATCCTCGGGCCGTCGCACACCACCGCCTCGTGCTGGATGTCAATCTCCACCGTCTGATCGTCGCGCGTGTAGAAGGACACCATCGTCTCAACGCCGTCGCGGTCGATCGCTTTCCAGTCCCAGCCGTCCTCCGAAGAGGTGAGCATCTGCCCCGGCAGGAGCGACTCAAGCTCCGCGCGGAAGTAATCAATCGGCATCACCTCATCGGGCATCCTCGGCATGGTGCGAAGATCATGGACCTCGCGCTTGTCGCGCACCCAGGGCACGTAGCAGGTGAAATGCCCGTCGTTCACGAAGTCCTCGATGAGCGAACCGATGATCGACTCCCCAGGAGGCGTCTGCTCCTCGAACATCTGGTAGTCGATCAGGTTATCCACCGCGTCCTGCTTGTCCTTGTCGCCCTTCTTGTGCGCCTTCGAGATGACGGCGGGCCGGATCGACATCACGGCGTTATGCAGCGTGTCTTGCACGCGCAAAGAATGCTGCGCGAGATCGGGGATCGCGGCGTCCGAGCAATCCTCCCAGGGCCAGTTCTTGCCCTCGGTCCACATGCGGTACTTCGCGTAGCGCTGGAGGCGCGCTTCCATCTCGGCTTGCCGCTCTAGCATGTCCTGCTGATAGAAGTCCGCGATGCGGTTCGCGACCTCTTCCTTGTCGATCTTGAGCGACTCGGCGCGACGACGCGCGCGGCGGGCGCGCACACCTTGCGCGCCGCCGCTTTCCTCGGGGCTCCCCTGCACGGATTCGGACTCGACTTCAGCCATGAATGTCCTCCCAGGCGCGGCGCCCGACCTCGGAGAGAATCGAGTTACGCATCTGCTCGTGGAACCAGTCCGGGCGCTCGCCGATCAGCTCTTCGGCCCAGGAGCGAACGGCAATCGCCCAAAGCTCGCCGTAGTCCTCTTCCGAAAGCCCCTCGGCACACGCTTCGCAAAAGGTCATATCCGCGATCTCGCCGCTCGCGAGCAGAAAGGTGATGCGCGTGGCACCCGCCTTCGGGCGCCCAACGCTCTTCATCTGCCCGGCGAGGTAGGCGCGCTCGGGGAATTTCAGGTTCTCGACCTCCTCCCAGCGCGCGAGGCAGTCGAAAACGTCCTCGCCGCAAAGCGTGCAGGCGCCGATGCGTTTGGTCGCCTCCCTCATGCCGCCGCCTCGGCTTCATCGGGGAGCCTCTTCACGTGATCGAGGAATTCCGCGCGCAGCTCTTGACGCTCCTCTTTGAACTTTTCGACCAGCGCCTTGCGCAACGCCTCGACGCGCGCGATGTAAGCGGAGGCCGAGGGGCCGCAGACCTCGCAGTATTGGCGCTTGTAGACGTGTCCCAGCTCGATCGAGGGCTTCACCATCGCGGCGCCGCAGCCGTCACAGAGGAAGGCGATTGCCATCTAGTACGCGCCCCGGCGCTTGCCGTTCCTCTTGAACACCGGCGCGCCGTAGCGAAGCACGCTGAACTGCGGCTCGGAATTCAAGCAATACTTGATGAGCGTCGGGAAGTCGTCGTACTTCGCCTTCGGTTGCTGCTTAAGGTCGCGCTCCTGCGCGCGCTTGTAGTCGTCCCAGACGTAGCGATTAAACTGGTACACCGTGTCCTTGCAGCGCGCGTGGATGTGCAGGCGCGGGCGCTGCGCGCGCCGGTCGGGCTTGAGATAGGCGTTGATCCGCTTCCTGCCCACCTCGGAGTCATCCCCGAGTTCGCAGTCAAGGCGCGCTTTACGAAATTCGTCCTGCCACGTGATGTCGCGATTCGTGCCCGCGACGCTCGCGCCCATGTTCGGGTCCATGATCCGGCGCGTGACAATAAGCGAGAGGTCTTCTTCGATCTCCTTCACGCGCTTCGCGACATCGACGGGATCACCCTCCACCTGGGCCTCGGCCACCTGCCAAAGGTCATCCGAAGGATCGACCTGAACCCAGGACATCATGTGCGGCTTCCTCGGGTGCGGATCGAGGAGATAGATCGTCGGCCACGAGGGCGAGGCGCCAAAGTCGTCCACGTGGTTGTACTCGACCACCTCGAAGCTCCCGCACACGCCGCAGCAGCGAACGCCAAGATCGGTGACGCCGTAGGTCGTGCCCTTGCCGCAGGCGAAGCACCAAAGGCGCGTGTGATCGGTGAAATCCGGGTGGATGCGGTTCGAGAACCTGAGCGGCTGGCCGTAGATGCGGACCTTCCTCGTCTCCTCCGACCACTGCGCCATGCGCGCCGCTACCGCCGACTGATCGAGGTGGGGGTTATCCACCGTGTGCAGCTCGAACCACGCCACGTTCTTGTCGTTCGGGTTGATGCCGGGCTCGTAGACCTCGTTGTAAATCCAGTCCACCGCGATCGAGGGATCGTCGGGCCACGTCATCGCGAGCAAAATGCGCCCAGCAACACGCATCGTGCGCGCCTCGTTCTCCCGCCAGATCGCAAGGGAGGGCGGCTCATCGTGAAGCACGATGTGAAAGTCCCCCGAGGCGAAATCCGAGGGCTCCTGATCGACCGACATGAACTGGATCGAGGACTCCCCGGCCACCTCGTTCGTCCACGGATCGCGGCAGATCAAGCGCAGGATGCGGAGCTTCTCGCTCCAGGAGCGCGACCACTCGCCATCGAGGAGCGAGGTCTTGGGCACCCAGCCCCAATGCCCGCGCTCACCTCCCGGCCGATCGACGCCGGTCCAGCGCCAGTATTGGAGCTTCGGCAGGATGATCGGGTGAAGGACGGTGGTGAGCGACTCGCACACGATGCGGCACTGGATCGGGCCGCGAAACTTTTGCTTCGCGAGGTGCATCTGCGAGTAGGGGAAGATGCCGGTCGCGCACATCAACATCTCGATGACGGCGGTCTCGGTCTTGGAAGCGCCGTTGCCCCCGCCGATCCCGACCACCTTCTCCTCGGCGTCGTGGACGAGCTGGGCGTGCGGGCTCACCGGCTTGTAGTAGAGGAGCTGGTTCTCCTGGCGATCGGCCTTCTGGAGTTCGAGCGTCTGAAGGAGGAGCGCGCGGAACGCCTCCTCGGGCATCGTCTCCAGGGAGGATGCGTCAGGGGAGGGGCTGGACATCGACCACCTCTGGTAACGACCGCGGCGTTACGTCCTTCGCCTCACCCTCGATCGTGATCCCCCGGCGCTTCGCCTCGCGCACGAGGAGCGGCACGAGTTCATTCAGGGAGCGGCGCTCATCGAGGGAGACGATCTGCGTGGGCTCGCCCTTGAGGAGCTGGCGCTTCTCGATCAACTGCGCGGTGCCTAGGGCCAAGTCGCGGAAGCTCGCCTCGCCCATGATGTAGTCGTCCATGTAGCCGAGCGCGTGGTTGATACGCTCATCGAGCTTGTGGACAAGCTCCTTCGTCTTGATCGCGCGCATCTCGTTCGAGACGCCCTGGTAGCGGGTACGCATGCGCTTCGCGAGCCCCTCGATGACCAGGGGGCGAAGGCCGCATTCCTTCGCGACCTCGACGAGGCGCACGAAGGGATCGGTCACCTTGTCGATCAGCTCGGCGGCGCGCTCGGCGGGGAGCCGCGCCTCAATCGGACGCCCCGAGGACTCAACCAGACCGCCCGAGAGTTTATGCTTGGCGACCCGAAAGGCTTCGGTGATGGTCGTCTCGCCGCGCCCAAGTATGGCGGCGATCTCCCGGAAGGATTTACCCTCCTTCTCGTGGAGGTCGTAGATCGTCTTTTGCTTCTCGGTGAGCGGCCTACGTTCTGACAATGCGCGTCCTCTCGGCGTCTATTGGCGCCGAGTAGAACGCAAAACCTGCGTATCGCGAAGTTACTGCGGAGGCGTTACGTCTTCAGCTTCGGCGGGTCGAGAAGCATGAAGTCATGCGCCCAATCCTGCCGGTAATCGCAGCTACGGCAAATCCAGCCGGTCGGCGTCGGCGTCAATATTCCAAGATCACCGCCTTCATTGGAATGCTTTCCGTCGCCACGATTCACGCAGGTGAACGGGTGTACGACGCCAGACGCCTGCCAGCGCTCAAGCGCGGCGACCTGCTCCTCGGTCCACGGCGCCTGAACAAAGCTCACTTGATCCTCCAGATGCGCCCGACCTTGCCGAGCCTCGCCATCGTGAACTTGGCGTTCTTGTTTTTGCGGCGACGGTTGCTGCGCGCGCGATCAACCCTCTTCCAGTCCTCGATCGGGAACTCGAACGAGCCGTACTCGACTTTATCGCCCTTTTTGCGGACCTCCAGTTTGTCTATCGGGAAGAGCGTCGGCTTTCCGGGTGGCGGCACGTCGTACTCGATTTTGTACTTGCTCTCCTGCGTTGGCGCAGACCAGCTCACGCGCGGCTTGCGTTTGGGCGGCTTCAGCTTCGGCGGCTTTGCCACACGCGCTGGACCGTAGAGCGTTTTCTTCCACGTGTAGTAGCTAAATACGCTGATGCCTACCTCGGCGCAAGCTTCAAGGTCCGTCTTCCCGCCATCCTTGAGGCGATTCACCTCGCGCACGGCTTGGCGCCTTTTCTCATCGGTGTCGAATTTAATCCTGGTAGCAATTGCCTTTGATGTTGCCTCGGGACTTCCTACCTCTGACATAGCACCTCCTCCTTGTTCGCTGTGATCGAACGAAAACCCCTTCGCGAACGCGCGCGCTGCCACTTTTAGTGCTTCGTCTGTTGACGCGCGATGCGCTTTTGCGCCGCCTCCTCACCGCAGGTGCCAAAGCGCTCGCGAATGAGGTTGCAGAGATTGGTCACGCCCCCAGGAACGGTCGAATGCTGACAGTGGAGCTTAAGCTTCGGCGGCGCGTTCCTCGCCATGATGTAGCAGTAGTCAACTTTCTTTGACAACTCCTCGATCCGGTCGCGCCGCGTGTGCGGCTCCAGGATTCGCATGTCGATGTGCCTGAAGACCTGCTTGATGGCGGAGGGTTGCTTCGCGAGTAGCCCGAGGAACATAATCTTTGGCTCGTAGAACTTCTCAGGCAGATCGCCCTTCGGTTTTTTCTCAGCCTCCGGCGCCGGGGCTGGAATCTCAAGGTGCTCCACGCTCGCGCCGTTGCCGTTCATCTTCAGTTTCGGCGCAATGAGCGCGATGTGCTTCGAGACCGCCGCCTCGACGATGCGTTCCATCTTCGCCTCGGCGAGATCGGCAAGGGGCTTCGCAAGCTCGCGCAGCAGCGTAGCGACGGCGGCGGCGAGCGTAAGCTGCGGCTCGATTGCCCGCAGATGCTCCCTTACCTTCGCTTCGACATCCTGCTGGGTTTCCTGAACCTGAACCTGGGGCTGCGGCGGCGCCGCCTCATCCTCGATCTTTAACTGCTCGACGGGCATGGAGGTGAAGTGCTCAATCCGCTTGTCGAGCGTCTGTAATATCTGCACACCAAAGTTGGTCTTGCGTCTATCCGGTGGGAGCCACCGATCTTGCGCCGCGAGAAGAGCGCTTCTTCGCGTGTGGCTCGGGTCTTTGCTCATGAGGTACACGGCGCCCTTCGCCACAATGTCGATTTGCGCATTTTTCCATCTTAGGTTTCCAGCTACGTTTACTGTCATTTCAATCTCCTTGTTACGAATGGTTCACGCGGTAAGGCGCGTCCTTCCTGCGGTGCGCAGCACCTCTTCGACGTGGTGCTGGAGCATCAACTTTTGCGTGAGGAGGTGATCGTGGTGCGGCACGTTCGCGGCGTCCTGAGCGCGAAAGCAAAGACGCTCGATCTCGCGCTCACCTTCCAGGCGGGTGATGTTGCCGTGGACGCCGCGATCGGAATGGACCTTAAAGCGCTCGCCCGCGCGACCCTCGACGATGAACCACTTCGAGCGCAGGTAGTCGGCGCGTTGCGCGGGCGTGAGATGCTTTAGCAGAAGCTCCTCGGCACGCTGCTTCGCCTCGGCCACCCGGCGCTCCCGCTCTTGGTGTTTGCGCTCAAGCGCGGCGTTCTCGTGGCGCGCGAGGGCGCTAAGCTCGCGCGCGTGGCGCTGCTGGCGTTCACGCTGCTGGCGTTCATACTCCTCCATCGAGCGGCGGTTGTAGGTCTCGTCATCCGCCCAGTAAGTCCAAACGCGCGCATTCGTCACCTGCGTGGAGTTGTCCACCCACACATTGAAAACGTCGTTGAGAGTGGTGGAGGAGATCACGGAGGCGGTGGTGTTCGTCTGGATCATCTTAGGCCAAGTCTGGGTCGTGGCGGCGTAGGTGCCCAAGCCCAAACCACCGTGATAAAAAGCCAAGGGCATCACCCGGCCTGGATCGCGGGGATGAGGATCATCTTCTCGGCGTCGGGCTCAAAGCTCTTCATGGGCTCGCCCTCCGAGCCATCTTTTTTCACGCGAAATGCCCTATAGCCCTTCGCTGTTAGCGCCTGGAACTGCGCGCGCGCCGCCGCGACCTCCGCATCACTATCGGAGTCCCACGTCGTTTTCGTGTGCCCGGTCGTATCAAGGATTTCCATTTCGTTCATCGTGCCCATCATGGTCCTTTCGGGGTGGTTCGGTTTAAGAATTTGCGCAGGCGCTCTTTTGCCTCGCGGGCCGCGCGCATCTTTTCGGCGAACACTTCGCCTTGCAGACGTGGCTTCTTGTCTCCCTCGGGGAACGGCCACTCCGGCGTGCGCCGCGCGAGGCGTGAGCGTGCGCCAGCCTCTAACAACCTCGCGATGCGGGCCGCGCGCTTCTCAGGTGTGAGCGCGGCCCACGAGGCGGCGCCGCCAATGCTAGCGACCCTCGCGCGCTCCTTCTTCGGCTTCGCACGCTGCGCGGCGTGCAGCCTCCCCACAATCGCGAGTTGATCGTTTCGCTTTTCCTCCGGCGTGAGCCCGGACCAGCGATTCGCGCCGCCTTGTGAGGAAAGGCGACGATGTTCCTCGGGGGGGAGCTGGTCGAATCTGGTTGAGCACTTCGGATCGCGCGCGCCGCGCGCTTTGATTGTTTTGGCGAGGGTGATCGCCTCTCGGTTCCCAGCCTTGATAAGCGGCGGGAGGTACAGCTCACGGAAGAATTTCTTTGCGCTCATTCTGGGTCTTTCAGAAGCCGCAGCGCGCGGATGCCGTCTTCGATGTCATGGAGTCGATCGAACTCGCTATCCATGATCTCGGTGGTTTGAAAGCGAAACCCGCAGGCATCGCAGCGCTTGCGCCGCCTGACCGACCAGACGCCGCCCGCTTTTGGCGTTCGTGTGTCGTAGGTAATGACTGCGTCCTTGCCACATTTCGGATTCGGGCATCGCATTCTTCCGGTGTGCTCATCCTTGACCTGAGAATAGCATGAACCATAAAAACGATCTCGCTGTCGGTCCTGGAGCGTACATTTATCACTTCGTCCCGCCGCATTTACTACATACGGTATGCGGCCTACTACAGACGGTAAATTATTTGATCTTCGGAAAAACTTCACCATCGTTTGGCGACCAGAAAAGGCGCTTCATTTTTTTTCCCTCGCGAAAAAGATTCCACGCCTTCACGAGCAGCGCTGCGATTTCCCGACGCGGCAGGCGCGCAAGGGAGGAGCGATTTGAGGCGAGGCGCTCACGAAGAAGAAGCACCGGCGAGCCCTGCTTCAATTCAATGCCAGTCGAGAGTTGCTCGAAGAATTCGAGCGCCTCGTGCGCGCTTTTTTTCCAGAAGAGGTAACCAAATCCCGCCGCGATCGAGACCTCGATGAGTCCCGAGCAGTGTTGCGCGCGCTCGACCCACTCGCGCACCTCGGGATGCTCATCGAGGCCCTGGAGGATGTCGTCATTCGTGACGAGCCCGGAGCGATGATCGTAAATCTCAAGGACATCGTAGATGATGATGACTCTCAGCGCCCCCGAGAGGAGCGAGCAATTTTTCTCCCCGCGCATCGCGAGCACATCGGCGCCATTGCGGCGGCGCCCGGTGTCGATCGTGCCGAAGACATCGGGGGGCACATCGCACGCGACCAGCCCCTTCACCGTCACGCCCGAGGACACGATCGCGGTGAGCCGGTGCTGACCATTGATGACCTCACCGTTCGGGCCGAGTTGATATGCCTCGTAGTTCAACTTCCACTTCCCCTGCTTCATCTGGGTCGCGAGTGACTTGACATGCTTCGGGGAGATCGGGCGTTGCGAGAAGTCGCTCGCGTCCAACCACTTCTGCGCCATCTTCGGCGTGATCGTTTCGATGAAGACATTTTTTGCGGGGGTCATCGGTTTCTTTCAGGATTAAATTGTCGAAGCCAGAGCGGCCTCGGTTGCAGCCGTAGCACGCGAGCACCACGGCGTTTCGCCTCCAGGGGCTCGGCCACCGAAAGCGCGGATCGCATCTCTGATACAGGTGATCGAGGGTGGCCTGATTCTGCGCCTGCCGCCAGCCGTCCGGAGTCGGTGAGCGCGGGGGCACGGTGATGCAGCCGCAGTAGGCGCAGCGCGCGCTATGGCTCCATAATCGCAGGAGCACGCTTCGCTCGCCCGATCGCTGCGAGCCCAGTCGAAGCGGGGCACTTTGCGTCTTCTCGGCAAGTTCAAAAAGAAGTCTCCACTTTGCTGTTGGCACTCATGGTTCCGTATCCCCCTCCTCCCGGGTTCGCGGACTCGACCCACTCGATGCGGCGCAGGTCGTAGGGCGGTCTGTCGGGGCCATCATCCAAAACCAACGACGCGACGCCCACAGCATCGCCCGCCTTTCGGACATAGGCGAAGCGAAAGACCTTAACAAGACCAGGGCGCACCGCCTCGGCGAAGCCAACGAGGCGCTCGGGAGGCACCCACAACTGCGGCGCCGCAAACGAGCGCACCGGCATAAGAAGGCCCGGCGTGGTGATGACCCAGGGTGCGGCGACGGCACCCAGCAGAAACGATCGACGATTCACGCGGCCCCCGCCGCTTTGATCGCCTTGTCGTAGACGGCGAGCACCTGGGACTTTCTCTTCGCCACGCTGTCGTTGAACTCTATGATGTCCATCTGCACGACATCGTGGGGATCATTCGGGCAGGCATCGTCCAGGAGCTTCATCGCGCGCTGGTGGAGGCGATCATTAGAAAAGCCAGTAATCGCCCCTCTCGCACACCACTTCACCGCATCGACATCCGAGGGGTTAACTCTTTGATCGTACCGATCTCTCGCGTCCGCGCCCTTCGTCCAGCCCTTCACGATCCGGCGCCGCGCAGCACGCAGGAGTGCTACCACCGTCATTGCCTCTTTCATGATGCCTCCACCCATTTCCCGTTTTCATCGACGACAAAGATTCTCGTGGTGACAATGCCCGCCTGAAATTCCTGGAGTTCGATGCGCGTGATCGGGTAGCAGACGCACGGCGAGACCCGCTGCTTATCCCGATCCAGCAAATACACGAGCGCCGAGGCGTATTCAATTTCAGGCGGCATTGTTAACCTATGTTGACCTCAGTAAACGACAGAGGACTCGTGTTCCACGTGAATCACCTGCGCGGGCTTGAGGTACGAGTCATGGGGCATGATCGTTATCATGCCGTGCGACGCCCACGGGCTCGGCTCGCTCAGGACGCGCGCCCTCAGGGGCTCGACGCCGATCAGGCGCTTCATGAAGCGCCCGGCCTCCAGGTCGATAATCACTTTATCGAGGAGCGCGAGCACCTCTTCCTTCGTGCGCCCACCCGCGTCGTTGAATTGGACGATGAACCTCGTGTCGAAGCTCGGCTCACCGAACGCCGCCATGTTGAACGCGCGAATTGTCGGACAGGTGTTATCGCGAACTTGATACCCCGCAGCAACCAGGATGGCACCGCCGAGGCAATAGAGCACGCCCCCATTGCTGGACCGACCCTCCCAATGTCCACGTATCCATCCCGCATTGACCAACGCGCGGGCGCGCTTGAGAACTTCCACGTCATCCTGCATGTGAACCTCCCGGTTCGGGTTACCTCCGCGCGCGCACGATGCGCAGGCGGTGCTACGTTCCTTTGTCCTTCAACGATTCCACAAGCAAGTTCGTGAGAGCCCGGTGCGACGCGATCAGGAATTGAATCGGCTCGTCGCCGCCGCCGATGACCCCGCTGCTCACCTCGATGAGGAAATCGCACGCGGCTTTGCGGTCGCGCTCGGCGCGCTGGAGGGCCATAACCGCAGCCTGCATCCAGTTGCGGGCAGCGTCGAGATCGACGCGCGGATCGCCTATGCCAAGATCGGGCACCCCCGCGAGGAGCTTCTCGTAGTCGCTCGGCATGGGGCCGGGTGGCCCGATCACGTCAGGGCCGTCGTCATCGTCATGCCCATGGTGCGGCTGGCCGAACGCGCGATCGAGCGCTTCCTTGTCAGGCCACGTCCTCACCTGGAGCGGCGTGGGCGTAGCGCCAGCGCCGGGCGCCCAATTCGGCTCGAACTCGGCCGCAGGCGGATGGATCAACTGCCCAACCCGAAACGGCTCCGGCGTGAGATTGAATCCGGCGCCGCAGTCTTTGTTCCCGCAGTACCAGTTCACCGACTGCCCGCCATGCGGCCCCTCGAAGAAGAGCTTGCCCTGACAGAACGGGCACTCGCCAAAATCGTAGAGGTGGACCTTCTCCGGTGCGGTGAGGTCACGCATCGCGCGCTCCATCGAGATGCGCGCCGCAGTCATAGCATCGCGGCGGCGCCCCTCGATACCACTCGACCGGATCGTGGCCGAAGAGCCCGCACCAAAGCCTCCTCAGCCACGTCGAGCGGGGAAACATGACGGGGTGTCCTAGGTAGCGGCTCATGTCGGGGTTTCTCCTTTAATCGCAGCCTGCGCCGAACAGCGCTCGCAGAAGAGCCCTTGCAGCTTCGGCCTGCCGTGGCGCGTGACCCATGCCTCGTGCCCGCAGCGCAGCGTGAGGCACCAGCGCTTCGCGTTCATCGGCGATTGATCGACGCGCATGACCGCCTGGGTGTGCAGCTTCTTCGCGGCCTTCACGTCTTTCCAGTAGTCTCCCATGTCACCCATTTGTCGCTCCTTTTCCGTCTGAACGACGCACCAAGGCTGCGTCCACATGGGCCTGCCACTCCTGAGCGTCGGACGTAAACAACCGCTCCAGCATTCCGTTTGCTTCGTCGCATTCGAGAAGTTCCATGAGGAACCTCCAGCGTGCCGCGTCCTGTTTGTCTCGGGCATCTATTGCGGAGGAAGGTGCGGCAAGCTCGCGCTCAAGCTGGTCGATTCGCTCTGCCTGACGCTGCGCAAAGTCCAGCCCGACAACGGCGAACGTAGCCGCGCGACGGTTGCTTTCCATGTGCCGCTCAAGAGCTTCTACCGCGCCGGTCAACTGTATAGAGGACGAAGCCGGGCGCGCTGGCGTAATGCTGCCGTTCAATGTGGCGCCATGCACAGCATCTTTGAACAGCTCGACGTGGGATGTGGCTGCGCGCTCCAGTTCGGCCCCACGTCTGATTACCCTGGCCTCGTAGCCGCACTCGCAAGCGGCGTAGCGCGCCGGGCATCCGCGAGCATGGTCTTCGTGCTCGAAGACGTTTTCGGGCGGCTTATCGTCGAGGCTCACAGTTCCTCCCCGAGTTCTTTCATGAGCGTCGAGCCCGCCACCGCAGCCTCCCAAGGGGCGCCGGATTTGCTCGGGAAGAACGGGCTTTGCTGATCCTTCGTGCGGTAGATCAAGGTCGCAAAAAGTATGTCGATCGCGTGATGCTGCGCGCGTACGACTGCGATCAGGCGCTTGCGGTTCTCCTCCACATCCTCGTACTTCACCCAATCCCCATCCTCACGCGGGAAGTGACCACCGTCCTCAAGAACGTAGCGGTCGAGGCTCATACCGGCGCCTCCGGGTTTTCTTCCCCGCGCACGTTCGGCCCGTGGAACTCCACGATGAATTCCTCGTTCACCTTGAGCCTGATCGACTTGTGATAGAACGGCCCCGGCATCGCCGTGTGCGTCGTCTCCTTGAACGATCGCATCTGCGCCTCCAGGCCCTTGTAGTCCTCGTAGGAGAGATGGAAGTAGGCGACGGTCATGGCGCGCACCTCACCATCAGGCGCGACACGATCGCGTCGTGAATATCCGGAGTCCCGGCGAAGAGAATAATCGCGACCAGGATCGCCACAATCAGCACCGCCTTGTCGGTCATGAAACCCTCCTCGAAAGCGCGGCGGTGATGACCTGAAGAAATGCCGAGCGCGGGTTACAGCGAAGAAGCTCCGCCTGAACGCGGGTAAGCTCTTCGACCGTTGCCCCCTCCAGGGCCGCGTCGGCGCCGCCAAGATAGGTGAGCAAGCGCCCCGCGTTGTCTTTGATGTCGGTCGTCACAAGAAGCTCGGCGAGCGCCAAGGCGAAGGGTTTCTTTTTCATGGCGCCTCCGCCCGGACGAGCCGATTCAGCTTGGGGTCAAACCTCCACCACGTCTTATCTCTCGCGTGATAGAAGCGATCTCCCTCCTGCCAGAATTGCCACTGCGGGCCTTCGTACTCACGGGCGGGCACCGGAGCCGCCTCAAGCATGATCTCAAGCTCGCGCGCGAAGGCAACCGCGTCCATCTCCTGCGGATATTCCGTGCGATCCGGCCCGTACTTCAAGTGCTGCGCCAGCTCGAACGCATCGGTCAGCGGCGTAGGGATGCGCTTACTCATGCGCGCCCCCAGATGAGCCAGCCGATCAAGAGCCCGAGGAGGAGCGAGGCGCCAACGAGCCCGAGCAACCGATACACGAAGTGGCGAAGATAGCGCCGCTCGTCGGCGGTGAAGATTTCCCTCGTCTTCCCGGCGCCCAGATCAGCGATCATGTCGCGCAGGATGTTCGCGTGCCGCACGCGCTCCGGGTCGCCAAGCGCGCCCGCGATTCCAGCGGCCTGATCGAAAAGATGCAGCATCACGCGCGACGTTGCGTGCAGCGTATCGAATCGCACCCACGCGCCATCGGGCGTCTCGATCATCGAGGCGAAGACATCCTTCCCGTCATCGACCACGACCTCGGGGTTGTAGCGAACGAAGCCCTGGGTCATGACGCCACCAGCAGCAAAGGGAGCAGCAGAACGAAGCCCACCACGAAGGTGATCGGCTCCTCGATCCAACACCAGACCAGCGCGATGGCGATCATGACACCCTCGCCACGAGCTTCACGAACCACGACCACAGGAACGACCCCCAGACAATCAGCGTGATCCAGTCGAACGCGAGCTTGGGGTGCAGGAGGATCGCGGCGAAGAGCGGGAGGAAGGTCATGACGACCTCCGCAGGATTTCCCGGCCCACGACCTCAACGAAGTCCGAGCGGTTTTCGGCGAGCGTGTGGTTCGCGCTCCTCAATTCCTCGATCGAGCACTCCTCGATGCACCGCGAGGCCATCCCGAGGTAGATCAACAACTGCTTGTCGAGGTCGGGACCGACCCGCGCCGCAATCGCCTGGATCAAGACCTCGATCGGCACCGTCTTCAGGTTCACGGTGGTCATGACGGCTTCCTCCCGTCGCGCGGCGTCACGACCGCAAGCTCGCGACGGTTGGTGAACTGGTACAGCCGCACCGGCGTGCGCGCCATGTCCGAAAGCTGCTGCGCGCCCAACGCCATCGCCTCGGCGCTTGGGCGGTGATCCGAGATCAAAACGATCCCGTTCACCGCAATCGCCTCGTGCCCACGCTTACCGACCGCCGCCGCGTCATCGACGACCCAGGCATACACCTCCGTGATCCTCTCCATCGAAAACCTCCTTACATATATGTATGTAACGGGGGAGAGGTTACCGGACCCAGGGGGCACTTGTTTTTTCGGCTGGTGGGGGGGACTCATCGCCACAGCGACGCCCCGAGGGGGTGCGCCGGTTGCCTCCTGGGCGCTGCGCATGCCTGGGCGCTGCGGATGCAGGCTCTCATCCTGTCCGCTTGCACTCCTAAGTCTATGATGTGATGCGACTATCCTACGCGCTAGCCTCTCAGGTCTCACACAGTGCCCAAGTCTGGGCCAGGACAGCGGTGCCCATGCCTCTATGTTGCAGCGCAGCGCACACGCTAGCCAAGCTGAACAGCAGGACCCGTCCACATTCCCCCTCATGCCTGCCAATCCTCCGTAACCACGGGCACCGCATCGGCCGCGAGCGCTGCCTGTTCCTCCCCAGCGATCTCAACGACAGGCGCCCGCGCAAGCCTGCGCATCCTCTTGACGCGCGCTGTGCGATACCGGCTCGCGCTAACCCTGCACTCGAAGGCCACCAATACGCGCTTGCCATCCTCGGACATGAGCGCCAGCGGCACCCTCACCGCGCGCTTGTCTACGCCCTTATCTGCGAGCAGCATATTGGCTCTCAAGCGCTCGATGCCGTAGCGCTCGCGCAGCGCCACAAACGCACGGCACACAATATCAATACGAGTAAGAGAAGCACCCCCCATAGCCCCCGCAGCCTTGTGTACGCTCCCGAACATAGGCGCGACTCTGGCACACACGCTATCGCATCGGCAAGTCACGGTGCTCCCGTTACTACATACGGTACAGCGCGCACTACATGCGGTAGGGCTGTGCGCTTTGTCTCACCCTTGACGAAGACTTGACACGCTGTCTTTCTTCTGTGTTACGCTCTGACAGTTACACGTGAAACGGTCCACGCATAGACCGCCAAAGCCCGCAACGGGCGGAGGTTTCAAAGATGCTCACCCTCGCAGTCATCACCATCACCCTCACGATAGAAGCATTCCTACTCCAGCTATGGCTTGCGCGGAGGGCGTCATGACCCACGCCCTGCGCCGTTGGCTCAATCAATTCGATGCTGCGCAAGCCAAGCGCAACGAGGCAGACACCTACAAGCTCGCGCTGTCCAAGCTGCGCACTGCTGGGCGCCAGCGTAGGCGCCAAGAGCGCAAGGCGAAACACTCGCAGTCACACGCATTTCTAATCCGTGAGGTGTCCTAATGTCCTGCTCGAAAAAAGACTACGTGGCAATCGCGCGAATTATTCAGGTGCGCATTGACGCAGCGCGCCCAATTCCTACCGATACCGATACGCTCATGAAAATGCGGCGAGCGCAATTCACTACAGCAGAAGCAATCGGCTTCAATCTTGCGGAGTATTTCGGTGCACAGTCCCCAGCATTCGACCGTGCGCGCTTCCTCAAGGCGTGCGGCATCGGGGAGCAATCATGAACCTTTTTATAAACGCTGTCGCAATTCACTGCCTCATGCGTGCGTGTTTCGGCAAGGGCTATAGCAAGGAATACGTTGATCGCGCGATGGTGCGCAGCAGCGCCTACGGATGGGGGCTATAAACATGGACGCCTACATCTATCAAGCCGCGCTCTTTTGCGAGCAGTGCATAGCGGCAATCAAAGAGACGCGGAAGGACCATTGCGGCACGTGCGGCGGATTCCATGCCGTAATCGACAGCATGGACTGTCGCGGCTTCAATCAAGAGACAGGCGAACCGCGCTACGAAAACCTGTATGACTCGGACGACTACCCCAAAGGTCCGTACAGCGACGGCGGAGGGGAAGCGGACAGCCCGCAGCATTGCGACTCGTGCGGCACGTTCCTTGAGAATCCGCTGACGCCAGACGGCGCGCAGTACGTGCGGGAACTGGTAGTGCAGGACCGCGCGTCAGGAAAGGGTGATGGTGTAGCAGCGGTCCTATGGGCCGATTTTTACGGACTACACGACGACAACGAAGGAAAACAATCATGAGCCACATGCAAAAGCAGATCACAGAGAAAATGCGCGGATGGATGGTAGAGACACGCGACGCTGGCACGTGCTGCGTACCGGACCATGTAGTCAGCGTCCCGCACTATCTCGCGACTGGCGCGCACCTTGAGGCATCCGACAATGAGATTTTCACGGACCTTTGCGCGCGCTTGGCGGATTACATCGAGGGACGCCACATCCTGCACATTGAGGTATGCGAAGGCTACTTCGCGCGCATGTCTGCTCCAGGGTATCTCGATTGCACCGAATGGACCTGTTACATGACGCTGAAGGACGCGCGCGCAGCGTTGCGCGAGTATGACGAGTAGGACACATACACGGCGCCCTACGGGGCGCCTTGATATGCGCCCTTGCGCATTCCTGAAACGGTCCAGGCATTGACCAGCTAAAGAGGACTTCAAAATGAAACCGTCACTCCTGAAAGCCTACCGCGCAATGCGCGCTGCGCATCCCTGCCTCAACGCTGCGACCCTCCTGCATTGGGCGCGCACAACCATGAAAGCTAAAACGCTGGACTGGTCCGACAATCGCGCCCAATGGAAGGAAGGCAAGTTCACATTTATCGCGACTCGCGAGGATGACGATGACGCGGATCTATCCTGGATAGGAAAGCTTACCGATGACCCGGACGGCGCGATCAAGAGGCACAACGCGGGGAGCAACGAGTATCAATATTTCAAGCCGACGAATTCGTACCGCGAACACTACAAGGGATTGCGTAAGCTCAAATACGGACGCGCGGAAGCGGACAGGCTTGCTCGCTCCTATGTGCAGCAGGACATGCGACGCATGGAGCGCTACGGGGAGTCCTGGACCATGACAGGGGTGCGCGTGCGCTGCTATGCGAAAGGCATCGAGCTTGCCTCCGCGTCCCTTTGGGGTATCGAATCCGATTCAGAAGAGTCCTACTTCACAGAGGTCGCTTTAGAAAACGCGCACGAGGCAAAGCGTGAGGCGGAAAAGAAAATAGAGCTTATGGAGTCATTGGCGCGCGTGCAGCGCGCAGTAACGAAGAAAGGTAGGTAGGACGCAGCGCGAGCGCTCCCCACATTGGAGCGCTCTACCATGCGCCTTACAGCATGCGGCAAACGGTCGCCGATTAGACCGCCTTTACGAAAGGCTACAGATGACGCACGAACCGCAACAAACGATGGTAAACGGCAAGCCCGCCGCATGGAATGACGAAGTGCGCGAGCTATGGGCGCTTGTAGTCGCTGCGCATTTCGAGGGAGAAACGCGCCCCGTAGTCAGTGCGAATTACTTCACTCCGCGCCCCTACGTTGACCAATACAACATGGGAAGCGACAAGAGCGGCTTTACGTACACGGTAGGCCGTGACGTTTGCCAGCATGTTTTTACTGTCGGGACAAAGGTGGCGATATGACCAAGCAACAAGAACGAGACCAGTTCATTGCGCAGCTTGTGCGCGCGCTGCCCGAGAAACCCGCGCACGTGGTGGCCGATGCCGCGCGCCTACTCATGCGCCACGCAAAGACGCACGGCAATCTAGCGGTCGCTGAGTGCAATGGACCAGGGGACTACGTAAACCGCATTCCTTACCCGGAGGCTGGGCACATCTATGCAGAGCACCAAAGGCGCATAGAGAAAAAGACGCAGCAAATTGAAGGGCGGATTATCGCAATCTGCGCAGAGCTTGGGCTTGTCGCAATCCTTGGTGGCGATCCGCGCGGCTATACCGTCAAGGTCAAGCTACCTACGGGCGCCTATAACACACTAGGCGGGCGCGAAGATGGGTACGGGGTGCCGCAATGAGTGCGCAAATGGGAATTACCGCCACGCTGGAGGCCATTTACTCTAAGCGAGACCGCGCCGGAAACTGCTCTTGGGCTTTCCGCTACACCGACCACGCGAGCGGCAAGACTGTGTGCGCAACGATCTCCGGGGGGGAATCAAACATATACGGCATTCTGCGCGAGACTGACGAAGCAAAGCGAACAAACGACTGGGATAGATCTGTCCGCTTTGAGTGCCACGCCTTGAAAATCCGGGGGTGGAACCGGCTAACTAAAGGCTGGGGATACGCGGGCTGCGTGCCTGCCGATCTCTACAAGTACATAAAGGCGCAGCTTTCCGGGGAGGTGCAATCATGAGACGCCCCCAGCACACAGAGTCGCACCTTGAAAGCATCGTGCGCAGTCGCCCTAACAAGCTCGCCAAGGGGATGACGCGCACGTTTAACCGGCATGACCGTAGCCGCAGCAAGGTAAGCGACGTTGCTTTAGCGCTCGCGGTGAAAGGGACCACGGATACGCTCGCGGGTCGGTTTTACTACTACATGAAACTCGCGCAGACAAACCCTACTCCCTGCCGATGCTGCGGACAGCTATCGCCGAAAAAGTACATCCTGAATAGCGCGGGGCGCAACAAGCTGCGCGTACTGCGCGACCGGCGCGCGAACCGAATCAAGGGAGGGACGCAATCATGAAAAAGAAACTCGCAGCGCTCCCCGGGCTGACCTTCACGTCTGGGACGTGGCTTGTACGTAAGCCTCTGTATGACGCCATGCGCGGCAACCCTACCCGCGCGCTTGAGGTGTACGCAGCGAACAACGGGATATACAAGCCTGCTATCGCGGACGTGCGCAGCATCGACGTACACGGGCGCGATAACACAGCAGAGAACGCGCACCTCATCGCTGCGGCGCCTGATCTGCTCGCCGCGCTCCAAAACTACCAGCGCCTTGTCGCCTACCTCCAGCGCACCACGAACCCGGGGGAGTGGGCAACGCATGGCGACTGGAAAAGGCTACAGCGCGAAGCCGATGACGCAATCGCCAAAGCAAAACCAAAGGGGGGCTAACCAATGCACGAACTAGAGGACTCAATGCCAATCGTAGAACTTGGCGCCCGCGCGCGCCTGCTGGAGCTTTGCAAGCCCAACACAACTATCTTCTGCGTCCTGCGCGGAGTGTCACGCGGTGCCAAGGCTGCGCGCGTCGATCTCTTCGTGCTTGGTGAGCACAGGCCGCAGTGTATTTCGCAGGACGTGGCGACGCTGCTTGACCTGCGCGTGAGTCGTGACGGCGGCATCTATACAGGCGAGGGCGTAGAAGACGTGGCGGTCAAGCTCACGCGGCAGTTGAGCTATGCGCTCCACGGTCACTCGGACTCGGACATCTTCACCGCGCTACAGAATGCCGGGTACTCGGAGGGCATGGCACAGCAGCATGTGCGCTCCGGCGCGCTCGCGCCTGGGCATACCCTCAGATCGGAGTGGATATGAAAAACAACCTACGCACCGCGCTTGCCTCTTTACTGGAATCACACATGGACATGCGGCGCCTGACACGTAGCACGGCGGGCCGCTTCGTTCGCGCGGAGGAGGACGCGCGCGCCGCGCTCACACCCGAGGAGACCGACCGCGTGATCCTGCGGCGCTTCAGGGCGAAACCGCACGAGGTTATCGCCCTTCTACCCGATCGCGAGGTGAACAAAGGTATGGTTCTGAGCTATATGCACCTCGGTCAACATGGCGAAGCGGATCGGCGGGGGATTTTCGATATCACCTACGCCTGCAAGCCTGACGACAGCGACGCGCGCGCCATGCTCGCCGAGCTGCGCTCCATTGGCTACAATCCGCGCGTTGTAAAGCGCATAGCGAAAAGGGGGACGAACAAATGAGCCTAGCTGACGCATTCGCACCATACGAAGCAAAGCAAAGAGAGAGCGTGATGGAGGCGACTTGGGGACACCTCGCGCCCAAGAAGAGGAAAACCTATCGCGGGTACATCGTCTTCACACACTCAATCTACGGAGACATTCTCAACATCGCAAACGATTTTGGCGAGCTACCTGACTCGCCGTGGTTCTTTCAGGCGATGATGGACTTCATCTGTAGCCAAGATACGGAACAGGGCTGCGTATACCGCTTTGATGGCACGTTCCGCAACTATCAATTCACCGGGACAGCGCGAAAGGTAAGTGTATGACCCTCGCCGATTTCATCGCACAGCACAACGTCACCGCGAAGGCCGAGCGGCGCACGCACAACCCCAACATGCCGCACGCCGCACCCGGCATGCACCATTGGTGCGTGTTCCTTCGGCGCCGCACAACCGAGCCCGAGGGCTTGCTCGGGCTCCCCGTGTCCGTTTCGATGCCCGTTCCGTTTAGTCAGAAGTTCGAGCGAGTTGAGGAGCCAACAATCGAGGAGGTGCTAGGGCGCCTCGCCTCGAACGCGCGCACCATCGAGAACTGCCCGACGTTTGAACAGTGGTGCTCTGAACTCGGCATGGACAACGACAGCCGCAGGGCCGAGCGCACCTACGAGACGTGCAAGCGGCAAGCGGCGCTGCTGAAGGAATTTCTCGGCAAGCAAGCGTACGAGGATTTGCTTTTCGACACGGAGCGGCAATGACTTTCCCGCGACGCACACCAACACGCAAGGACGACATCGACTATCTACGCTCCCTCGTGCGTATGGATATTCGCAGGAAGCAAAAGTCGATCGACAAGTTCGCCCCCAGGGAGTGGCAGACCGAGCAGGATGCGGCAATCGCATTGCAGAAAATAACGGACTCTCTTGAATACAGGCGCGGCGTGCTGGCCCGACTGGAAGGGCGGACAGATTGACAAGTCACCGTCAAGCGCGCATCCTATCCGCCGAGGTTAGATCATGAACTCCGTATCGCAGCCCCCGCAGAACCCGAAGCTCCCCCGCGCCTGCCACTTCATCGTTCCAGGATGGGGGCGGGGTATCAACGTCGGCCTCATCACCCAGGGCACGCCCAACTACCGGCGCGAGGTCGGTTTCGACTGGAGCGAAGGGCCCGAGGCCCACAAGGTCTGTCGCATGACGAACGCCGCAAGGGGAATCACGCCCCAGCAGGAGGCCGCGATGTTCGGCGGCGCCTTCTGGGGCTGGGACTCCCGCGAGGCGAACCCCGACAACTACGACAAGGACGGAAAGCCCCTTGTCGAGTTGCGCACGCTCGACTGGTAATGAACCTCAAACGCTTCGATGAACTCGCGCGTGTCGCGGGCCTTGGCCGGTCGCTAAAGAACGGCACCGGCATGCGCTCCATGCGGGCCGCGCGCCTGCACCTCGTGGATGGTCTCTCGATTGACGAGGCGCGCAAGGTCGAAGGGATTTCGCGCCAAGCCGTGCACGATGTCCTGCGCAAGCTTGAGTTTGATCTCTGCAAGACCTGCAAGCAACCGCTGCCGCACGACCGGCCCAGCGCGCGCGTGCGCCGTTAAAGGCCGCTCCACCCCCGCCCGCAGAACCATCTTCGGATATTCAAATCGCCCTGAAGGGCGGGGGATGAGAGCGGCGCTAGTGTGCCCAGGCCACCGGCGCCGCGTCTGTCCGGTTCCGCACTTATTCGATCTCGCGCACGCGAACGCCGTGAAATAGCAGCAGCATCTTGCGCTTCAGGATGTAGGCCGCGAGGCGCCGGGTGACCGGGGACTTGACATCAATCACCTCCTCGCGCCCATCCGCATAGACCACCCAGAAGTCCACGATGAAATCGACCGCGCGCTCAAGGGTGTTGCCTTGCGCGTCGCGCTGCGCAGGGATGAGATTGAAACGCCGCTGGCGCTCGACATACGCGACACGCTGCGCCGGGTCGGTCGCGGTGCGCGCGCTCTCCAGGGCGAGCCCCACGCGAGCCTCGGCCCTGGAGTCGTAGCCGCCACCTTTCACATTGCGGTACTTTCGCGGCTTCTTGCCCTTGCGGTCCTGCGCTCGCCAGCCTGGGAAGCGCGCCCTCATAGCTTCCCGAAGAACATCTCGGTTGGCACCTGGGTCGAGCCCCCCATGCGCTCTACGACGAGGAGGTGCCCGCCGCATTCGAGATTGCGAAAAAGGTTCTTGTACTTGCGCGCCGCCGTGAGCGCGATCTCGGTGTCGGACTTCTTGCCCTCGTTGAAGCGGCCGAGCTTGAACTCCCGGCCCCCCTTCTCGATGAACTTGACGTAACAGGCCACTAGCGCAACTCCTCAAGAGAAAACGTGTGGCGGTCCTCGCCGTCCACGTCGATAACGATGTAGCGCGCGGTAGTGGGAAGCTGCGCGCCGTAGCGCCGCGCCGCTTCCTTCGCGAGCGCGCCGTGATCCGCCTTGGACGCGGCGGGAATGTAAATCTGGGTGATGCCGTCGAGCTTGCCGCTCATGTGCTTCATGTAGATGCCCACGCGCTTTTTCTTCTCGGGCTCGGGGAGCCGCGATGCGAGCTGGCCGACGTACTGCGCGAAGTTCGTGCGGGCGAAGAGGGTGGCCGGGCGCAGGAATTTTCGCATCTCGGGATCGGCTCCCCACTCCGCCACCTTCGCGTCGATCACCGCGCGGATGTCGGCCTCGGTCGCGCCGTCGGCCATGACGCGCGCTCTTGCAAGCTCGGCGTTCACGTCGGTGATCTTGAACTTCGTGCCCGCCTTCTCGTTCAGGTAGGCGACCATGCGCTCACCGATCTTGACCGCCGCCTTTCTCTTCACGGCGTGCGCGTCGTCGGGCGGCAAGCCCGACGGTGTAGTTGACTCTTTTACTTCTTCTCTTCTCTTCTCTTCTCTAGTGACGCTCCCAGCGTTACGCTCGCTCGCCCTGAACTGGCGCACGCGCTCTCTCGTAAGTGCCCGATTCTTCGCGGTTTCGCCGTTGTGACGCTCGAACTTCGGGAGCGAGTTTCCGGCAAGCCATCCCACCTTTTGCATCGCCTCGGCGAAGCCGGGACACCCAACAACCTCATCAAGGAGTTTCACGAGCGTTACCGAAGTAACGCTTGCGACGTTACCTGATTCGGTGTTCTCGTCGAACCATCCCCAGACTTTCAGGAGGCGCCCGACCACGGCATCGGGCTCGATCGCGAGCGCCTCCGCGATGGCATACACCTCGGGCTTCGTGTGCGTCGCCTTTGCGAATTTGATCCAGTCTCCGGCCATCGCGGCACCGTAGCTCATCGACCTCGTATCGCCAACGGTACGGTAGCGTACGTACCGCCTGTAGTACAAAAAACATAACGCTTCGCGATATCAAATCTTTTTTGTATGGTGCGCTCATGCCGTCGCGCACTCCTTCCCTCCTCCCCCCTTCGCGCGACGGCCTTTTTCTTCAGGAGCGCGGGTGCTGACGCAAGAGCAAATCGAAGAGCGGCGCACCGGCATCGGCGGTAGCGAAGTAGGAATCATCGCGGGCCTGAGCCCCTTTCAATCCCCCTACGAGCTGTACCTGGAGAAGCGCGGCGAGATCGCGCCGGTTGATCTCTCTGAAAAAGACAACGTGATGCTGGGTCAACTCTTCGAGGACGGCATCGCGGAGGCGTACTGCATTGTGCGCGGGCGCCGCGAGGGCCGCACCATCAAGGTCGAGCGGCGCAACAACACCTACCGGCGTAAAGACCTGCCCTGGGCAATGGCGCACATCGACAGGAAGGTGGTGGGCGAGCAGCGTGGTGTGGAGTGCAAGCTCGTCGGCGCCTTCGCGCGTCAAGGCGATTGGGGCCCGGACGGAACCGATCAGGTGCCCGACTACATGCTGCTGCAATGCCAGTGGTACATGGGCGTGGTGGGCTGTGACGAGTGGGACTTGGCGAGCGCGCACGGCAACAACGACTTTCGCATTCACACGATCAAGCGCGATGACGGCCTCATCGCCGATCTCATTTTGCTCGGCCAGGATTTTTGGGAATGCGTCGAGACCGGCAAGCCGCCGCAGGTGGATTGGCAGGCGGATCGCACCACCAACATTTTCCGGCGCCTGTATCCGGGCACCGATGGCACGTTCATCGAAGCGGATGAAGACGCCCTGTACTGGCACAAGGTGCTGGAGGGCGCGAAGGCAGAAGTGAAGCTCTACGAGAGCGTGGTGACAGGCGCAAAAAATCACCTCCTCTCGACAATGGGGAATGCCGCCGCACTTACGTTTGCGGACGGCAGCGCTTATCAGCGCAAAACCATCAACCGCTCGGGCTACGCCGTCGAGGCGAAGTCCTACGTTGATTTCAGGCACACCAAAACATTCAAGGGAGCAAGCAAATGAGCTGGAGCGTATTCGCAATCGGTAAACCCGCCGCCGTCGCGGCGAAGCTCGCGAGGGACTTTGCCGCGATCCACTGCGCCGAGCCGGAGGAGACGATCAAGACCAACGTGGCGCTCGCTATCCTCACCGGCCTGTACGCATTCCCGCCCAATCTGGTTGTGCGCGTCGAGGCGAACGGCAGTCAGTACGCGCCCGATGTCGCGAAGCCCGAGGAGCGGCAGAATCAATTGTCGGTGAGGCTGGAGCCGATTCACGGCTTTGTGGAGTAGGCCATGAGCGAAGACGTTGTTGCGTCGCGCGCGCTCGCGCTGCCGCAGCCCTCGACGCTCGTCGAGCTGAAAGAGCTTGCGGCGATGGTTGCGAAATCTGGCCTCGTGCCAAAGGACTTTCGAGATAAGCCCGAGGACTGCCTGATCGCAATCGCGATGGGCGCCGAGGTGGGGCTTAAGTGGCCCAGCGCGCTCCAGTCGATCGCGGTCATCAACGGGCGCCCGAATATCTGGGGCGACGCCGCGCTCGCGCTCGTGATGGCGCACCCGGCCTACGAGTGGCATGACGAGAACGAATCCACCGACGCGAAAGGCGTGTGCGTCATGAAGCGCCGTGGCGTCCCCGAGCGGCGCCAGGAGTTCTCGATCGAGATGGCGCGCACGGCGGGCCTTCTCAACAAGGATACCTACAAGCAGCACCAAGGCCGCATGCTCTTGCGCCGCGCTCGCGCGCGCTGCATGGCCGATGTCTTCCCCGACGCGCTGAAGGGCTTGGCGCTTCGTGAGGAATTGGAGCACGCCGTCATCGAGGGTGAAGTCATTCGCGAGGACACTCCGCTGAAAACCGGCACCGAGGCAGTGCGGAAGAAGCTGGAGGCTCGCAAAGGAAAACCTGTCGGCGCGGTGCCCGCGACCGAAAGTAGCGGGGTGGCTGTCCAAGCAGCTCCCGTATCACCGCCGCCGACAGGCTCCGTCTCCCTCGCCGATGTCGTCTCCGCCTACAAGCGGGCAGAGACCCCGGGGGATATCCGTATCGCGGACGCCCTTGGGAAGCGCCTGGGGACGGAGCCCGATCGCATCGCCGCCATCGCGGCGCGCACGTCGCGCATCCGGGAACTCTCGGAGACCGTTGACGAAGAAACCGGCGAGATCACGAAAGACTAGGGCCATGAGACCCCGCCCGGTTCGCGGGGCACTCTCGGCGCGCGTGGAGGTCTTCATCTCTACGCGCATCGGTGCCCCTTTCACTTCTCACGAGGCAATCCTTTGGCTCCCGCAGTTCAAGGCCCAGGCCGTGCGCACGCATCTGCATCAACTCTCGCGCACCGGAAAGCTGACAAGCCAACCGAGCGGCGACGGCAAGGTGTGCGTCTACCGCGAGATCGGAGCCACGCAAGACTCGCGCGGCTACGGGAGCATTCGTGTAGCGGATGAATTTCTTGACCTCCTCTATCTATGGGCGCAGCGCGGCCCGGTGAGCGGAGATCGACTACCTGCCCCGACGGGGCGCTACTTAGGAGACGTAAATGAAGACGATGATTTGCTTGATCTTGGACCGCTCGGGCTCGATGGCGGGGCGTGAGGATGATGTCGTTGGTGGCGTCAATGCGTTCCTCGAAGAACAGAAGAAGCTTCCCCACCCGGCGAGCCTCGCGATGGTGCGCTTCGACACCGGCAACATCGAGCGCTTCCGCACGATGGGACCGCTCAATCTGGCGTCGCCCATCACGCGCGCCGACTATCAGCCGCGAGGCGGTACGCCGCTCCTCGATGCCGTGGGGCAGACGATCGTCGCGCTGGAGGATGACTGGCGGCGCGAGCAACCCGAGCGCGCAATCGTTGTGATCGTGACCGACGGCGCCGAGAATGAGTCGCGCATCTTCACGAAGGCCCGGGTGAAACAGATGATCGAGTCGCGTCAGGCGAGTGGTTTGTGGGCGTTCATCTACCTCGGCGCGAACGTGGACGCCTTCGCCGAGGCGGGCTCGATGGGCATCCTCTTCACCAACTCGGCGGGTTATGCGAGCACGGCGCAGGGCACGGCGCAGGCGTACAACCGCATGAGCGCAAGCGTCAGCGAAAAGCGCTTCACCGGCGACATGCTCCAGGAGACCACCCTCGGCGGCAACATCGAGGAGGACGGCTCGATCACGAAGAAGACGACCGACACGACCGCCGCCGCGAGCAGCACCTCGACCCCCTGGACGGCGCCGAAGGCAGAGGCGCCCTGGACGCCTCCGCAGTAAAAAGGTCCAGCCGCCATAGCTCAAGTCCGGTAGAGCGCGGAGCCCGTAACTCCGAGGTCGTGGGTTCAAATCCTACTGGCGGCACCCTTGACAGCAGCTTGACGAACCCTTGACGAGCGGATAGGATGCTGAACGCTGAGTGGATCAAGCTCAAGCGCTACTGCGAACGCACCGGAGAAACGAGAGGTGCGGTCTATCAGCGCCGAGCACGAGGACAGTGGATTGAGGGTGTTCACTGCAAGCTCGACCCTTTCGGCCACCTGTGGATCAACTACACGGAGGCACAATCATGGGTCGAGAGTGGAATGGGATCGCCCTCCCTAAGGGCGTTGAGGTCAGAATCCAGGCCGAAGGATCACAGCCAGTAGTCAGCATCAAGTTCCGGTTCAAGGGGCGCCAGCACCGCGCGCTCCACATCCCACTGCCCACCGGCAACACCGCCGCCGAGAAGCTCGCGGCGCGCGAGGCGATCTCCAAGGCGACGGCGAAGCGCCTGGAGGTGCTCTCGCAGATCGAGCTTGGCACCTTCGACTTCGACAAGAGTTTCCCCGACGCAGCGAAGGAGCGCGCCGCCGAGGGCTCCCAGCGTCCGATGAAGTTCTTCATCGAGCGCCAGATCGTCGAGGTGAAGAAGCATCCCACCTTCCACGAGTCCACCAAGACCGCCTACTGCAACGATCTCAAGGCATGGCAGGAGGAGATTGGCAAGGTGCGCGCCTGCGATCTCGCGGGGCACCACTTCAAAAATTACCTCTCGAAGCTTGATGTCATTGCGAAGACGATTCGCAACATGATGCTGCCGATGAGGGCGATGATCGCCGAAATGCTTGAGGACGGCGAGCTGAGCGCGGACCCGCTCGCCACGATCAACATGAAGAAGCTCCTGGACAAAAAGGCCGCGAGCGACTACGAAGTCAAGCCGTTCGAGTGGGAAGAGCGCGACCGCATCCTCGTTGCGGCGAAGGCGGCGAACGAATCCTTCGAGTGCATGGTTCAGTTTTGGTGGTGGACCGGCCTGCGCTCGGGTGAACTTTTCGTCCTGCGCGAAACCGATTACGAGCCCGCCTTCATCTGGTCGGGTGGCAAGGGCCGCATCCGCGTCGAGCGCGTGCTTGGCGAAACGGATGACGGCTCCTGGGCCGAACGTGTGGGCACCAAGGGTCGCAGGAAGAACAAGCCAAAGGCTCGGTGGGTGTTCCTCAACCCTCCGGCGCGCGAGGCGCTGGAACGGCAACTTAAAATCCTACGCGGCGATGGCAAGGTCGTTGCGCTCAAGGCGGCGCGAGAGAATTTCATCTGGCCGAACCCCAACACCGGGAGGGGCTACACCCGGCCCGATCTTTTCAACAAAAGCGAGTGGACGAACATCCTCGCGGGTGCGAAGGTGGACTTTCGCAATACCTACCAGTGCCGCCACACCTACGCGACCACGATGCGCGCGCGCGGCGAAGACGACACCTGGATCGCGGAGCAGATGGGCCACGAGAATACAGACATGCTCGTTCGCATCTACGGCAAGCGCCGCGTCGATGAGCGCGGCGTCGAGGGCGGGTATCGCGTGAGGAACAACAACTGGAAGGGGGCATAAAATGAAGACGAATTGCGCCGAGGGCGAGCACTTGATCGTTCGCGACTGCTTCGCAGCCCTCCCGGGCGTGCAGCGCACCGTGCCGGGTGATTGTTGGTGCCTGAATTGCAAGGAGCCGATCCCGATGCACTGGAACAACGGCAACCCCACCGAGGCCGTGCAGCACTTCAGGAGGGAGGAGTCGTGACGCTTGAGTGGAAGCGGAACCCGCATTATCCGAGCGTGCTCGAAGCGAAGCTGCCGCCATGGCACGCGCCGTACTTGTCGAGCCCAATGAGGAGCGGCTTCAAAGTCTGGCTTGAGCGGCGCCCCGGGCACTGCGATCGTGGCCGCTACGTCGCCAGCACCGACGCGCCGCTCGACCCCCAAGAGGGCTGGCCACGCTACTACTTCGACCTGGAGGTTGCGAAGCGCGAGATCGAGGCGTGGGTCGCGGTGCGCAAGGAGGCGAAGCCGTGAACGCCAACGAGCCCGTCATCACGATCAACGGCGCCACGCTCACCGAGGGACAGGCCATGACCGTTCGCATCGCCGTCGAATCGTTCGCCTTCTTCCTGGAGGACAACGGCCTTGGGGAGCTGGGCAGCGCTTTCCAAAGCCGCATCGAAGAAATTCGGGCCTTGATCTTCAAGCCATGACGCGCATCATCGTGTTCGGATCGAACCTGCACGGCATCCACGGCGCCGGTCAAGCGAGGGATGCCTACGAGCGTTACGGGGCAGAGTGGGGCATCGGCGCCGGGCGCACCGGCGAGTGCTACGCGATCCCCACGAAGATCAGCCCGAGCGAGCGCATGCCCCTCGTCTCGATCGCCGGGTACGTCGCCGTGTTCCTCGATTACGCTCGCGCGCATGCGGACCTGACCTTTGAGGTGTGGCGCCTGGGCTGCGGGCGCGCAGGCTATACCGACGTGCAGATCGCGCCGATGTTCAAGGGGGCGCCGTCAAACTGCGAATTGCCGAGGGGATGGCGCGAACTGTCGAAGGCGTGAGAAGATGGCCCGCAGGGACTTTCCCAGCCCTGCGGGCTTTTTTTCGCCTGGAAGTGAGACCTGGGTGAGACCTGGGGCCACGAAAACTGCTCGCTACGCTGGCGGAGAGTGAGGGATTCGAACCTGGATTTCGACGTGTTCCTAAGTCAACGTAAGTGGAGCTAAGTATGCGCTCTCATAGGGAGAATGCTGATTCGGCTCCGGTTTGCCACTCCACTTACGTTGACTTGGGTCTACTTAGAATGAGACCTGGGTGAGACCTAGCGGCACGCCTCGACCAGCGCCTCAAGCTCCGCCGCATAGCCGAGGAGCGCGCGCCGGTCGAGCGCGAGCGAGAGCACGAAGGCGTAGTCGTCGAGCGCCCCGAGCTGGGCATCCGTGGTTGTTGTGGGGCGCGCGGGCGCCGCGCTGACGCAGGGGGTCGGTACTGGCACCCTCACCGTTTCTGGCGCTGGCGTGGCGCATCCAGCAAGCGCGACGTGGACATACATCAACATACATCTCACTTGAGACCTTTGCGCACCTCGGCCACCGCGTCCTTGCAGTCCTTGGCCTCGACACCACGGCTCCCGGCGAGCAGGGCGCGCAATCTCTCCACCTCCGCCGCCCCGCTTGCGACCTTGGCCTGGGCCTTGGCGCGCGCGATCTGCCCGGCCTTGGAGCGGGCGTTCGCCGCCTCCTCCCATCGTTGTACCGCAGCACTTTGCTCCGCCGCCTTCTCGGTGAGGACAAGGTAGGCGCTCTTCAGCTCAGCGACCTCGGTCTTGCAGATGGCGACGCGGTAAGTCTGCACGCCAGCAAAGGCGGTGACCACGCCGATGAGGATGAGGAGCGCGCGGATCATGATTTTCTCCTTCGCTTACGTTGCCTTCTGGCGAGCTTCGCAACCTCGGCCGCAAGGTCTTGAATTTTCTTATTCACCGCGTTCGCTTCCCGGTAGGCATCGGCGGCGGCGGTCGCGCTCACGTCAATCTTGGAGGCGAGGTGCGCGGCCTTCTCAGCCGCGTCTTCCTTGATCCATTTGCGCTCTCTGCCGTCCTTCTTCCACGTGTAGATGAAGCCCGTCACGGTCGCGGCGAAGGTCGCGACGACGCCCGCGATGACGGCCCACGCTGCTGCGTCCATCAGTTTTCTTGTCCCGCCGTCGTGTAGGCGCGGATGCCGATCTTTGCGAACTCCTCCGCGAGCTGGACCTGAACGCGCTCGGGCATCGGCGCCTTGGACTTCAGGGCATCGGCGAGCACCTTCGAGAAATGCGGGTCGTAGAGCGCCTGCTGCATCATGGCATCCCGGTGGCCGGTCGTGAGCTTCGCGATGTAGCGGCCCAACACGAAGCCGCCCTCCTGAAGGACGCCGGTACGACCACGCTCGATCGACATCAAAGAAGCGATCCAGGAGCGCAAGGACGAGCCCGTGGCCTCCGCCATAGGGTCTTGCATGGTGGGGGCGCCGTGGACATTCCGGGGCACGTCTGCGCGCTTTAGGATCGAGATCGCCTCCACGACATCCTCGACGTTGCGCACGTGCTCAGGCCCCATACGCCCGAACACTTGCATCGCGGTTGCGCGGTGCGCGTTCAGATACGCAGCCGGGTCGGGCGCCTCGGTGATCTTCTCCGCCACCCGGCGCGCGAGCGCCTCCTGCGCAAGCGGGCCGTCCTTCTTCGCCATCGCGGCGAGGGTGCGCATCGCCTTCTCATCCGAGATCGCGACCCCGATCACCTTCTCCGGGTCTTGGTTCTGCGCGAGCTGGATGAACTTGTTGTCGGCGAGTTTCTTCTGCGCCATTGTTATCGCCGCGCGGCGCGCGAGGAGCCCGGTCGCATCCGTCGAGAGACCTTTGATCTCGTCCTGGATCGTCTTCGGAAGCTGCTTGAATGCTTCGGCGTTCGACTTGACGAAGTTGTCGATGGTGGTGGGCTTCACGACGCCGTTCTTGTCGAAGATGCCAGCGCGCTTGTGCAGCGCATCGAGCCACGCCCCCTTGAGCGCGACGAGCGCCTCGGGGTCTTCGTTATAAAGCGCCCTGAAGTCGCGAACCCCCTCGGGCCGCAGGAGCTTGTTGCTGATCTCCTCGTGCGTGAGTGCGGTGCCGCCGCTCGCGCGCGGATCACGCATCTTCAGCTCGAAGCCGAACCCCTCCTGAAAGAGCGGCCTGTACTTCGTCTTGTAGAACTGCTCCGCGTCCTGGAGGAGGGAGCCGAGGGCGCCGTACTTCTCGGGGTCCGAGTATCGCGTGACGCGCATCTCGATCATGCTCTTCATCCCATTGAGGAGCCGCAGCTTCGTCTCGCGGTCGGTGCCGCTTGAGGCGGAGGTCTCGGCGATGTCGCTATTCACGCGGCGCCGGAGCGACATGAGCTTGTCGAAACTCACCTCGGTGGACACTTCGGCGACGGGCTCCTCGTAGGAGTGAATCTTCTTCCCGGTCGGGGTCTCCTTCGCGGTGCGCCCGCCACCGGCCTTCGCCTCTTTCGTGAACATCGACTTCACCTCGCGGAACACGCTCGGAATGTTCTCGGGCTGGAATCCGTTGAAGTCCTCCGCGAGGGTCTTCTTCGTGAAGGTCACGATGTCGGCGACATCATCTTTCACGCCCAGGCGCGCAGCCTCCTCTTCGGCGGCGGTGTAGCGCTGATTCTTCTGCGCCTGCATTACCACGTTGCGCGCGTCCCTCTTGGTTTCCAAGACCTCACGCCTCTGCAAGCTCGGATTGCGCTCGAAGGCCACGTTCAGGCCGACCAGCTCACCGTCTAGATTGGTGAGCGCCGCATCGAGTGCGTCCGCCTTCTTCTTCGCGAGCACCGCGATCTTCTTCGGCGTGTCGAGCGAGCCTCCGCTGTAGGTCTTGGCGACGAAGTTCTCGATCGCTTGTGCGCTGTCGGCGACGTGGCGCGCGGCGGTCGCGAGGTTCTCGGGGGATTGCGCCGCGAGGCTACGCTCAAGGGCGATCAGGCCCGGCGCTCCGGTCGAGGCGGCGGCGCTGGGCTCAAACCCAGGGATGCGCCCACGAAGCTCCTCGGCGCGCGCGAGGTTCACTTCGGACTCGCCGTGCGAGCTGGCGAGACCACTCACCTTTTGAAGCGCCTGGACCTCCGCCTTCTTCTTGGCGAATTCAGGTGACAAGCGCGAGCGCAGGAACCCAACGCCAGCCTGGGCACCCTGGCCCACGACCGCAGGGCCGATCATGCCGAGCGTGGCGCCCACCGCCTCGCCCGCCTCGCGGCTAAACCCGAGCTTGGGCGCGATGTCGCCGCCCGCCTCCATCCCGGCGCCGCCGTAGACAGACCCGGAGGCAAGCGCATACGCCTGGAAGGGGTTCTTCACGACCGAGGCGAGCGGCCCACCGGCGCCCACCATCTCAGCAACGCCGCCCGCATAGCGAAGCTCGTCGCGAGAGGTTTTCATATTCTTGTCGTAGCCCATCGCGTCCTTGTACATCTGGCTCGTCGCGATGAACGGGCCCTCCTCGCCCGCCGCGTTCACTTGCTTCTCGGACTTCCTCGCGCCCAGCTCGCGCAGGCGACTCTCCAGGTACTTCTTCATGTAGACGCTGGGCGCGCGATCAAGCTTCTCCTGCGTCTCCGCAATCAGGTTGTCGTAGTTCGGCCTGCTCAGGAGGTCGCCCGGCAATCCCATCGTCGCGGCGAGCCCCTTCTTCGCGCGGTTCCCAAGGTAGGCGCCCACGGTGGGTTCCGAGGCCGCGCGCTCCGCCGCAGCGGCATCAATCGCCGCGAGGTCTTTGTCTGGCGCGCTCGCCGATGCGCTCTTGGTGGCAGCGAGATACTCGTCCGCCGCCGCCTGATCGGGGAACTCGTAATCGCCTTTCGGCGTGGGGACGACGATCCCGGCCATTACGGTTTCGTCTTCTTGACCGGCGTCGCGCCGAAGTCCTCAGGGTCGAGCGGAACGCCGTGCGGGATGACGACGTTGCGATGGTCGAGCTTGTAGCGCTCGGTGCGGCCCTTGTACTCGCCCTCAATCTGATGCTGCGCGCGGTTGAGCGTGTTGAATTCGCGGCGCATGACAGTCATGATCTCTTGGCGCACTTCGTTCGGGAGGTCTTTACCCGAAGCAAAATTCTTAACCGCCTGCACGAGGCGGCTCGGAACGCCCGAGAGTTTGTCGATGTCCTGGATGTCCTTCACCGCCACCTTGTCGCCCGGATCAAGAACCTTCGCGTACGCGAAGATCAGCGCCCGATCACCGGCCGGGGTGATCTTGGCCGGGTCGGTAACCGTCGCGGCCACGTACTGCTTGGCGGAGGTGAACTTCGCCTTCACCTCCTTGAAGCCCTTGGTGTCCTGCCGATAGTCATCGGCGAGCTTCAGCTCCGTCTCGCGGTCGAGCTTCGCCTGCGGGTTGGGCGTGTTCGGATCGCGCGCGCCCCCGAGGAGCTTGTAGCGCTGGTCGGTGCCAAGGCGTTCGCCCTCCGTGCTTTGCGGGTCGAAGGCGTACTGCTTGCCGTCTACAACGAGATGCTGCGGCGCCGCGTTTTTCGCATCCTCGGCCGCGCCGTGGCGAACCCCAAGACCGTTCCAAACGATCTTGTCGTTCCTTTGCACCGACTCCCTCTGCGCATCGGAGAGTTGAAGGGCCTTCGGCAGATACTCTTGCGCCTGCATCATGTCGGTCGCCGTGGGCTTCCCGCTCGCCTTGATCCGCTGCCACATCTCAGGCGGGAGAACCTCGTGCAATACCAGCATGGAGGTTTGCAACTTTTTAGACGCGATGCGCAGATCGAACCGCTCCTTCGCGCCGCTCAGCGCCTCCATGCCAGCGGCGGTGCCCGCGAACTTCAAAAATTCCTTGGGCTGCGACTTCATCATGATCTGCATCGGCTCGGGGAGGTATTCCGCGTAAGACTGGAACTTCGTGAGCATGTCCGGGCGCTTCGCGAGCGCGAGATAGGTGTCCTTCATGCCGGGCAGGAGCTTGTCCATCTGCCCGCCGAACGTCTCATCAAACTTCGCCGCGTCCTCGCCGGTCAGCCCTTGGCGCATGCCGACGCCGTGCTCAAGCGCGCCGTAGATGGCTTTCATTTCATCAATGTTCGATTGCTTGCGCTTCGCGGCGCGCTCCTCCTGCACTTGATCGTAGGAGGGGCCTCCGCGCATGAGGGCCGCGTAGTCGTGAAGCCCCCTGCCAAAGCTATTGCCAGAGGGCTCTTGCTGCGGCGCCGCGCTCGGAGCGGGGGCGGTCGCGGAGGCGTTCGGGGCAAGGCCGAGCCCCTCCTGCTGATCGACCGCGACGCGCAGCGGATCGC
>Ga0268265_10000338_pt1 | contig 50942 bp, 47 predicted proteins | sample KBSSwiS52_FD_190355 | JGI IMG/M metagenome (GOLD analysis project Ga0268265, IMG submission 190355) | Switchgrass rhizosphere microbial communities from Kellogg Biological Station, Michigan, USA - KBS Switchgrass S5-2 (SPAdes) (version 2) | ecosystem: Host-associated > Plants > Roots >...
CATGTGCGGAAGCTCGAGGAAGGAGTAGCTTCGGGCTCCCTTCTCGGCGGTCCGGTACAGCTCCTTGACCGACGCGTCGATGTCCCAGTACGGCAGGATGACCACGGGGATCTGACGGCCGGGCACCCCTAGATGCGCCGGCCCTCGGTAGTAGCGCAGATGAGCACGCCTCGCTTGTCTCCATTCGCGAGCTGGCGTTCGACCAAGCCCTCAAGGGCGAGCGCGTCAACGGTGCGGGTTGCGGTTGCGTCGGTAGTCAGCATGGCCGAAGCCAACGCCCCCAGGCGAACGGGCCCTTCATTGACGACCAGGAACAGTGCAAGAGATTGCGTGTTCGTGAGGCGTCGGTCCCAAGGGTCGCCAAGCTTTCCGCCAGCGCGAACGATGAGATACATTAATTCTTGTAGCGACAGTGAGATGCGTCGAGTGGCGTCGGCGACACCTTCGACCTGGTTACTTTTCCCCATGACTCCATTGTCGCCCATGGGTCGTGTCAACGGCCAGGTTATGGTGGTCCCCGCTGGTGGCCAGGCGAAGGTCCCCGGTCCGGGGTTGTCAGGCCTGAGTTGCACAGGTTTGGACGGTATGGAGGTCCCCGGTGGACCGCAAGCGTATGAGAGTGGCGTGGATGTGCACGCGCGATCGGTGATCGCCTGTGGGCTGGACGGGGCGACCGGGGAGCTGTTCGAGCGGCGGCTCACCCCGGACCATGGCGAGCTGCTCGCCTGGCTGGGCGGGCTGCCGGGGCCTGTGGAGGTGGTCTACGAGGCCGGGCTGACCGGGTTCGGTCTTGGTCCGCGCGTTTACCGGACGTGGCGTGTCGTGTCAGGTCGCTGGGCCGTCGCGGTTGCAGCGCCCGTCGGGGGCCGTCGGTGTGGGGCCGCTTCGGGACCGGCGCCTCTACGCCCGCTGGAGGCTGCTCGTAGCGCCCTGTCCTATGGCGGCGCCAAGATGCCGTTGCCGGTCATCGAGCGCGCCCTGCGGGTGTGGCCCCAGGTCGACTTCGTCAACGCCTACGGCCTGACCGAGACCAGTTCGACCGTCACCGTGCTGGGGCCCGACCAGCACCGCGCCGCCTTGGCCGCGGAGGACGAGGCCGGCCGCGCCCGGCTGGCCTCCGCGGGCCTGCCGGTTCCCGGCATCGAGCTGGAGATCCGGGACGGCACCGGGGCGGTGCTCCCTGCGGGGCGCAGCGGCGAGATCTGGGTCCGCGGTGACCAGGTGTCGGGCGAGTACGCGGGTAGGGGCCCGATGGTGGACGCTCGGGGGTTGTTCTTCACCCGGGACCACGGCAGGTTGGACGAGGAGGGCTTCCTCTACGTCGAGGGCCGGATGGACGACACGATCATCAGGGGTGCGGAGAACATCGCCCCTGCGGAGATCGAGGACGTCCTGCTGCGCCACCCGGACGTGCTCGACGCGGTCGTCGTCGGGGTTCCGGACGAGGAGTGGGGCCAGCGGATCGAGGCCGTGGTCGTGGCCCGGCCCGGGAGCGGCCTCGACGTGGAGGAGCTGCGCGCCGCCTGCCGGGTCACGCTGCGCAGCTCGAAGACCCCGGACCGGGTCGTCTGCTGGGACGAGCTGCCGCGGACCGTCACGGGCAAGCTTCTGCGTCGCGACGTCGTGAGCGGCCTCGCCGCCGACGTCCGGTCGGTCGCGGGCTGATCCCTCAGGCCGCCCGGTCGTCGCCTCGCACGCGCCCGACGGTCCGCTCACCTGGTCGGTCCGTCGCCGCGGCGCTGCTCCGTTACCATCACGCCGGACCGGCCAGGGCCCTCATAACGCCTGCTCAGACCATGAGCCAGCCAGCCCCGCGCCGGGGCGCAGCTCGCGGTCGAGGGGTACAGCCCCATGCCGAAGGTCAACATCGTGGGATGTCCTCGATTCGGGCCGGAGGGGTGTTCGACCTGCGCAGGGGTCACGTCGGGCAGGCCAGCTGTCCGCCGTCGATCACGAGGGTCGCGCCGTTGACGTAGGATGCCTCGTCGCTGACGAGGAACAGACAGCCGTACGCCATCTCATCCGGTGTCCCGGCCCGGCCCATCGGGTTGTGGTTGAACCGGTCCGGGTTGTCCGGGCGGACCGACTCCATGAACGGTGATCCCACCATCATCGGCGTGTCGGTCCCTCCGGGGCACACGGTGTTGGACCGGATGCCGTACCGCCCGTAGGACACCGCCATCTGGCGCGACATGTTCTGGATGCCTGCCTTGGCCACTGCGTACGCGTGCGCCCCCGGCAGACCCTGGACCGCGGAGATGCTGCTGATGTTGACGATCGAGCCACCGCCTGCCGACCTCATCACAGGCACGGCCGCCTTGCACATGTAGAACACCGAGTCCAGGTTGTTGCGCATCAGTTCGTGCCAGTGCTCCGCAGGGGTTTCCGCGATGGCATTCATCCCGCCCTCGCGCAGCTGCCGGTAGGCGTTGCCCCCCATCGCGGCGGCGTTCACCAGCCCGTCCAGCCGCCCGAACTCCCGCACCGTGCGGTCCACGGACTCCTGCGCCGCAGCCGGATCGGACAGATCGGCCGAGAAGACCGCGCCCTTGCCGCCGGCGGTGAGCACGGCGTCGAACACCTCGTCGAGCGGTTGCTGGCGGCGGCCCAGGCCCACGACGGTTGCCCCTTCGCGCGCGAAGATCTCCATGCACGCACGCCCCATTCCGGTGCCAGCTCCGGTGATGAGGGTGACCTTGCCGTCGAGTCGTCCCATGAATCTGCTCCTCGTGAATAAGAATCCTGCCGATGCCGGTCGCAACGTAACCGAAGCTCCGGGCGACTCCATCCTCATATGTACCGATCGAACGCAGCTGACCACGAACGACCCCTCAAACTACTCTGACATGGTGAGATCCGACCAGCTACGACTTTGCCGATACCCTGGGGTCGAAGTGCTCGAGATCTTCCGACGCCGCCAGAATCCGCCGGCCCAAAGCCGAGCCGTCCAACAGTTGGTTCAACCGGTACCGGACCCGCCACCCCTCCTCGGTGCGTTCGCACTCCCACCGAATCGAGATGAGCCGGAAGATGTCGAACCCCTCACCAGCTCGACGAAACACCAGACCGTAGTTCGTCGCGACCGCACGGTCACCATCGACCACGATGTAGGGCACGGACAAGAAGTGCGCCGCACCACCACGAATCAACTCCTGATGTATCTGACCAGCCAATATCCCGGCGATCTCCGCCCGCCCAGTCCAGCTACCGATATCGTTCGCATAGGTGCCATCCTCGGTCCACAACTCCGCGGCCTCCTCCCGCGAATTGCTATCCACCAGCGGGCCATAGTGGCTGACCAACCGGGCGATCTCCCGCTCGTCTTCCAGCAATCGCAGACGCCGACGCAGATCCGCGACTTCATCGTTCATGGTCATACTGAATCCAATCTGAAGTGTTCCAGGTTGTCGGGTGTATCCCGCTCCGAGCAGGGGCATTCGTCGCGGCAGGGGTGTCGACTTGATGGCCGACGGTGGCCTCGACGACGAGGTTCGGCGCAGGCGCTGCCCTGCTTTCTAGGGCAGCCCAGCGTGCCGAGCTGCTCACGACGACCTGGTCAACCGAGAACGCGTCCTCGACGTCGGATCTATCGATGCGATCAACGCCGGTCACCCCACGTGCGCCGCAGTGGGCGCAAGAGCCTCGTCATAGTCGATGAGACCTCACGTGTCGCACGCGCCCATCTCGGACTAGCCGTCCATGACGCTCGCCCATCCGACCACGTCCGCCCCGACACGGGAGGCCGTATCGCTGGAGGCAAGCGCTTCCCCTGCGACCTCGTGGAGTAGTGCCCCTGCCCGGCAGGAGGCATGGCTCGACTCGTCCTGCAGCGGAACGGCTTCGGTCGGCCCGCGTCTGAAGTAGGGCAGATCGCTGCGGCACCTGCCGCCGGCGCGGAAGCCGACCAGGACCTGCTGGGAAGCAAGGTGTGACTCGGCCGGGGCGAGGACTTGCCTCGACCCGGTCCGCGAGGAGCCGAGCAGGAGGTACACCCACATGTCCGCTTCATCGCGGCTCCCGGACTGCTCGACAGACGAGTCGTCCGTAGTGTAACACGATGCCATGTTAACGCTCAGAAGTGCTATTGGTGACTTTCAGGGCGGTCGGCGAGCGGGTGACTAGCTGGTGCTCTGCCTGGCTGGCAGGATCGGATCCGCGCTGGTGAGGGCGCGTGAGGCAGGGCGGTGATGCGCTGACAGGCGTCTCGGTCACATGATCTGACGCCAGGTTATGAGATTTCGTTGACGTCCGCAGACTCCGGGGGGCACCATCGCCTGCAAGGAGACTCCCGGCCGAGCTCTGAGCGAAGTGGCATCGCCGTCCACTGCGACCCCGGATCCTCCCGCTGCATCTGAGGGCGTTTCCGAGGGGGTGGAGGAGGTCGGATCCGTCGACGCCGACGGTGTGCCCTGCATGCTGTACCGGCCGACGACCTCTTGAACCGTTGGTGGTCGTGTCGGCTCTCGCCATGGAGGAGGGTTCGCAACCTTCGAGGTTCGAGGTCACGATCGAGCCGTGCGCCGCCTCGCGGACCGCAGCGGGCTACCCGTCATGAGCATCGACTACCGGCCGGCGCGCGGTACCGGGTTGCCGCTCCGCGGTGCGTCAGCCGCCTGCGGTGGTGGGCTCTGAGCGCCGGCTCGGCCAGGGCGGGGCTCAGCGCCTCGCGACCGATGGTTTGGAAAGGAGAGTAGATTCGTGAAATTTTCATTCCACATCCCAGTGGGCGACGTGACGGCCGGACAATTCCAGTCGGTGGGCGCCATCGATGAAATGGCGCGTGCGCTCGAAGCGGCCGGCGTGGACGCGTGTTGGGTCAGTGATCATCCTGTTCCGGACGCAAAGTGGCTGCGTAGTGCGAGCACGGCCCACGACACGCTCGATCCCTTCGCGGCGCTGGCCCTGGTGGCGGCCCGAAGCACGACGCTGCTCCTCCATGCGAACGTCGTCGTGCTCCCCTACCGGAATCCGTTCATCACGGCCAAGGCCGCCGCGACCCTGCACGTGGTGTCAGGTGGGCGGTTCATCCTCGGCGTCGGGGTCGGTTACCAGGAGGCGGAGTTCGCGGCGCTGGGAGTCGACTTCCACCGCCGCGGACAGTTGACGGACGAAGCCTTGGACACACTGCGAGCAGCGTGGGCCGGCGGTCCCGTCAACATCACGTCCAGCAACTTCGTCGCGGCTGATGTCGAACCTCGGCCGGCACCCGACCCGCCGCCGCCTGTGTGGGTGGGAGGGGCCAGCGACAAGGCCCTCCAACGCGCGGCCGCATGGGACGGGTGGAGCCCGTTCTTCGCGTCGGTGAGCAGTAGCAACAAGGACTTCGCGGTACGGGACGTCACCCACCTGCGTGCGCAGATCGAGCGGTTGACCGAGATGAGGGCGGCAGGGAACCATGCAGGCCCGTTCGATGTGTGCATCAGTGCACGTGTTCGTCCGAGTCCGGACAACGAAGACGCCGACAGGCTGATGGCCGATATCGCCGAGTTGGAAGCGTGCGGCGTCACGTGGATGTTCCTCGACCCCGTGCACCCCAGTCGGGCCGCATGGCTCGAGTCGGTGCATCGCTTCGGCGAGGAGGTGGTCGGGCCCGGGCGGCGAGGGGGCCGTCAGTAGCGAGAGGCACGCAGTCGGAGCGGTCCGCGCCTTCGGGTCCTGCCGTCCGGTCGCCACTCTCCTTCCCTGCCCTGACCGTCAGTGCCCGACCGAGTCGATGTAGTCGGGGTCCAACCTGATGTCGATCACGGACACTCCGGAGTGCCGGCGAGCGGAATCGAGCGCGTCCTCCAGCTGCGACAGCTGCTCCACGGTGAAGCCTCGGGCGTGCATGGAGCTCGCTACCTGGGCGAACTCGACAGGCGCGAGCAACGAGAGTGACGGATCCAGGCCGAGGGCGCGGAGTTGTACGTGCTCGGCTCCGTAGGCGCCGTCGTTGAAGATCACGACGATCAGGTTCAGGCCCTGCTGCACGCAGTGCGACAGCTCCGCGAGCCCGCTCAGGGCGAACCCACCGTCCCCGGTGAGCAGGACCGTGGTCCGGTCGGGGGCGGCCACGGCCGCACCGATCGCGGCGCCCATCCCGGGCTCCTATAAGGTCACCCGCCCGTCCGGTGAGTGCACACGAGCCCCGCACCGACACAGCCGGCAGATCGCGTTAAGGACACACTGGTCAGTCAGGCGGTGGGCCAGGCCGGCCGGTGCGGGGCTCACACACATCCTCACTGTCAGGCGGTGTGTCCGCGGCGATGAGCACGGTCGCTCTCCGCCCCTTCACGCCCTCGACGAGTGCAGTGATCGTGTTCGTGAGCGCTGGACCGTGAGTCACGGTAGCCACCCCGACGCCGCCCGTCAGCTGCCCGAAGGAATGCGCCGCCATGACAGCGTTGCCCTCGTGGCTGCTGGGGTGGAAGACGCCGCCGCAGTCGTCCACGAAGCTCCGCACGAAGTGCAGGTTGCCGTCACCCAGAAGGCCGAAGAGGTGCTGCACACCTTGGCTGCTGAGGGCGCGCGCCAAGGCCTGGTGAAAATACATGGAGTCCCTAACGCCAGGACCGAAGCCCGGCCGTGTCTGACACCGAAGGCGAGAGTGGGGCGTACCGGGCAGCCACATCGAGCGCGCGTTTGGTGGGTGGAACGGCGAGCGACCGGAGAGCCGTCGCCCGCCGTCCCACCAGTGCGTGCCCGGGCACGCACGTTCCATCGCGCGCCCCTAACGCGTCACTTGGACAGCCACACGTTCTCCCAATAGATCCCCATGAGAGCAGTTGTCGGCACAGCGACGATCCCGTGCACCTTGTCGTGGTACAGGACGTTCGACGCGACCCAGCGATAGAACCGAAGCGGACCGTTCTTCGAGATCTCGCCCGCGGCGGTCGTGTAGGCCTTGAGCGCCTTGTCGGCGTCATTCGTCGCGCGAGAGTCCTCCATGGCCTTGTCCACGATCGGATCCGAGTAGCCGTAGAAGTTGAGCGCCCCACGGGTGTGGAAGAGGTCGTACATCCTGTCCAGGGTGTCCACGGTGGCGTTGCCTTGAATGATCTGGAAGGTGTGCTCCCGCTGTGCCTTCGTGAGGGTCGCCGTATCAACGGGCCGGAGCTTCACAGTCAGTCCCTTGATCTGGCTGATCTGCTGTTGCATGACTTCCGAGGCGGCCTTCTGGACCGGCACGTCCGCGTAGCTCGTGATGGAGATCGTCTCGCTGGACTTGCCTGTGCGACGCAAGTAGTCATCGAACAGATTCTGAGCTGCCTGGAGATCGAGGACAGGGAACACACCCGCCGAATCGTCCCGGGCCGGGTTGCCAGGCTTGAGCAGCGCGTCCGGCACGGGGCTGCCCGGGTATGCGGCCGCGGTGACCTGCGAGGCGTCGATGGCATGCATGATGGCCTGTCTCAGCCCCTGGTCCTGGACCACCGGGTCCTTCAAGTTGAAGGCCAATGAGGCGCCGCCTTCGATCGGTACTGGCTGGATCGAAACGCCGGGAAGGTCCTTCGCGCGCGGAATCTCGTTCCATTGGACGGAGTAGTCGACATCGAGGGCGCCGGTCTGGAAGACGTTGAATCGCTGATCATCTGATGCCACGATCCCGATCACGAGGCCGTCGACGTAGGGGCGACCCTGCTGCCAGTAGTTCGGGTTCGCCGAGAACTCCATCTGAGACCCTCGGGTCCACGTCTTCAACAGGAACGCGCCCGCGCCGACCGGCTTGCTCCCGACGTTCTGGCCTGCCGCCTGGATGGCCGTGGGCGAGCCGATGCTTCCCATCTGAGTGACCAGCGCGGACGGAAGTTGGAAGTTGGGCGTCTTCGATTGAATCTGGATCGTCAGGTCATCGACCTTCGTCCAGCTCAGGCTCTGGCTGACGGCGGCTGCCGGCGACGCGGTCGCCGGGTTCTTGATCCGGTCCCAGTTGAAGAGGACGGCATCCGCGTTGAGCGGCGTGCCGTCACTGAACTTGACGCCGTCACGTAACCGGAGAGTCCAGTTCTGCCCGTCATCAGACTTGAGGGACTCGGCGAGTTCCGGCACATAGGAACGGGAGTTGCTGTCATATCGCATCAGGGTGCTGAAGACCGGCGAACAGTAAACGAATCCGACCAGGTTGCCGCAGAGAGCGGGGTCCATGGACGGGGTATCGAACGGCACCGCGAAACTGACGACGCCGCCCTTCTGTGGCTGAGCAGACGCCTGGTCGTCGTTCGCGCCCGACCCGGATGCGCCACAGCCTGCGGTCGCCAGGCCGAGTAACAACGTGGTCAGCCACACCAAGTAGCCGCGCTTCATGCGCCTCATCCCTCTACCCTCGACTTCATCATCAGGGCAATCTCCTTCTGACCTCTGCGTCATTGCGTCGCCTAGAGGTGGCGTGAGCGGGCGCCCGGGCGCTCCGCGGTCGGGAATGAGGGGGCGCTCACTACGTCCTGCGGGGCGGCCCAAGTTAGCACCCGTGCTAACGTGACGTCAATATCGGCCACTCTGCCCGAGACGACGCGGCGCGGTGGCCCCGGACCTGTCCTGTCCGAGGCGGAGGATCGTCTGCGCGGCGAGGAGCCTGGTTGGACGGCATGACGTGGCTTTTGCCGGCACCCCGGAGTCCCTGGGCCGATGCGACGAGGAGGAAGCCGGCCGCCCGACCTTGTTACTAACCTGACGCCGGAATATCTTTTGGGCGGTGCCCACTGACGGGCCCCAAGCCGGTCCACGGCACCGTCGCCGAGGTGGCCAAGGAGTTCGACGGCCTCGACGTCCTGCTGCAGGCGGCCGGCACCTGGCAGCCGGGAGCCCCGGACCAGATCAGCGAAGACGATCTCGATTTCTTGCTCGCCACGAACTTCAAGGCAACCGTGTTCACCAACCAGGCCGCCTTCGAGGTGATGCGGAACAGCGGCGGCCGGATCATCAACCTCGGCTCCTCGGAAGGCGTCTTTGGAAATCCCATCGCCGCCACCTACTCCGCTACCAAGGCGGCGGTCCAGGCGTGGACTCGCAGCGCGGCAAAGGCCTGGGGATACTGCGGGGTGACGGTGAACGCGGTGGCGCCGGCGGTGGAAACCCGCGGGGCCCAGCGATTGCGCGAGTTCCTCGGCCCAGAAAGCGACACTATTCTCGATCAGCAACTGCAGGCGGTGATCCCGCTGGGCGGCCGCCTTGGCGATCCGCTCCGCGACTTGGCGCCACTGCTCGTATTCCTCGCAGGCGAGGGATCGCGATTCATCACCGGCCAGCTGCTGGCCATTGACGGCGGCGCGATGATGGTGAGCGGCTGAGCCGCAACCTGGCAGGCGCGGGTGTCAGGACGTCCCGCGCCGCCGGCCAGTACTCCGACAGTCCTCAAGGAGCCGCGCCGCGAGCGCGTCGCCGGGGTCCGGCCGGTGAGTCGGCTGGACGACGGCCTTGACTGCTCGCCCAGGTCCGATCGGGGATCCCGAACACCGCGACATCAGCGACGTCCGAGTGCATGATCAGCACGTCCTCGATCTCTTCGAGACGCTGCACGCCGCCCGGTCGCCGCAGGAGCGTTGCCAGACGGGGTCCGCAACCTCGTCGGCAGGCAGCTTCGAGGTGTTGATCTCTCTGGCAGCGCGTGGGTCCTCCGACGACGTCCCAGGGACCGCTCGGACCCCGGTGTCATGCCCCTCGGAAGCGGTTGATCTGGGCCTCGAACCGGGCCCGCTTCTCTTTGTCGCGGACGCCCAGTCCCTCCTCAGGTGCGAGGGTGAGGACACCGACCTTGCCCTGGTGGGCGTTGTTCTTGACGTCGAGGGCGGCCTGGCCGACGTCCTCGATGCCGTAGACCTTCGACAGCGTGGGGTGGATCAGGCCGCGGTCGATGAGCCGGTTGGCCTCCCACGCCTCGCGGTAGTTGGCGAAATGCGAGCCGATGATCCGCTTGAGGTTCATCCACAGGTAGCGGTTGTCGTACTGGTGCAGGTAGCCGCTGGTGGAGGCGCAGGTGACGATGGTGCCACCCTTGCGGGCCACGTAGACCGAGGCGCCGAAGGTCTCCCGGCCGGGGTGCTCGAAGACGATGTCGACGTCGTCCCCGCCGGTCAGCTCGCGGATCCGCCTGCCGAAGCGGTTCCACTCCTTGGGGTCCTGGGTGTCCTCGTCCTTCCAGAACCGGTAGTCCTCGGCGTTGCGGTCGATGATGAGCTCGGCGCCCATCGACCGGACGATGTCGGCCTTCCCCGGGCTGGAGACGACGCACACCGGGATCGCGCCGCCGTTGAGCGCCATCTGGGTGGCGTAGGACCCCAGCCCGCCCGAGGCGCCCCAGATGAGGACGACGTCGCCCTGCTTCATCTGCGCGCCGTGGTGCGAGACGAGCTGCCGGTAGGCCGTCGAGTTGACCAGCCCCGGAGCGGCGGCCTCCTCCCAGGACAGGTGCGCGGGCTTGGGCATGAGCTGGTTGCTCTTGACCAGGGCCAGCTCGGCCAGGCCGCCGAAGTTGGTCTCGAAGCCCCAGATCCGCTGCTGCGGGTCGAGCATCGTGTCGTCGTGCCCCATCGGGTCCTCGAGCTCGACCGACAGACAGTGCGCCACGACCTCGTCGCCGGCCTTCCACCTGTTCACGCCGGGCCCGACCGCCAGCACGACGCCGGCCAGGTCGGAGCCGACCACGTGGTAGGGCAGGTCGTGCCGCTTGGCCAGGTCGGAGACCCGGCCGTAGCGCTCGAGGAAGCCGAAGGTCGACACCGGCTCGAAGATCGACGTCCAGACGGTGTTGTAGTTCACCGAGGAGGCCATGACGGCGACGATCGCCTCACCGGGCCCCAGCTCGGGGGTAGGCACGTCCTCGACGTGCAGCGACTTGCGCGGGTCCTTCTCACTGGTGGGCAGGCCCTCGAACATGTTCTGCTCGTCCTTGCGCACCAGCACAGCGCGGTAGGACTCCGGCACCTTCAGGCCCGCGACGGCGTCGAGCTGGTCGGCGAGGATGGCGTCCCTGATCTCGAACACGTCCGTCTCCTAAGTGTCGATACGGTCGGATGTCTTGCACGGGCGGCACCGGAGGAGCTGTGGGGACGACTCGGTCCAGTGAGGGCAGCGACACGTGCGGCCCATGAGGATGTCGGCCCGGGCCGCCGGTCCGTCGGGACGACTCAGGAGAACGTGAACTCGGAGGCGTCGACCTCAGTCATCAGCTCGAAGAACTCGACGGCCGACCACGGGCGGTTGGCGATGATGCGCCCACTCGGGGTCTTGATGTAGCTGTCGACGTCCGGGTGGCTCCAGATCATCGTGGCGAGACGGTCGTCCATGTCGATGTTGTACTTGGTGAAGCTCTCCATCCGCGGCTCCACCACCGCGGCCTCCGATCGCCTGAGCTCGTCGAGTATCCCATCGACGTGAGCCAGCTGGGCCTCGACGACTCCCGTGTAGCTACCGGCCGCTCCGTTGGCGTTCGGTCCGTAGAGGATGAAGAAGTTGGGGAACCCGGGGACCGTGATCCCCTTGTGGGCGCGGGCGCCGTCCTTGGACCAGAAGTCGTGCAGCTCCAGACCGTCTCGGCCGACGATCTTCATCGGCGCCAGGTACTCGGCGACCTCGAAGCCCGTGGCCAGCACGATCGTGTCCACCTCGATGCGCTGGCCCGAGGACGTCACCAGCTCCTTCTCGGTCAGGCCTGCCAGCGCACTGGGAACCAGATCGACGTTCGGCCGCCTGAGGGCGGCGAACCAGCCGCTGTCCACGACCATCCGCTTGCCGTAGGGAGGGTAGCTCGGTATGACGTGCGGGAGCAGCTCCTCGAAGCCTTCGAGCTGTTCCTCCGCGTAGCGGGTGAGGAAGTCGCGGTGACGGTCGTTCCGTTTGTTGATCGAGCGTTCGGGGTGTTCCCACGCCTCGTCGATGATCATGCTGGGGTAGATCTTGTCGGCGTGCTGCCAGCCCGCCCGCAGGCTCATCCACTCCCCGTAGAAGGGGATGTTGTCGACCAGCCAGCGGGCGTCCGCCTCGACCGGGTCGAGGTAGTTCGGTGCCGGAGCGATCCAGTGCGGGGAGCGCTGGACGGCGTAGAGGTGGCGCGCCTGCTCGGCGATGGTCGAGACCACCTGGATCGCCGTCGACCCGGATCCCACCACCGCGACGCGCTTGTCGCTGACGACGTCCTCGTCCGGCCACTGGGTCGTGTGGAAGATCTGTCCGACGAAGTCCTCGCGACCGGGGATCTCGGGAATCGCCGGCTTGGCGAAGGTGCCTACGGCCGAGATCACGATGTCGGCCCGAAGCGTCCGCTGGTGGTCCGTGCCGAAGGTGACCTCCCAGTCCTGGTGGTCCTCGCGGAACCGGGCCGACGTGACCGGCGAGTCGAAGCGGATCAACCGCCGCAGGTCGAAAACGTCGACGAACTGGTGGAGGTAGTCGAGGATCTGCGGCTGCGTCCCATAGTGGTTGGCCCAGTTCCGGCGGAAGTCGGAGTAGGTGTAGATGGCACTGGGAGTGTCCACCCGGGCGCCGGGGTAGCGATTGGTGCGCCACACCCCTCCGAGGTCCGACTGCTGCTCCAGGACGGTCACCTCGAACCCGCGCGCGGCCATGTTGCGGGCGGCCAGCAGACCTCCGACGCCGGCCCCGATGATGATCACCGACTTGCGCTCGGCCCAGGGCCGCTCCTCGGGGTCTGCCGTGCGGCGCGCGAAGCCCAGGTGCGCGAGCATCATCTTCGAGTAGCGGGCAGGCACCTCCTCTCCGAGCGCCTGTTCCATGAAGGCCGGCATCTGCTCGGGAGTCGGCACCGGCAGGATCGGCCGGTCGGCCGCGACCCACTTCAGGACGGCATCACGCACGGCCTGACGCACTTCGGCCTGGACCTCCTCCGGGAGGCCGCCGGTCGGGTCTTCAACCAGTCCGCGGGTCCGCGCAGGGCGATACCGCTCGTCCAGCCATCGAGGGTCTCCGGTGATCTGCGCGAGACACACCACGAGCGCTGGGATGTTCGCCTTGGCCAACTTCTGGTCGAGTTCGCCTGCGCTGATCTCCCGGCCGGGGTGGTCCACCACTCGTCTCCTCGCGCTCTCGCTTGGCCACCGCTAGTGCAGGCGGTGATCGCCTTCCGCGTCCGACGCCAGGGCGGCACACTCACGATATGATATGGCGACGTCAGGTTCTAGACATCGCCCGCACTTTCCGCTGCTGCATCACTCGGCATCGGGATGGCACTGTCCTAAGAGTGCCTCAGTACTCCATCACGTCGGCACACGTACGTCTGGGCCGGCCTTCCATGCTCGGCGGCTCGATCGCCGACGGAATGACGGCGACGTCGGACGAGCACCCGCCCTGATCGTCGTGGCCGGGCGTACCTCGGCGGGACCGCGGCTCTTCGCCGTCGACAGCGGGCAGCTGTCGGTCGTCACCACCCCGCTGCCGACCCTCGACCCGACGCGGCGGATGGCGCGCGTCGAGTTCCGGGACGCCGCGGCGGTCCCGCTCGGCGATCCGGACGCAGTCGGGCCGGAGGATCCTGCGCTCCTGAGCCGGTTGTTCGACCTGTTCACCATCGGCCTGGCGGCAGAGCAGCTGGGGTGCGCGGAGCGGAGCCTCGACGAGGCGGTCGCCTACGCGGGGCAGCGGACCCAACACGGTCAGGCGATCGGTTCGTTCCAGGCCATCAAGCACCGCTGCGCGGACGTCTTCCTCGCTCTCCAGGCCGCCCGCTCGACCGTGCACCACGCCGCCGCCCTGGCGAGCGAGTCGACGGCCGACTCGACCCTGTCGTTGGCGGCGAGCGTCGCGAAGGTGACGGCCTCCAGGGCGGCCACCCTGGCCGCCGCGGCCAACATCCAGATCCACGGTGGTATCGGCGTCACCTGGGAGCACACCGCCCACTTCTACCTGAAGCGCGCAAAGGGTTCGGAGCTGCTGAACGGGAGCCTGGGCTGGCACCGCGAGCGGATCGCCGCTGCACTGCCCACTCTCGTCGACAGCCCGGTCTTCCGGGAGAGCCTGCTGCCCCACGGGCTGCAGTCCGAGGCCGAGGAGTTCCGTGCGGAGGTCCGCGCGTTCCTGGCCGCACATCTGCCCGCGGACTGGCAGGGTGTCGGCGCGCTCGACGAGGCCGAGCGCGGCCCCTGGCTGCATGCGTGGCGGCAGACCCTCGTCGCCGAGGGAATGATGTGCGTGTCCTGGCCGACTGAGTACGGCGGGCGAAGCCGTTCCCTCGTCGACCAGATCGCCCTGCTCGAGGAGTTCACCGACGTCGGGGTACCCCACCACCCCTCGGCATCGGACACGCTGGCGGTGAACCTGCTCGGCCCGACGATCCTGGCGATCGGCACGGAGGAGCAGAAGCGAGAGCTGCTCCCTCGGATCGTCTCCGGAGAGCAGCTGTGGTGCCAGGGCTACTCCGAGCCCGGCGCGGGTTCGGACCTCGCCGGCGTCCAGACCACCGCCGTCCTGAAGGACGGGAAGTGGCTGATCAACGGTCAGAAGATCTGGACGACCTACGCGCATAAGGCGAACTGGATGTTCGCGCTGGTACGGACGGACCGGACGGTGTCGAAATACGCGGGGCTCACCTTCCTCCTGCTGCCCATGGACCAGCCAGGGGTCGAGGTCCGTCCGATTCCCGACCTGAACGGCCAACAGCACCTCAACGAAGTCTTCCTCACTGACGCGGTGACCGACGAGGGCAACGTCCTCGGTGAGGTCAACGGCGGTTGGGCCGTCGCGAATGCTCTGCTCGGCTACGAGCGCAACGAAGGAGCGATCCGGGACGCGGTGAACCTCCGCGACGAGTTCCGACGCCTGGTCGTCCTGGCTCGAGACACCGACCGTCTGACCGACCCCCGGGTCCGCTCGGGCCTGGTGGACGCGTACGTCGACCTACAGGCGATCATCCTCGGCGCCGTCCTGGGGGCCTCCGCTGCGGTGGCGGGCAGGCCTCCCGGGCCGGAGTCGTCCGTGCACAAGGTCCTGTGGTCGGAGTACCACCAGCGGGTCACCGAGCTCTCGCTCGACGTGTACGGCGACGAGGCTCTCACCCCGACCGGCCGCAGTTCGGCGACGTTCTCGAGCACCGATTCACCGGGCGCGCCGTCGTCGAGCCGGTCGTGGACGCAGACCTACTTCACCGCCCGGGCGGGGACCATCTACGCCGGAACGTCCGAGATCCAACGCAACATCATCGCCGAGAAGGTGCTGCAGATGCCGCGGTCACCACGCCCCGCCGCACCCTCAGTCGGTGGCGTGACACGAGAAGGCCTCCGGTCGTGAAGTGGTGCTCGACAGCTCCACTTCACGACCGGAGGCCTTCGTCCGTCCGCCGGATTCACCGATCCCGGCCGACGCGAGCCGCTAGCGGTTGATGCGGCCCAGGTCCACGGGGAGCTGGATGCCCGTGACGTGGCGGGCCTCGTCGGAGGCGAGCCACGCGACCGCCGCGGCGATGTCCTCGGGGGTCGAGGCGAAGTCGGGCAGGGCGCCCTCGAACATCCGGGCCAGGTGCTCGCGCCCCTCCAGCATGGGGAAGAGCTCCGGGACCGACAGGTCGGTCGCGACGGCGTGCGGGATCACCGTGTTGACCCGGATCCGGTACTCGGCGAGCTCGTTGGCCAGGGTCTTGGCCAGACCCACGACCCCGTGCTTGGCCGCCACGTACGGGGCGAGCAGCGGCAGTCCGCGCAGGCCGGCCACAGAGCTGGTGAACACGATGGCGCCACCGCGGCCCTGCTCGATCATGACGGGAATGGCGGCCTTCGCGGTGTAGAACGCCCCGGTGAGATTCACCCCGACGCTCTCGTCCCAGGCCTCGGCCGAGACCTTCCACGTGAACTCGGCGCTGGTGATCCCGGCGTTGGCCACGACGACGTCGAGCCCGCCGAGCTCGGCCACCCCCTCCTGGACGACGGCCTCGAGCGCCGCGAAGTCCCGGGTGTCGACCTGGCGGGCCACGATCCGGCGGTCCAGCTTCTCCACCAGGGACACGGTCTCGGCGAGATCCTCTGGTGTCGCCCCCGCGTACTGGGTGGTGGCGAAGCTCCGGCAGATGTCCACCGCGATCACGTCCGCCCCCTCGGCGGCCAGCCGGAGGGCCTCGGCCCGCCCCTGGCCCCGGGCGGCCCCGGTCACGAACGCCACCTTGCCCTGGAATCGTTCCGCGACAGGCCCCGAGGGGGCACGTCCGGGGGGAATGCCGTTGTCCGGTGTGGTCATGGAGCCTCCTATGGGCGAGGACCTGTCCGGTGAGGGAGATCCGAGTCGGCCTGATCGATCATGCTCGGGTGGTCGGTCCCGGTGCCGCCTGCGGTGGAAGCGCTACCGCCGGGACGGTCGGCGAGCCGGACTCAGCCCTGCCCCAGGATGACCCGACGGGCGTTGTCGCTGAGGAACTTGCGGCGACGCTCCTCGTCGCGGAACTCCATCTCCGCGACCTCCCGCGCGCACCGCTCCAGTCCCAGCAGCGGGTAGTCGCTCGCGAACATCACCTTATCGGCCCCGCGCGAGTTCATGTAATGCACGAGCGGCTCGGGGTAGCGCTTCGGCGAGAACGCCGACGTCATCATGTAGAGGTTCTTCCACTTCAGCATGAGCTTGACGCACAGGTCCGCCCAGGGGTCTCCGCAATGCGCCATGATGATCTTCAGCGCGGGGAAGAAGGCGCAGATCTCGTCCAGGTGGATCGGATCCTGCAGCTGTGCCGCCGGCACCAGCGGACCAGGCACGCCGACGTTGATGGAGATCGGGATGTCCAGCTCCACGCACTTGGCGTAAAGGGGATAACACCGAGGATCGGCGTAGGGGACCAGCGTGTGGTAGGCCGAGATACGGGCCATCACGAACCCGTCGTCGCGAACGCGGCTCTCCAGTTCGCGCACACCGGCCATGCCCTGCCGGGGGTCGACGATGAAGGACCCGTGGAAGCGGTCGGGGAAACGCTTCAAGGCATCGAGGGCCCACGGAACGTCGTCGGGCTGGAAGTCATAGCCTGCTGCCAGAACGGCCTGGTCGATGCCGGCCCGGTCCATCTCCTCGACGATCTGTTCCGTGGTCCTCCCTTGCTCCACTCGCTCGGCGACTTCGGAGAAGAGGTACGACGTGTCGAAGTTCCCGTAAGCGAATTTCTCGGGAACCATGTTGATCCAGCCGTCGAAGATCTTGTAATCCAGCGCCACTGCCCTCTCCTTTGACAAGCAGAGCGCCCACCGGACGCCGCGTCATGGTCGCTGCTTCTGCGTTGGGGACCCACCGGCTCGCGCACGCGCCGCGCACCGGAGCTACCACTCGTTCGGCGCAGCGGCCATGACTCTTTCGTTCGGCGCAGCGGCCATGACTCTTTCGTTCGGCGCAGCGGCCATGACTCTTTCGGCTGGATCGCGTTCGACGACCACGACGACTGCATCAGCCCGGTCGTGCCGGATGGCCGGGGCTGTGCCGGGCCCGGCGCCGGGGCGGTGACGTCGCAGTCGAGCAGACCGCCTGCTCGCGGTCGTCCTACTCCGGGCGGCCGGGCGCGGACCGGCTCGACAGCGGGGCCGTGCAGACCGGTGCGGATGCGGTCCACGGTTCACCCGGCGGCACCACGCCTCCCGCACGACGCCGAGTGCGCGCTGACCGCGCCGCGGTCCTCGGTCAGCGCGCTGCAGTTCTCGGCGGGATCGAGAATCGTCCGAACGGCCGCTCCCGAGCGCGCGGGAGGCACCGCTCGGACACGACACCGCCCTCCTGGACCCACCAGGAGGCGGCGTCGAGCCCGCGGCGCGTCAGACGGACACGGGCTGGCTCAGCGGCTCGACGTACGACGCCGCGAGCTCACGGAGCTCCTGGAGCTCGAACATCTCGCCGTCCTTGAGCTCGTGGAGCTCGGGGTCACCCACGAGGTAGACGTGCTCGCCGATCAGGCGAGGAGTCTCGTCGAAGGGCCAGAACATCGCCATCGGCAGGTGCTGGGCGAACATGGTGTCGTCCGCCGCGCCGGTGTCGATCCCCTCTGCCGCCAGCTGCGCGGCCGACTTGAAGAGAACGGCCGTGTAGTACGAGGCGATCCCCCAGTCGTTCACCCAACACTGCTGCGACTGGAAGGTGCAGATGCCTGCGTTCACACCCTCGTAGAAGACCTTGACCATGTCCATGCCGTCGAACGTGGTCACCTCCGGCCCCATCTTCACGCGGTAGACCGGCTCATCGATGGTCATGTCGGGCTGCAGGACCAGGTCGCCCTGGCCGGCCAGTTCGAGCGCCACGTGACGCTGGAAGTTCTCAGCGATGATCTTGCGGCGCGGGTCCTGCTCCGCATCGCGCATGGCCTTGACGCTCTCCATGCACGTCTTGAAGTTCTCCAGGTACTGGTTCACGTCGGTGTGCCTCCCTACGGCTCGACGACCTCCAAGCGAGACCTTCGAGGCCTTCGCGTATGAAGATATAAGTGACGCCTCTCATAATCAAACGTCAGGTTCTGAGTGGAAGCCGACGCCGCCCGGGTCTCTCGTCGACGGTGACGGGACGATCCGGTCACACCCGGCGCGCCGTGACGATCGCGTCGAGGCCGCCCACGCGCGTCTCGTGGGTTCACCCCTCTCCCTCGACCGGCGGCGCTGAGTGGGCGACGGGGCCCGTGCCAGCCCCGCTCACGTGATCGTCTCGATCCCGCCGGCGAGCACCTGGGCCACGGAGTAGGTGGCCGGTCCAGGTGGTCGGCGACCGATCGGCCGGCCGGCCGCGGTCGAGGAGCGAAGGCGGACTCCGGAGCGCGCGGCCGCTCCGTGCTGGTCGCCGTGTAGGTGCATTGCAGTAACGTGGCATCAGATCAGCGCCAACGGTTCCGCGCCGCCTGCAGGTGCGCCCGCATCACCCGGTAGCCCACCCCGCACCGGCCGCCGATGGGGGATGAGTGCACGCGGCTCATCCCGTCGGTCGACGTGGCCATCCAGGAAGGGCTTCAGTGGACTTCTCGTTCTCGGACCGATCTATCGAGTACCGCACGGCGCTGCTGTCCTTCATGGACGAATTCGTCTACCCGGCCGAGCCCGTCTACGCCCAGCAGATGGTGGAGTCGGGCCATCCCCATCACCATCCTCCCGTGCTCGAGGAACTGAAGGCCGAAGCGCGCTCCCGCGGCCTGTGGAACCTGTTCCACCCGCACGCGAATGAGGAGTGGGGCTCTCCCGGACTGTCGAACCTGGACTACGCCCCGTTGGCAGAGATCATGGGGCGCAGCCCGTATCTGGCACCGGAAGCGCTCAACTGTAGTGCACCGGACACCGGGAACATGGAGATCCTCGAGCTCTTCGGCACCGAAGAACACAAGGGGACGTGGCAGCGGCGCTCGCCGGCTCCGGCCCGCCGTTCATCGCGAATGAGGTACTGACCGCTCGGTTCAGCGCCCCACCCTGGCCACATGAGGAGGCTGGTTGAAGATGAATGATGACGATCTCCACGGGCGTGTGGCGTTGGTGGTCGGCGGCAGTCGCGGGATCGGGCTGGAAATCTCGCGCGGGTTGTCCGCTGCCGGTGCCACAGTGATCGTGGCGAGTCGGAAGCTGGAGGCGTGTGAGGCAGCGTTCTCCGCCATCTCCAGGGAGACCGGCGGCTCGGTCATAGCCCACCGGCTCGACATCGGACAGTGGGCCGAGGCGGGAGCCACGGTGGACTGGGTGTACGACACGTGTGGCCGGCTGGATGTGCTGGTGAACTGCGCGGGCCTCTCTCCGTTGTATTCGGATCTCAGCGAAGTCAGCGAGAGGCTTTTCGACAAGGTCATCGACGTGAACCTCAAGGGCCCCTTCCGGCTCATCGCCGCAGCTGGGCCCCGCATGGCGGCCGCCGGAGGTGGCTCCATCGTCAACATCTCGAGTATCGGGGCAGTTCGCCCAGGCCCCGGAGAGCTGCCCTACTGCGCGGCCAAGAGCGGGCTCAACGCCCTCACCCAAGGCTTCGCGCAAGCGTGGGCGCCGAGCGTCCGGGTCAACGGCGTGCTGCCGGGTGCATTCGAGACCGACATGACGGCAGGCTGGCCCGCGGAGATCGAGCAACGCGCGTTGGATCGGCTGCCGGCGGGGCGTAAGGGGCAGGCAGCGGAGATCACGAGCGCGGTTTTGTATTTCGCCAGTCCCGCATCCAGCTACACCACCGGGGCGATGCTGAACGTCGACGGCGGCAGAACCGCAGTGCTCTAAGAAAACACGCTCTCAGCCATCGACCTCCGCTTTACGTCGATCCTTGCCCAGCGGAATCATGTTCGCTCCTCTCGCGTCCGCAAAGACGATCAAGACTGTGCACCCTTGCGCTCCGATCCGGATCGGGCCATAACCGACGCCCGACTTCGCGATCCGGATATCGCCGGCGCGGAACACCTTCTTGCCCACCTGTTGCTCGCCAGAGATCACATATTCGAGATAGCTCGCGCCGTGAGTATGCGGAGCCACCACTTCGCCCGGCTCGAATGTCGAGATTGTCACCAGCGGCGAAGAGTCGTGAGAATCGTCCAGCATGAACGCTGCGTAGCGGATTCCTGGCGACGTCCCCTCTTTCCAGTCCATGTCTTCCGCGAAGATATCCTCGTGCTTTCGATTGCTCATCGTTCCGAACTCCGATTCTGTCGGCTCAGAGGGTCGATCAAGCGAAATCGATGCCAGTCTTCGTTAGGTGGCCACCGCAGAATAGCTTCAGATCATCCTGGAGGGCCGCTCGTCGATCTCCAAGTCGCGACAGCTCCTTGCGGGTCGACGTCACTCATGTCGATGTCAGGGACTCTAGGAACTGACGCCCATCCTGAATGCCCTTTCGGCGCGCTTTGAAGGCCTCCGCCTACGTCTCGACGAGCCCCGATGCTCAGAGGCAACCGCCGGGTATCAAGAAGTTGATGGACTCTAAGCCGTCGCCGAGCTGTCCGTCAAGCTTCTCGGTCGAGGTCGCCGCGAGGCTGTCGATGTAGTCGTCCCTCGGCTCGATCCGCTTCCCCCCACGCCATCCGATCCGCCGGCCGCGGGCCGAGCCCCACGGCTGCCGTCGAATACCTCATCGGAGGCGCCGGGGCTCGACCCGCATCATCCGGCTCGTCCCGGAACTGGAGTGCGTTGACCGCCACCACGACAGGTTTGCGCAGCCCCTCCAGGCGCTGCATGAACCCGTCGTAGATGGCCCAGCGCTCCTCGACGGAGAGTTCGGTGTCGGTCATGTCCAGCGTCGATGGGCCACGCAAACCCGGCTCGGCCGGGCGACCCGCGCCCCACGTCGAGGTTGCCGTCGTCGACGACGACGACATCCTGCCGACCGGTCAGGTCGGCGAAATCGTCGTCCGGCCCCGTGTCAGTGACACGTTCTTCTCGGGCTACTGGGACGAGCCGGCCGCGACGCTGGCGACCTGGCGCAATCTCTGGCACCACACGGGCGACCTCGGACGACAGGACCAGGACGGCACGCTTTGGATCCTGGACCGGAAGAAGGACGCCGTCCGGCGACGGGGGGAGAACGTGTCCGCGGTCGAGCTGGAGAACGCCATCCGCATGCATCCGCTCGTCAAGGAGGTCGCCGTCCATGCCGTCCCCAGCGATATCGGGGACGACGACATCAAGGCGTGCATCGTGCTGCAGCCTGAAAGCACCTTGGAACCCGAAGAGCTCTTCGCCTACTTCAAGCGCACGCTGCCTTACTTCGCCGTTCCGCGCTACGTCGAGTTCCTTCCCGCCCTGCCGGTCAACGCCGTAGGGCGGGTGACCAAGGTGACGCTCCGGGAACGAGGGCTGACGACGACCCTGGACCTGGAGGCGCTCGGGCTGGTGGTCAAGCGAACCGAACGGCGGGGCAAGTCATCCACAGCTATGCATCAGTGAGCAGTTGGCCGGGTATCGCACCGACCTTTGCTGGGTCGCCCGGACCCGTCGCCGGCGGTGGCGTCTCCTCGGCAGCCGCTTCTCGCCCTGGCTGCGCTCGGCGCCGCCGCGGGATCTTCACGGGTCCTTCCGCCACGGAGGTGGGTGGAGATGCAACCGTGGAGGTGGCTTCGCGTCGAGCCGGCCGGCAGGGTTTACCCGATCCCGGATCCACCGCTCGGCGCACCAACGCCCCCTCGCCGCTCCTCACGCGACACCGTCAGCCCCAGGGCTTCGAGGTCCCAGGTCGATGCCGTGACCCCGCGCCGGCGGAGGTCCTCCTTGCGGACCCGCCCTACCGCGTTCACCGGCAACTCGTCCATGAACTCGACGTACCGCGGAATGGCGAAGTACGGCAATGTCCGCTTGAAGAAATGGAACAGATCATCCATCGGCGGTTGTTCGTCCTGACCAACGACGATGCAGGCCTTGATGTCGTCGTCGGCGAAGTCTCCCGGGACGGCATGAACGCTCACCTGGCGCACGGCGGGGTGCTTCAGGATGACGGACTCCACCTGGATCGACGACACGTTCTCCCCGCGGCGCCGCATCGAGTCCTTCTTGCGGTCCACCAACCACACCGTCCCGTCGGGGTCTTGCTGACCGAGATCGCCGGTGTGGTGCCACAGGTTGCGGAACGTGGCCATCGTCGCGTCGGGATTCCGCCAGTATCCGGTGAACATGGCGAAAGGTCGGCGAGGTCGGACCACGATCTCCCCGACTCGGCCTGCGGCGAGAGGGACGTCGTCGTCGCCGACGACGCAGAGATCCACGCCGTCGATCGGCCGGCCCACCGATCCGCGCCGGCGTTCGTCGCCCTCACCCGCGACGCAGATGACCGAGCACTCCGTCTGGCCGTAGCTCTCCGCGTTGACCGGGATGCCGAAGCGCGCCTCGAACTCGCTCTGCCCGTCTGCTGACAGACCGGGCAGCACCGCCAGCCGGATCCCGTGTGGGGCGGCATCGGCAGCAGACGGGGGCTGAGCGAGGAGCAGCATGCCGATGGGACCGAGCGAGTATATCTTCGTGGCCCCGATCTCCCGAGCAGTCCGAAGAAACGACGAGGCGCTGAATCGCGGGACGTGGTGTATCCGAGCGCCGACCAACAGCGCCGGCGCCAGGTTTCCGATCAGAAAACCGATGTGGAACATGGGCGACGGGGTCAGGACCAGATCGCCGCGGACGATGTAGCCGGCCTCCTCCAGATACGGCGTGGCGGCTTGGACGAACTGGCCGTGCGGCACCATACAGCCCTTGGGCATACCGGTGGTACCAGAGGTATACATGATCGCGGCCGTGTCGGCGCGCACGGCGCGCGTCGGACCCGTGAACGGCGGATGCGTGAGCAGCTCGTCGAACAGGACCACACCGTGTGCACCTGCAGAAGCACCCATGAGGACGACGTGCCCAGTCGAATGGTCGGTGACATCGCGAAGCGAGTCGTGGCCGAGCGAGTCCACGACGATGGCGGCAGGTCCTGCATCCTCGAGTTGCTGCCTCAGGAACTCCCCCCGCAAGTAGCTGTTGAGCGGGACGAAGATCAGGTTTAGCCGCTGACACGCGAACAGCAGCTCCACGTACTCCGCGGAGTTCTCCGCCAGCACGGCGACGCGATCGCCTGCCTGCAGCCCCAGCTCGAGCAGGCCGCCCGCCAGCCGGCGCGAGCGGTCACTGAGTTCTGCGAGTGTTCGCCGCTGGTCCCCACAGGCCAGGAACTCGACAGCCCCGGAAGCCTCCGCGGACCGGTCCAGGACGTCCACCAGCGTGGGAAGACCGCTCACGACCGGGGATAACTCTCCGCTCGCTGCCACACGTCCTCCTGCATCCTTCAGACGGCTGCGCCGGCGCCCAAGCCCGGTGACCGCGGCTCGACCAGCGGGAAGTGGCACGCAGTGAAGCGACCAGGAAGGATCTCCCGGATCGCGGGCTCCTCAGCGGCGCACCTGTCCTGCGCGAGCGGGCAGCGCGTCCGGAACCTGCACCCGCTCGGGGGGGCGAGCGGGGAGGGCAGATCGCCGGTGAGAGCAGCTGGTCCGATGGGGATGTCAGGGTCCGGCTCCGGGATCGACTGCGCCAGTGCCCGCGTATAGGGGTGCGTGGGCGACTCGAACAGATCGTCGGAGCCGCCGACCTCGCAGATCTTGCCGAGGTACATGACGACGATGCGGTCGCTCAGGTTCTTGACGACGGCGAGGTCGTGGGCGATGAAGACCATCGTCAGCCGGTAGCGCTCCTTCATCTCCTTCAACAGGTTCATGATCTGGGCCTGCACGGAGACGTCGAGAGCGGAGACCGGCTCGTCGCAGATGAGCACCTCCGGGTCGAGCACCATCGCGCGGGCGATGGAGATCCGCTGGCACTGTCCGCCGGAGAACTCGTGAGGACGCCGATCCCCCGCGCGCTGGGGGTCCAGGCCCACCCGCTCGATCATGGCAGTGGTGCGGGCCGCCACCTCGTCCTTGCTGAGGCCGCCCTGGATGCGCAAGCCCTCGGCGATGATGTCCTTGACCTTCCGTGACGGGTTAAGGGACGAGATCGGGTCCTGGAAGATCATCTGCAGCTTGCGGCGCTTCTCCCGCAGGTCTGCGCCCGTGAGGTGCTCGATGGGCTCGCCGTCGAGCTCGACCGTGCCGGCGGTCGGAGGGGGCAGCTGCATGATCGCACGAGCGACGCTCGACTTGCCGCAGCCCGATTCGCCCACCAGCCCGACCGTCTCGCCCCTCAGGGCGTCGAGACTGACGTCGGAGACGGCGAACACGCGCTCCCCACCCCGCCCCTGGTACTCGACGATCAGGTTCTCGGCGCGCAGCACCACGTCGGCCTCGTCACGCAGATGGGCGGTGCCACTCCCGGCCATCAGATCACCGTCCCGGACGTGACGGGCGTACCGGCCGCGGACACCCCGGCCTCGACATTGCGCTGCCGGGCCGCGTCACCCGCTGCGGTGCCGAGCGGGTAGAAGCATGCTGCCGCGTGGGAGGCCGAGTCGGTGTCGCTCTCCAGCTCCGGCGTCTCCTTGAGGCACCTGTCCTGCGCCGACGGGCATCGGGGCGCGAAGCTGCAGCCGGGAGGCGGATCGATGATGACGGGAGGCCGTCCGGGAATCGAGGCGAGTCGGGTCTGGCTCGGCATTCCCACCTTGGGAATGGCGTCGATGAGCGCGCGCGTGTACGGGTGCCGCATCTGGCGGAACAACTGCCGGGTCGGTGCTCTCTCGACCACTCGGCCCGCATACATGACGGCGATGTGGTCGGCGCGGCCTGCGACCACCCCGAGGTCGTGGGTCACCAGGATCATCGACATGGATGCGCTTTCCTGCAGGCTCTGCAGCAGATTGAGGATCTGGTGCTGGACGGTCACGTCGAGGGCGGTGGTCGGTTCGTCGGCGATGAGCAGCTTGGGCGAACACGAGATCGCCAGCGCGATCGTGACCCGCTGCCGCATGCCCCCCGACAGGTTGTGCGGGTAGTAGTGGTATCGCTTCTCGGGCTCCGGAATGCCGACCCGCCTGAGCAGGTCCACCGCTTCGGACCGAGCAGCCTTCCTGTCGAGCTTCCGGTGGTAGCGCAACGTCTCGGAGAGCTGGTGGCCGACCGTGATCACGGGGGTGAGCGACGTCATCGGGTCCTGGAAGACCATCGCGAGGTCCACGCCCCACAGGTGCTTCTCCTTCTTGGGGTTCACCCCGGCCAGGTCCCGACCGTCCAGCAGGATCCGGCTCCCCTCGAGAAGCTCGGCGTTGCGCGGCAGGATCTTCATGATCGCTCGCGACATGACCGACTTGCCCGAACCCGACTCACCGACGACGCCGAGGGTCTCGCCCTGGCGGAGACTGAGGTCGACCCCGTCGACCGCACGGAGCATGCCTGCGGGCGTATGGAACCAGACGCGCAGGTTGTCGACCTTCAGCACTTCTCGAGTCGTGTGCTTCCCGACCCGCTCGTTCTCACCGGGGCCTGCCCCGACAGTCGTCTGCCCGCTCATATCGACGAGCTCCGGCCGACTCGGCTCCTGGCCCAGTCGCCGAGGGTGTTGAACGCCAGCACCGTGAAGAAGAAGAAGAACGCTGGCACGAGTACCAACTGAGGCTCGGTCCGCAGCGCGTCACGGCCGGCCGCCAGCATTCCGCCCCAGCTCGGAGCGGGCGGCGGAATCCCCAGGCCCAAGAAGGACAGTGTCCCCTCCGCCACGACGAGGGTGGCCATGACGACGAGCGCCAGCGAGAGGACGGGGAGCATCACGTTGGGCAGGAGTTCTTTCAGGAGGATCCGGACAGGACTGGCACCGAGGGCTCGGGCTGCCGTCACGAACTCCCTATCCGCCAGCGCGATCGTGTTGGCGCGCGCCACGCGGGCGAAGTTCGGGATTCCCAAGAGCGCTAGCGCCACGACGAGCGTCAGGATGCTGGGCTGGAGCGCAGTCACCACGGCGATCAGGAAGATGAGGGGAGGGAAGGAGAGCATGAAGTTCACGAAGAGGGAGAGGCCCGAGTCCGTAGCGCCACGGAAGAACCCGCTGAGCATGCCGACTGTCACGCCGATGATCAGAGAGAGGCTGGTGGCGCCCACGGCGACGGCCATGGAGACCCGTGCTCCGAACACGATCCTGGACAGCACGTCGCGACCGAGCGCGTCGGTTCCGAGCAGATGGTCCCAGCTCGGCATGGCCGCGAACGAGTTGCTCAGTGCCTCGGGTCTCGGCAATGGCAGGGCCTGCGCGAACAGGGCGGCCAGGATGACGACGACCAGCCAGGTGGCGCCGAGGAGCGCGCCGATCGGCCACTTCCTGCGACGCCGCCGGGGACTCACCGCCACGGCAGTCGGCGCCATCGTGGCGACCAGGCCGCCTCCCTGCCCGCCTCCGGGACCTCCGTCGAGACTCGTCACCATGTCCGCTCCTTCCTGACTCGAGGGTCGAGCAACGGATAGGACAGATCCACGAGCGTGTTCAGGACGAGGTAGAGGAGTGCCGTCAACAACACAATGGCCTGGATGACGATGTAGTCCCGGGACGAGATCGCTCCGATCAGGACAGTGCCCATGCCGGGAAGGGAGAAGATGGATTCCACCAGCACCGTGCCACCGATGAGCCGTCCGACGACGACACCCATGACCGTGACCAGGGAGAACGACGACTGTCGCAGCGCATGCTTGGTGAGGATGCGCCAGGTGGGCAGGCCACGCGCTCGCGCCGACAGCACATGGTCTTGCTGAAGCGTGGCCATCATGTCCCCCTTCAGGAGCCTGGTGAAGAGGACGCATTCACCCAACGCCAGGGTCAGGACTGGTAGGACGAGGTGTTCCACGTGCGCTGCCGGGTTCTTGGTGAACGGCACCCACCCGAGGATCGGCAACCACTCCAGTTTCACGCCGAAGGCGAACACCAGCAGGATCCCCAGGACGAAGGCCGGCGTCGCCAGAGTCGCTGAGGTGACGAAGGTGGACACCCGGTCCACCAGCCCACCCGGGCGGTAGGCGGCCCACACGGCCACCGGTACGGAGAGGAGGAGTGCCGTCAGCAGCGCCAGCGTCGCGATCTCGAGCGAGACAGGCGCAGCCTCGGCGATCATGCCTAGAACGTCCTGCCTGGTCCGGTAGGAGCGTCCCAGGTCCCCAGTCACGACGTTCCCGAGCCAGTGGACGTACTGCACGGCCAGCGGATCGTTCAAGCCGAACTGCTCGCGCGCGCTGGCGATCTGCGCGGGCGTCGCGTCCGGCGGCAGGATCGAGTCGACAGGCGATCCAGGGGTCAACTGCAGGAGCAGGAAGGCTGCCGCGGTCACGAGGAAGAGCAGCAGCACGAGCCGCCCCAAGGATGCCAGCCACCGCCTCACTCTGCGCGCGCCCAGGGTGCTCGCCCAACTGCCCGCCTGCCGCCTTGGGACCTCCTCTGTCGCGACGTCCGATCCCCCGGAGGTCGCGACGGGCGACGCCTCAGCAGTGGCCGGATTCCGTGTCTTGGTCATCTCACCCCGCCGGATCCCCGCTCGTCGCCTCTACTTGTCCAGCCAGGCGTTGTCCCAGTACACGCCCACGCCCGAACCGAAGACCGTCAGGGTGAGGTCGTGGACGGAGTGCTGCTGCCACACGTGCGCCGAGTAGTACCGGTAGTAGCGCAGCGGGGGATCCTGGGAGATCTCCGCGGCGGCCCGCCCGTAGGCCGCCGCCACCACCTTGGGATCGTTGGAGGTACGCGTCACGTCGAGCGCCTCGTCCACCTTCGGGTTCGAGTACCCGTAGCTGTTGAGCGTCCCGTTGGTGTGGTACGTGTCGTAGATCCCGTCGCTGACCGCCAGGTTCGACGAACCCTGGACCAACTGGAACTTCCCGGCCGTCAGGCGGGAGACGAGGGTCGGAGTGTCCACCGAGTCCAGTTTCACCGTCAGGCCCTTGATCTTACCGAGTTGAGCCTGGATGACCTGGGCGGCCTGCGCCAGCAGTGGTGACGTGAAAGCGGTCAGAGTCAGCGTCTCGCTGGACTTGCCGGCACGCTTCAGATACGCGTCGAACCGCTCCTGGGCCGCCTGGAGATCGAATGTCGGGTAGTGCCCGCCAGCCTTGTCGTCACGATTCGGGTCATCGGGCGTCAGCAGGGCATCCGGGGCGGGATCGCCCGGGTACAGGGCGTGGACGATCTGCTCGGCGTCGAGGGCGTGCAGCAGCGCCATCCGCAGGTCGTCGTCCTGCAGGAGCGGGTCACGGAAGTTCATCCCGAGCCCAGTCCCGGCGATCATGGGGACCGGGCCGGTGACCTCGTAGCCCGCATCCTTGGCGATCTTGCTCTCCTGGGTGCGCGGGGACACGTTGACGCTGAGATCCCCGGCCATGAAGGTGTTCAGGCGCTGGTTGTCGTCGTTGATGTCCTTGACGACCAGGCCGTCGAGGTAGGGACGACCTTTCTGCCAGTAGTGCGGGTTGGCCGTGTACACGGCTTTGGTTCCGCGGGTCCATGTGGTGAGGGTGAACGGCCCTGCACCCACCGGCTTAGACCCCGCCTGCGCCCCGGCGTTCCGGATGGCGGTCGGCGATCCGATGAAGCCCAGCTGGAGAGCGAGCTTCCCGGGCAGCTGGTAGTTCACCTGCTCCAGCGTGACCTCGACGGTCAGATCGTCGACCTTCTTCCACGACATGCCGCCGACGGCCCTGAGCGCCGGCGATAATGTCTTGGGATCCCGGATGCGGTCCCAGTTGAACACGACGGCATCCGCGTTCAGCGGCGTGCCATCGCTGAAGGTGACACCTTCCCGAAGCTTCAGGGTCCACGTCTTGCCGTCGGTGGTCTCGAACGACTGCGCCAGCTGCGGCAGGAACTTCTGGGACGTGTAGTCGTAGCGCAGCAGCGTGTCGAAGACCGGCTGGCAGTGACTGAACCCGGAACTACCCCCACAGATCGCCGGATCCATGGACGGCGGCTCGTAGTGCACGCCGAGCGTCGCGACACCTCCCCGGTGCGGCTCAGCCGAGGTCGATCCTGAGCTGTTCTCGGACCCAGCGTTCGCGCAGCCTGCCAGCACGAGGGCACCCACAACGAACCCGGCGCCGAGTCCACGAAGTCTCATCATCGAGGGTGCTCCCCAGGGGATGTAGTGTCGAGGCCAGGCGAATAAAACACCCCGCCCACCTGGATTGTCAACGCCGAATTGTCGATAACTTGACGTCCAGTTCGCGTCGACGCGATGTTGCGCCCCCCGGCGAGGGCGGGACCGGCGGTCAGTCCACCCGTCGCCGACCGGCCACAGGGGAACTGGGCGTGACCGGATTCCACCGGCGACGGCGCAGCCTTCGACCGCCGCGGTGAGTGGCTCGTGAACAGCCGCCGGGGACGAGGGCCGCGGGGCTGTCGGCGGGTGCGCGACCGCTGCCGGCGACGACGGCCTCAGAGGTCCCCCATCGCGCCCATCTCCCGCAACGCGGACAGGGTCACGGTGCGACCACTGAGAGCCGGTTGGGACGTCAGCCACTCGATCGCCCGCGCGTAGTGCTCCGGGGAGGTCTGCCCGGGCTCCGAGGTCGCACCGACTCCGAGTGACTGCATGAGCGTGTCCGTCTCGCTGGGGATCCGCTCCTCTATCCGCACACAGACCGCGACCACACCACGACCGCCGATCTCGCCGTCGATGACCTCCGTGAGCCGCTCGAGCGCAGCTTTGGAGACGCAGTACGGCGCTGCCTGCGGCACCGACGCCACCGAGGCCACCGAGCCGACGTTGATGACCGCGCCGGATCCGCGCTCGACCATCTCGGGCAGGAAGAGACGAGCGAGCGCGGCGGGCGCCCACACGTTCACCGTCAGCGCGGCGTGCCACTTGGACGGCGACAGCTCCAACAGTGGTCGGATCGGCGAGTAGGCGGCGTTGTTGATCAGAACGTCGCAGCGCCCGAACCGATCCGCCGTCGCCTGGTGGATCTCCTCGACGCTTCGGGCCTCCGCGAGGTCTGCCGGCACGGCCAGGGCCGCAGCACCGAGCTGCTCGAGCTCCTCCACGACGTCCTCCACCGTGCCCGGCAAGGAGGGGTGCGCATTCGCTCGGGCGCTGCGAGCCGTCACGACGACGTCATAGCCGGCTCGAGCGAAGCGCAGCGCCGTTGCCCGGCCCAGTCCGCGAGCCGCCCCGGTGATCACAGCAACCGGCCGGTCGGTCGGATTCGTCAACGCCTCTCCCCTCTCCGTGTGCGCCACACCGGACCTCCTCCAGGCCCGCGGCGAAACCACCGCCGTTCAATAATCTGATGTCATATGAGTCGCCCATGATCGGTTCGTCATCGTTTCGCTCGGGGGAGGTCACCAGCAGGTGACGCCCCCGTCGACCACAATCTCGGCGCCGGTGCAGTAAGAGGCGGCGTCGCTGAGCAGGAAGACGACTGGACCGACCATCTCCCCGGCGGAGGCCGGTCGTCCCATCGGGACCTGGGTCGCCATGCGTCTCCAGATCTCGGAGTCCTCCGCGAGTCGCGCACGGCGCGACACCAGCGACGCCTCCGTGTACCCGGGACTCACCGCGTTGACGCGAATCCCGAGCTGCGCCCACTCGACCGCCAATGACCGGGTCAGCGAGGTCACGCCGGCCTTCGAGGCGTTGTAGTGCGACTGCGTCCAGCCGCGGTTGGCGATGTGCGCGGAGATGGACGCGATGTTCACGATGGACCCTCCCCCCGCCTCCACCATGTGCCGCGCCTCGGCCTGGCAGCATCGGAAGACCCCCCTCAGGTTCACCGAGTGGATGTGATCCCATTCCGAGGGCGAGATGTCGAGCGCGCTCCTGCTCTGGTTGCTCGCCGCGCAGTTCACCGCGTACCTGATCTCGCCGACGTGGGTCACCGCATCGCGGACGAGGTCGTCCGCCACGCCGGACTCCCCCAGATCGGTCACGATGGGCACCCCGGTGCCGCCCGCGTCCGCGATCGCGTCGCACACCGCGCCGAGTCGCGCGGGGTCTCGCCCCACACAGGCGACCGGCACGCCGTGACGGGCCAAGCCGAGTGCGATCGCCGCGCCGATCCCGCTCGAGGCGCCGGTGACGAGGGCAGCCCCCTCGGTCAGCTCGAACATGGCTTGAGGTCGGCGCGCCATCCCGTCGCTCCCCACCCTCTCCGGAGGCGAAGAACGGCGCGCCGCGTCGTTCTGCTCGGGTCGCCGTTCAGAGTCGGCCGCCACCTCCCACTACTCCGACGTGGAGGAGACTTCGCTCGGGTGCCTCGCATACTTCCCGACGGGCCAGCGGGACAGCAGCCCACCGTCGACCACGATCTCCTGACCCGTCACGTATCCCGCCAGGTCGGACGCGAAGAAGGCGACGGCCTGGGCGATGTCCTCGGGCCGCCCGAGACGTTGCAGGGGAACACCACGAGCGAGGTTCGCCGCATCCTCGGTCAGCTGGCTCGCGCTGACGTCCGTGACGATGATGCCGGGGCTGACGACGTTCATCCGGATACCGAATCGGCCGTACTCCGCAGCCACACTGCGGGCCAACTGCGACACCCCTGCCTTGGCCGCCCCGTAGGCCGAGTGGTTGGGCGCTCCGTCCACACCGCTGATGGAGCCGATGCTCACGATCGACCCACCGCGCCCGAGTGCCTTCATCTGCCGGAGGACGTCACGGAGGAGGAAGAGGAGATAACACAGGTTGATGTCCAGGATCAGGTCGATGGTCTCGTCCGAGACCTCGTCCGTCGGCACGAACGGAGCGAAGGCGCTGTGCCCGCCCACCACCGTGACGACGATGTCCAGCGACTGATGGACGTCCACGAACTCGGCGACGAGCCCGGCCCCCGCGGACCGGTCGCGAACGTCGACGACATGAGAGCTGGAACGCCGGCCGAGGGCTTCCACCTCGGCCGCCACGCTGAGGGCCCGCTCCTTCCGGATGTCGACCACGCCGACGTCTGCGCCCGCCCGGGCCAGCACGAGTGCGCACTCCCTGCCGATACCCTGCCCGGCCCCGACGACCAGCGCGGACTTCCCCGCCAAGGAAAGCATCGTCACCTCCCTGTATCCGTGCCCGTCCGTCGCCTCATCGCGCCCGGCCGGGAGACTGAGCCCAGCGTCCTTACGAATGAAGCGCGAAGAACGCCGCCACCTGATGCGTCGTCAACTCCATGAGCGGGGACACGACGTGCTCGCGCCAGAAGCTGTGCTCCGCACCGAGCATCCGGGCTCCGATGACCTCCACCCCGGCCTCCACCAGCAGCTCGACGAGTCGCTCCCCCTCGTCGCGCAGCATGTCGATCTCGGCGGTCAGGACGAGAGTCGGCGGCAGCGTGTGGAGGACGGTCGACCGCAGGGGCGCGACGTCCGGGTTGACCAGATCATCAGGCGACGACGCGTACTGCCCCCAGAAGACGGTCGCGTCCTCGGCGCTCTGCCCCGGGACGGCGTTCTTGTACGACTCGAAACCCGCCGTGGGGTCCAGGAAGGGATAGAGGAGGACGAGCGCGCCGAAGCGCCCGGGGTTCCTCAGCGCTGTCACCAACGCCAGGTTGCCCCCCGCACTGTCCCCCTGCAGGAAGGCGCGGCCACGGAGACCGACGCTCGACCCCTGGGCATCGAGCCAGTCCAGGACCGCGGCGATGTCGTCGAGCTGAGCGGGGAAGCGGTGCTGGGGCGCCAGCCGGTAGTCGATACTCAGAACGGGTAGCCGGCTCCGGTTGGCGAGGCGACGGGCGGCGCGGTCGTGGCCGTCGGTATCGAAGAGGGCGAACCCTCCACCGTGGACGTAGACGACGTAACCGACGTCGGAGCCGGCAGCCGACGGCTTGTACAGCATGCAGGGCACGCCGTGCGCGTCGACCTGGACGACCTCTTCCACGTCCTCTGGAGGCCCCGGGGACTCGGCATCCGAGCGATCCGTCGGCGCGGTCGACTGCGATGCTGATTCGCTCAGAGTCCGGCGTTGGGTCTCCATGGTGCGATCCTGCCTGTACCACGGGCACATCGTCAATCGCACTTATCATAACGTGCCGTCACGTGACACGGTTGACCGGCGTCGATCTCCGCCGCGCGACCCGGCGAGCGTCGCGGGCCGATGCCGGTCACCAGCGGGGTCGCTGCGAGCCCTCCGAGGACCGCCCCGACGGACCCGAGATCGTTCTGTCGCATGATGTGGCACCGGGTTACGCTGCGACGCCATCGCTACAAGGGAGGCGGAGTCGCCTTGAGCCAAGACATGTGGGCCTACCGACTGCTCGGACCGTCGCGGATGGGACCGGTGCGAGCTCCCGCACCGGGCGCGGCGCGGCTCGGCGACGACCAGGTCGTGGTCCGATTTCGCGCCGGCGGCATCTGCGGGAGCGATCTGTCGTACTTCAGGGGCGAGCCGGCGGCAGCGATCCCGCTCGAGGACGAGTCGAACTACGCGACATGCACGGTAGGGGCGTCGCTCCACGAGATCGCCGGGGAAGTGCTCGCGTCGAGCGATCCGACGCTCCCGGTCGGGGCAGAGCTACACCACTGGGGCGATGCTGAACGTCGACGGCGGCAGAACCGCGGTGCTCTAAGGACGCTCGAGCCCGACGCCTTCGGGGGTGTCTCATGGCGCTGTCGCTCCTCGTGTCACCAACAACCCCTCATCCGCCCCGGGAGCCTGAGCCGCGGTCGAGTCGTCGTGGTTTCACCGGCGCACCGGACACCGGAGGTTGATCGGGCTGCGGCAGCCCCCACGTCTGCCGAGCAAGAGCGCACTCTGGGTCCACCTGAGCAGAGCCCCGACCCTCGCGATCGAGGCAACGCCTGCGGCGCCGGCGGTCGCATCTTGGCGGCCCTTCTCACTGATACCTTCGCAGGTACCAGTCTGGCCACGCGCGCAGATCTCCGCCAGCGCTGACGCGGGGTCGCACTTCAGCCGCTCATCTCGACGCCGGCGGGCTCAACCGGATGCGACGCCGTCCACGATCTTCTTGATCTCTCCCATGCGCCGCTCCACCATGTCCCGAGAGGAAGCCTGGACGAGGAAGAAGGCTCGCTCGGCGCCCGCGTCGGCGAATTCCGAGAGCCGACCTCGGTCGAGGTACGGATCCGAGAGCGTGACCCCGAGCCGCTCCTCCGACCGCTCGCGGAACTCGCGCACTCGCGCCACCAGTCCCGCGTGATCCTTGTGCCGCCCGGGCATCCAGTCGGCCTCCATCTCGAGCGCCGACTGGATGGCTCGCGGACCATTTGCGCCGAGGAGGAGCTTGGGCCACGGACGCTGGGCCGGCTTCGGCCAGGACATGATCTGGTCGAACGAGGTGTATCGGCCGTCGTAACCGGCGACGTCGTCAGCCCAGATAGCCTTCATGGCGGCCACCCGGTCGTGCAGGAGCCCGAACCGCTGCGACGGATCCACCCCGTGGTTCTGCATCTCCTCAAGGTTCCAGCCGGCACCCACGCCGAACAGAAGCCGCCCGCCGGAGAGGTGGTCGACCGACGCCACCATCTTCGCCGTCAGGATCGGGTCCCGCTGCGGGATCAGGCAGATGCCGGTACCGACCTTGAGGTGTCGAGTGGCAAGCGCAGCGGCGGTGAGGGCCACGAAGACGTCGAGATTGCGCGCGTACTCCCGAGGGAGTTCGGCGTGCCCGACCGGATGCCGGGAGAGGGTTTGGCTCGGCAGGTGCGTGTGGTCGGGAAACCACAGTGACTCGAACTCGTGGTCCTCGGCCAGGACCGCGACCTCGTCCGGGCCCAGCGTCTCGTCGGTGACGAAGACCTGAATCCCTATCTTCACCGGTCGACTCCGTAGTCGGGGAGCTCACCTCTTGCGATCTGGCTCGACTCGACGAAGCTGGTGCACCGGACCTCTCGGACTGCAGCGTCGCACTCCAGGGCAGTCATCAGGCCAGCGATGCCCTCGATGAACGCCCTGCCGTGAGCCTCAGAGGACGCGTAGATCTCCACGAACGCCGCCGCATCCGGCTCGTCGGTGAACACCCCAGGACTGAAGCCCTGCCCGGGGAAGTCCAGTTCCCGCGCCACCTCCTGCCGCCGCACCCGGTTGACCAGAATCAGGGCGATGTCGTCGGACTGCTCCACGCGACGCGTGACCGCATCGAGGAACTCCTCCGTCGGCTGTCGGCTTGCTGCGAAGGACCCCGGCCGACTCGCGACCTCGAGAATGAACTTGGCCCGCGCCTCGGTCGCCCGCCCTCGCACCACGGATTCCGAACACAAGTAGCTCCGGAGGTTGCAGAGGAAGCGCCGATGATCGTCTTCAATGGCGCGACGGACGCCCTCCTCCAGCGCCCCACCTTCAGCTGGGATCGACACCCGGATGGACGCCGAACGCCATTCCCGCACGGCGGGCGTCCAGTGGCCGTCGATGTGGCGGCGCGCCACAGCCTTCGCCGTGTAGTAGCTGGCGTCGATGCCGGTCTCGCGCATCATGTTGACCACGAAGGGCACGTGGTGCTGGACATAGTGACGGTCGCAGGCCTCCTCCGACTTGCCGGGGAGATGGTCGAGGAAGGCGATCGATTTTACGACCCTGGACAGGACGATCCCTCCTCGCGGCGATGGGACGTGATCGGGACCGTGGGCGTAGAGGATCGCCCGGTCAGTGCGGGCGGCCCGTGCGGCCACCCGCTCAGCGGAAACGCCGCCTAGCATGATCGACTCCGCGGTGACGTCATCGTCTGCGGGAAGCGCCGCGTCCACCAGGCGTCGTCGGAGTTCCACGACATCCGTCGACGGCGGCGAAGCCACTCGACGCTCCCGAAGGATCCTCCGGGACCTTGTCGAACCTTGGGCTGACCATCAGCGGCCGAGCGACCGACCGACGATGTCCCACATGATCTCCGTGGTCCCACCGTAAATTCGCAGCACCCGAGCGTCGCGCCAGCGGCGGGCGATCGGGTACTCCTCCATGTACCCGTAGCCTCCGTGCAGCTGCAAGCACCGGTCCACGGTGCGCCAGTGCAGTTCCGTGGTCAGCGCCTTCAGGCCGGCGGCCTCGTCGGGACTCAGGGTCTTGTCGTTCTCCGCCATGATCGCCTTGTCCACGTACGCGCGGGTGGCCGCGATCTCCGTCCGCAACTGGGCGAGGGCAAATCGGGTCGCCTGGAACTCCACGATCGGCTTGCCGAACGCTTGCCGCTCCCGGACGTAGACGAGCGTCAGCTGCAGCGCCGCCTCCGCGGCCGCGATCGCACCGACCGCCACCGCCAGGCGCTCGCGGGCCAGCGAGAACTTGAGGTGATCCATCGCACCGCCGAGCCGGCCCATGAGGTTCGCATGCGGAACGAAGACGTCGTCGAAGAACAGCTCTGCCGTGTCCTGCCCGCGGTGCCCGATCTTGTCGAGCTTACGCCCGCGAGCGAAGCCCGGCATGCCCCTCTCAACGAGGAGCAGGCTCAACGCATCCTGCCCGTCATGACGCGTACGGGCGACTGTGATCACGAAGTCGGCCTGGATGCCACTGGTGATGAATGTCTTCGCCCCGTTGAGGATCCAGCCACCGTCGGTCTCCCGGGCGGTAGTCGAGACGCCCCGCAGGTCCGAGCCGGTGCCCGGCTCGGTCATGCCCAGCGCCCCGATCAGCCGTCCGGCGGTGAAGCCCGGGAGCAGCCGCGTCTGTTGCTCCTCGTTCGCCACGTGCAACAGGTACGGCATGACACAGTCGTTCTGCAGCTGGAAGGAATCCCCCGACACCCCGACCGCCATCGCCTCCTCGTTCAGAATGGCGTTGAACCGGAAGTCATCCAGTCCAAGCCCGCCGTACTGCTCCGGAGCCTCGAAGCCGACGAAGCCGCGCTCGGCAGCCCTGACCCAGTACGCACGGTCGGTCTCCCCCGCCGCCTCCCACTCGGCCTGGTGCGGCAACGCCTCTTCCTCGAAAAACTGACGCACCGACTTGCGGAACGCGTCGTGCTCCGGCTCGAAGATGTCGCGTGCCATCCATGCCGTGCCGGATCCGGCCAACTGTCCGCCTCCTCCTCGCGACGCCGTTCAGGCTGTGCAGGCACCAGGCACTCGAGACCACATGCTACCGATGCAAGGGGCCGTCACCGTCAGATCTTGACGTCAGATTATTGGTACGCAAGCCGGATTGCAAGGAGCGACGTCGTCCCCGCCCGGCAGTGCGGGCTTCCACGGGAAGGAGAGGCCGCAACGATCGAGGTCACATCGGAAGTCGAGATGTGACCGCCCATCGGGGCTCCCGGCGCGTAGCTCCGAGCGATCGTAAGACGAGCACAGGTTACGGCTGTGTAGTGTGGCCGGGTCGCCAGCGGGTAGGGGGACGCTGGGAACCCACCACGCCGGCGTCTAGAGGCCACAGCCCATGAGCCTCACGACAGGGAGCGGAACGGATCGGGCCGCGCGGTTCGGAACCTCGTGGCGCCCGGTTGTCGCCGGATGGCGGCGCTTACTCGGTGACGGTCGCTCCCAGGCCCGAGCCGAGCAACGCGGCCGTGACCGCAGACTGCTGATCGTCCTCGACCTCGGAGTCCCAGCCGAGGACGATCCGTGAGTAGGTCGGGCGCTCGAAAAGCAGGACCGCCAGCTCGGCGACCAGGTCCACGTCGAGATCCGGCCGGGTGACGCCTGTGCGTCTCCCGCGCTTGAAGGCGGCGACGAACCCCTTGCGATAGCCCTCGTGGACCTCGACCCAGACGTCCGAGAACTCGTTCGGCGGGTCGAGCGACTCCCACCACACGCGATACAGCGCAACGTTGTCTCGGTAGAGCTCCAGGAAGCGCGACACCGCCGGGCGCACGACCAACTTGCCGTCGTCATCCAGCGGAATCGTTGTCTCGTCCCTGATCGTCTGCCGCAGTTGCGTCAGCAGGAACCGGAAGATGTCCGCCTTGTCGCGAAAGTATTTGTACACCGTCCCGGAGGACAGCCCGGCCCGCTGGCCGATCTCCTGCATGGTCACCTCGACCAGGCCGCGTTCCTCGAAGACGCTCACTGCGGCCTCGAGGATCCGGTCACGCGTCCGGTGGCCACGTCTCGACGCCGGCGCCCGGCCCTCGCTCGGGGTCCAGCTGAAGTCGGTGCCGCTCTGCGCGTTCGTCACGGCACGTACACACCTTGAAGGACCATGCCGTGCAGCGCAGCGGCCACATCGACTGCCCTGCGCTGTTCCTTCCAACCCATCGATTCCATGAGAATGTACTGATCGAGGACATCGATGAGCATCCGGGCAACGAGACGAGCGTCCCTCTGCGTCAACGGTCCGCGCAGGTGCCATGCCATCAGGCCGGCGCACGTCTCCCGCAGTCGGCGGCGCGCCGCCGCGTGGTCCGGCCGCCGCTGCAAGATCCCGGCCGAGGCGCGGAGAGCTCCACTGTACGTCCGCGACACCTCGATCCACTGAACGAGTTGCGCCTCCAGTGAATCGGCGTCGTTCAGAACGCGCGTGATGTCGTCGCCGTACAGCTGGAAAAGCTCGGTGAACAGGGCTTCCTTGCCGTCGAAGTGCCCGTACAACGCGCCGGTCGTCATGCCGGCTTCAGCCGAGATGTCGGCGACTCGGGCGCCTTCGTAGCCCGCGCGGGCGAAGGTAGCCAGACCTGCAGCCAGGAGCGCCTGGCGCGTCGACCTCATCCCGTTGCCGTTCGGCACGTCAGAGGGGCTGAGACTGCTCTCCACGTCATCCTGTCTGGGCTGCAAGTTATCCGGCACGGGAAAGTGTAGCAAGGGTCGATAAGCAGGCGCCGGGTTCGCGCCCTCAACGAGACCGTGATTTCCGTATCAGCGGACAAAGATCGTTGGGTCGCTCGACCGGGACGCGCCCGACTCCGCTCGCGGGGACCTGGACGACGACACGCTCCCAAGGGAGCCCCGTCACAACGTCCCCGGTAGGCCCACCCTGTCGCGCTCTCTTCGACCCATGCGAGGCCGGTCAAAAGCCCGCGAGCGTCCGTCATGACGCCGTGCCATTGTTCGGATACGTCCCTGCGGGGACGTCTGGGCCGCCGAGCCGAGGTTGGTCATCGAACGTGGCGTCGAGATATCGACGCGGCCGACGTGCATGGCTCGACGTAGGCGAGCTTCCGGGGGGAGGTCTTCGAAGTTGCCTGCAGTCGGGCGGTGCGCCCGTCCGGTCGACTCGGAGGAACCTCGATCGACCCCAGATGCACTGGACATGCGCTGGTGCTGGAAGCTCAGCGAGGAGCAGGCTGTGTACGACCTGCTCGAGCGGTGCGAGACACCTCGGCAGTGGGAGTTTCGTGACGTGAGCAGTCCTTCTGTGCCGGCCGGCCCGACGACCCGCGACACAAACGCGCCCTCGAGTCTGCTCCCCTTCACCCGGAGGAGCGCGGGGCGGGTCGATGCCGTCATGGACGGCGTCCTCGGGACCGACCTCGGATCGGTCGCACCGTGACCGCGGACCGCCCTACGTCGCTCTTCCAGGTACTGGACGCGCAGGCCGACGCCCTGGGTGACCGCATCTTCCTCAACGTGGACGAGGACGCCATCTCGTACGCGGGGCTGCGTGAGCGCTCCGAGCGCTTCGCGGGGGGTCTGCAGCAGCTTGGTCTCGATCGAGGCGACCGGGTGGCCGTGCTGACCGAGAACTCGATCGAGTTGGTCATCACGCTGTTCGCGTGCGCTCGGCTGGGACTGGTCCTTGTCCCCCTCAACATGTACCTGCGCGGCGAGTTCCTGCGCTTTCAGCTCGCGAAGTCCGGCGCTGCCGCAGCCGTCGTGGACGCCCCGGGTCTCGAGGCCGTCCGCGCCATCGAGCGGCCGCCCTCCCTGCGCCACCTCATCGTGACGAGCGTTGCTGCGGCCGATGGCGAACTGGTGTTCGACGCCCTCGCCCAGACACCTCCGGTGACCGACCGGGTCTCTCTCAGCTCGTCCGACCCGGCGGCCATCATGTTCACGTCAGGGACGACTGGGATGCCAAAGGGCTGCGTCCTCCCGCACGGCGTCTTCACCCGCTGGCACCCGGTACACCACGAGGCGGGATACATCCTCCCCGGCGACGTGATGATCACGCCCTCACCGATGTTCCACCAGGGCTTCCTCGGCGCGATGCTGACACCCGCGCTGTGGTCCGGCGCATCGGTCATGCGATGCGTTCACTCATGTCGCCCTCCTGGGAATCAGAGAAACAGGAACGGAATGACAACTGACCCGCGAGCAGGCTGAGGCGCGTCATCACCGCGGGCGGCGAACCGGGCAACGGTTGGCCGATACGACACTAAGAATTCGTAATGAAAGTGGAGATCCGGAATCGCCGTTGCGGTGCACGACGAAGTCGACGCGGCACCTGGCCCGCGAGTTGACCCGGGCAGGGCCTGTCGTCAGCGATTCCGTCGTCGCGAAGATCCTGAAGTCGGCGGGCTACAGCCTGCAGTCGACCCGCAAGACGCTGGAAGGCGCGCAGAGCCCCGACCGCGACGCCCAGTTCCGATACCTGAACACCACCGCGGCGGCGTACCTGGCCGCCGACGACCCGGTGACCAGCGTCGACACGAAGAAGAAGGAGCTGGTCGGGCGCTTCACCCAGGCCGGCCAGGAGTGGCATCCCACCGGTGGGGCGGAGCGGGTCGAGACCGACGACTTCCCGCAGCTGGCCGGCGGGAAGGCAATCCCCTACGGCGTCTACGACGTCGCCGACAACACGGCCTGGGTGTCGGTCGGCATCGACCACGACACGTCCGCGTTCGCCCTCGCCACCATCAGGAAATGGTGGGAGAAGATGGGCCGCGACAAGTACCCGAACGCCCGGCGGCTGCTCATCACCGCCGACTGCGGCGGCTCCAAAAGAAGGCCATCCCGATCAGCAGACACAACTTCCACGGCGAGTGGAACTACACCATCAAGCCGGCAGCCGACTAACCTATATAAATCCGGCTCCTAAGAATGAAGCTCCAAGAACGCCGCCACCTGGCGCGTCACCAACTCTGCAGTCGCGGACGCAACGGGGTCATGCCAGAAGCCGTGTTCCGCACCGAGCCACCGGGCTGCGACGACCTGCACCCCAGTCTCCACCAGCAGCTGGACGAGTCTCTCCCCCTCGTCGCGCATCATGTCGACCTCGGCGGTCAGGACGAGAGTCGGCGGCAGCGTATGGAGGGCAGTCGATCGCAGGGGGGCGACGTCTGGATTGGCCAGATCGGCCGCCGAAGAGGTGTACTGATTCCAGAAGACGGTCGCATCCCGCCCCCGGGACCGCGTTCTGGTATGAGTCAAAACCTGCCGTAGGGTCCAGGAAGGGATAAATGAGGACGAGGGCACTGAAGCGCCCGGGGTTCCTCAGCGCTGTCACCAACGCGAGGTTGCCTCCGGCACTGTCTCCCTGCAGGAAAGCGCGGCCACGGAGACCGACGCTCGGCCCACGGGCATCGAGCCAGTTCAGGACCGCAGCGACGTCGTCGAGCTGAGCAGGAAAACGGTGGTGGGGCGCCAGTCGGTAGTCGATGCTCAGAACGGGTAGGCGGCTCCGGTTGGCGAGGCGGCGTGCCGCTCGGTCGTGACCATCGGCGTCGAAGCGGGCGAATCCTCCACCGTGGACGTAGACGACGTAACCGACATCGGAACCGGCAATCGTCGGCTTGTACAACATGCAGGGCACGCCGTGGGCGTCGACAGGGGTGACCTCTTCTACTTCCTATGGAGCCCCCGGGGCTGCAGCACCCGGGCGATCCACGGTCACGGTCGACTGCGATGCCGATTCACTCAGAGTCCGGGGGTGGGTATCCATAGTGCAATCCTGCCCGCACCACTAGCTCACCGTCAATCCACTTCTTACAACGTGCCGTCAAGTGACTGACTCGCGATGAACTGAGGTCGGCGGTCTATGCCCCGAGGGCTCCACGGTATACCGAGGGCACGACGATGCGCCGGCCAGCTGTTGCCGAACGGGCGGGGGCGCGGTCGGGTCGCGCCAAGGGTTGAGGAGCCCGCCGCCCGGAGTCGCGTCAGATAACGCCGTCGCGCACCAGGTCGTCTATCTCCTCGCTGCTCATCCGGAGGATCTCCCGATACACGTAGTCGTTGTCTTCTCCGTAGTTCGGGCCGTGCCGATCCGGGAGGCCGCCCTGGTACGGCGGCGTGTGGCTGAACCGAGTCGGAGGGGTCTTCGCCCGCCAGGAACCGATCTCGGTCTGCTGGAACTCCATGAGCCACTGGAGATGACGCAACTGCGGATCCCACTCGCACCGGTCCTCCGTCGACTCGCAGATCCCCGCTGCAACTCCAGCGGACTGGAGAGCGGTCATGAGCTCCACACCGTCCCACTTCAGCGTCTCGGCGTCGATGGCTGCGTCGAGGAGATCAGCGTTGGCCATTCGCAACGGCAGAGTCGCGAATCGCTCGTCATCGGCCAGCTCGTGCGCGCCGAGGACTCGGATGACCCGGATCCAGTCGGCCTGGTCGAACGCCGCGATCGCTATCCATCGGTCGACCCCGCGCACGCGGTAGATCCCGTGTGGGGCGGCCATTTTGTACGGCGAACGATTGCCGTACCGACTCCAGCTCCGGCCGTTCACCGAATGGTCGAGAACCGCTGTACCGGAAAGGTATATGCCGGCTTCGACCTGAGACGAGTCGATCCAACACCCCCGTCCGGTCGTCTTCTGCCGGAACAATCCGGCGGTCATGGCCAAGGCGATCTGGTAGGCGCCGAACCAGTCCAGGTACGAGTACCCGATACCGGCAGGCGGTGCGGGCTCGGGGAGCCCCGACATCTCGCTGAGGCCTGACATCGCCTGAGCTGTCGGACCGAAGCTCTTGAGGCGTCCGTAGACGCCGGCCTGTCCCATGCCGGATTGCTGGACGTAGACGAGCCGCGGATTCAGCGTGCGCAGCACGTCGTACCCCAGGCCCATCCTCTCCATGGTGCCCGGCGAGTATCCCTCCACGAGGACGTCTGCCTCGACGATGAGCCTCTTGAGAATCTCCCGACCGCGTTCGCTCTTGAGGTTGAGGCTGATCGCCCGCTTGCCGGTGTTGTTCTCCATGAACCCGCCTGTGCGGTTCAGACTCGGGGTGTCCTTGGACGGCACGGGCTCGGTCGCGGCGTCTCGCTCGGCCCTCAGGCCCTCGGGGACGAATCCACCACCGATCCGCTGCATGTCGATCTTCGACGAGTGCTCGACTTTGATGACCTCGGCACCGAGCGCCGCGAGGAAACGGCCCCCTCCAGCGCTGGCCAGGATCCATCCCAGGTCCACGACTCGCACGCCGCCCAGAGCCCAAGGCTTGCCCCAGCGACTCGCGTCCGAACCCCGCGCGTAGTGCTGAGTCCTGTCCACCAGGTCGGGGAACCGTGGCCGGTCGTCAGGGTGCCGTAGGACCACGTCGTTGTGTTCGCCCAGGAGGGGCGCCTGGGGTCCGCATCGCCAGGGCACGTCCGGCGAGAACCACTTGGCCCCGACGTGGGTGATCATGCGGCCCGAGTCCCGGTCCGGCAGCCGGACGAAGGTGCCTCGCTGTGACCAGTGCAGGTCGTCCGCGTTCTCCTCGGGCTTGCGCACCGGAGCCCAAGGCAGGCCCCGTTCCTGGGCCTCGAGCCACAGGTGCCTGTCGAAGGTGTAGCCCCCCACGAGTCTGCCGACGATCGCGTTCGTGCGCCGGATCCCGGCCGCTTGGCGCAAGTAGTCGGGATCTTGGAATTCCTCCCCCGCTACTTCCTCCGCATAACCGTGCTCGGCGAGCATCGTCAGCAGCCCACCCAGGGGGGAGCCGACCCCGGGGAGGTAGGACTGGTACGGAAGCACCCACCTCCCGTCCTTGGACATCACGATGCCGGGTGTCGCCGGGAGATTCTGCGCCGACGAACTGCTGTTGCTCGGGAACGAGTGCCTGCAGGTGGCCCGATAATGCGGGGCGCGCCGATAGACCCAATCCGGCAAGTCGGTCTCGGTGTTCTTGGCGACCACGTCGTGCACGGCGGTGGACAGCGCCTGCGACTGCCCCGTCTGGAGCCGGTAGCACAGTGCCGCGATGATGGACATCGCCGTCACCTCACCGGCGATGTGGTACGACTGCCACATCTGCGGCGCCACAGGAGGGAGGTCGTACTCCCCCGTGGGCGTCGGGTCGTAGCCACAGTTCATGACCACTCCCCCCAGCGCCAGATGCACCAGGTCACTGCCCCGGTAGTCCGCCCAGGGCCCGTCGTCGCCGAATGGCGTGATGCGCGCGTAGATCACGCCCGCGTTGATCTGCGACATGGCGTCGTAACCAAGCCCGCGCTCCTCGAGGTAGTGGCGGGGGCGGGTGTCCAGGACGACGTCTGCGGTCTTGATGAGGCGGGCCAGTTGGTCACGGCCATGCTCGGATTCAAGGTCGACGGTGACCCCGCGTTTACCGAAGTTGTAGTGCCAGAAGTACAGGCTCTTGTCCGGGTGCGGATCGTCGCCCGCGAACGGGCCGTATGACCGGGTGCACTCTCCACCCAAGGGCTCCACCTTGATGACATCCGCCCCCAGCCCGGCGAGGACCTTTCCGCAGTACTCGCCTAGTTCATCTGCGAGTTCCAGGACTCGGACGCCGGAGAGAAAGCCACCTGCATCGGCCTGCGCTTCCCGATTCACTTGCTGCTCCTCGTGTGTCGGACGCGCTGCCCGTCGCCCAACTCGGTGTGGACTCTCCCAGCCCCTGCGCCGAACCAGCTCGCCGCCCGAGGTTCGGACGACAGAGCCTGCGGCGACGTGTCGCTAGCGGCTCAACGCTCCCGCCCTGCCGCAGCCCGGCCCCAGCACCTCGAACCACGGGACGTACACGTCGTCGCGCGTGGACGAGAAGACCGCCCGGACGGGATCTCCGACCCTGACGTCACTGCCCTCGCGGGCCAGGAGACCGACGATCTGTGTACGAACGCCCTCGTCGAGCTCCACCACACCTACCACGAAGGGGGCCCAGCTCGGATCGTCATCCGCAGGCACGTAGTGCACGCGGGTCACCGCATGGACCACGCCGGCACCGGAGGCCCTGGCCCACTCCAGGCCATGCTCCAAGCAGTTCTGGCAGGTGGCGAGTCGTGGCACGGGCCAGGCCCAGGCACCACACGACGGACAGTGGCGCAAAAGCAGTTCTGAGCGGCCGGCGGCCTCGAAGAACGGCTCCGACTCAGGATCCGGCACCGGCGAGGGCCGTGCGGACAGCTGGTCGTCACGCATGGTGGGCCACCGCCCGTCCAGACCCTTCGAGGGGACTGAGGATCACCGTGGAATGGTGGTTCAGGAAGCCCCCGCTCCCACTGACCATGACGTGATCGCAATGGGCGACTTGCCGCTCGCCAGCAGTACCGCGGGCTTGGATGATTCCTTCAGACAAGGGCGTGAAGCCCCAGGCGTAGTAGCCGGACAACTGGCCGCCTCCTGTGTTGCAGGGCAAGGAGCCGCCAACTGCGAGGCGCCCGTCTGCGACGAACGGCCCACCCTCGCCCTTCGGACAGAATCCGTAGTCCTCGAGGGTCACGAGAACCGTGTACGTGAAACTGTCGTAGATCTGCAGGACGTCGACGTCCTCGAGGCCGATCTCGGCTTGCTGCAGCGCCTGCCGGCCTGCAGCGACGGCACCGGTGTGGACCCCGTGGTCGCGACCGGGCCGACCGGGCTCGCCCGGGTGCCCCTGTCCGACCCCGCGGACGAAGACGGGCGGGTGGGGACCGTCCTTAGCCGTGTCCGCAGACGTCATGATCACGGCCACAGCACCGTTGGAGGTCAGACAGCAATCCAGCAGCCGGAAAGGCTCTGCGATCATCCGCGATGACTGATGGTCCTCGAGCGTGATTGACTCCCTCTTCTGAGCCAAGGGACTGAGCGAAGCCCACTGCCGCTGAGCCACCGCAATAGCTCCCAACTGTTCGCTCGTCGTACCGAACAGATGCATGTGGCGACTGGCGGCCAAGGCGTAGCGGATCGCCGCCTGCCCTCGGTCACCATAGGTACGACCAAGTCCCTCCAGCCCCGGTGCGGGCCCCACCGGCACCCCGTATCGGGAGTTCGCGACCGAGGTCTCCCGACGCAAGGGCGCGTCCGCGAACACGAGGGCGACGACCGACGCCAGGCCGGCCTCGATGGCGAACGACGCGTACTGCACCATCGACCCAGCCGTCGCGCCTCCCGCCGACATCGTGTTGAGGAACGTGAGGTCGGCCAGCCCCAGGGCGTCCTGCAAGTTGTTCCGGACTTCCGACGACATCATGTTGCCGTTGACGAGCAGCCCGTCGATCTTCGACTTCGGCAGCTTGCAGTCCTCCAGCGCGAGCTTCACAGCTTCCGCAGCGAGGTCCAGCGCAGTGACGTCATAGCGACGCCGTGTCATGTCGGTGATTCCCAGCCCGATTATCGCCGTCCTACCGGAGACCACTGCTGTGTGCCCTCACGTGCATCACTCCTCAAGTCCACGTGCCCATCGAGCGGAGCAGTCGGCCCCGACCGTTCGTCCGTCCGTTGCGGTGCTCACGCCCGGGGGGTTCCGCCGCGCTGGCGCCTTACCGGAACTCGACGCCCTCGAACGTGCCGGCCTCGCGCCAGTCCCGCAGGATATCGAAGAACTCCGATGCGCTGCCGCCATACACCAACTGGTATCTATTGGGCCTGTCGTCGGCGACGTTTGCGTTGCTGAAGCGAGTGGGCGGGCAGGCGAGCCAGAATTCCTCATTGTAGGACGCGGCCTTCTGCATCCGCGCCTGCCACGCGATCTCGGCAGCCTCAGTCACCTCGATCTCGGACGCACCGCTGTCGAAGAAGTGGCGCACGATGTGGGTAAGGTGGTCGACCTGCTCCTGGAGCGTCTGCGAGAAGTTCACGCTCAGCGCAGTCTGCGTGTAGCCGAGCATGAAGCAGTTCGGGAAGCCATGCGTCTGCAGGCCGTGGAGGCTCGAGAGGTTGTTATTCCACTTGTCGCGCAGCCTCAAGCCGCCCGAACCGACGACTTCGAACCCCAACTTCTCCGCATACGGCGACAGGGTGTCAAACCCTGTAGCGAACACGAGGCAGTCGATGGGGTAGTCGACGCCACCCGCCACGAGCCCGCTCGGCGTGATCCGGGAGACGCCAGCGCCGTCGGTGTCGACCAGGGTGACGTTGGGCCGGTTGAACGCCGCCAAGTACTCGTCATGGAACGTCGGCCGCCTGCAGTGGAGCCGGAAGTACGGCTTCAGTGATTCCGCGACGTCCTTCTCATGGACGATCTGGTCGATCCGGTCACGAACCCGCTGCATCACGCGGAAGTCGGCGAGCTCCTGCTCCTCGGGAGTCGGCGCCTCGGCCGTCTCGCGGCTCAGGTTGCCCGAACCCGCGCCCGAGAGAGACGCGAACTCCTTCGTCCAGTTGTCCGAGACGAGGTCCACCTCCGTCGGACGCCCCGACACGACCTCCCCGAAGTTCCTGATCCGCTCCCGCTGCCATCCCGGCTTCAAGGCAGCGGCCCATTCGGGATCAGTCGGCTGATTGTCACGGGCGAAGATGGTGGTCGGCGTCCGCTGGAAGACCAGGAGCTCCTTGGCGTACTCGGCCAAGTGAGGTGTCACCTGGACAGCGGTGGCCCCTGTACCGATCAGGGCCACCCGCACGTCAGCCAACTTGGTCAAACCACCGTTGCTGTCTCCCCCGGTGTACTCGTAGTCCCAACGGCTGGTGTGGAACATCTTGCCCTGGAAGTCGTGGATGCCGGGAATACCCGGCAGCTTGGGCTGGCTGAAGTCGCCCGAGGCCAGCACTAATAGGGACGTGCGGACTTCGTCGCCTCGGTTAGTGGTGACGATCCACGCGTGCTCACGCGAGTCCCAGCGAGCCCCCGTGACGGTGGTCTGCAGCAGCGCGTGCTCGTACAGCCCGTACTTCTGAGCGAGCTTCCGCAGGAAGTAGAAGATCTCGGGTTGGTGGGCGTACTTCTCCCCCGGTACGTAACCCACTTCCTCGAGCATCGGCAGGTAGATGTACGACTCGACGTCGCACTGAGCCCCGGGGTAGCGGTTCCAGTACCAGACCCCTCCGAAGTCGGCTCCGTTGTCGATCACACGCACGCGCTCGACGCCGGCCTCCCGAAGGCGTGCGGCCGCAGTGAGCCCGCCGATTCCACCGCCGACGACGACGACATCGACGACGTCACGAACTGCGGGTCGGCTGTCCTCCGGCTCCGCGGCCTGATCTTGAGCCAACTCCGGGAACGCGTTGAGCGGAACGCTCGCCTTGTCAGCGAGGATGCTCCGAAGGCGCTTGTCGCGCTCCGCCCGGTACCGCGCCCTGACAGCGTCGAGATCAACATCGTGTCCGGACACCGATCGCCTCCTCTTCCTCAGCTCGGGACCCGCCATGGGCATCGCCACAAGATATTGCGGCGTCAAGTTCATGACAAGCGGTCTTGCCAGTCCCCCGTCGCAGGGCTGCGGCGAGGTAGCACATCGATCTCGATCGACTACGCAATGTGGTGACGTCGGTGGCTCCCTTGCGGGGCTGGGAGCCCGGCAGCGTGGTTTCGGCAATGCGCGCGGTCAGCAGCTGGCCAGGCGGACCGGAGTAGCCTTTCGCCCGCTCGTCGCTGAACACCTGGCGCGATCGGGGCAGGCGTCTTCGATGGGTTTGGGAAACGGCGAGTAATGCGATGGGAGAATTTGGTACCAGCGTTGTGAGAGGAGTGGCCTCCTGTTCGGACAATGAAAGCGCCAACCACCATTGTCCACACGGACAGAAGGCCACCACGTGTCATCATGCCAGCCTGACCCCGGCATGTCCACCGTCCCGTTCGACGTCGAGCGCTGTGACATCATAAGTCTCCTGGGACTGCTGGGAGAGATTCCCGATCCGCGGCGCAGACGGGGAAAGATCTACAGTCTTTCTTTCGTTCTGGCCGTGGTACTTGTCGCGACGCTGACCGGCGCGAAATGCCTGCGTGATCTCCACCGTCGGGCCGCCGACCTCCCACAGCCTCTTCTCGCCCGCCTGGGGGCTCCACTGGACCATTTCCACGGAAACTGCAGGGCGCCTTCGGAAAAGACGGTCCGCATGCTCCTGAGGAAGATCGATGTGGACGCTCTTGACGCGGCCTTCGGTGCGTGGCTATGCGCGCAGGCCGCCCGTGGTCAGGTTGCCCTCGCGATCGACGGCAAGGTCCTGCGCGGCGCCTGGTCCGGCGAGGACACCCAGGTCAGGCTGCTCTCCGCGATGCTCCACGGCGAGGGCGTCGTCGTCGCACAGGTCCGGGTCCCGGACGACACAAACGAGATCACCCAGGTCGAAGAACTGGTCGGGAAACTCCCGGAAATTCCTGGCAGGCCGGGTGGTGACCCTCGACGTCGTCCACGCCCAGCACGCCACCGCGGAACTTCTCGTGAAAGCCGGGATGGACTACATCTTTACCATTAAACGAAACCAGCCGACTTTGGAAAGGAAGATCTTCGAGCTGGTCATTCCGTTTCTCCAGGAAGCGCCGCACCACGAGGTCGAGCAACGCGGCCGCGGGAGGATCAAGAACTGAAGGACTTGGGCCACGGCAGCCGACGGGATCGATTTTCCACAGGCCGCCACGGCCGGCGTCATCCGCCGTGACGAGTTCGACCTCATCGGAAAACGTATCAGCTGTGAATACACCCTCATACTCACCAGCACATCCAACGGGAATGCGACCGACGCATATCTCCACGCCCACGTCCGGGGCACTGGGGCACTGGGGCACTGGGGCACTGGGGCACTGGGGCACTGGGGCACTGGGGCATCGAAAACGAAATCCACTACACCCGCGATACCGCTTAGCGGGAGGATGCCAACCCAACCTACACACGGAACACCAACCATGCCCTCGCGGGTTTCCGAAACCTGGCCATCGGTGTGATCCGCCTCAATGGCACCAGGAAGATTAAAGAAGCCCTCGAACACATCGCCGCCGACCGCTACAGAGCCCTCCCACTCCTCGCTACCGTCTGCAACCAATCAACACGATGAGCTACCTCGCCGAGGCCCTGCCCCCGTCGTCACACTGTTTTGGGGTTTCAACTGGCCACGCCCCTGCGGAAGCGAGCTTCTCATACCTAAGCCGTTCTCCCCCACCGCGGCCGTGTCGGGTCCGGAGCCGCTTCACCGACTTGCACGGGCTCCGGGGACGATGTTGACGTCACGTTAGCATAGGTGCGTTCCGGAGCGGAGCACCTTGCGGGCGCCGCACCGGATCGGCACTGGACAACGCCGTCATCGAGTCCTGGCACTCCACCCTCGAATTCGAGCTCCTCGCCCACAACGAGTTCACCACCCGCGCCCAGGCGAAAACCGCCGTCGCCGGCTACATCGACTGGTACAACACCAAACGCCGCCACTCCACCTGCGGCGGCCTTTCCCCGGCCGCCTACGAACACCAGGCCCGACCCGCCCGGAACCGACCCGAGGGCCACCCGGACAAAGACACCACCGGGGAGACGGCTCACGCCGCCGCTCATTCCTCAGGGCCAGGTGCCGGGCCGGGAACGCCGCGCACCATACGAGGCCGCCCCTCCAGGGCCAAGGACCGCTCCGCGGCCGCCTGACGGCGGTGGCCCTGCGGGCCATCCTGGACCCCGGAGGTCTCTACGGCCTCGTAGCCAGGCAAACAGGGCCAGGCAGGGAGCCTGGCCCATGAGACGCGCGGCGCCGACCATCTCAAGGTCGGACGGCGCGCCCGATTCCGCACAGCAACATCTGGCTGGCTGTCGGCATGAAAAGATCCCGGTCCGCAGGACGAGAGCCGACGACGACTTCGCCCCCTCCGGGCGGGGCGCACGGCCCT
>Ga0268265_10000341_pt1 | contig 50654 bp, 43 predicted proteins | sample KBSSwiS52_FD_190355 | JGI IMG/M metagenome (GOLD analysis project Ga0268265, IMG submission 190355) | Switchgrass rhizosphere microbial communities from Kellogg Biological Station, Michigan, USA - KBS Switchgrass S5-2 (SPAdes) (version 2) | ecosystem: Host-associated > Plants > Roots >...
CTTGCGCGTCATAGGCGCCAAGCGCGCTCAGCCCCTTGGTCGACCACAGCTCTTCGCGATTGTTCGCGCGGCTGGCCGCGAACTCTTCCGATTCAACCTGCCGCTTGTAAAAATCCTGCGCCAGCGCGCCACCCAGTTCCTGCGCGAACTCCGCCAGGGCGCCCGGCTCCATATATACATGGCCGTCCGCGTCCAGCAGCTCTCCACGAAACTTCCCGGCTAAATCCGCGACCATCTCTCTCTCCAAACCAGCTCAGGCACCCTGCCCATATTTGACAGCCTCGTCAAGTTGGCACCATGCGCCGCCGGCGGATCGCCACCGGCAGCGCATTATCGGATGGAGCGCGCAAGAACGAGGCCGGCAACGCATCAGTGAAATCCCGCGACAGTTAGAATAACACTTTGGTATATCAAGGAAATACGTCCCCCCACCGCTGTCAATCGTCAGGCAATTGGCGCGCGAGTGCGGGAACGTCGGCCAGCGCACGGGCCACGTCGTTGAGGTGGGTGCAGCCGAGCGTCGAAGCCAGCTCGACCGGCACGGCGGTGCGAAACTCGGACAGGTTCTTGCCGACGAGGCGGCCGATCTTCATCGAGGCGCCGGGGCACTCCCGGAAGGGCAAGATCAACGGGAGCGCCTGAATGCTCACCAGCGTGCCGCTCGTTTCTTCGATTTCCGCGTAGACGCGATATTCGTGAATGGCCGAACGGGGTTGATCGGGCGCAGCGCCACTGTCCTGGAAACCGGAATCAACCCGGATCAGCCCATCCTCGCGCCACAAATCGATCCGCCGGGCGCGACGAGCATAGAGCCCCTCGTGGGTCGGCATCGCATGCCAACCAATCGGGTCATCAGGGTTGGCGAGTGGCTCGACCTGAGCGACGGCCTGATCACTCGTGTTGACGGTCCCGTCTTCGTTGAGCGAACTGGCCCCGCGTGCGAAGCCAGTGCAAACGTCCACCATGGCGCCTTGCCGCCCCGCCGTTGTCTGCAGCTCGGTGTTGGCGGCCTTCTTGGCGCCCAGCTGGGGCCAGCGCGCCCATACCCAATTGGCGACCAGGCTGGCTCCGGCAAAGTCGTCGAGGATTTGGAACAGCGGTGTCCCGGTGACGTCCCCCATCAGCTCAGTTAATTGACCCCGGCTGGCGCCGCCTGCCCGAACGCCCACCAAGTCCGCGCTACTCGGGTGTTCGGGTGAAACCGCGATCTCCATGATCTCTCGCCGGGTTGAGGTCAGAATGCGAAAGGAACCGGACGCCAATTCGCGCGGGCTGCCTGCGAACGGTGTCCACAGGTCGCGGGCAATTCCGGTCATCATCCAGGGCTTTCCGTGTCCCTCAGGCCATACGGAATCGATTGAGGTGGTCCGCCGGATCGAGCCCGGATGGCGCAACGGGGCCGCGCCGGCTGATCGGTGGAGCGCGGGGAACTGCTGTGGCTTTACCATTCCAGGGAATCCTACTTCGGGGGCATGCGGATTGCGCCGTCCAAACAAATGTTCCACCTATTGAACAAGATAGCTCGATTTATGGTATGACCAAACTCACGTTTCTGCCAAGCTTGCATCGAGCCATGACGAAAGGCGGGGAGCTGGCCGGGGGCGGTCCGCGAACCCGTCCAAACGCGAAACTCCGTAGTGCGCCAGGTGAGCTGGGAGGATGGCGTTCTCCTGCTCCAGACTCCGTCATCCTGAATCGAGTGTGTGCCTTAAGTTGACATGATCGTCAAATAGACCGTAACGTTCGCGCCAGGTTGGGTGGGTCTGCCTCTCTCTGCGCCTCCTTGCACATGGAGTCGGATAAGCGGCGGTTAAGTCAGCGGCGGGTAAGCGTTCGGCTAAGCTATCGCAGATTGAGTCACAGAGCTGTTTTGATCAAGGACGAGAATTTATGCCTCTATCACCGGCGCCGAAATACGGCCACGCTATGCTGCCACCTGGAACTTTCGATGGAAAGGTCATCGCGATTACGGGTGGGGGGACCGGGCTCGGCAAGGCCATGGGTCTCGAATTTGCGCGACTTGGCGGCAAAATAGCGATTCTGAGTCGCGATGAAAGCCACCGGGCGAAGGGGGTTGAGGCGGTCACGGGAGAAGGCGGCACTGCGGTGGGCTTCGCGGTCGACGTCCGCGATGGGGACGCGATTGCGCGGACGTTCGACGCTATCGAAGCGGAACTTGGCGCGGTTGACGTACTGATCAACAATGCGGCCGGGAATTTCGCCTGTCCCGCCGAGGATCTCAGCGTCAACGCCTGGCGGACTGTGGTGGATATCGTGCTGAACGGCACGTTCAACTGCTCGCGCGAATTTGCGCGCCGCCGCATGAAGGCGGGCGAGGGCGGCTCGATCCTCAACATTGGCGCGGCCTATTCGTGGACAGGCGGCGCTGGCGCATCGCATTCCGCATCGGCCAAGGCCGGCGTGACGAACTTGAGCCGTTCGCTCGCTGTGGAGTGGGCGACATCTGATATCCGGGTGAACACACTCGTACCCGGACCTTTCCCGCACGAAGACAGCAATGCTGTCTTCAGCGCCCATATGACCGGCAATCGTGGCGGTTTGCGCGTTCCGGCGCAGCGGGTCGGTGAGACACACGAACTCGGGTGGGCGGCCACCTATCTGTGTTCGCCCTACGCGGCCTATGTGACCGGCCTGACATTTGTGATCGACGGCGGCCATTGGTTGCGCCAGAGCCTGGCGGCACCGGAGTTCGTGCCTGTCCGTGAGCAACTCAAGGCGGGGCCGTTCGTCGGCTGACCGGCGTGGTCTCATGCTCGCCTGTTGCTGGCGTGAGACCCTGCGGAAACCGCTATCGTGCGGTCACGACCGTTTCGATCCAAATCGGCCGATGCCGGCGTGCGACGAACAAGGATCGGGTTTGTGAATCGTCCCCCAAACAATTAGGCTGAGCAGATGACACATCCGAATTTCCCCCATTTGTTCAGTCCGTTCGATTTGGCGGGGGTCCAGCTCAAGAACCGTTTGGTCATGGCGCCGATGTCGACCGGGCTGGCGGGCGAAAATGGTACTGTGCAGCCGAGCCATGTTGCTTTTTACCGGGAACGCGCGTTGGGCGGCTTCGCCCTCATCGTGGTCGAATTCACATGTGTCGAGGCGGCGACGGGGCGCTCTGAAAAGCATCAGCTTGCCCTGGAATCCCGCGCAAATCTGGATGGCCACAAGCGACTAGTGGATGCAATAAAGGGCGCGGGCGCCAAGGTCTTCGTGCAGCTTCAACATGGCGGCCGTTTCGCCGACAAGCGCTTTGTCGCCCTGCCGAAGGGGCCCAGCGCGGTCTACTCCCGGAAAGATGCGACCAAGCTGGTTTCCGGCGAGTACACATCGGACGATATCAACCGCCTGGTCGATCGCTTCGGCACCACGGCGCGGCTTGCTGCGGAAGCGGGTTACGATGGCATAGAGGTTCACGGCGCGCACGGCTATCTGGTCGCGCAATTCATTTCCCCGCTGTGCAATCGTCGCGATGACGAATGGGGCGGCGACGCGGAGCGCCGCATGGCCTTCCCGATCGCGGTTTCGAAGGCGGTTCGTGCCGAAATCGGGCAGCGCCCGCTCGTCTTTCGCCTGTCTGTGGATGAGTTTCTGCCCGGTGGGATCACAATCGACGATACCGAGGTCAATGCCAAAATGCTCGTGGCCGCAGGCACCAGCGCCTTTCATGCCTCGACCGGCCAGGGACCGGCCAGCTTCGAACGCGTGATGGAACCGATGTCGGCCCCGGAAGGGTGGCGCATTCCTTATGCGGGTCGCTTGCGGCGGGCAGTGCAAGTGCCGGTGATCGCGGTCGGTCAAATCCGCGACCCAGCCATGGCCGAGGATGCGCTCGCATCCGGTGAGGCCGACCTCATTGCAATGGGGCGTCCCACCTTGGCCGATGCGCAATGGGCCAACAAGGTCAGGGACGGCCGCATTGACGACATCCGGCCTTGCACCAGTTGCAACTGGTGCATCAGTGGGGCGACGGAATCGGTCAGCTGCGCGGAAAATCCGCGGACCGGGAACGAGCTTGAAGCGCCGGTCGACGCCGATATCGGCGAGGGAAAACACGCCATAGTGATCGGCGCAGGTCCGGGCGGCATGGCGTCGGCTTTGATGCTGGCCGAACTTGGCTTCAAGACCGACCTCTATGAAGCTCGCGATTCGCTGGGTGGAGGCCTGATCGCTTCGGCAGCGCCTCCGGGGAAGGACAAGTTCTACTGGTATCTCGATTATCTGCTGCGGCGGCTGGAGCGAAGCAAGGTGAAGGTGCACCTTAAAGCGCCGCTCGACGCGGTCGCGCTTGCAGCGATCAACCCCGACCTGGTGTTCGTCGCCGCAGGAACACGGCAGCGACCCATGGACCTGGAAGGCATCGATGGCGCGAACGTGCTGGATTCGTATGAAGTGCTCATGGGCCAGCAGGATCATGGCCTGACAGCGGGGCAATCGGTCATCGTGTACGGCGGGGGCGAGACGGGCTGCGAAACGGCGGAATACTTCGCCAAGCTTGGCATTTCGGTCACGCTTGTTAGCCGGTCTTCTGAGGCAGATCTCGCGCGCGCGGCGGAGTTCGTCTACCGCAAAATGTTGATCGAACGGCTCGCCAAGAACGATCAGATTACCATCGTTCCAAACACGCATATCGTTCGGATCGATGAACAAGGGGCGGAGCTCATGAGCCAAGAGACTCAGCTGATCCGCCATGTCGCGGTTGACAGAATCGTAGTGGCCCAAGGGCGCGATCCTGACTACGCGCTTGTCGAGGACGTGCTGGCGGCCGGAGTTCCGTGCTACACGATCGGTGACAGCCGCAAGACCGGACGCATCGGAAACGCCGTTCACGATGCTTATAAAGCCATCCGATCGATCGCTGCGGAACGCGTGGTCCCCCGGGAGCTTGCCTGCTGATCCAGCGAGGCCCGCCCGCTCGAACCCGATAACCATCGACCACGCCAGAGTGGTCAACGCGCGCTGCGGCAGTGTTTGGAATAGGTAAAGGAGAGGCAGAATGTCCCTTTTCGATCTGACCGGAAAAACCGCCCTCGTGACAGGCGGGACCAAGGGTATTGGCCGGGGGATTGTCGAGCAACTTTGCGCGCAGGGGGCCCGGGTGGTCGTCTCAAGCCGCGACGGTGCAGAATGCGCGCGTACTGCTGACGAACTGAATCAGCGCTATGGCGATGGCTGCGAACTCTCGCGCGGCATCCCTGGTGACCTTTCGCAGCTAGCGGATGTGCAGCGGCTCGCCGACGAGGCGATTGCCGCCTATGACGGTCTCGACATTCTGGTCTGCAACGCCGCCGTCATGCCGTTCATCGGCAATTCCGCGAATACTCCCCCCGAATTGTTCGACAAGATTCTGACCGTGAATATCCATCACAACTTTCGGCTCTGTCAGGCCGTCCGCACGAGCATGCGCGAGCGCGGTGGCGGCAGTATCGTGTTAATCGGTTCGGCGACCGGTCATATGCCGATGATCCAGACGATGGCCTATTCGATCGCAAAGAGCGGAGTCGCTCATATGGTCCGTTGCCTGGCCGACGAAATGGTGGTCGATCATATTCGCGTGAATGGCGTGGCGCCGGGGCTTATTCGCAGTGCCGCTTCTACGCCGCTATGGTCAGACCCGCAGCGACTCGACGATTCCATCCGCGATATCCCGCTGGGCCGCATTGGCGAACCGGAAGACATTGCCGGGGCGGTTATCTTCCTGTCGTCAGCCGCCGGCAGCTTCGTGACCGGCTCGACGATTCTGGTCGACGGCGGACGTGTGATGTTGACGCCGCCGGTTGCGCGGGCCTCATAAAGCCCGCGTCCAAACCCGTGCGCCCGAGTTCCGTGAGCGATGCTAGCCATGGTCTATACGGCCGTCGTGAGCGGCGGCCTTGAGGGTCAAGATCTGGGACAATGCCGCGTTTGCAGAGCAACCGCCTTTGCCCCCAGACCGGCGCCGAGCCCCCATATCCTCCCCGGGGGGAAGGGGGGCGAAACTTGGCGAACCGTAGGTTCGGATAGTGGCAGCGGGAAGGGGGCGGCCCGCAGCGGTTCAGACTGATGGTCCCCTTTGGGTTTAACCTGAACGCACTAGTCTAGCGCGGCAACTTCATCAGTGAAGCGATATTGTTACGCTGGATAGCGGACGAGCCACCATAAATCGGCACGGCCAGAATATCCCGCACGTAGCGTTCCATCTGGAAACCTTCGGCGTAACCGTAAGCGCCCATCACGTACTGCTGGCATGACAGCACGATCTCTTTCGCTGTCTCCGAGACGAACAGCTTGGCCATGCAGGTATCGATGGCGGACGGCTCGCCGGCGTTCACCTTGGCGGCAGCGTCATAAGCCATCAGACGCGCTGCCTTCAATTTGGTCTGAACATCGGACAGGACGTGGCGCACCGCCTGATGCGTGCAGATCGCTTTGCCAAACTGAACGCGCTCTTGGCTATACTGCCAGGCCTCCGCGACGGCCGCCTTGGCGATGCCAAGGGCGATAAAGGTTGGTGCCAGTTTCTCGATCTCCAGGCTGGGACCGGCAAGCATCGACCACCCGTTGTTCCAGGCGTCATCTCCGCCCAGGATCATGTCCGCATCCACTTCGACATTGTCGAGGTGGACGTCGCTCGTCGGCACGCCATGCATGCCCATGCAACGCGTTACGTTCCAGCTTACGCCAGGCGCATCCAGCGGGATGACGACGAACGACAAGTTGCGATAGCGCTGATCGGCGTCCCCGCTGCGTAGCAGTGTCAGCATGTAATCGCCAAGATTGGCGCCGGAGATCCAGCGCTTGGTGCCGTTGATCACGACCTTGTCGCCCCGCCGCTCGGCGCGGGTCTTGACCGAGGCGAGGTCACCGCCAACCTCAGGCTCGGACAGTCCATAAGCAAAGAGCGTTTCGCCACTCACCAGGCCGGGTAGAAAGCGCTGCTTCTGCTCCTGCGTGCCCTTGTAAACCATGTTGAGGCTGCCGTAGCCGACGCTCATGTTGTAAAGGCTCGCCAGCCCACTCCATCGCGCCGCTAGTTCTTCCATCACCACGCACATCGTGGACACGTCGATGCCCAGCCCGCCGTATTCTTCCGGCACGGTGAGGCCCAGAATGCCGAGTTCGGCCATTCCGGCCAGCACGCTGCGGGGGATCTTGTCCTCCGCTTCCCACCGGGCGATGTTCTCGACCGTACATTCGCGATCCAGAAACTTCATCAGGCTTTCCCGGAAGAGTTCCAGATTCTCTTGGCTACCGAACATTGATGCTCGCCCATCCTTCCGCATACAATAGGTTTGCCCCTTTCCTAAATTGACGACAATGTCAATTATCCTTTGACGACCCTGGCCCGCATGATAGGAATTAACGACAAGGAGAGAGCCGATGGACAAGGAATTGTGGAACGTTCCGCCGGTCACGTTTAGCTTCCCTGTGGAATGGGGCAAGTGCCGCGAATTCGCCTTAGCGCTGCTCGACGAGGATCCCGGGCGGCCGCAGGCTGACGGAGGTTCGTCTCCTTCCGTGCTGCCGATGCCGCCGATCATGGCGACGTGCGCGTTCCGCTACAGCCCGGACAATATGCCGCCCAGCGCCCGCTTGGTCGAACGGGGGCTGGTTGATCGTGCCCGGATGCTGCAGGGAGGACTCGAATTCGAATTTCACCGCCCGATGCGATCGGGGGAGACGCTGACAGTCACGGATCGGCTCGACCGTGTCCACGACAAGCAAACGTCCAAAGGCACGCTCCGCTTTCTGGAGTTCGAAACTCTCTTCCGGTCGGCCGATGGCGAGCTCGTCTGCACAGTCCGTACCACCAACATCGAACGCGGGTCTTAGAGAATTGAGCGAGCTAGCCGTTTTCCGCATTGAGGACCTTACTGTCGGTTCCGTGATGCCCGACCGACGGGTCGGGCCGATCACACAAGAGCACCTGATCCGGTTTGCCGGGGCCGGTGGAGACTTCAACCGGTTCCACTACGATGCCGAATTCGTGCGTTCGCGCGGCTTCAAAGGGGTGTTTGCGCAAGGGCTGTTCACTGCCGGCATTCTCGGACAGGTTCTGAGTGCGTGGGCCGGGTCGGACATGCTCCGCAAGCTGAAGGTCAGGTTCGCCGAGCCGGTGTGGCTCGGCGATGAACTTGTTTACAGTGCGGTGGTCACCCGCACCTATACCGCTGGAGCCGGACAGACATGGGCAGATATGGACTGTGTCGTCACTTCCGATGCCGGACGGCAGGTGCTGACGGGATCGGCCTCGATCGGCGCTGCCGGGTGACCATCACCGCACCGTGAACGGTTCCGTCTCAACCCTGGCGCGGTCGAGCGTGGAGATCGGATTGCCGACCTGAACGTATTTGTAGGCGCAACGGACGGCCGCGGAATACGGGAGGTCGAGTGCCTCCCGCATGGCTCGAGCGGCGCCTTGGGTCGCAGTCAGGGGACGGTGGGCGATCGTCGCGGCAAGAGCTCATGGGCGCGATCCCAGAGCTTTTCCTTTTTACCACTTCGCTCACCAAGCTGATGCGTAAGGTCGTTTCGGCGCCGATGCGCTCGCCGTTGCCCATGAGGATCATTCGCATGATCTCGCTATCGTTGACAAAGCAGAACGCTCCCCCGGCGCAGAGCCCGTGAACCGCCGCCACAACCGGCTTCCACACACGGTTCAGCTTGGGACCAAGCGATTCCCCGGGATCACGCTCGCGAAACAGGTCGTTCGGCAATAGATCGATGCTGCCTTTCACATCGACACCCGTGCAGAAGGCCCACCCCGGGGGGCCGCGCGCAGCGCGGTCGCCTTGATCTCGTCGTCGTCGCGCACGATGGCCCGGACCGCCTGCATATCTACAAGTATTTTCTGGTTAAAGGAATTCAACCGTTCCGGGCGATTGAGCATGATCGTGGCGACGCCGTCCGCCTCTTTTTCGAACACTATGGCTGCAAACTTCTGCATGCCGACCTCACGGTTGGCTGCCATTTCACGATATTTGCGTGCTTACGTGCCGCGAAATTGTGGGCGACGCCGTTCGCGAAACGCTGCAACACCCTCTTCGTGATCCTCGGTTAGCTGCATCAGCGGCGGCATCGCGAACTCCGCCTCGAGGAAGGTGTCGAAGCTCGTTGTGGCAGCCACTTCGAACTGCCGCTTCGCCATCGCGATCGCCATAGTGGGGCCGCCGGCAAGCTCCTGCGCCAAGGCCATGGCTTCATCGTGCACCTCACCGGCCGGTACAGCCTTGAGCGCGAGTCCCAACTCGGCGGCCGTAATACCGTTTATCGTGCGACCCGAATAGCACAATTCCTTGGCCTTCATGATGCCGATCTGCTGGGCCAGCAACCAGGCTGCACCTGCATCAGGAGCCAGCGCAGTCCGGTTGAAGACCTGTGCAAAACGGGCGTCTTCGGCGGCGATCACAAAATCGCAGCACAGCGCGTAGCTCCATCCCGCCCCCATGCAGACCCCCCGCACCGCAGCGATCGTGGGCTTCTTAAGCCGGTAGATCGCCCGACTGATGCGTTGCAGACGTAACGTGCGCACGCTTCGGTCGGTCATCGTGCGGCTGCCGAACTCGCCCACATCCATGCCGGAACAGAAATCTCCGCCGCTGCCCGTAAGGAGAACGGCGCGGACGGAATTGTCTTCAGCGATCGCTTCAAAGCTCTCGTAGAGCTGGATGCGCATCTCGGTGGTGATGGCGTGCTTCTTCTCGGGCCGGTCCAGGGTGACGACCGCCACCTGGCCGCATATGTCAATTCTCACGGTCATTCGAAATGCTCCCAACGCGATCGAAGCGCTTGCCTTTGAAACTTTCACATGCATATCTCAGCGACGACCGCCTTCGGTAAAGCGCAAAATACCTGTACGGGGTCAAGATACCATGGATGAGGATCGATGACGAACAGGCGTATACCAATTAAAGATGGCCTCCTGATAGGACCTCTCGATCAGCTTGATTCGGTTCATCTAGCAGGAAGCCGATGTGCTTCGTGCACCGAAACTAGTTTGGGAACCAACTTGGCTTGCCCCAACTGTGGCAGCGATGACCTCACTGATATTGCGCTTGGCGACAGCGGAACGCTTTTTACGTACACTATCGTCAGGCATCGGCCTCCCGGCGCTTACCAAGGCCCTGCTGAATTCAAGCCCTTTGGGCTGGGCCTGGTCGAGCTGGACGGGGTGATCCGGGTCATGGCGCCGCTGCGGCTCGCGATCGAGGATCTGAAAATCGGTATGCCGCTGAAATTCGCCCCCTACGTGCTGCGCACCAACGAAAACGACGAGGACGTCGTCGCGTTTGCTTATGAATCGGTGGGAGAGTAACGTGGGTGACGTCTATATCGTCGGCGTGGGCATGCATCCTTTCGGTCGCTTCGAGAAATCGTACGAACAAATTGGGTCTGAAGCGGCGGCCCTGGCGCTGAAGGATGCCGATGTGGAATGGCGCGATGTGCAGGCGGCCTTCATGGCGCGCATGTATCTGCCGGCAACCTCTGGCTGCCGCATCCTGCGCAAACTAGGCGGAACGGATATTTCCGTCATCGATGTTGAGGCGGCGTGTGCAAGCGGCGGCGCTGCGCTCCGTCAGGCCGTGCTGGCGATCAAGTCGGGCGATGTCGATCTTGCACTGGTTTGCGGCACGGAAAAGATGCCGCGCGGTTTCATGGACCCGGCCATGATCTACAGCCCCTGGCAAGTGGAATTGGGCATCTCCCAGAACCCGAGCTACTGGTCGATGCGCGCCATGCGGCACATGCACGATTATGGGACCACCGAGGAGCAGATCGCCAAGGTCGCATATAAGAACCATAGGAACAGCGTCCACAACAAGTATGCGATGTATCAGAAAGAGTTCTCTATGGAACAAATTCTGACGTCGTCGCTCGTCTGCGATCCCATTCGGCTGCTGGAGATCTGTTCGCCGAACGACGGTGCGGCTGCTGTCGTGGTGGTGTCGGAGCGCAAAATGCGTGAACTGGGCAAGAAGGGTATTCGCATCGCCGGCATCAGCCATTCGATCGCCCGCTATTCCTCCGATTTCCGCTGCCCTGCCGATAGTATGAGCGCCACCGTCGACAATCTGGGGCCCACGCGCGTGACTGCCCAACGCGTTTACGAGGCTGCTGGTATCGGCGTGGACGATATCGACTGCTTTGAGGTTCAGGATACCGACGCCTTTTGCGAGATCGAGTTGTACGAAGAGCTGGGCCTGTGTCCGATCGGCGAGGGCGGCCGTTTGATCGACAGCGGCGAGGTCGAGATCGGCGGGCGTAAGCCGGTGAACATGAGCGGCGGTTTGATCAGCAAGGGTGAGCCGATCGGAGCCTCGCATTTGGGGCAGGTGGTCGAGCTCGTGGAGCAACTGCGCGGGAATTGCGGACCGCGGCAGGTGGAGGGCGCCAAGGTGGCGCTGGGGCATGTCCTTGGAGCGGGAGGCAATTGCGCGATCACGGTGCTCGAGCGGTAGAGGGATCATGGGAAGGCTGGCGCAGCAGTGCGCAACGAACGCCGACCACCCGGCGGTAATCGGTGATTGGCTATTGACGAAGTCGTCAAGAAACGAGATATCCCGCGCATTCCGCGATGAAGGGACAGGGGATGGATTTCGGCGCCTATCAAAACATCAAGTTCGAGCGTAATGGCCGCGTAATCGTCGTAACGTTAAACCGCCCGAGCCATCTCAACGCAGTCTCTGGAGACATGCATAGCGAAATCGCCCGTTTGTTTGGCGATCTCAACGAAGATGCGGAGTCGGACGTGATCGTCCTGACCGGAGAAGGCAAGGCCTTCAGCGCGGGTGGTGACTTCGAACTTCTGCTCGATCAGAACGCCAATCCCCATATCTTGCACGCCGCCGTCGAAGAAGCCAAGAGCGCGGTCTTCAGCTTGCTTGAATGCCGCAAGCCGATCATCGGACGCGTCAACGGCGATGCGATCGGTTTGGGCTGTACGCTGGCGCTGCTGTGCGATGTGATCGTTGCGGTCGATACCGCCCGGTTCGGCGATCCGCACGTCAAAGTGGGTTTGACGGCGGGAGATGGCGGCGCCGTGATCTGGCCGCAGCTGATCGGCTTCGCGCGCGCCAAGCAGTATCTCCTGACGGGCGACCTGATCAGCGCGCCGGACGCTGCGGCGATGGGCCTGATCAACTTCGCCGTTCCGGCTGAGGAGCTGGATCAGAAAGTCGATCAATGGGCCAATCGGTTCGCCACTTCGGCACCTCTGGCACTGCGCACGACGAAGCTGTTGCTGAACATGGAACTCAAACGGATCGCCCATGCGATGATGGACGCGGGCATGGCCTACGAGGCCATGACCATGGCGAGCGCAGATCTACGTGAAGCGATCGCGGCCTTCCAGGAAAGGCGTAAGCCGGGCTTCGTTGGTCGGTAATGTCGCGTGCCGCAATAGCGAGGCTGTTCGCCAATGCAGCCGGACTTGACCCCGACCTGATCGAGGCAGTGCGCGACAGCGTTCGCGCGTTCGCCCGCAAGCGCACGGCCGAACCCTCCGCTGCCGCCGCCCGAGAGCGAGAGTGGGGGCAGGTGGCTGAAGCGGGCTGGTTTGGCCTATTGGCCTCGGAAGAGCGCGGGGGAGCCGAGTTGCCGGCCTCGATCCTCGTCACGCTTTACGAGGCGCTGGGGCGCTGGGGCGTAACGGACAATTACGCTGCGGTTGGCGTGCTTGCGCTGGTCGCGCTGGAGTGTTGCGACGAGGGTCCGGTCCGCAACGGGTTGATCGAGCACCTCGTGCTTGGCGCATCGCGGCCAGTGCTCTGCTGGCAGACCCGCAACGCCGAAGACGAGCGGAACATCGCCTTCACCCCAGCCGATGTTGCGGGGGACGAAATCCGGATCGCGCTACAGCGCGAGTACGTGGAATTGGCAGATACCGCCACCGATTTCTGCTTCCCGGTCGAAAGCGAGGGAAGGCCGGGCCTGCTGGTGATCGCGCGATCGCTGCCGGGCCTTGAAATCGTGCAGCTCCCGCAATTGTCAGGTGTCCGTTTGGGAACGGTGACCTTCGAGGGAACTGTGCCCGCCTCGATGTTTCTTCCCTTGTCCGATCATGCTGCGTTGCGACCGGCCTTCGTTCTCACTCGGATCGCCATCGCCGCCCAATTGGCCGGCCTGATGGAGAAGATGATCGAACTGACGTCGGAATATACGGCGCAACGTGTGCAGTTTGGCAAGCCGCTGGCGTCCAACCAGGTTGTGCAACATCGGCTTGCCGACATGTGGGGGCAGAGAGAGCTGACCAAGGCGTCCGTTGTCCGCGCAGGGGTGGCGTGCGCTTCGGGCGTTGCCGAGGCTGATCTCGCGGCCCTGGCCGCCAAGGCGATCGCCGGCAGTGCCGCCGAATTCGTTACCAAGTGGGCATTTCAGTTGCACGGCGCGATCGGCTATACCGGAGAGTACGCACTCGGCGGCATGGCTGCCGCTTGTTTGTCGTTCTCGCCGTGGCTGGGTTCGCCTCGAGCCATGAGGCGTCGTTTTGTCGAAATCGAGCGCGCAGCTACAACCGGAGATGGCAGGTGAATGAACCAATCGATGTTACGATTAGCGATCGTATCGCGGTCGTCACGCTGAACCACCCGAAGGTCAACGCGCAAACCACCGAAATGTTGGAGGCGCTCACCGCTGCCTTCGACGGCTTCAATGATTCCAAGGACGTCCGTGCCGTCGTCTTGACGGGCGCGGGAAAGGTGTTTTCCGCGGGCGCCGACCTCAAGAACCGGATCAAGACCGGCACCGAACCCGGCAAGCGCTGGGGCCACCTGCGCCGGGTGCGCGAAATGTTCTATTCCGTGATGGAATGTGAAAAGCCCGTGATCGCCGCGGTGAATGGCCCCGCTCTCGGCGCGGGGATGGTGCTTGCGTCATCCTGCGATATCATGATCGCGTCCGAAGCCGCCAACTTCGGGCTTCCCGAAATCGATGTCGGCCTGATGGGCGGCGCCCGACACGCGATGGAGATTTTCGGCCGTTCGCTCACGCGCCGGATGATCTTCACGGGCTATCGTGTGCCGGCATCTGAACTGTACCGTCTGGGCATCATCGAAGCCTGCACGTCGCCCGAAGAGCTGATGCCCACCGCTATGGTGATGGCCCGAGAGATTGCCAAGAAGAGCAGCTACGCCATTCGGATGGCCAAGCGGACGGTGGGCACGATCGGCAATCTTTCGGTTCGGGATGGCTATCGTTTCGAACAGAATATGACAGCTGAGGTGGCCTTCCATAAGGATTCCAAAGAATCGATGACGGCTTTCGTCGAAAAACGGGCGGCCAACTACGATGACTGAGCTCATCAATCCGCCGTTGGCGGATGACTATTCTGCACTGTCGATCGATGAATTCCGGGCCTTGGTCCGCGATTGGGTCGAGGCGAACTACCCGGATGACAAGCGGTTTATCGTCAGCCGGATCGGCATGGACGAGATCGGCGATTGGGTGCGCATGCTCGGGGGCAAGGGCTGGCTCTGTCCGTCATGGCCGCGCGAGTGGGGCGGAATGGGCCTGTCGATCCGCAAGCAGATCGTAATGATGGAGGAGATGGCCCGCTACGGCTGCGCCCGCTATCCGGACCAGGCCATCAACCACGTGGGCCCGCTGCTGATGCATTTCGGCACCAAGGCGCAAAAGGCCCGGCACTTGCCGAAGATCGCCAGTGGGGAAGAAATCTGGTGCCAGGGCTATTCAGAGCCGGGCGCCGGTTCTGATCTCGCCTCGCTGCAATGCAAGGCCGTCGCCGATGGCGACGACTTTATAGTGACGGGCGAGAAGATCTGGACGACACTCGCGACCTGCGCAGATTGGATCTTCGTGCTGGTTCGCACCGATAACTCCGGCAAAAAGCAGCAGGGTATCACCATGCTGCTGATTGATCTGAGGTCGCCCGGTATCTCGGTTCGACCGATCGAGAGCTTCACTGGCGAGGTTGAGTTCGCCCAGGTGATTTTCGACTCGGTCCGGGTGCCGAAGGCCAATGTGGTTGGCACGGTCAACGAGGGCTGGACAATCGCCAAATCGGTGCTCGGCCACGAGCGCGTGATCGTTGGTGCGCCGATCATCGCGATGACGGCATTGCGCCAGCTTGAACGTCTGGCTGAAACGATGGGGGCATTCGCGGACCAGAGTTTCGTCGATCGGTATGCGGAACTTCGCCTTGAACTTTATGGACTGACTACGCTGTTCGAGTCTTTCGTGCAGCGAATTGAAGCCGGTGGCGAGATCGGAGCGGACGTATCGCTGCTGAAGATTGTTGCCACTGAACTTCAGGCTCGTATCTCTGAAGAGATCATGAGCTTGGCGGGAGACGCGGCGCGCATAGCGCGTCCGATCGAGCTGCCCGGCATGATCGTCGACCCAATCGCGCTTTATGCCGCCGCGCGGGTCCCGACGATCTACGGCGGTGCTAACGAAGTTCAGAGAAATCTGATCGCCAAGGCGGTCTTGCAGCTGCCAAGTTGAGGTCTATGAGCATTGATGATCGATCTTTAGGCGAAACCATCGAAAACAACGCTCGCTGGTATTCTAACAGGCTTGCGGTCGCCACCGACGATCGTCACCTGACGCACGCACAATTCGCCGAGCGCTGCCGGATGCTCGCATCCGGGCTGGCGAAGCTGGGCCTTCGCCATCAGGACCGCTTCTGCGTCCTTGCGCAAAACTGCCTGGAGTATCTCGAAGCTTACGGCGCCGCCGAAATTTCGGGGATGATCCTGGCCACGGTGAACTATCGCCTGGCCCCGCCAGAAATGGACTACATCATTGCCGATGCCGCGCCGGCAGCCGTCATTTTCGAGACGGCTTATTCGGACTATGTGGCCACGCTCCGGCACAAGCGCGGAACGATCAAGCATTTCATCGCCATCGGCGCGGACTGCCCGGATTGGGCCGAACCGTTCGAATCGGTCGTGGGCAACGGGGACGCGGCCGGCCCGCCCTTCAGAGCGAAGGGCGAGGACATTGCTTATGTGATCTATACGAGCGGCACCACGGGACGTCCGAAAGGCTGCCTGCTAGGCCATTCGAATCAGATCGCCTCGTCCCACATGACCGCGCTTCACATGGGCAATGGCTGCGATGACCGCACCCTCGCCGTGATGCCGCTCTACCACATCGGCGCCAAGAACATTCAGCTCGCGCAGCATTGGGTGGGAGGGGCGGTCTACCTTCATCGCGCGTTTCGTCCGCTCGACGCGCTCAAGGCGATTGCGGCGCACCGGATTACGGTCGGCCATATGGCGCCGACCATGATCCAGATGCTGCTCGAAGAGCCTACTTTCTCAAGTTTCGATCTTTCAAGCTTGCGCCTGATCTTGTATTCGGCCGCGCCGATGCCGATGCCGTTGCTGCGCCAGGGGCTCGAGCAAATCGGCCCCGTGTTCGCGCAGATTTACGGCCAAACCGAAGCCTTGGGAACGATATTGCCGATCGACCTCCATCGGCCCGGCGGCGATGCCGACGACCTGCGGCGGCTTGCCTCGGTCGGCCATCCCTATTCGGGCGTCCGCATGCGGTGCGTTGATGAGGACGACAAGCCCGTAGGCGTGGGCGAAGCGGGTGAAATCTGCATCCAAGGGCACTGCGTGATGCGAGGCTACTGGAACAATAGCCCCGCGACCATGGAAGCGCTGCGAGGTGGCTGGCTGCACACCGGCGATATCGGCATGATGGATCATGAGGGGTATTTTCATCTGCTCGACCGGAAAAAAGATGTGATCATTTCCGGCGGGGAAAACATTTACTCGCGCGAGGTCGAGGCAGCCTTGGCGGAGCATCCCGATGTCGCCGATGTTGCCGTGGTCGGCATGCCGGACGAAAAATGGGGCGAGGCTGTGACCGCCGTCATCATCTCGCGACGGCCCGATCTTTCGCCTGCGGAGATCGAGGCGCACAGTCGCACCTTGATCGCCGGCTACAAGACCCCGCGCCGGATCTACTTCGTTTCAGAATTTCCGAAGTTGCCGAGCGGGAAAATCAACAAAGTTGAACTGCGCGCTCAATTGCAAGGCCGCGAAGCGTGACATCGGCGCTTGCGCCGCGAATAGGACACGGCTCCACCGAACTGCTGCGCCGGTCAAGCATCTATGGGGATTAAGGAGTACAGTTGTGGCTAAATGGCTCTCCGACAGTAAGACAATACACTTCGATGTCAGCGATGGAGTGGCGCGGATCACGCTGAACCGACCGGACAAGCGCAATGCTCTGACCCAGCAGGTGCTCGATGAAATGCAGGCGGCGATGATCGAGGCGGACGACCTCAAGGAGGTTCGCTGCATCGTTCTGGAGGGCGCCGGCAAGGATTTCTGCGCGGGCTACGACATCAGCTCGGGCGGTGACTATCTTCCGCCCAATCAGAGCTACGGTTTCGACACGGCGCAGTATCGCGGGCAAACCACTTACGATGACGACGCGTGGCAACTGCGGATGCGCAGCGCGCCCAGGCTGCAGATATTCGACATGTTCAAGCCGGTGATCGGCAAGATCCATGGAAATTGTCTGGCGGGTGGCACCGATCTGGCCCTCATGTGCGACATTCTGATCGCTTCGGACGATGCCCGCATCGGCTTCCCGGCCACGCGCGCGCTCGGTTCGCCGGCCAGCAACATGTGGCTCTACCACGTCGGGCCGCAGTGGGCGAAGCGGATGCTGTTTACCGGCGATACGCTGCGCGGTGAAGAAGCCGCCAAGATCGGCCTGGTCATGAAGTCGGTTCCGGCCGAACTGCTCGATGCCGAGGTGGACTATCTGGCCAAGCGGATCGCGAATGTTCCGTCGGATCTTCTGGCGGCGCACAAGCGCGTGATCAACATGGGTCTCGAGCTGATGGGCGCGCGCACCTTGCAGCGCTTGGCGGGCGAGAACGATGCCCGTGCGCACCTGTCTCCAGCCTATACCGAGTTCAGTGAGATCGCGAAGACCCAGGGAGTCAAGGCGGCCCTGCAGCACCGGGATGGCCCCTTCGGCAAAGGCGAAGCGAGCACGCGTCCGGAAGCACCGGTGGAGCGGGACATTTGAGCAAGATCGACCTTGAGAAACGGGGATCGATCGGGGTCCTCACGATCGACAATCCGTCGCGGAGAAATGCGTTCACCCCGGAGATGCGGCGGAAGCTGACCGCAGACCTCAACGCGCTGAGCCATGATGACGCGATCAGGGCGATCATCATCACCGGCACCGGAGAGCATTTTTGTGCCGGCGCAGACCTTTCGCGCATTGGCGTGGCCGCACAGCCGCCCAGCTTCATCCAGGCCGGCGAAAATCTGAAAGACGTGCATCATCTGATCCGGGCGATCGTGCTATCCCCCAAGCCGATCGTGACGGCGGTCGAGGGCGACGCCTTCGGCGCCGGCTTGTCGATGGTGGCGGGATCGGACCTCGCGATTGCGGCGCGGACGGCGCGCTTCGGTACGTCCTTCGCGAAAATCGGGATTGTCCCGGATATGGGGCTTCTGCACTCGCTCCCCAACCGGATCGGCGTGGCGCGCACGCGCCGGCTGGTGTTCAGCCCGGAAGTGCTGAGCGGCGAGAAGGCGCACGACATCGGCTTGGTCGATGAATTGGCGGAGTCGGGAGGTGCCTTCGCTCTTGCCTTGGAGCGGGCGGAAGTTCTGGCCGAAGCCGCGCCGATAACGATCGCCCTGACCAAGGGCGCGTTCGCCGCGGCGCCCATGAGCCTGGACGATGCCCTCCGTTATGAATTGATGCACTTGCCCATGGCTTTGGCTTCCGCTGACAGCAAGGAGGGCATCGCCGCGTTCAAAGAAAAGCGTAAGCCTAACTTTCAGGGGCGGTAAGGCGCGGATAAGGTGGAAGCGGCCTTGCAGGGGCGCCACCGAAGGTTGCCGCGCAATGAGCGGGGCCTTCCAGCGCTCGACACTGGATCTATGAACATGGGGCGGTTCGATATTTGTATAAATCAACGTTTATAGGAGATTCTTATGCCTTTGTCGCCCGCGCCTGAATATGGCCAACCGATGCTGCCCGCCGGAACGTTCGAGGGCAAGGTCATCGCGATTACCGGGGGCGGAACGGGGCTAGGTAAAGCGATGGGCCTTGAATTCGCCCGGCTTGGCGGCAAAATTGCGATTCTCAGCCGTAGCGAGGAGCACCGGGCGAATGGCATCGCTGCGATCACGGCTGAAGGTGGCACAGCCGCGGGCTTTGCGATCGACGTTCGCGACGGCGAAGCGGTTGCGGCGGCATTCGATGCCATCGAGGCCGAGCTTGGCCCGGTCGACGTGCTGATCAACAATGCTGCGGGCAATTTCGGTTGTCCCGCCGAGGACCTCAGCGTCAACGCTTGGCGCACCGTGGTGGATATCGTGCTGAACGGCACCTTCAACTGCTCGCGCGAATTTGCCCGTCGCCGGATGAAGGCGGGCGAGGGCGGCGCCATTCTCAACATCGGCGCGTCTTATGCATGGACCGGCGGCCCCGGCGCCTCGCCATCCGCATCGGCCAAAGCGGGCGTGACGAACATGAGCCGTTCACTCGCGGTGGAGTGGGCGACATCGGATATCCGCGTCAACACCCTGGTCCCCGGCACCTTCCCGCATGATGATACCTCCCCAACGCTGCGGACCCATTTGACCGGCAATCGCGCCGCCAAGGCATCGCCGGCGATGCGCGTCGGCCAGACCCACGAATTGGGCTGGGCGGCAACCTATCTCTGTTCTCCCTATGCTGCCTACGTCACCGGGCTGACCTTCATCATCGACGGCGGACGCTGGCTGCGCCCCGGTCTTGCCGCACCCGAATTTGTGCCTGTGCGCGAACAACTCGGGGCGGGACCGTTCGTCGGTTGAGCTCAGCGGAGCGTTTTCGGCAGTGCCGGGAACGCTCCGCAACCGCCTATTCGCGTTCGACCTGCTTCTGCTTCCCAAAGCGGGAATGTTCGTGGCCCTCTGTCGCATGCCGTTGGCCATGAGACGCGGTTGCCTTCAATCTGGTTGGAACGAGCCAGCAGCCCAAGGTGGTCAGGCCGTCAACCGGCTTTGCGCGCCCCCCTCAGTCGAGATGGGCGTTTCTTGATCCAGCTATTGGTGGATCACTGGGCACCGCGCGATGCAAAGATTTCCCGTCTCTCCCTGATCTGAGCCGAAACGGCTCCGTCATCGCGGCGTCGCCTCAGCTGGACGGGCGTTTGACCTTCAAGCCACTGTGTGCGGCAGAAATCAGGCGCCCGGCCGGAAGCTGAATATTTTCACCCGCGGTCGTTTAGAAGCATTGTGCCATCATGCCGCCGTCCAGTGTGATGGTGTCGCCCGAGTGATAGCGCGACACGTCGCTCGCGAGGTAAACCACGATGCCTTGCAGGTCTTCCGGGCGGCCGATTCTTTTGATGGGCGTACGGGCGAGCGTCATCTGCACCATCGGGCTTTGATCGGCGACTTCGCCAAGATCGGTCGGGATCAGGCCGGGGCAGATCACATTGACGCGCACATCGTATGCGCCAAGCTCGACCGCGATCGTCTTGGAGAACGAATTCAGACCGCCCTTGGCCGTGGCGTAGTGCGAAATGCCTGGCACACCCGTAAACACCGACAAGCTGCAGTTGATGATGATCGAGCCTCCAGGATCACCCTTCTCGGCGCGTGCCTTCATGTGTCGGCCGGCTTCACGGCACGTGTAGAACGCGCCGTGCAGGTTCGTGTTGAGCAGGCCGTGCCACGTCTCTGCATCCATATCGACGAAGGGTGACATGGACGCCGTTCCGGCATTCGCGACCACGCAATCGACGCGGCCAAACTCGGCCACGGCCGCTGCGAAACCATCGACGACGGCCTGCTCGTCCGACACGTCAACCGCGCGGCTGGCGACCCGGCCGCCGTGCTTTTGCAAGGCGGCGGTGGCCTCGCTGTTGCGCTCGGCGCGGCGTCCCCAGATGATCACGTCGGCTCCGGCTCGGGCCAGCCCTTCCGCCATGGCAAAGCCAAGCCCGGTGCTACCGCCCGTAACGAGCGCGACCTTACCCGTTAGATCGAACATATTCTCTGACATGACTGAGTCCTCTCGTAATATTATTCAACCTCGACCCGCACTTCGGGGAATCGTTCGAAGTAGAAACTGAAGCGTTCGCGGATCTGGGCTGGATCCAGATCGAAATCGCCGCGCAGATCGTACGCGAGCTGGCCATGCTTGCCGCGCTTGTTGTTAGCAATGGCCTGATCGAAGGCGGCGCGCGTCTGATCGTCGAACGGAATTCCGGCTTTCCGGTAGAGCGCCTCGAGTTCCCCGAACGGATCCGCCATCAGCCTGTCGAAATAAAGGTCGTAAACGCGGCTTTCGTCGAGCAGATTGCGATCGCGCACGCAACCGCGCAGCAGGCGCTCGTAGCGATCGATCCAGTATTCCGCGATGCGGGCATAATCGATGTCTTTGCGCCAGAACCGCGAGGCATAGGTTTGCGCCGTGACCGCCGACTGGATCGAGGCGACCGGATCGCGGTGATTCACGACCAGGAATGCGCCCGGCAGCGCTTGAGTGACCGCAACCATCTGCTCCATGTGCTGGGGGCATTTTCCGACCCAGTTGTTCGGCCCCCTTTGCCACACCACGGCCTGCATCGCGCGACGCATATACTTTAGCCATGGAACGCGATCATGGGTCATCTGATATTCGCGCCACTGGGGCGAGAACGAAAGCCACTCCGGATAATATCCGGCGAAATCGGTTCCGATGAGCTCGATATCCTCGGTGATATGATCTGGTGCAAACTCGTGGATCATTTTCATGTAAGGCATCAGTTCGTCGAGTTCGGCCCATTCCTGAGCTGCTAGGTCGAAGCGCGTGTCCTTGCCATCGACGATGAAACGATCGACGACCGGCCGAATGCCTTCCCAATGGGGCAGGGCGCGCAGTCGCGGGTCGGCCCCCATGAGTTGAAGCATGTAGGTTGTACCCGAACGCGGCAGGCCGGCGATGATGATCGGCGACGGGAGCTCGACCTGCTCGATTTCCGGGTGACGACGGATCAGATCTTCGAGATCCAGCCTCGAACAGGCGAACCGCGTGGCGAGCCCGAAGATGCTCGCGCGGCCGAACTCTGCCAGCCCGTCATCCGCGTCTGCCGCGGACATCCACAGTTCCAAGCGCGGCAGAAAGTCCATTTCACCGAAATAGCTTAGCCCGGTCGCCGCCTTCGCGGCGTCCATTACGGCCTCTGCAGACAGGGTAACGGGATTCGCGCTCATATAATCTAAAACTTGGCGCTGCTTTTCATTGTATGTGGGATGTCTGAGATCTGTAATTCGAACTTTCTCGGCGACCATTCTTCGCTCCTCGTATCTTAATCTTCAGTATTCAATCGGCTGCTACAAAGCGGCCTTGGCAGCCATAATGCGCCCCTCCAGCCACCCTAGCATGTCAAACACCTTGCCTTCCGTGCGATCGGCCAGTTCCTCGAGCACGGCCAGTTCCACAGCGCGTACGGCTTTCTCCGCCGGTTCGAGGAAAACGGCCATTTCCACAAAATGGAGCGCCTTTTCGATTTGGCCCGTCGAAAGGTGGTGCTGGGCTCGATCCAGAAGCTTCTGGATGCCGCCGGCCCCTTCAATCAACTCGGCCCAAATTGCGGCGGGCGGTGTGGGATAGAGCTCGCTCGTCCGCTCCTGGTGGAACCAACCCGCATATTCCTCGTACACGGCGCGCGCGATCCAATGCGGGGGACAGCGGCCTTCCTGTACGACAAGACCTTCCGGCAAGCGACATGTGGCTTGGATCGTCGCCACATCTACGCCGGCGTTCATGGCCTGGACGGTGTGATCGTGGATGAAGGCCACTGCATCACGAATTGCCATCAGATCGGAGCGGACCCGCTCCTTGCCGACGATCGGCGCGCCGTGACCAGTGATGAGCAATTCAGGCTCTCTGGCCAGAAGCCTATCACATTCTTTTAGCCAGCCTGGAACGCTGCGCTGCCGATCGCCTCTGGCCGTATAAAAGTTAGGCAGCGCGCCGTGAATCGCACCGGCCCAGTTGCCCGTGAACACCGTGTTCTCGTCAGGCAGCCAGACCGCCAGCGAATCGAGAGTCTCGCCTGACGGTGTGGATATCAGTTCAAACCGGCGGCCGGAAAACGTGAATTCGAGCGAGTCGCCGAAAGTGATGACGTTCTCGGGATCGCTCATGTCGCTCCCCAGATTGCGCGGCATGCCAACCAGCATGGCCGCGATGACATTGGCATAACGCGCGCCGAAGAAGGGTGCGAGCAACCGCCGCTCCGCTGTCAGCTGGTGAAACGCGCGTTGAGAATAGATTTCCGTCTCGGGTCCAGCAAAAGCCTTCCAGCCGCCGATATGATCGGGATGGCTCTGCGTAAAGACCAGCTTGCGGACGTTCAACGTCCGGCCGAGCAGCGCCTCCAGCTTGCCTCGAACGCCTTCGCCCTGCGGCGTCGTGCCGGAGTTGATCAGGACGTCACCTTCAGAGCCCGTAACCAGATAGACGTTCGACGTCGCATGGACCATCGCGATATGATCATTGATATATTCGGCGGGCCGCAGAGGATCCCAGCCAATCAACCGCATTATAGGATGCTCGAGCGTCTTGTACCGCGTCATATGTGTCTCATTTCGAATTGAAGGACGGAACAGCCGCGTCCATCGCAGCATCCAACGCGGCACTTCGCCAGAGATGTTCAACATAGAAGCCAAGCGTGGCGCGGTCATCGGTGTACATGAAGCGCACTTCAGGACCCGCGTCGCCAACGTAGACGATCGGACGTTCCGGCCCCAGCCTGGCCACGTAGGCGTCCCAATCCGCCAGCGAGCCTTCAATCTTCACACAAATGTGGTGGAACACGTTGGCCTGGCTGCCGTCACCAGGGAGCACCTCCCGATAGATCCTGTTGATGCCACCGCCGACCGGCTGAATTATCTCGATCTGAATATTATCAACGTTTGCTAGCGCGAGGCGTAAGGTCATGTTTCCGCTCTCACCGAAAACGATGGCGGGGAAGTCGACCTCCATTTGATAGAATTCTGGTATGCCGTACAGCTTACCGAATTGCCTTATACTTGTGTCTAAATCCGGCGTCACCCATGCGATCTGCATGATGCCGCCGAGAGCTGTTGGTGCGATCGGCTTGATCATAGCCATCTCCTAAATACGTAAATCGCTTCAGCATTTACTGGCTTCTACCCAAAGTATCGGATCTAAATGTGAAATTGCGAGCCAGCACAAATATTGGTCGAGAGCAGAGGCCGTGGAGGTCTAAGCTCATCGTTTGAGCAGGACGCCAATCAGCGGACGGGCACTGATGCCGCGAGCAGCGTGGGCTTCTGTTTGAACGAGGATTGGCCTTCGATGCTACTGAACCCGGATTACTATGCAAGGGGGCGGGGCCGAGTCCGACGCAAGATCCCTCGTGCACAAAATGACAGTGGTCGATTCAGATACGCTTTTTGACGATTCTGTCAATCGGCTATTGACAGCGAACGTCAGAACGGCGAGAACCCGCGGAATAACGATTGGACGACGATCCAAATGTCCGTGTAAAATCCGGAGGGGAAGAGGGGTTATGATCAAGGTTATGCGATTGTCGGCTTCGGCTTGGGTGCTGGGGATAGCTCTTTCTGGGCACGCTGCCATGGCTCAAGAAAGCAGCGGCAATGTATCGGCGGACCCCGCCGCTTCCGCGCAGGCGGCATCCAATAGCGGAGGGCTGGACGAGATTGTCGTGACGGCGCGGCGTACCGGTGAAAATCTGCAATCGGTTCCGGTTGCGGTCACAGCCTTTACGGGTGACGTGTTGCGACAGGTGAACGCACGCTCGGTCTCGGATATGGCGCTGCTGACGCCCGGCCTTCAAGTCAACTACAGCACTTCGACCAGCGCGGGCGCGATTTATACCCTGCGCGGCCAGGTTCAGCAGGATCCGATTGCCAATCAAGATGCTGCGGTTGGCGTCTATGTCGATGGACTGTACTGGGCGCGGGCTTATGGCGCAAACGCCGACTTGCTCGATGTCCAGGGCGTGCAGGTGTTGAAGGGCCCACAGGGGACGTTGTTCGGGCGCAACACCACGGGCGGCGCGGTGCTCCTTACTACCAATGACCCGAACTACAATGGATTTTCGGGAATGGTTTCAGGAAGTTATGGTCGATTTGACTATCGATCTGTTGCGGGCGTAATCAATGCGCCTCTGGTCGAAGACAAGCTCGCGCTCCGCGTCGCTGGTCAGTGGGTCAAACGCGATGGCTATATCAATGACCTCAATAACGGCGTGAAGCTTGGAAACATCAACAATTACACCGCCCGATCCAAGCTGCTGATTAACCCGACCGAGACCCTCGGCATAGTCTTTTCGGGCGAGTGGTATCGTTCGAAAACAAGGAATGAGCCGCAGCGGCTGGTTTACGCCTCGCCAACTGGGCCTACTGCGCTTCAAGCGGTCGTGCAAACTGACGGGCTGGTGGCGGCGGGAACCCCTACCGCTTTTGGCGGGCTCGGTTGTTTTGACCCGGCAGGCCCCAGTGCGACTTGCCAGGCCCGGGCGACGCAACTCTTGGATGCCAGCATCACAAGGAACCGGGGAAATAATGCTGATTTGAACAGCATTCCGCGAAGCTACGTTAAAACTCAGACTTATGGAGCCAACGCTACGCTCGATACGTCGTTCGGTACGATCAAGGCGATAACCGGGTATCGCAAGGTGGTCTCGGAGAGTTACAATGACAATGACGGTTCGCCCTTCTTTGTACTAGACGTAGGGAATGGTCTCGGAAAAGATCCAGGGATTTATAACGACCGTGCAAGTCTTTCGCAGTTTTCCGCGGAAGTGGTTTTTACTGGTCAAGCTCTGCAGGGCCGACTGAATTTTGCCGCCGGCGTGTATTATTTCCATGAAAGTGGTTCCGATGGAAGCGTGTCGGAAGCACTCGTGAATATTAATCCATCTCAGTCTGGAATTTGGTTCTTTGGACGGTTAAAAAACGACAGCCAAAGCGCTTTTGCTCAAGTGACATACCACGCGAGCGATGCGCTCTCGTTCACGGGAGGGGTCCGCTATTCGATCGACGATAAGGAATTGACATCGTTCAATGGTGCATATCCTTTCGGCATGGTTCCAGGTGTGGGTAGCCCGTCGGTGTTCTGTCTGGTTGCTGCCGTTTGTCCGGCAAAACGTCAGAATTCGTTCGAGGGTCTTTCTTACACTGCGAGCGTGGACTATAAGATCCGTGACGGACTGCTGATCTATGTGAAGACGGATAAAGGCTTCCGCTCGGGTGGCCAAAATATCCGTTCTACCAGTGCCGCCGGGTTCGTGCCGTTCGATCCAGAAACTGCCTATTCTTACGAGGGCGGTATCAAGAGTGAGTTTCTTGACCGTCGCCTGCGTGTGAATGTTGCTGGCTATTATTCGACTCTTAATGATATTCAACGGACGATTACGTTTGTTGTCCCCGGTGGAGGAGGGGTATCGACCGGGATACTTAACGCGGGTAAGGCGGAAATCTATGGTGCCGAATTCCAGGCCAATGCCGTACTTCCTGGCGGGTTCCGGCTCGACGGGACGCTTGCTTATACCCACCCCAAATATGTCCGCTTTGATGATAACGGTTTCGATCGCAGGAGAGACGCGTTTTATGGAGTTCCAAAATGGACCGCGTCTATTTCGCCTTCCTGGTCAAATGAGTTTGATTTCGGGGAACTCCTCGTCCGCGCGGATTTCGCCTACCAATCCGATATGAACATCTCGCCCGTCGCGTTCTATACGGATGCTGCTGGCGTGACCCGGGATGCGCAGAACGGAAATCCGGTCTCGCCTGCTGACGCTGCGGGCTATCTGCGCGGCGCAACCGACGAGGCTCACTGGTTGATCAATGCCCGCGCCGCCTTGACGGTAATGGACGGCGCGCTGGAACTCGCGGTTTGGGGCAAGAACCTGACCAACGAGCGCGACTATGTTGCGGGCTTGACGCTACCCGGTCTCGGCTATTCAGCGGCCGGTCAACGCGAGCCGCGGACCTTCGGTGTCTCCGGAACATTCAAGTTCGGAGCACAATGATCAAAATCGCCGGCCTGACTCAGCTCGGCCGGCGATTTGGTCTCCCACGGCCCGATATTGACTTCCGCCCGTGGTGCGTAATGGCGATAGGAGAGCTGTTCCTAAGGCCGATAGGGCTCGGAGCCGCACAAAGCTCGGCGGGGCCCGTCGTACAAGAAGCACCGGTTTCTCAAGGCAACGTCGCATCGAAGTCGATCTTGCAACCTATGGTAAGGTTGCGCACGCAAACAAACTCATTGGCGTTCCTACCATGGCTTTCGGCCGTCCATTTTGGACATGTGCAGGTCGATCTGGCAATGCGAGCGCTCTCTACCTGAGGAGCGCTTCATGCGGCGCATGAATTTCGATATTCTTGCAGATAAGGTACGCAACTGGGGCCGTTGGGGCAACGAGGATAGTCGCGGAACGCTGAACCACATCGGTCCCGAGGTGCTCAAACGGGCGGCGCAATCCGTGAATCAGGGCAAGATGTTCAGCCTTGGCATGCGCTTTGACCGCGATGGCCCGCAACGCATTCATAACGGCAGGCTCAATCCGCAGCTTTATATGAACGTGATGGACCAGATCTTTACCGAGGCTCATCCTTCGGCAAGGTATAATGACGATGTCGTCCACATGTCTCTCCAATGCGCAACGCAATGGGATGCGCTGAGCCACGTGCATTATGATGGCATGCTCTATAACGGCCATGCCGCACGCGACGCTCTGACCTCGATCGGCACCAAATGCCTTGGCGTGGAGCATCTTGCCTCACCGGGCATTATGTCGCGAGGCGTCTTGCTCGATATAGCCCGGTTCCATGGTGTTGACATGTTGCCTGGCGACCATGCTATCGGTCCGGATGAGCTTAGCCGCGCGGTCGAGCGTGCTGGCGTTACCATTGAAGTGGGCGATATCGTGCTGGTCCGCACGGGCAACATGAGACGATTCACAGTCCTCAATGATGTCGAGGCGTTCAACTCCAATTTTCCTGGTTTGTCGCCGGAGTGCGCGGAATGGCTCTATGACCGCTCGGCGGCGGCGGTTTGCTGCGATAACGCCGCAGTCGAGCACTTGGGGCCGGACACCATGAACGACGAAATGTGTTTGCCGCTTCATATGCTCTGTCTGCGCGACATGGGCATGCCCCTCGGCGAAATGTTCGATATGGAAGCCTTGGCTGCGGATTGCGCGGCGGATGGGCAAAACAGCTTCCTGATCTGCGCCCCGCCCCTCGGCTTCACCGGAGCGGTGGGATCCCCAGTCAATCCTACGGTGTTGAAATAAACCGTTCGACCGGAGCCGCTGTAGAAACTGCGCTGCCTGATACCCATTTACCAGCCAGGCAGCTGCGCATATCAGGTTGGCCTCCGCCGCCCACTTTTCTCAGAGCGCTCCTTGGAGCGCGCATCGTCTCTGCCGGATCGCGGAATAATTGGTGCAACGGACTTTGACGGCGTGGCCAGCACACGCTCAGCAGACTAAAATTCGACCATTACCTTGCCAGCATCGGCCGTGCCGGCGACGCTAAGGGCTTTGATCACGCGCTGGAAGGAGCGGTAGGTGATCATAAGATCAAGCTTAACTCTCGATTGTCGGGATGGTCGGCCGCAATCTCTGATGGTCCAAACCGGCGTATTGGAAAAGGGAGCAAAAATCCCTTACCCCCTCTCTTTGACGGTTATGTCAGCTTGATGCAATGTGGAGTGGCCGAATAACAGAACGAGAGACGCACATGTGTCCGCCGATTCCCCTTCTCGTCCTTACGCATATGGCTGAAGGCGAGCGAGGAGCATCTCGAACTTGGCATCGAGCCCGATTCAAATGACTGGACTGGTGGGAGGGCCCGCGCTTCGCGCGACCGATCACGCAAATTGCAGGAGAGGTTATAATGAGACTGGATCGCTCGATCGCCGCGGTCGTGACTGGAGCAGCCTCGGGCTTGGGAAAGGCCTCTGCACAGGCGCTGGCCGCCGCAGGCGCGAAGGTCGCGATCTTCGATATGAATGAAGAAATGGGTGCAGCGGTTGCGAAAGAAATCGGTGGCATGTTCTGCAAGGTGGACATTCGGAGCGAGGAGAGTGTCCATGCCGGATTCGCAGATGCCCGCGCCGCCCATGGGCAGGAACGGGTGCTGGTACACTGCGCCGTAACGGCAAAGGCGGGTAAGACAGTTAGCAGGGATCGCCAAACCGGCGAGTTTAGGCGTTTCTCCACGGAGGATTACGCATTCTGTGCCGATGTAATCGCAACGGCTAGCTATCGCGTCTCGTCCATTTCGGCTCTCGGCATGGCCGCGCTTGAGCCGCTCGAGGATGGCGAACGTGGCGTGATTACCCTGACAGCCTCGGTCGCGGCGCAGGAGGGGCAGGTTGGCCAGGTCGCTTATGGATCGCTCAAGGCGGCCGTGAACGGTCTCGTATTGCCGATGGCGCGGGATCTCATGGATCTTGGTATTCGCGTGAATTCGATCATGCCGGGCATTTTCGCCACGCCGCCGTTGCTGGCCGTTCCCGCCAATGTGCTCGATCAATTGAACGCCTCGGTCCCATTCCCGAAACGCCTGGGGAAACCCGAAGAGTTTGCCAGCCTGGTGCTGGAATTGGTTCGCAACAGCTATTTCAATGGGCAAAATATTCGCCTGGACGGCGCCATTCGCATGGCTCCCAAATAGATCGGTCCGCCGGTCGGAGGGGGGCTCTTGGTGCGGTGCAGTTCCGTTGGCGCCTCCTCCGACGGAGTTGATTCCCCAGAAGGGGGAGCGCTTGACACCTATGTCAGGGTGGAGCACCGTTTCTCGAGCGGGATGATGCCTTTCGACGAGCGAAGCTGGCGCCCATTTTAACGTGTCGGGATTCCAGTGCGCATCCTGCTCTTGCGAATGTGTAGCGTTGCGAAGACAAGGAGCCAGTCACCCCCCGAATTGCAGAAAGGCAGGGAGGTAACGTTGTTTGACTTTTCAGTTGAACCGGAATTTCAAGAAAAGCTCGACTGGATGCTCGCTTTTGTAAAAGAGCAGTGTGAGCCTCTTGATATCTTGTATTCAAATCATGGTGATCCGTACGACACGGCGAGCGAAACGCGGCGCGCCATCCTCGATCCTCTGCAAGCAGAGGTTAAAAAGCGTGGCCTGTGGGCCTGCCACCTTGACCCTCACCTTGGCGGCGAAGGTTATGGCCAGGTAAAGCTTGCTCTCATGAACGAGATCATCGGGCGGTCACACTGGGCATCGACGGTATTCGGAACGGCTGCACCCGATACTGGCAATGCTGAAATCCTCGCGATGTACGGCACGAAGGAACAGAAGGAGCGTTACCTTCAGCCCCTTCTGAACGGGCACATCGTTTCGACCTACTCCATGACCGAGCCCTATGGAGGCGCCGATCCCAAGGAATTTACCTGCCGCGCCTATCAAGATGATGGCGAGTGGGTGATCGAAGGGGAAAAGTGGTTTTCTTCCAATGCGCGCTTTGCGTCGTTCCTGATCGTCATGGCAGTCACGAATCCCGATGCTCCCCCGTACGAGCGATTGTCGATGTTCATTGTACCGGCCGAGACGCCGGGCATCACGATCCTTCGCAACGTCGGCACGATCGGAGAAGATCTCAACGAGGGCAGGGGAAATCACGCCCATATCCGCTATGACAAGGTTCGGATACCAGCTGACGCTCTTCTCGGCGGCATTGGTGGAGGTTTCAAGGTAGCGCAGGCCCGGCTCGGGGGCGGACGCATCCATCACGCGATGCGGACCGTCGGTCGGTGTCAACGTGCCTTCGACATGATGTTGTCGCGGGCCAAATCGCGGCGAACCCAGGGCAAGCTGCTGGCGGATCACCAGTTCGTCCAGGGCATGATTGCGGACTCGGCGATCGAGCTGGAAATGTTCCGTTTGCTCGTACTGAAGACCGCGTGGATCATCGATACGCAACCGCATGGCGCGGCGCGGACTCAGATCGCGATGTGCAAGGTCGAGCTTCCCAGAGTGTTTCAGAACATCGTCCAGCGCGCGATCCAGATCCATGGGTCCTATGGGGTCACGAATGAGACGCCGCTGGCAAGCATGTGGACAGACGTTCTCTTGATGGGTCTGGCGGATGGGCCGACCGAAGTTCATAAGGTGCAGGTAGCCAAGGGTATGCTCAAGACGGCCGAGCCCTACACCGGACTCTTTCCGCCAGAGCATATTCCGCCTCGCTTGGAAGACGCTCGTTCTCGGTACGCGGACATCCTCAACCGAAGCTTCACGCACGAAAGTGAAAGGGTAGAAGGATGAGCGCCCGCGATCCGTTGTTTGATCTTTCGGGCAAAGTGGCGCTCGTCACTGGTGGCAGCAAAGGCTTGGGATTGGCGATGGTTCGGGGGTTTGCCGCCCACGGCGCCGATATCATCGTCGCCAGCCGCAAGCTGGAGAACTGCGAGGCGGTGGCGGAAGAGGTCAGGGGCTTGGGCCGCAGGGCGATCGCGGTTGCCGCGCATGTCGGCCATTGGGACGATATCGATCGCCTGATCGATACAGCTTACGCAGAATTTGGCAGGGTTGATATCCTCGTCAACAATGCGGGAATGAGTCCGGCCTGCCCTAGTCACGAGGTGACCGAAAAACTCTTCGATAGTGTCGTAAACCTGAACTTCAAGGGACCATTTCGGCTTGCAGCGCAGATCGGCAAGAAGATGTTTGACGGCGATGGGGGCTGCATCATCAATGTGTCGTCGTCCGGCGCCTTGGTTCCTCTCCCGGGGGTTGTCCCCTATTCCGGGGCCAAGGCGGCCCTCAACGCGATGAGCATCAGCCTTGCACACGAATATGCGCCAAAGGTTCGCGTGAACACAATCTCCGCAGGACCTTTCTTAACTGAAATTTCTAAATCATGGTCTGAAGAACAGCGAGACAATGTTCCGAATGCGATGAAAAGAGCTGGCGAGCCCGAGGAGGTAGTCACGTCTGCCTTGTTTTTTGCTTCACCCCACTCAAATTTCGTCACCGGGGCGCTGTTGCGCTGCGACGGAGGAATTTGACACCATTTGTGTATCGCGAAGGCAATTCTTGAGCAAGTTGGGCGATTGCGCGGTCGATCATTGATCGAAAGACGGACCTTGATAGACGCCCTTGCACGGATGGATTTTAGCTCCGCCTGCTTCGCACCAGGGCCAAGCCGAGCTTTGGGGTTCAGGGCTGGGTAAGGCGGCAAAATGAGACATGACGAGAAAGGCCGAGGAGGGGTCACTTGGATGAATTTGGAGGGTTGCTGCGGTGGCCAGCACTTAGTGATTGGATCGAGTCGCAGGCGAACATCCCGGGCGAGGGGCCGATCACTGCCGTGCAGCGTCTGCCGGGCGGATCGCAGAATTGCCTTTTCCTCCTGACGCGGACCAACGCAAAGTGCGTCCTGCGACGGCCACCGCTGAACAAAGGCAGACAAAGCGACGAGATCATGATGCGCGAAGCGCGCTTGCTGACCGCCATAGGCGGCACCGCCGTTCCGCACGCGCAACTGTACGCATCCTGTTCGGAACTGACCGTTATCGGTGCCGCCTTCTACGTGATGGCTGCATTAGACGGCTTCTCACCCTTAGGCCAGCTTCCCGAGCAATATGCCGAGCATTCATCGTGGCGTGAAGCGATGGGGGTGGAATATATCAAGGCCGGAGTGGCGCTGGGTTCCGTCGATTACAAAGCGCGGGGGCTCGAGCTGCACGGCAAGGCGGAGAACTGGCATGCTCGCCAAGTCGAACGCTGGCTCGGGCAACTCGAGAGCTATGAAAGCCTGCCAGGCTATCAAGGGCATGAACTTCCCCATATTGCGGAAATGAGCCGCTGGCTGGCGGATCACGTTCCAAGCGATGGGCGGATCGGGATCATCCATGGCGATTTCCAATTCCCCAACGTGATGTATTGCCACGATAAGCCAAGGATCGCCGGGCTGATTGATTGGGAGCTGTCCGCGCTTGGCGATCCGCTGTTGGACTTGGGATGGCTGCTCACGAGCTGGTGGGATCCGACCGATCCCCCAGGCAAAACACCTGTTTGCACCCCCTGGAATGGTTTTCTGCCGCGTCGAGAGCTCATCGCCCTCTATGGAGACCTTGCCGGGCGCGATATGAGCCAAATGCCTTGGTACACGGTTCTCGCGGCCTTCAAGCTCGCCTGTATTCTGGAAGGGAACTATGCGCGTTCGGTCGCTGGCCAGATGCCGGCTGAGACCGGTCGGTCGCTGCATCGCTATGCGCTACTGGTGCTTGAAGTGGGTCGGCAGGTGATGGAGGGAGGTCTGGATTAAGCCTATGCCGAAGACTCGAATGGCCACGGGCAGGCCGAACCCTCGCCAAGCCATCACGCTGAGCGTGTTCAGACCAATGTGGATCGGACCTGCTGCGGCTGGATTCCGTCATAGCGTATCTCACGCAGCACAGCGCGGCAGAAGCTGGCGCACAGCCGGCACTTATGTCACTGCAGCAACATGGGCAGGTGAAGGTCTTCCGCCCGGGATTATAGTGTACCGCAAGATGCTACCGATATGAGAAAGCCACGGCAAGCGGATTGGTCGACGAACCTGACATGTGTCGGTCATGGTGCGCGAGGCTTTAACGTGTCTGCTCCGGCGCGCATTACAGGAAGAGCCTCGCCGAAGGAAAGCTACGGGACAATTTACACCTAAACTATATATGTGGTGGAGGATAAATGCGATTTGAGCCCGAAAAGCTTCTCGCTAAATATGAGGAGGAGAAGCGGAAGAGATTGCTGCACCACCCTGAGGGGAACGCTCAATATATTGATGCATCGATCATCCTGGGCGATTATAATTGCGATCCCCTCGTCGGGACAACCCCTGACCGGACCCCGATCGTCGCGAAGACGGATGTGCTAATAGTTGGAGCGGGTTTCGGCGGACTTTTGACAGCCGCCGCCCTTGCCCGTCGTGGTGTGAGAAATATCAGGATCATCGACAAAGCCGGTGATTTTGGTGGCACTTGGTATTGGAACCGCTATCCCGGCTCAGCATGCGATATAGAATCTTATATTTACATGCCTCTACTGGAAGAAACCGGCTACATTCCAAGCGAGAAATACGCTAAAGGTGTCGAAATATTTGAGCACTGTCAGCGTATAGCACGACATTTCGATCTGTATCCGAATGCCATTTTTCACACCGAGGTAAAAGGCCTTGAATGGGACGATGAATCCAAGTTCTGGCGGGTAACCACCAGCCGAAGAGACGTTATTTCTTCGCGATACGTAGTAATTGCTGGCGGTATCATGCACAAGCCGAAGCTTCCCGGCATCCCAGAAATCGAGAAGTTTAAAGGCCACAGCTTCCATACGACGCGTTGGGATTATTCCTATACCGGAGGAGGCCCGAGCGCACCGATGGACAAGCTTCGCGACAAGCGTGTAGGGATTGTCGGCACGGGCGCGACCGCAGTTCAGGCCGTACCCAAATTGGCGGAAGCCTCAAAGCATCTGTTTGTTTTTCAGCGCACACCTTCCGGCGTCGCGGCCCGCAACAACAAGCCAACCAGTGCGGAATGGGTCAAGTCGCTGAAGCCGGGCTGGCAAGAGGCGCGCATGGACAATTTCGCGTCAATCATGGTGGGCGAGGCCTGGGACGAAGACCTCGTCCAAGACGGATGGACCGAAATTTTTGGCCGTAACAAGGGGACCGCTCTTTCAACCCAGGATCAGCAACTTTACGATTTTACGCTCATGGATCAAATTCGCGCTAGGGTTGACGCGATTATATCTGACAAGGCGACCGCTGAGGCATTGAAGCCATGGTATAACCGTCTGTGCAAACGCCCCTGCTTTCACGATGAATATCTGCAGGCATTTTCGCGCTCTAATGTCACACTGGTGGATACGGCGGGAAAGGGCATTGATGGCATGACGGAAGATGGGCCTATCGTGAACGGGAAACAGTATCCACTCGATGTCCTCATCTACGCCTCGGGCTTTGAAATGGGTACGTCATACAACAAGCGGCTCGGCTTCGAAATCTATGGCCGGAAGGGGCGGTCGCTTACCGATGCGTGGGCCGATGGTCCCCGGACGCTGCATGGAGCGCTGGCAAATGGCTTCCCGAACCTGATCATGCTTGGTACGACGCAAGGGGGGTACACCGTCAATTTTTCGCACCTTCTGACCAAAATCGCTGATCATGCCGGTTGGATCATCAACTATTGTCTCAACAACAACGTTGCCACCATTGAGGCCACGGTTGAGGCAGAAGATAAATGGTGGGGCGAAGTTTTTCGGGAGATAGCCAATTCTCCGGGATCCAGCGAATGCACTCCGGGATATTACAATAACGAAGGCGCGGCGCCAGATTCATATACTCTGAAGAGTTCACCCTATTCGGGCGGATACTCAAGATTTTTTGATATTTTGCAGAGCTGGCGATCGTCCGAGCCATTGGAAGGAGTCAGACTGACCTTCTAGCAGTGCAGTCGAAATGCCGGTGTTCTGCGCGGTGCCAGGCAGCCGACCGTTCATGCTGCCGCTGTGGCTGAGCGCATGAGTGTCGATTGCGGCCACCCGAGGAGGGCTGAAGCGAAGTCGTCATTTCGCCGAGCAGATCTCTGAGTGTATCAAGAAAAGAGGAAAGAAAATGAGCAGCTCGTCTCAGGCGCGCGTGCGGCAAGCCTTGGAGAAGGCGGATCTTGGCACACTGCGCATCGCGCTCTTTCAAGCCACCCGCGATCCCGAGATCGCCGCGATGGTGCCCGAACCCCAAACAGTGCGCGGCGGTGCCGGGGTGACCTATCAACTGCCCGAGAAGTATCGGACTAGCCTCGTGGACAAGGGTGTCCATTTTCTGACGAATGGGCTCAATCAATTTGAGAAACGGATTCCCGATGATAAAGAACTCCGGGAACTTATGGAAATGGCCGGCGATCCGCTCGACGACGCGGAGTTTCTCGCCCGCCGGGAGATCCCGGCGCTCGATCCGTTTCCCTGGGCTGCCAAATGGCATAGAGGCCGACCCGCACTGCCAGATGATTTTCTGGTCGTGATCGTCGGTGCGGGCTTCGGTGGTATCGGGATGGGTGTGCAACTCGAGAATCTCGGCATTCCCTATCTTGTTCTCGAGCGGCGTGGCGAAGTCGGCGGAACCTGGAGTATCAACACTTACCCCGGCGCCCGGGTCGATACGCCAAGCGCCGTATATGAGTACAGCTTTGAAAAATGTTATCCGTGGAAGGAATATTTCGCGCAGCAGCCCGAGGTACGGGAATATATCGAATACGTAGCGGACAAGTACGGTGTGGCAAAGAACTTGCGGTTGAACGTGGACGTAAAGGGTGCGCAATTTGATCCGGCGACGTCACGTTGGCGGGTGAATGTTGTCGGACCGGATGGGGATAGCGAAGCCATCATGGCAAACTTCGTGATAAGCGCATCCGGGCTGTTTGCCTCACCGCGGCAGTTGGACGTCGAAGGTTTTGACGATTTCCGCGGCGACATTTTTCACACGACCGAATGGTCTGCCGAGCGAGACGTCACCGGAAAGGATGTGGCGATCATCGGCAACGGATCGACCGGGATCCAGCTACTGGGCGAGGTTGCCGCCAAGGCGAACCAGGTCAAAGTGTTCCAGCGCACACCGCAATGGATTTCACCCCGAGAACAATATGGTGCGCCCATCAGCGACGAATTGCAGTGGCTGATGAAGAATGTACCGTATTATTGGAACTGGAGTCGCTACACAGGGGCGCTGTCGACCATGAATCTGTATGGTCTTCTAACGCCCGACCCCGAATGGCAAGCAAGTGGCGGGATGTTCAGCAGGCAAAATGACGCAGTGCGTGGATTTCTTCAAGAATATATCAAGGAACAAGTTGATTACCGCTCCGATCTCGTTGCCAAACTGACGCCCCAATATCCTCCTTTCGCGCGGCGGATGGTGGTGGACAATGGATGGTATAAAGCGCTGCTGAGGGACAATGTCGAATTGGTGACGGACCCGATCGAAAGGTTCACTCCTGGCGGGATCGAGACAACGACGGGCGTCCAATACAACGTGGATCTGGTAGTGACGGCCACCGGTTTCAGCGTGGAAAAGTATGTTTGGCCGGCAGACTACGTGGGCCTGGATGGTGCTCACCTCCAAGACAAATGGTCGGAAGAAGGTGTTAGAGCCTACTTGGGCATGATGGTGCCAATGTTCCCGAATTTCTTTATTATGTATGGGCCAAACTCACAAAATACCAGCGGAGGAGGAGCGGGATTGCCGACCCAGATCGAGATTTGGTCAAAGTATATCGGTACAATAGTTGTCGAAGCGATCGAGAGAGGTTGTCGACGTATCGAAGTAGATTCCGTCGCGTTTTGCAGATTCTACGAGCAGCTCGATGCGGTCGCTCAGAGAACGATCTGGCTGATTGATGAAAGATCATCCGGTCGAAATTATTACGTCAGCAATGGCCGCCTATTAGTCAATCAACCGTGGCCACATAACGACTGGCACGATATGATTACCCATCCGGATCTTGCAGACTTCAAGATGTCTGCTTAGGCGTAATCGGGCCACCAGGACCCTCAGAGTAAGAATGACCTTCGGCCGGTCCGCGCGTGAGGGCGAGCGGCTCTAGGTCGGCTCGCTGATGTCCGCGTGCTGCGAACGTGTGGCTGGTCAAAGCTAAGCTGGCCCGAGAACGAAGTCATGGAGGTGGCCGATTCAGGCGAACAGCACGGGGGACTGAAGGCGCCGGGGGCCGGGCGGGCCCTTGAAAGGCTCCTATGATGACATTAGGTCACGGATTGACACATGCGTCAATATCGTGGCAGCTTAAGTCTCACATGCCGTCACATTCCGGCCTGATATGCGAGCCTTGAAGGCTGCGCCTTGCAGAATGTGAAGCGGTATGCTTGAAGGCTCTAAAAAGGGCTGCGATATCTGAAGAGGAGCCTGCACGTGCATATCGACGAGCTGCTGGCGCGGGAAGAGATTCGTCAGAGGATGAGCGAGTATGCTTTTCACAATGATAATTTGGATGCAGAGAACTTTGCGGCGGTTTTTGCTGAAGATGGCATATTTGAAGGTCCAATCACCTCTGTAAGAGGGCGCAAGGAGATCGAGCACTGGAAGAAGACCAACAAAGTCCTTCAGGTGAACGGCGCGAGGCCTGAGTATGTCCGTCATCACATTGGAACACAGCACATTCTGGTGACGGGAGAAACTGCGAAGGCGACGACCTACTGGATCGTTCTCACTGACGTGGGTTTGGATCATAGCGGCTATTACGAAGACGACTTCGTTCGCGAGAACGGGAGTTGGCGGATCGCCCATCGGCGCGTTCGTGTCAAATGGCTAGCTGAAAATAGCTGCTTGAGTAAGAAATCGATGGACAAAGCGGCCTCGTAGCGGGTGTGATAAGGCGGGTAGCGCGTCAGGGTGCGTCCGGGCCGCGACTTGAATTGCAATTCTCGTTCAGGATTTCGCTGGCTCGCGCGCCAACGGTGCTTACCGGACTAGGTGGCCTAGTTGTGCCGATCAGGCCGATAGATTTCGCCCGCCTGGTGAACATGGCGGGGTATTGAGGAAGATGCCATGGCCCTTACTGAGTATCAGACTATACTCTTCGAGAAGAGCGATGACAAAGTTGCTACTATTACCATAAATCGCCCCGAATCTGCTAATAGCTTCAACAAACAGATGTGCTTAGATTTCGGTGACGTTTGGGAGCGTATTCGTATCGACCACGATGTGAACGCTGTCGTACTACGGGCTTCGCCAGGGCGTTTTTTTTCGCCGGGCGTCGACGTCCGGGACGGCACCAATCTGGATATCGAAACCGCCAGCGTGTTCATGTACGATGACGTGTTTGCGCAAGTGGATCCCGGCGAATTCCTCGGGCCGAAACACAACCGGTTGTGGAAACCGGTGGTGATGGCGGTTCACGGGATCTGCGCTGGTGGCGCGCTATATTGGGTGAACGAAGCTGACATTGTCATCTGTTCCGAAGAAGCGACCTTTTTCGATCCGCATTGCACCTATGGCATGGTTGCAGCGCTGGAGCCAATCGGGCTGCGGCATCGCGTGCCGCTCCCGGAGGTGCTGCGGATGGCCCTGATGGGCAACGACGAACGCATCGGTGCAGAAACAGCTTTGCGTATTTCGCTGGTAACTGAGGTTGTGAAGCTGGAAAACCTGTGGGCACGGGCGCACGAATTGGCGGCCAAGATCGCTGCAAAGCCCTCGGTGGCAACCCAGGGAACCGTGCGCGCGATTTGGGAATCGTTGGACGTTGGCCGCAGTATCGCTTTGCAAACGGGATTGAAATATTGTCAGATCGGTGTTGGCAAAGGCACGGCGGAAGTCGATCGCGATAGCGTGATGGCCAGAGCCAAATCGTATGAAATACGGTGAACCGGCTGATATCCCGAGCGGCGGGACTTTGGTGTCTCCAGGCTGCAGGACCGCATTCCGGCCTCCAGCCAGCGCGCCAACGATTGTGTCAAGGTGTGACGGGGCTGCCACGCTACGGTGACGGCCTCGACGTTCTTGATTTGGGTTGGGTGGCCGGCCAAGACGGATGCCAGCGGTCACCCTCAAAAAATAGCAAGGAGGGCCGTTCCGCATGCCGCAGCGTCCACTGAGAGTTGGCATCATCAGCGCAGCCTGGGGCGTTCAGTCCCACTTACCCGCTTGGCGTTCGGTCGACGGGGTCGAGGTCGTGGCGATTTGTACCTCTCGGCGAGAGACCGCAGAGGCCGCCGCGCGAGATCATGGGTTCGCCCGATCCTTCTGGGATTTCAGGGCGATGGCCGAAGATCCCGACGTGGATCTGATCGATTGTGGTACGCGGCCACCGCTTCGCTACGAAATGGTTAAGGCTGCCTTCGCGGCCGGCAAGCATGTCTACCAGGGTATCCCTTTTGCCCATAATCTTGCCGCCGCTCGCGAACTTAATGATTTGCACCGGCAATCCGGCAAGGTCGCGGCGGTGGACGCGTTCATCCAGGCAGCGCCAGCGATGGTCTACATGAAAGAATTGATCGATCAGGGCGAAATCGGCGAGATTCAGGGCTTCAACATCCGTTTCGACTCCGGTCTTTTCACTGAGGCGCGAACCTACACGCCTGGCTACGCCTGGTTTGGGGATCCCGCGAACGGCGCCAGCGCGATGCGCAATACGGGTAGCCATGCGCTCCACCTGCTGGTTCATTTGCTTGGACCAGTTAGCGAAATCGTATCTGACCAGTCGTTGCGCCTGGGCGAGTGGAAGATGGAGGACGGTCCCGCAATCAAGCCGGAAGTGCCCGACACCAGTTACAATATCGTTCGTCTACGGAACGGTATCTCAGGAATGCTGCAAACCGTCTGGACCATGGTCGACGGTCCGGGGTTTCGGATCGACGTGTGGGGGACAAAAGGGCGCCTCGCGGTCGTTTCGACCATCTTTCCGCAAAGCTACAGCTGTAAGCTGTTCCGTAGCGACGACGTGGCCTTCATGGTGCTCGATGAGCATGAGATAGAGGTGCCGGAAAGGCTAAAGGCCTTGCCCGGAATCTCGGTTCATGCTGACGAACCCCGCATGGGAGTGTTTCCGATGGCCTCGATTTTCGCAACGATGCTTCGCGAGGTGGACGGCAAGGGCCACGCCTCGCCGGATTTCGAGCAAGCGCTGCACGTGCAAGAAGTGGTCGAAGCAGCTGCCATCTCGTCCGCCGAGCGGCGGTGGGTAACCGTCGGGAATTGATTTGGGCACGCACCGAAGCGCAAGGGGGTGCACGCGACTGTAGCTCGCGCCTGACCTTGCGCCGGGTTGGGCGCGGCCAAGCCTCCGTCGACGCCAGGGCCGTTCCAGAGAAACTGCTCGCGGGCAAGGTTTGTCCTCAGTGCCGCCGTTGCCGGAAAAACGAGGGAGTAAGATAGAAATGGCGATAGGAACCCAGCCCAAATTTTCAGAGTTGCCTGTTCCGGACCACGTAGATCCGAACCTGGTGCGCCGTGACTTTCCCTTCATCTACGGCTCAGTTACCAAGCAGGATCCGTTCAACGACCTTGTGATGAAGACCCACGAGGAGGTTGATATCTTCTACGCCCCGCATGCTTATCCCGGCGGCACGGCTGCCTGGGTGCCACGGCGAATGGCGTTGATGCGGGAAGTCTTTATGGACACCGAGCATTTCACGAACTCGGATTTCGGCCCGTACAGCAAACTCGTCGGAGGAAACTGGATCAATTCGCCGGCCGAGCTCGATCCTCCTGCGCATGGCCCGTTTCGCCAGATGATCAATCCGGCCTTCACCCCGAAAGCCATGGGCGCGCTCGAAGAAAAAATTCGCTCCTATGCGGTCGACTATATCGATGCTTTCGCTTCCCGCGGATCGTGCGAGTTCATGTCCCAATTCGCCTTCGAGTTTCCGATCAAGGTGTTTCTTGAGCTGATGGGGCTGCCGCAGGACCGGGTTGGCGAGTTCATGGCCTGGGAATGGGACCTTATTCACAACTTCGACATGGCCAAGATGGCTGACTCTACACGCAAGGTAATTGAGTATCTGGATGGAGAGATCGAAGCGCGCCGCATCAACCCGCGCAACGATCTGATCAGCTTCGCATTGCAAAGCCGGATCGACGACAAGCCACTCACTGCCGACGAGTTGCGCGGCCTGTCGTTCAACCTGTTTATTGGCGGCCTTGACACGGTATCGACAAACATGGGCCTCCAATTTTGGCACCTTGCGACCCATGCCGACGATCAAGCGTTCCTTCGTGCAAATCCGCAGGAAATTCCTCGCGCCATCGATGAATTAATGCGGGCCTATGGCGCGGTAACCACGTTTCGCACTTGCAAGAAAGAAACAACCATAGCGGGCGCCCGCATAGTGCCGGGCGACAAGGTGGCATTGTCGACATCGCTGGCGGGACGGGATCCAGCCGAATTCGACGATCCGCAAGAAGTGCGCTTCGACCGCCGGCCGCGCCACATAGGCTTCGGCTTCGGCATCCATACGTGTATGGGAATGCACTTGGCTCGGCGTGAATTGCGCATCGCAATCGAAGAGTTCCTGGCGCGCATCCCCGAATTTCGGATCGCCGAAGGCCACGAAATGCGATTCCACCTCGGCATGATACAGCCGGTGGAGCTGCCGCTCGCCTGGAACTCGCAGAACGAATAGCGCGTCCGCGACATGAAGGAGGCGGGCCATGGACACATCATCAACATAACGTCCGGCGCGTCGCGGATGCCGGGCGAAGGGCCTTATCCGGAACACGCGCCGACCACTCTTACACGACCCTGTACGCCGCGTGTAAGACCCACGCCGGGTACGGTAAGTAGCGCTTTTCATTAGGAGAAATGGTGGACGCACTAGGGCTCGAACCTAGGACCGCTGATTAAGAGGGTGAGCGTCCACTTGGGCTTGCACAAGGCAGTAGGCGTTCGTTCGGAGGGCGTCGGACAGACTTATTTTGCGCCGAATGTTCCGATGTAGAGCCCGGCGGCGTGGCCAGACTTTCCGGTGGGGTCCTTAATGGCGAAGGCGATCCGACGTCCATCGGGAGAAACGACCGATTGATGAGCCTGCGCGCCCGACGCGCTGACGTTGGTCAGGGCCCGCCGCGATGTGCCGTCCATGGTGATGACGAAGATGTCGAAGCCAACCTCCGAATTTGCTGCGGCGAGCGTTGCTGCGTCCTTCTCACCGCGCATTTTCAAGAACATCTCGACCGTTCCCCGGCTCAGCGCGCTGACGCCTCGATATGGGCCGTCGGGATCGGAGTGGCTGTTCGATTCCTCCAGCCCGTAGCGCTCATCCGGGAATAAGTGCGTCTCGTTGTGGGACGGCGTGGCGTAGACGCGGCTGACCTCGCCGGTTGCGATGTCCACCTTGTACATTTCCCCGTTCAACGTCTTCATCTCGACGGTCCAGAACAACACCGACTTGCTGTCATCCATGAACTCATAGGCTTCCGGAAAGCTCGGCTCTCCGGGCTGCCCCAGCCGATAGTCGTAAAGTCCGCGAATGTCTGCCAGCCTGGCGGTGCGTCCATCATGGTGCAGCTTGGCCATGACCAGCTGCAGTCCGTCGTTATTTGGCCTGGCCCAGGAAATGTTGAACGACCCGTCCGCATTGGCGGCGGATGCGATGGCAATATCGCCCATCGCGCCGGTGCCTAGTGCCGTCGGCTTGCTGAGCGTTTTGCTCATCCAGAACAATTGTGTGCCCATGGCGCCGTGACTGCCGCCACTGCCGCTTTCCATGTTCGGAGAGGCCTCGATCAGATAGCTGTCGTCAGGCAGATAGAATATGCGCGTCACGAACTGGTTCTTGCCCAGCGCACAGGTCAGACAGCGAACCTTGCGTGTGACGACGTCGATTTCATAGGCCGGCCCGTCGTGCAGGTCGTCCTTGGTGAAGACTAACTTGCGTCCATAATGCGACCAGTCGGGACGATTGCCCCAGTCGAGGAGGCGTTCCTGATGGAAGGGCGCGTTGAGATAGTCGATTTCCGCATGCTTGTCCGGGGTCGCAGATGCAGAGGACAGGGGCAAGGCTGCGGCCAGCAGCGCCGCGCTCAGCAGGCGGGCGGCCGGGCCGCGCTTACGGCCAGCGATCGAATGGGTCATACTTCAATATCCTCATGTCGATTCTGATCGGTGCGTGCGGCGATGCTCGCGAGGTTCTGCAGTACGGTCGCGCGGTCGGGTATGGACGCTGCAGCGCCGAAAGACTGAACCGCGACGGCTGCCGCCGCGTTCGCCTCGAATGCGGCCTGTTCCAATGTGTCGCCCCGAGCGAGCCCGGCGGCGAGATAGCCGCAGAAACAGTCGCCTGCGCCGGTGGTATCGACCACTTTCGCAGGTTGCCCCTCGATGCGCTGGACCTTGTCTCGCCCGATGATCGCGACTCCGTCGGCGCCCAAAGTCACGAGCAGCGTCTGGCGATCCTCCAGCCCAAGCCGCGCAAGTAAATCCTTGTCGAGCGGGGTTCCGCGCTTCCACCCTGAAAGGAGGGCGAGTTCGCCTTCGTTGACGATCAGAAGATCGCAAAGTGGCAGCAGTTCTCGCGCGGCGGGCGAAGCCGGCGCGGCGTTGAGGATCGTGAAGGCTCCGACCGTGCGGGCGCGTTGGAACAGCGCCACCGTGGCGGGAACAGGCGTTTCCATCTGGGCGAGGCAGATGTCTGCAGGGCGAAGATCGACGTCGGCGACGAGCGCGCCGTCCACATCGCTGTTAGCGCCCGATACGTGGATGATCTGGTTATCCTGCGGCGATGTTGCCACCAGCGCGCAACCAGTGGGCGAACAGGTGGCGTGCACCAGGTGGGTGTCGACGCCATGCCCGGCGAGCGAGGCCATCATGCTGGCCCCGTCGCTATCCGTCCCGACCGCTGCCAGCAGGATGCAGTGCGCTCCGGCACGGGCTGCGCCGACCGCCTGATTCGCGCCCTTGCCGCCCAGATGCCGCGTGAGGCTGATGCCGGACACGGTTTCGCCCGCGCATGGCAGGCGGGACGTGCTGACCAGAAGGTCGACATTGACGCTGCCCAGCACGATCACCTTGCCTGCATCGATCATGATCAGCCATCTTGCTCCAAGAGCGCGAGTTTCGCCACGCGGCGGCGGAAATGCTCCTCTTCGCTGAACTGCGCCGCAAGGAAATGGCGTACGATGTCGAGCGCGATCTGCGGGCCCGTGATCCAGGCGCCAATGCAAAGGACGTTTACATCGTCATGCACCACGGCCTGCCGGGCAACATAGGTGTCATGGGCGACCGCTGCGCGGATGCCGCGTATCTTGTTGGCGGCGATGCACGCGCCCGCACCCGTGCCGCAGAGAAGGACGACGCGGTCGGTCTGCTTGTCCAGGATCGTCTGCACCGCGCGCCGCGTGATGTCCGGGAAATCCACGGGCTCTTCCGATTGTGCGCCCACATCTATGATGCGGCCGCTATGACGCGCCAAGAGACCCAGAATCGGGGGGCGGAGGGGAAACCCCGCATGATCGTTGGCAAATCCAATGGCCTCCCGGAAGGGGATGTCCTGTTCGTGTCCCGGCAATGTTTCTGACTGGTGCATCGATCCCCAATCCTCCACCCGTTCCGCGTCCGCAGTCTTCAGTCGGCAGAATCGAACCGCCCCACTGGCGCTTTGATCGCGCTGTGGTATTACCAGTTGGAAATCCGATCAAGGGGAAGGGGCGAATGACACGGGATGGAGAGGACGCGATGCAGCGCACAAGGCTCGCGGCCTTTTGCGTCACCGCGCTTGCGATCCAAGCCTATGCCACCCTGGTCACCGTCTTCCTTCCGGAGTTCTATGCCAATGCCCTTGCGCTGCCCGTCGGCGCAGTCGGAACGGCCTTCATGACGGTGCGGGTACTGGACCTGATGATCGACCCGTTGCTGGGCGGGATGATGGACGCCACACGGTCGCGTTACGGTCGCTATCGGCCCTGGCTGGCGGCGAGCGCGCCAATCCTGATGCTTTCGACCTATGCGCTGTTCCAGGCGGAACGTGGCGTTGACATCGTCTATCTCTGGGCGTGGCTGTTCGTTGCCTTCATCGGCTTTTCAATGATCGTGCTGTCACATCTCGCCTGGACCGCGACTCTTGCCACTGGCGCTGCAGCCCGAACGCGTGTCTTTGCTTGGTGGCAGATCTTCGCGACGGCTGGACAGTTTTCGATCCTCGCCATTTTGCCGCTGATCGCGAGTACCTATCCCGACGACCCGGGCGCGGGAATGAACGCGGCGGGCTGGGTCATGATACTTCTGGTTCCCGGCGCGATACTTCTGGCTCTAAAGTCCACGCCGGAAAAGCCGCCTGCGGCGGAAGCGCAGGCCGCGCTTCCGTTGCGCGATTATGTGGCGCTCCTGTCGCAGGGGCCGGTAGTCCGGCTGGTGCTGGCCGACCTTCTGATCGCGCTGTCGACCGGCGTGGCCAACGCCGTGGCCCTGTTTTTCTACATGGGACAGCTGGGGTTCAACCGCGCGGCCGCCAGCACGCTGATCCTGATCGCCTATGCCGCTGCCTTTGTCGGAACGCCGCTGTTCGCGAAGCTCGCCGGGCGGATCGGCAAGGCGCGCGCGCTTCAAACCGGCGCCCTGATCCAGGGCGCGCTGCAACTGATGATGGCGCTTCAGCCGGCAAACAGCTTCTGGCTGACGGCCGCGAATGTTGCAGCGCTCGGCCTTTGCATCCCGATTGCATGGTTCCTGCCGCGCGCATTGATGGCCGACGTCGCTGACGTCACCCGCTCCCGCTTCGGCGTCGACCGCACGGGGTTGCTTTACGCAACGCTCAATGGTTCGATGAAGCTGGCGCTAGGCCTTGCGGTTGGCTTGGCTTTCCTGCTGCTGGACTGGCTCGGCTTTGATCCTGCTCATGCGAGCGACCCGCGCAACGCCCTGCCGCTCCGCGCACTGATCGGCGTCGTGCCCGCGCTGTTTTCCTTCGGCGTGGCGCTGTGCATGATGCGCTACCCTGAAACTTGTCTGCGGGAGACGAACCGCAAGACCGCACTTGCCTGACATTCGCAAAGCCAGAAAGAGTGTATCCATGAACCGTCGTGACCTGTTCAAGTCCTGCGTCCTGATGATGCTCGCCACGTCCCTGCCTGCGGCGGCGCGGCGCAAGTCCGCTTCCTTGCTGGGGGCGGACGGCCCCGGCGTTCAGCTCTACATGTTCGAACCCGACCTCAACCGCGATTTCGACGGTACGCTGGCCAGGATTGCGGCGGTCGGCGTCCGTTCGGTGCAGATCTCGTCGCTGCATCGCCGCTCTCCGGCCGAGTTCCGCGTTGCGCTCGACAAGGCGGGGCTGAAATGCGGCAGCGCTCATGTCGCTGCGTCGTCGAAAGTGCCCGGGACGAACGGCCTGACCTTCGATGACCTGGACAAGCTGGCAGACGAGTTGACCCTATTGGGTTCGCGCGACGCGGTGCTGCCGCTGCTCCAGTTCCCCGACGATCCGAAATGGGGGCCGCCGGTCTCCTTCATGTCGCTTATACGCGCCGACACCCTGCTATCGGCGGACCGCTATGCCCGCATGGCTGATTTCCTGAACGAAGCGGGGCTGGCTCTGGACAAACGGGGCGTCCGTATTGGCTACCACAACCATAATTACGAACTGGCGCCCCTGGGGGGCAGGACGGGCCTCCAGATTCTGCTGGAGCGCACCGATCCGCGCCTAGTCGATTTCGAAATGGATGCCGGCTGGCTCGCGGCAGGCGGACAGGATCCGGTCGTCTGGCTCAAACGGTATCGAGGCCGCTTCACCCAGATGCATGTGAAGGACATCGCCGCAGGCACAAAGGTCAACTATCGCATTCAGCAAAAGCCCACGGAGGTCGGATCGGGCACAATGAACTGGCCCGCAATCCTGAAGGCGGCCCGAACGGCGGGCGTCCGTAAGTTCTTTGTCGAGCAGGAGCCGCCTTTCCCCGGCGCGCGCATCGATTCTCTCACCAAGAGCCTGACCTATCTTCGTACGCTGGAGGCTGCATGATGAACCGCAGTCCGATAAGTTGCGCTGCGCTGTTCGCGATCCTGATGATCGCGGTCAGCCCGGGGCAGGCGCAGAGCGACGCCCCGTCAGCCACGATGTTCGACGATGTGACCGACACGCACGTCCCCGTTTCCAAGTATCTCCACGCCTTGGACGTCGCCTTGCTGGATGCGGATGGCGATGGCGATCTGGATGCGGTACTGGCCGTCGAATTGGGCGCGAACAGATTATACATCAACGATGGGCATGGGCGCTTCACCTGGAAGGAAGGTGCGCTCGGAACCAAGGCCCATGACACCGAACATGTGCTGTCGGCCGATTTCAATCGCGACGGCTATCCAGACCTGATCTTCGTTGCGGAGGAAGACCAGTTTCATCAGCTCTTCCTGGGTGGAGCAGGTGGCGTGTTCACCGATGCATCGGACCGGTTGCCAAAGATGAGCGAGGGCAACGGGCTGGCGGTGGGCGATGTCAATGGTGACGCCCTTCCCGACATCGTCATTGGCAACTCGGCGGAGCAACATCCTGGCAGGCCGCGTGCGTCGGGCCAGAATTTCCTGTGGCTGAACGACCCCGGCAACCCCGGCGTTTTCATCGACGCGACGGCTACGCACCTGCCCGTCTATGAAGATGACACGCAGGATATCGCGCTGGCGGACGTAGACGGTGATGGCGATCTGGACATGGTGGTCGCCAATGAGAACCCGCCCAACCGCCTGCTGCTGAACGACGGCAAGGGGAAGTTCCGCGAAGCGCCCAAGGCGCTTCCGATGGTGACCCCGCTGGAAACACGCGAAGTCCATGTGTTCGACGCCAATGGCGACAGGCGCCCGGATATCGTTTTCCTCAACCTGACCAGCAACAACAAGAAGTGGGACAAGGATCCGCAGGCCCGGCTGCTCATCAACAAGGGGAAAGGCAGGTTCCGTGACGAAACCACGGGGCGCTTGCCCGCCAACCGCTTTTCGAGCTGGGGCGGCATGGTGATGGATTTCAATCATGATGGCTATTCCGACCTGATCGTCGGGGCGATCGACGTGCCGGGATTCAAGCCGCTGCAATTGCGCGCCTATGCCAATGACGGCAAAGGACGCTTTATCGACGTCACTGCGAAGGCGATCCCGGCGACAACGGTCGCGCGCAGCTGGAGCATGGCGAAAGGCGACGTCAACGGAGATGGTGTCGCAGACCTGTTCGTCGGTTCCTGGGGCACGCAGGCCCGCCTGCTGCTGGGGCGAAAGGTCAGGTAGCCCCCGGTAGTCCTGTTCCGTCAGATGGAAATTCCGCCTCCCCAGGTGAGTTGCGATTTGCAGCTTCAATGGCCGCTTGCCGCCTCCGCCAAGGACAGCGGCTGGTGCTGGCGGTGGGGTCAACGATTTTCGCGCGATCCTGATCGACGGCTAGTCGGCCGGGGCTGCTTCCTGCATTTTCCAGGCGGCGCCGATGGCGAAATGGCTGAGGATCAAGTCGTCAGCCATGGACGCGTCGCCCGTGCGGACAGCCTCATAGATCTTGCGGTGATGATCGACCAGATAGTCCCGTGCCTTCGAGCTGTCCGCGATGCGTCTTCGACGTTCGACGTGCGAGCGTTCCAGTAGATGGGTGATCGTGCCGTAAACGGTCGAAAGTGCTGTGGAATGAGCGGAGGCGACCAGTTGCGTGTGAAAATGAAGGTCGGCGTACCCGCCACGCAACACGTCATCGATCGTCGCCTCGATCTCCCCCAGCGCCCGTTCGAGGTTGCGCAGGTCGTCGGGGGTTGCCCGGGTGCATGCGAGGCGCAAGGCCTGCCGCTCCAGCGCGATCCGGACCTCGACAATATCCTCTATGATGGCGGGTTGTTGCGCCAGGGCAAGCGAGAAGAACTCGCCCAGTACGGATGCGTCGGGAATACGCACGGTGCTCGCGCGACCATGGCGCGTCTCCAACACGCCGATCATCTCCATCGCGCGCACGGCTTCGCGCACTGCAGGACGGCTGACCCCCAGGCTCAGCGCCAGTTCGCGTTCGCTTGGAAGCCGGTACCCGCTTTTCACTCCGCCATTCACCAGCAGATCGCGCAGATGCGCCAGCACCCGGCGATATCCGGAAATCTCGGGGTCTGGAGTGGCAAGGGCACCGTCAACGGCCATATTGTGGCTTTACCGCTCGTCCCGGCTCCTGGCCAGCCGTTAGTGGACCTGTCCATATGGGTGAGACAGCCATTGTCGCGGGTTGACTTGTCGCGGCTGGCAAGCTGCTTGCGCTAGGGTAAGGAGAAAGGACAATGCAGGCAAAACATGGTCTGGCTGCCGCGCTCTTGATCGCGGTGCCTCTCTCTGCGCTGACGGCGCAGACCTTTACGCGCGGCGAGGCTGTGCCTGCGACGCTTCCGCTCGGAAACAAGCCGGGCAATCCCATTCAGGACATGCCACTTGGGCAGCGGCTGATCTCCGCCTTTGGAGAACGCCCCGTCTTTTCGCCAAAGGGCGACAGGCTGGCGTTCATCGGCAAGTCTTATGGCGATGCGTTCGAATATGACATGGCAAGCGGCAAGATCCGCAACTTGACGGGGCATGCGCCGAGCGAAGGCTATTTGCGCGTGCATTATCTCCCCGACGGCAGCTACCTGCTGCTCGGTCCACGCATCCTGGGTAAGACGCGCGAGGAAACCCGTCACGGTCGGATTGAGCTGTTCTGGATGGATGCTCAGACGATGAGCGCACCCGTGCCTTTGGGGATCACGGTGTTCGAAGGCATAGCCGTCAGCCCGCGCAGCAACATGATCGCATGGAGCCAGGTCAAAGCCGCAGAGGGCGACAAGCCCGCATCGACGACCATCTTTACCGGGCGCGTGCTCCTCGACGGACAGAATGCAAAGCTCGACGAGGTACGCGAAGTCATCACGACTACCGAATGCTTCGTCGAGGCGCAGGACTTTTTGCCCGGCGACAAGGGTTTGACCATGCCCTGCTATGGTTTCGGCAAAGGCCCGACGGGTGTCGAAACCAAAGTCCTGTCGGTCGACTTCGCCACCAGAAAGATCACCGAGTATCCGACGCCCTCCACTCTCTATAATGAGGTCGAGGGGATATTCCCGGACGGCAAGCGAACCTTGGTCGAATGTGCGCAGGACCGCTCGAAGGGCATGGACCTGTGCGTTCTCGACCTCGATCCCAAGAAGCCTCGCTACACGCGCATGACCAACATCGTGCAATATGGCGGCTGGAAATATGGCAATCC
>Ga0268265_10000342_pt1 | contig 50551 bp, 79 predicted proteins | sample KBSSwiS52_FD_190355 | JGI IMG/M metagenome (GOLD analysis project Ga0268265, IMG submission 190355) | Switchgrass rhizosphere microbial communities from Kellogg Biological Station, Michigan, USA - KBS Switchgrass S5-2 (SPAdes) (version 2) | ecosystem: Host-associated > Plants > Roots >...
TCCTACGGCGATACCGGGTGGGTGCCCTAGTTAAAACCCGTACACACACATGGCACGGTGCCTGCACCCATGCGCGGGCGCACACGTACGTGCGCATACACGCGTGCGCACGTGCATGCGCGCGGGCGCACACACGCGTGCGTGTGCGCGTCTTTTTCTTCTTTCGCGCGAGAAACCGGCAAAATTCTGAGTGTTGCCAGGATTCACAGTCGTGAACGTTCGTTCACAGCTAGATCGGCCTTTTTCTGCGCTGCGTCGTAATGATTTCAAGGATTTAGACGCTGGCACGAAGGTTGAACTCTTGAAAATCGTCTTTGAAACCGCGGCCTTATGGCCGGTACCCATACCAGGAGCACACACCATGCACGCACCCATCACCGACGCACGCACTCAGGCCCACTACGGCAACAAGGCCCTCGCGGTCGCGGCACTGGCCGTGTCCGAGGCTAGCCTCGGCAACGAGGATGCGGCGTGCACGGCTGCATATCGCGCTGGCGTCCTGGTCTACAGCGCAGGCATGCCGGTCGCGCAGCTAGCCGCCGAAGTAGCCGACCTGGCCGCTGATGACCTGCTGTGGGGCCAGGCCGTCGACGGCTGGTACGACGCCGCAGAGCGCCGCGCCTAGCATCCGGGCCCATACCGCCGCAACCGACCGACCCCCCACTCAACAGTAGAACAGGATCCACGCCACCATGTCGAACGTCGCCCTCGCCTGTGCCGCCCTCGAGTCCGCAGCCGTCACCGAGATCCGCACCTGCCTGCTGCGCTGGGAGCGCCTTGCTGCCATCCCAGCGCGCCTGACCACGCCGCTCCTGCAGTGCTCCATCGACTCGGCCATGACGCTGTCGCGCCGGGCCTACGCTCGAGGTGACAGCCGCCGGGGCGACGAGCTGTTCGATGCCGCTGTCGCGGAGGGCGCTCGCCGCGAGGCGCAGATGGCCTGGTCGGGTCGCAGCGCGGTCGCCTGGCAGGCGCTCGCCGAGCGCTTCACGTCGGCGCTGTGGGCCGCTCGGGCCGCCGGCACGCTCTCGCCCGAGGCCTACCGCCACGCCCACGCCCGGCTCGTCGACTGCCGCCACAGGGTCGCGCTGGCCACCCAGCGCGCGGCGGCCGGCTACCCGGCAACTGCCTGAACAACTCCGCCGACCGGACGAACCACCTCATCACAGCCCGACAGGATATTCCATGCGCACCACCGCTCTCGCCATCCTCGCCACCCTCCTTCTCTCGACCCCGGCTGTAGCCGACCGCGACAACGGGGCCAAGCGCAAGGCAAAGGCCGCCGCCAAGGTCGTCAAGGCCCGGGCCAAGGTCGCCGCTGCTGTGGCCGCGTGCCGCCAGGCTGTCATCGACGCCTGCGTCGAGGGCGCGGCCGAGGACGGCTCGACCGACTGCCTGAACACGGCGCTCGTGAAAGAGCTGGCCGCCTGCTATCCGCGCCAGCGGCCCGAGTCCGACGACTAACCGCACGCCGCAGGCGAGGCCGACCTCGCCGGGCCGGTCGAGCTACCGAGCCTTCTCGGTGTCCCGCCCGACCCGCACCTCACCATCCAACCCCGCATCCCAGGAGCTTCACCATGCCCGACGACATCTGCCCAGCCACGAACCCCTACCGCCACATGACGCTCACCGAGGTCATGACAGCCCACGAGGAGCTCCTCGCTCGCTGGCAGCGCGAGGACGCCGAGCGCGCGGCCCGGCGCGCGGCCATCCTCTCCGGCATGGAGGGCAGGTAGCCATGTTCACCGTCATCCTCCGCGCCTACCTCGCGCTCACCACCACCACCTCGGTCGACGTCGCCGACGAGATCGCTCACAGGGCCTGCGAGGTCGCCCTCTACCAGGCCGTGGCACCCGACGTTGCAGACGACGAGACGACGCCAGGCGCCGAGCTCCTTGCCGAGCTTCTCTGCCGCAACGAACCCATGTGGGGCCCGCCCGACGCCGCGACCGAGGAATACCCGCAGCTCGCGTCCGATGTGCGCACGCTGCTCGTCGGCTACGATGCCACGCGAGACGACGACTGCGGGCAGTGGTAGTTATCACCAGGAGCCTCCCATGTACACGCCACCACGCCCCATCCGCAGCACCAACAAGACCTCACCCGCCGGCGATGCGCTGTTCCTCGCGATGACCAGCGCATGCCACGGTAGTAACTGGACGCCAGCGTGCATGTGGTGGGACCGCGTCGCCGCTCGCTACGGCATCGACATCTTCATGTGAGCCGGCCGCGAGGCCCGTTGGGCGCCGCACGGGTGCGGCTCTCACCGGACGTCACGTCCACACCAAGGAGCATCCAATGACCATCCACGTTGCCTCACCGCAGACCATCGCCGACATCGTTCCCGGCCAACGCCAGGCCATCATCACGCGCTCCGTCACCGAACTCGGTGAGCGTGACCCATGGGCGGTTCACGCGTCATGCGCCGCGCGCACTATCACGGTGCCGTGGAACGACGAACTCACGGTCAGAGAGAACCACGCCGCTGCTGGCTTGAGGCTCCACAGAGAGCTCGGCTGGGACCGCCATCATCACCTGGCCATGGGGTCCACGCCCGACGGACTCGGCTACGTGTTCGTCCAGATCGAGCCCACCAAGTAGGAGCATCCAATGACCACCACCAGCCAGAACCTCGTATGCTTCGACTCATGGTCCGACGTCGTCGCGGCAGCAACGCGCGGCGACCGACTCTGGTACGCCGCCCCGCTCGACGCTCGGGCCCGAGAGGTACGCGTCAAGCGCGTGTACAAGAGCGGCAAGCTCCGCATCGACCCCGTGTCCAATGACGCCGATGCGTTCACCGCAGACGCCGGCCACCTCTCTCGCTTCCGGCGTCCGTCCACCCCAAAGCCGGCCCCGGCCCCGGGGCCGGTCCCCGACAGCATCGAGTTCGACGCCGACGAGATCTCTGCAGCATCGGCCTGGCACGGCGGCCAGGGCAGCATGCTCTACGCTATCGCGTCGACCGGCACGCTTTCGCGCGGCACCAACCGACCATGCGCCATCGACGGAGAGCCGATGAACGACCACGAGTGGCTCGCTGATCTCGCAGGTCGGCTCGCGGATGAAGCCGAGATGGCCGCGGCATCAGCCATCGAAAGCATCGTGAGCGTCACCGACGCACACGACCTGGGCTCCATCGCCGATAAGTGCCGCGCGGCGATCGTGCTCCTCATGCCATCGTCCGCTACCTGAACAACCGGCCGCGATGGCCGACCTTCATCGCATACGCCTCGTAGCTCACACAGGCAGAGCGCCCTACACCCGCATGCAAACCGAGTAGCTCCCGGTGCAGTCACAGCATGCGGCGAGGGGAGATCCTGGGTTCGATTCCCGGGCGAGGCACCGACCGACTCACGCACCCAACCCAGGAGAATCCAATGCAAGACGACATCGACGCAGGCATCACGCCCGACATGTGCGACGATATGAACGATGAGGAGCGCGCGGCGATGGCGCGCCTCGACGCGGCAGGTGGACCCATGGTCGGCCTGCAGGCCGACGACGCCTATCAGGTCATCATGTTTCTCTGGAACGCACCCGACTCGGAGATCCCATTCGGCCGCGTGTTCGTCGGCATCACGCAAGACGGACAGACGATGCGCCTGATGCCGCTCGATCACGGCCTGGCACTCACGAGGCGCCGCAAGTGACCCGCCCCATGCCTTCCCCTCGGCCGCCCGCCTCGCTCGCACACAGCGCACGCTGTGAGCTCTCGCTCGCGACGAGCTACGCCACCGCGTTGCACCTCGCCCCCACGAACCGCATGAGCCGAGCCCGCCTCACGATGGCGCTTGACTGCGCGTTCACCGCACACCACTACGCTGCCATGACGGGGGTAGACGCGGTGCAGATCGCCGCACAGCGACTGGTCGACGCCATCTTCGATGCCATGGAACCACCAACCTCGCCGCACGAGCTGTCGCCGCACGAGCTCGCGTGGTTTCGCGGGCCCCACGCGGAGGTCGGATAGGACCGGGGCCGCGTGGCCCATGGGTGCGCCGTCCAATGCCGGACGGCGACCCACCGACCACGCAGCATATCAGGAGCATCCAATGTCTCGTTCTCGCCAGTCTCGCTCTCGCCAGCCTCATCTCGTCCGTACGCCGGCCGCCCCGACATTCCAGCAGACCCACATGGCAGAGTTCCGTCGCTGCATGCGAGATCTCGATCGCAAGGTGGCCGGAGTTCAGTACCGAACTGGCCCGCGCTTCGGCCAACGATTGGCCGAGTTCCGCCGCGCCGCGAGCAACAGCAAAGCCTGAACCACTCACACCAGGAGCATCCAATGACCATCATCCGCACCGCACGCACCATCATTATCGCTGCCCTCGCTATCGCTGCCCTCGCTGCCCTGCTTATCATCGGCCAGACGGTGCGGGGATGAGTCACCGTACGCCGCATCCGATGCTGAGCCTGGGTTCTCGTCTTGGCTCGCATCTACCGCGTCACGTGCACGTGACCTGCAAGGAGCCATCTGGTTTCCGCTGGCTCAAGGCGAACCTTCGCGACACCGCGGAAGTAGCACCCGACGGACGCTTCATCGTGCACGACGAAGCCCGCTGGGCCGAGCTGCTGCGCGCGGCGGAGGGTTCGGAATCGTAGGGCCATTGCGCCCATCGGAGCCACGAGCGCATGTTCGTGGTCCGCCGGACGCAGTCACCAGGAGCATCCAATGTCAAGATTTCAGCACGCCATCCAACTCACACTTTCGTCGGTTCGCGCCGCTGCCGAGGCGTGGGCCGCTGCCGCAGGTCAGGCAGGCGCCTATGCGCCGGCGTACATCGCCAGGCGCCTCATCGCGTCGGTTACCCGCCCGCATACTCCAGCCTACGATCTGCTGTGGGCAGCCGTCGACGGGTGCCGGGATGCGTTGCGCCGTCACCAGCGCGAGGGAAGATCCGATGCCATGCAGCCGCGAGGCTGTGAGGTCGGAGTCGACGGTAGCGGCGTCCGCTCTATCATCTGGGAATCGACCACCCACATTTGCACAATCTGTCATCTCAAGTCGGGCAGCTGGCATGTGATGATCGACAGCGATCGCTTGTCATGGGAGTCGTCGCGTTGCATCGCAGCAGTCATCGGAGCCTGGAAGCTTTCGACGTCGACCGAAGATCGCGAGGCAGTCTGCGACGCAGCTCGCCATGTGTTCCCGCACGCTGTTCCCGTTCTCATGGAAACGCTTGACTCACTCGCTGCAGCGAGCGTGCTCTGCACGCTGCGCAGGGTCGGGGATGACGGTGAGACTCGCTGCGGAGACGTGCTGCACTACGGCAGCGATGCCGACGGTCGCCCGACCGGGATCCCATCGCTCCGCCTGTGCGGTAGGTGTAGCAGCTCGGTCGATGTGCTTGATTCCGACGAGCGCATCATCGGCACGCGCATGCTGCACCCCGATGGGTGCGGCAATCACATCGAATGCGAGGAGAACAGCTTCTGATGCGCGAGCTGCCCTGGCCGGTCGTCCGCTCGCTCGCCGAGGTCTTGCCACGCGCACCGCTCGTCCGGCCCGGCAGCTACGCTCATGTCGGAACCCTGCGTGCTCGTCTATGCATCGAGCCACCACCGGCCCTACCCGATCCGGTGTTCGAGGCCTTGCCTGAGGGGCCGGATCACCTACACGCCGTCGGTAGGCTCGCCATTCTGGCGTGTATCGCTCTGGCGTGTGCCATGATCGGCATGTTCTTCCTCGCTACCTAGGAGTCCCATGTACATCATCGTGCAGAGCAACGGGCGAATCGCCAAGAGCGTCGCGTCAGCAACTGACAACAGACAAGACGTCGTCAACAAGGTTCTCGCCCAGCACCCAGGCGCAGTCGTACGACACGTGTCCGATGACCGAACCGTCATCTGGCCTTCACAAGCCGCGGCAGCGGCCGACTCAGGCAATGGGGAGATGGCGCTGTGCGAGATCCGGCGCCTACCTGACCCGCCGACCGAGACGTAGTTCACCCGGGCCGTGGTGCCCATCGGGCCATCGTCTTCGGCCGATGCCTGACCGACACCGCAACCCAAGGAGCATTCCAGTGATCACCGTCGACACCATGATGAGCTATGGCCCGTGCTGGATATATCCGCGCGATCGCGTACTGGAGCTGTGGGCTGGGCGATCTGCGATTACCGCGCAGCAGATCGCCGACCTCGACATCCCAGCGCAGGATCGGATCTGGGCGCTGTGCGCGTGGCTAGCGCGCCTGAATCTGGCATCGCTGTCAGCATTTGCGCGAGGTCGCGCGGATCGCGCGAGACAGCACGCGGATAAGGCACTGTCCGCCGCCGCCAGAGCCGCCGCCGCCAGAGCCGACGCCGCCAGAGCCGAGAGCAGGCGGGAAGCGATCGCTGACCTCGTTGTGAGGATCGAGCTCCGATGAACGACGAGACCATACCGATCGGCATCGTGTGGGATGCCGCGATGGACGACGTTGACACCGCGCCGATCGCGGCGCCTACGGCCGAGCTCGCATACAAGGAGCTCAAGCACTGCCTCCGCAAGTACGCCCGTCTCTCGGAGGCTCCGCGTCACCTTCGCGACGAGTCGGAGAACATCGGAGAACTCGAGGCTCACCTCAGGTGGGCAGATTCACATGGGGCCGACCGGCTTGTCATCTACTTGAGCGGCAAGCTCGCCGATGAGCTGGCCCGCCAGCGCTGTCTCGCCGCATGGCGCGGTCGTCCGGGCGCTGCATGGAGCGCGCTGGGAGGGCGCATTGTGAGCGCCGTGTCGGATGCTATCGAGGCCGGTGCGCTCGTGCGCGGCTCCGACGAGCATCGCCGGGCGCAAGCCCTGGCGCTCGACTGTGAGCAGCGCGCCGAGATCGCTCGCCTTCGAGGTCTTCGCGGCTGGCCAGCGGTCGCCTAAGATCCCCGCAATATCCCCGCAAGATCCCCACCTACGGGAGATTCCAATGTCCGACGCCGACGACCGATTTTCTCTCATCGAGATGGACCCACTGCCAACGCGTCAGGTGCGCTGCAAGCGCTGCAATGAACCAGGCCCAGTTGACTTCGACATGCTCTGCATGGCATGCCATAGCCCAACCGCCATCCGGGCATCCGGGCGCCAGGCCACGCCTCTGCGGCCAGCGACCGGACATGCCCTATCGCAGCTCACGCGTCCGGCGATCATCGATCAACTCTCCGAGGTCGCCGTAGAGGCCGCCGCAAATGCCAGCGCATCCGGTGCTGGTTCGATCGCTGCCGGCCAGCTTGCCAGCGTTGGCTTCACGGCGCGCGACGGCTATCTGACGGCAATCCGCAACGGGGTTCCGGCGCACACGCACGCCTCGTACGTTGAGACGCTGCGCACGCGCTACGGCATGACCTCTGCCGAGCTCGCCGACCTACCCGGACCCATGTCGACCACGGTGCTACCCGATGGCCCGGGCATCGTCCACACGCCGACTGGGCCGAGCATCTTTGACCGGCCGCGCGGCGAGCGCGCCTTCATCGTCGGCCCGCAAGCCGACGAACGGCGCACGCGACTCGATGCCAGCAGGGAGGCTGAGCTCGTGCGGTCGCGCACGACGCACGATCTGGTTGCGGGGGCTGTCGCGGAAGGTCACCACGCGATCGTCGCGTGGGAGGGCACGAGCGGCACCACGCGCGGTGAGCTCGTCGCTCAGCTGGAAGCGATCGGGCGCGCGGACCTCGCGCCGCAGGCGCCGAGCTCGCACGCGCACGCCGGCGCTGCGATCGCAGTCCTGGCGCGCGGCGGCCTGGTCGTGCGAGCGCAGCGCAAGGGACGCGGCTCAGAGCTCGCATCCGGCGAGCACGCCTGGACGGTCGGCAACGTGCGCCACACGTCGTCGTCGGTCGGTGATGCCTACGGCTCTGTCGTAGTGCGCTTCCGGCTCACCGGCGACGAGCTCACCGCGACCGGCGACGAGCAAATGGCGTCCAGTGTGATCGCCGACTTCAGGGCCCGGATGGCCAGCGAGCTCTTCAAGAGCTCGGATGTCACCGGCTGGCTCGGTCGCGTGCTGCAATGGCGCTTCGACGCGGTCCGCTTCGGTGCCATGGGCTGGCTCGTTCCGGCGGTCCACGTCGCGGAGGCGCGGCGCGTCGTCGGCGCGGTCATGGCATCCGGCTTTGGCGCTGGATGGGTGGACGGCCTGCCGGTCGCCACCACCGATCAGCTCCGCGACGGCATCGTTCGCGGGCTGCGCGACGAGATCGCCGATCTCGTGGTGAGGATCGGCGTCGAGCGCGACGCCGCACGGGCCGCGTACTCGGCATGGATGAACGCCGGCGGGGCTACCCGCCCGCCCGCTCGCGACATCGGCGAGGCGCGCGCCGCAACGCACCTCAAGGCGCTGCGCGCGATCGCGGCGCGCGTTGTCGGCTACGGCCAGATGCTCGGCGAAGAACGCGTCGCAGGGCTACGCGAGCTCGTGCGCGAGGTCATGGCAGGGCTCGAGGGCGTGCTCGGAGAGGACTACAGCGGAATCCGCGAGCGCTTCGCGGGGATCTGGGAGGAGATCGAGATGGATAGACGTAAGAACGGAGGTGTTCTATGAGCACGTACTCCGACAAGGCAGAACGATTGGAGTTGCTGCTGATCGCGATCGCGGAAATGCACGACGACCAGGAGGAGTCGCTCGTAGCGTTGCAATGCGCGTCCATCCGATACGGGCGCCATCTAGGCGTCACGCCGGCGAAGATCGCGCAGGGGTACGACAGCCTTCTGAATAGTCACATGGAACTCCACCCGGATGGAGAGTCCAGCAAGGAGGAGCCGTCATGAAGGCCACCGCAGAGACGATTAGCATCGCCGGAGGACCAACGATCGAGTTCACCTTCAATGGTGACGTCTGCACCGCAGAGCTCGCCGGCGTGAAGCTGCGTGCCGAGCGGGTCGGCGACGAGATCGCCGATCTCATGGTCCATGACGCGACCGGCAGGGTGCTCGCCAGCGTCGAGGTTCGCAAGTTGTGGCACGACGATAGCATCGCCGTCTCGGTGATGAACATCGGCTCAGCTCTGCTGTGGAGTCACGTGCGATGGATCGAGGCGAGTTTGCTCGCCAGCCACGGAGGCGAGTCGTGAAGTTCCTCGGGTTCGCGCTTGCGCTTGCGCTCGGCGGAGCATGCTGGTTCGCGGGATGCGCTGCTCTCGGTGCGGTTCGCGTCCTGTTCTTCGCCTCATGCGGCGTCGTGGTCCTAGTCGCCTACGCGGTGGCCGTGGCGATCGCCACGGGGAGGTGGCCATGGGAGTGAGTCCGATGTACGACTGGATCAACTACCTGCCGCGCTGGCAGGCCGCCAGGCGCGCCTCTCCGCCACCGCCGAGACGTGGCCTGACCTATGCCCAGGCAGCGGCGCTGATCGCGGCTACCATGGATGCGATGGACGATCTGCGGCGCTAGCCCTTCTTGCGCGGATGCCGCGGCGAGCACTTTCGCCGCGTGTTGCTCGCTATGCCTCCGCTGGCCTCTAAATCGGCGAGCACCTTGTCGAAGGCTCCATCCTTGCGCTTCGTCGCGATCTTCGCGCCGGTCGGCGCGTTCTTCGTGACCACCCTGCGGATGGCGTCGAGCGAGGTCTCGACGGAAATAGCCGACATGGCCTCTTCGCGCCCATAGAGCCGCTCGAGGACAACGGCGGCGATGCGCCCGTCGACGGACCTGCGCGTGTCATCGCGCGGCTCGATGACACGCCCATCCGGCAGCACAACGGGCTCGTGCCATCCGAGCTCGCAGATGGCTCCCTTGATGCGCCCGAGCACCTCCTCGATCCGCTCGACCGCGATGTACATCGCCCCCGCCGTGCGCCGCTGGATGGCGCCGGTGTCAAGGATGAGCTCCATCCCTTCGCCGTCGAGGCTCGGCGCCACGCCCACGCCGAGCTGAGTCAGTTGCTCCGGGATCGAGCGGATGAGCGCCATCTTCGCCGGGCAGTGCGCGTAGGCGCCGCAGTAGTCGCAGTGATCGCCCTCGGTAGCCGGTACCGGACGCCCGGCCAACGCATCTGCGGCAAGCTCCTCGCGCTCGCGCATGACGCGCTCGACGTCGGCCTCGAACGAGTCCAGCACCCAACCGTCAACGAGATCACGCACCGTGTGGTGCGTCCCGTCGTCGTGGATGTAGATCAGTTCCAGGACCATGTCGTCGCAGCCGTACGCGTCCCGCACGCAGACGCCGGCGAGCAGCGTCTGTGCGAAAGCCTCCGGGCGTGGGTATACGGTGTGCCCGGTCTTGTAATCACCGGCGTAGCCGCGCGAGCCGCGTTCCCCAGTCGCCACGCCGACGATGTCGATCGTGGCCGCGATCTCATCCTCGGTTGGCGGGTTCGGCAGGCTCGCGTAGTCGCGATGCCCGAGGTTGCGACCGAGCTCGCGCGCCCGCCGTGCCTTGAAGTTCCACGCGAACGCCACCTCAGTGCTGAGGTGGGCGGGCAGGTTGTCCAAGTCGAGCGCCTTGCACAGACCGACGAGGTCTGCCGGCGCCTTGCCGAGCGCGACCTCGAGGCCTTCCGATCGCACGATCTCGAGGAAGGCGTGCACGTCCTTACCGCGGTTGCGGAACGGCTCGGTGCGTGCTTCCTCGCGCTCGTTGCGGTTCCACGGCAGCACCATGCTCGCCGGGCACTTCCACGCCCGATGGAGCTTGCTGCCGGTCGGCCGCATGACCTTCACCCGCCGGCTCCGCCGCGCTCCGGCAGCCGCAGCGCTCCGCTCGTGATCGCTGCCGCACCGCCTCCGGCGTCAAGTAGGCGCCGGATGACCTCGGTCCACGCCGTGACCATGTTCGTGGCGAACGCGATCTTGACGTCGCGGTCGATGCGCTGCTCGAGGTATCGCCGGATCTCGGCGGGCGTGCCGAGCTCCGTGAGCGCCGTCGCGAGGGCCATCATCCGCTGCTCGTTGCCGAACACCGTGAACTTGATGCGCACCTTGCCCGGGTACGCGCCGCCGTTCTCCCCCACGCGGTCGACACCGACCGCGCTCATCTCTGCGTCGCCGCGCAGGACATCGAGCAGCGCCAGCAGGCCCATCATCTGCGCGCGCTGGACGTTCGGGTTGTCGTCGCCCTTCACGATGGCCTCGCAAATGCGATCTGGGCCATCCATTCTCCGATGTCCAGACCATGACCGCCGATGGCTGGAGGCTCGCGTTGCGCGAGCACGGTAATGTCGTAGACGATGAAGTCGTCGTGCGAGCTTGCACGCCCGTGGTCGCGCTCGCGCGCCATGCCGCCTGACACGCGGTTGCCGCACAGCACAATGCCGTCGCATCGTCCGACCACCACGCAGTCGTCGACGAGCCCGGCCTCGCGGAGTTCCGGGCTGTCATCGCCTTCGAGCGACTGCATGGACGCGATCCACGGCGCGATGAACGTGTCCTCCGGGAAGGACGCGCGCAGCCAACCGAGCCAGCGCGTCGCACAGCGGATGTTGTCGCGTCGAATTATCCTCTCCGCTGTCGCCCTGTGGATGTATGCATCGCTGCGCGCTTCGATCTGTGCATCGGTGGCTGCAACCGGATGGGCGACGTACAGCAGGCGCCTAGTCATGGATGTACCTCGATTCGTCGCTCTGCAGCCTACGAAGCGCTGCTCGGCATTGCTCGAGTTCGCGTGTCCGCTGTTCGAGCTCTGCGCCCATCTCGGACACCGCCCTGAGGTAGGAGTCCTTGTTCATGTTCGCGCGGCTGCGCTCCGCTGCCAGCTCTGCGCGCAGCGCGCAGATGCGCTGGGCAGCCAGGCAATACAGCGAGTCGAGCGCGGCGTTGAGGCGCCGCTGCGAGATGATGCGCAAGCGGTCAAGCGCGGTGTCGATGATGTCGCCGATCACTTGTTGTCCTCCATGTGGGCGAGGAGCTCGCCCGTTGCTTCGTGCAGCCAGCGGATTTCGCTGTCGGTGAGCTCGATGTTGGATATCGCACTCACATGGCGAGCGTCTACGCTGTCCGCCCGTTCCTCGAATACATCCTCGTCGGCCAGAATACATCCGCCGACGGAGTCTGAGCGCTCCAGGCGGAGACGGCTCACGCGGCGGTGCGCCCGGGTAACATCGACCCTGCGCAGTATGCTCGCAAACGGCTTCATCGTGACCTCCCAGGAAACAGCGGCTCCCCGGGGCGAGCGCTGTCATCGGACATCGCAGCCTTGATGTCGTCGGGTGATGCCACGCCGCCCATCCAGTCCGTGGCGAGCCGCGTGGCCTCCTCGTTGGACAGCCGGGTGTAGGCAGCTGCAAGGGGAGGGTTGCCGTACTTGGCATCGACCTCTCCGATATGCAAGGTCTCGGCGTCATAGATGAAGTCGTACTCGACACGACGACGGGCATGATCTTCCGAGGAAGCCTCGACGATCATGGCGCCCTGCGCGCGCTGTCCGACCGGCAGCGACTCGTTGGTGATGGCGACCCAGAACCACTTCAAATTCGAAATCACTTGAACTCCCTGGTGATGCGCTCAATGCCCTCGTGAGCCGGCAGCCAGTCAGCGACGAACGCCTCCAGGAACGTCACCAGCGGCATGCCATGGGTGCTGGCCACGGCGGCCAGGCGGCGCATCGTTCGCCTGGTCATCGGACACAGCACTCTTCCGTCGAGAAAATCGCTCACGCTACTTCACCTGGGCGTAGCGCTCGGCGAATGCCTTCTGCATTTCGACGACCTCGGGAGACGCTGGCGTGCCGGCCTTCTTGTCGGCCGCCTTCCATCCCATGATGTCCCTGGCCCACGCTAGCCAGTCGTTCTTGCCGTCGGTGAGCTCCTTCTTCGTCTTGCAGCTCAGACACCACGCCTTGAACCCGGCCATCGAGCGAGGATCTTCTGCCGGGGTATCGTCGTCGAACATGCCGGGCTCATCGACGACGGCACCACCTTGGCTCTCCGACGTCGACTCCGAGGCGGTTGATGCTGGCGACTCCGTATTCGAGGGCGCGGAGGAGCCAGCCGGCATAGGGTCAACGGTCGACTCCTGCGAGGGCTGCGTGTCGCTTGCGGAGGGAGACTCCGACGGCGACGATGCTGTCCCAGGCGTTGCCGCGTGGCCAGCAGAGCCAGCGGCGGACGTAGGGCGCGCTTCACCTGAAGTGCTCGAAGTCGCCGCGGCAGCCGGCGATGACCCAGCGGAGGAGCCGGTAGGGCGCTCACCGCGCGGCGTCCTTGGCGCCCGCTCGGCGTCGGAGTTCTTCCTCGCAGGCGTCGAGGACTGCGTTGCGGCCGTAGATGCGGACGAGGTCGTCGAGGGTGCGCCGGCCGACGCGCTCGTAGGGCGCGCTTCCGCCTCGACCACCGTGGTCTTGACCTGGGCCTGTGGCGGGCGCGGTGCGGCGCCGAACGCCGCTGCCTCCACGCTCTGCTGAGCGAGCACGCGTGTCGCTGCGCCGTCGGTGACGACGTCGAGCCCCGTGGCGAGCGTGCCGTACTCGTCCATCGAGCGCTCGACGAGGTCCGCCTTGTAGAACTCCTCACCCATCTCGACTTGCTTGCCGAGCCGGCGAAGCGCCGACTTGCGCATCATCTGGTCGCGAAAGTCGCCGCGCCACGCCGGCGACGGCGCGCGCTTCTCGGCCGCCTTCTGGACGGCGGCGAGCGCGACCATGTCGAGCCATTCCAGTTCGAGTCCGCCGCGCGGCATCTTGCACCACGCCGCCGACCCGATGATTTCGCCGCCACCGCCAAGCGCTGGCTTGTAGCGCACGAACGCCAACGTCCCCTTGTCGAAGTCGAAGTCGTCGCGCTGGCGGATGACCGCGCTCTGGAAGTCGAGGCCGGCACGGATCGCCTGGTACTTGTAGCCGCGCCAGCCGATCATGAACGTGGCCTGGTTGCCGAACGGGATCAGGTATGCCAGGCCGCGCAGCTTGCCTGGCAGCAGACCAGTGACTGCGCAGGCCATGAGCGCGAGATACACCGATGCAGGCGTACAAGCGCGAAGTTTCTCGTCTGCGTTGAGCTCGTGCTCGACGTACGCCTGCAGCGCATCAGCGCGCGTGCCTGGCGCGCAGAACTTCTCGATGACTCCGCTGTGGTTGTTGATGAAAGACATGTGGTTGCGGACGATCGCAACCACGCCGCCGCCATTCTGGTTCGCGAGCTCGGTCATGTGCCTCCAATGTCCGGTCTGTTGACTCGACCGGGGTACGATGTAATACACTGGTTGGACATGAAGAACAAGGCTTCGCCATGTGCACCCGCGTTTGCTCCGCCTCGCGAGCCCATCGGCCAGGCGGAGGCCTGGTATCTCCGATGTCTCAATCAGTGGATTGCGGATCGCGGCTCACCACCGACGATGCGAGAGATGGCTCGGTGGCTGAACCGTTCGCATAACGCGGTGCACGATGCGATGAAACGCCTCCTTGACAAGGGGTGGGTGAAGGTCGTCAACCCAAATCGCCGCTACAACGGCAATCGCTTCGTACCTACGGACGGGGAGTAAATCTCCAATGGCCGTACTCTCCGCAGTCGAGCCAATCGTGGTAGAGCGCCGGCGCAAATCGTGCGCGCACTGCCACGAGATCGGCCACTACCGCACGACCTGTCCTCGCATCGACGATCCTCCGGTACTCGATGGCCCGGACATCGACGATGCAACCGCGGACTGCATGTCGGACGACATGCTTACCGCGAGCATGATCCTGGATCTCGACCGCCTCAACTCGCAGATCGAGTCATTGGAGTCACGCAGAGACGCCGTTGCGCTCAACATCGCCAAGCGCAGGGGGATCCGATGACCCGCATCGACAAGGAGACCGTCCTGGCTGCGCTGCGAGCCGAGGATGTCGCCGAGCACCTGGGGATCATGCCCAGGTCGGAGCAGCGATGGCGCGGCCGGTGGCTGCGAACGCGGCGCTGCGCGCGCACGGACCACGGCTCCGAGGCGTTCGGCCTGGCCCACGACGGGATGTGGCATTGCTTCGGCTGCGACGAAGGCGGCGATCTCCTGGCGCTGATCGCTGCCGCGGAGAACATCGACATCCGGCAGGACTTCGGCCGCGTGCTCGAGGTCGCCGCGGGGATCGCCGGCGTAGAGCCGGAGGAGGTCGACATGTTCGCCGAGCCCGCAGCGCCGCGCCCAGCGCGCCCGCCGGCGCCAGCGCTGCCATCCGCCGGCCAGCGCGAGCACGAGGCCAGGAAGCGCGCCGCGTGGGTCTGGGACCACATGCAGACCGATTCAATGATTCCGCAGGCATATCTACGATCCCGCGGGCTCAACCCGGATATCATCCTGCAGCGCGAGACCATCCGCGCCACGCCGGTTCGCATGACGAAGCCTGCGGACGACGCCAGCGAGGCCGCGCAGACCATCTGGCGTACGATGGGCCCCCGAGTGAACACGCTGGGCATCGCCGTGGCCGTGCACAGCGTCATCGACGGCGCTCCGGTCGACGTGCGCGTGCGCCGCTGCGAGCCGCGCGACGGACAGCCGAAGATCATCGGCATGGCGGGCGGCCTGGTCTCGTTGCCGGCCGACCGCGGTCGAGCGCGCCGCCTGGTCGGCTGCTACGGCAACCCCTACATCGTCGACTCGGACCTCGTCGTGATCTGCGAGGGCCTCTTCGACTACCTCACGGCCCTGCAGGTTTGGCCCAACGCGCACGTGCTCGGCGGCGTCGAGGCCGGCACGGTCTCCCTGGTCGCCGGCCATGCCGCGCGCGAGCTGGCGGCTCGCGGGTTCGGTCGGATGATCATCGTCGAGCAGAACGATCCGCCGCGCGTGCGGAAGGATGGTACGACGATCCCGGGCGCGGCGGACGCCAGCATCAACGAGGACCCCAATAGCGCCACCAAGGTCGCGGTGCGTCACCTCGGGCCGGGCCGGGTCGGCTGGTTGTTCTGCGAGCCGTACAAGGACCTCAATGACATGTTCGTCGCCGGCGTCGAGCCGGCCGCCAGGGTGGTGTGGTGGGCCGACGTGGGGAACCAGCAGGAGAGCATGTGATCGACGGCGCGGATGATGATGACGACGGCGCGCCACCGCCTGCGAGCATCATCCCGTTCCCGAAGTTACGCCCGAACGACCGCCTCCGTATCCGATGGCTAGCTGAGGTCAAGCGCGCCAACGAACAGAAACAGAAGCGCTATCAGATGATCTCGCCGCTCGACGCGGTGCCGTCGCTGATGCGGAAGCGCGAAATGCAGCCGATGTGCTGGCCGGCGGAGTGGCCGGAGTTCGCGCGTCGCTGTCGGCACTACGTCGGCGAGGGGTTGTCGATCACCGCCGCCATCGGCGCCGGCAAGACGAGCTTCGCGGTGCAGCTGGCGAACGCGAATGCCGCGGCCGGGTTTCCTGTGATCTGGGCACCACTCGAGCTCGACCCGGAGCAGCTAGATCTACGCCTCGTCGCCAACCTGCACGGCGCACCAATGACGGAGGTGCGTGAGCAATGGTCCGAGGAGAACATCCGCCACACGCTAGCCGCGGTTGACGACATGTGGCACTTCGTCGATGTCTTCGATGATCCCGACGCGCAATTCGCCGCGATCGAAGACGCGATCGAGATCGCCTGGAAGGTCTACCAGATGCCACCCGTGGTCATCGTCGACCACATGGGCGAGCTCATCGCCGAAGAGAAGGACGCCACGGCCGCTTTGCGGCGCTGGTCGTTCCGATTCAGGAAGCTGTGGCTGCGCACGAACTCGTTCGGGGTCCTGCTGAACCAGGTCAGCAAGTCGAACCAGGGTGCGACCACGGGCAAGGTCGACTTCGACAGCGCGGCGGATGCGCTCGGCATCGAGATCGGCTCACAGGCCGTGGCAAGCGCGGTGACCAACGCGCTGGTCCTCGTCGCATACAAGACCGACGACAGCCCGGCGCTCGACGGGCAATGCTTGATCGCGAAGGCGCGCAACACAGGGCTCGAGGGCCGCATCGGACTCCGCTTCCGCAAGAGCGGCGGCCGCTGGACTGAGCTTGACTACTTGCCTGCGACGCCGACGCAGATCAAGGCAGAGGTCGACAAGGCCGCGCGGGACAAGCACCGAAGCGGGCCACCGCCGTCGCAGCAGCAGGCGAGGCAAGAGCTCAACGCGTCACGTGAGGGGGACGCTGCCGTGTCGAGACGGCACTACATCCTCCAGGCGATCACGCGGCACGGCGCGCTCGGCATGGAGCTCGCTGACATCCGGAGGGTGCACGGCGTCGGCAAGGGGGCCGCGCTCCTGCAAGCGCTGCAGGAGCTCGAACGGGCCGGTGCGCTGGAGCGATACCAGGGCCGCTGGCGGATCATCGCCAGGTAGAAATACGAACGGCGCACCCATCGCCACGGGTGCGCCGTCCGGCGGCACCAACACGGTGCCGCGAAGCCTAAGCTGATGGTCAGACGGTCGGCGCGGTCGGCGTGTTCGCCGTCACCGCCGCCGCGAGCGCGGTTGCGCTGGCGTCCAGCCTACCGGCGAGCGCGTTGATCGCGTCCTGGGTCGGCTGCAGGTTGCGGACCATCTCGGCCAGCTGCTGGATCAGGGTGACCGCGCTCTGATCGACGGTCTCGATCGTGGTGACCTTCTGCGTGATGTCGTCGAGAGAGAGTGCCATGTCTAATTGCTCCGATAGTTGAGCGCGTTCCAGGGTGGTGAGCGTGGCGAGTTTCGCCTCGACACGTTGGAGCGCGCGCTCGATACGATCCAGCTGTGTCTCCGCCATGGGACCTGGTTACTTGTGCATGGAGTTCAGCGCAAGGTCAACCTCCCATCGGGAGCCTAATCTCGCGGTCCGCGCGTCACATTCCAGTCGCGCCAGCGAGTTTCCCGCTGTAGGCGTTGGTTGTCCTCCTGGAGCTGCCGCTTCTTCTCGGCGTTCTCGAACCAGGTGCTGATGGTCGCGTTCGGCGGGATGCAGGTTGCCATCCCGGCAGAATAGCGGCCTTCCACTGCGGCAGGTGGACCTCTTCGCCACCTTGGCCATCGATCGTCGAGCGCGGAATGGTGTGGCGCTGGACGTGGAACCGCAGCGAGCGGCCAAGAAGATCACCGGGCGGGTGGTGGCGTCTCGCAGGAGAACGAGACATGTGCCGCTTGCGCGTGCGTGCCACCACCCGCCCATCCATGCCGACTCCGCAGGAATGAAGCTAGCCCCTGCCGGTCAACGTGTCAACCGGCAACCCGATGCGCAGCGCGCATAGCCAGCACAGCCAGTGCCCACGCGGAACCTCCATGCATAGCGTCATCGGGCATCCGATTGTGCTGCACGACCGCGACGGCACCCATCGGATCTTAGGCATCGCACCACACCAGCCGAGGCGCGTATCCGGCGGCCTCGGCGAACGCCATGGTCGGGAACGGCCCACGATCGAACATGAGATGCGTCGCCTTGGAGTAGTTGTTCTCCTTGAGGTACTTCTCGAGTAGCTCCTTGGCTCGCGCGGTCTCCTCTGCGTTGGCGCGCTGAACGAACTCCATTGGAGTCTCGAGTCGAGAGTAGGCTCGCTGTTCTCGGCGAGAGCTCATTTGCTTTCCTTTGTGGACCATGGCCGGTAGGTGGAGTCTCCTCTAACGTACAGCGTGTGGCGCGGCGAGCCGTTCTGGTTGACGCCGACGCATTGCCATTCGACTCCGATCTCAGCGGCGATACGGACGAGTTGTAAGGCTCGCGTCTGCTTGACGTGGTTTCCCCAGCACGCCAGGGCGATACCACCGTCACGCTTCATCTGCGTAAGCGCACAGCGGATCGCATCATCGTTGTGCTCGCCGACGATGTTGCGCCCGGCCTTCTCGGCGCGCCACATCGCATATGGGTCCGTGTCGCGCCACGCGTACGCGTTGACCTTCACCAGCCACGCCATGCCCCAGTCCTGCGCGAATCCGATGTCACGACGAACTGTCGGATCGGTTTGGAAAGCATTGGCGGTGGACGGGTTGAGGCCACATGCCACAAGGCGTCGGATCCCTCTGCAGTCCGGAACCGGCCAGGTCAACGTATAGCGATGCAGGTCGTCGCGACTGAACAACGCGGTAGCGCCGGTCGGTCCCGTGTCGAGCCTCAAGCGTACACTTCCGGATCTGGCACGAACACCGGGTTGGACCATCCGCTCTCCATGGTGTCGCTATGGCCATGTATGGCTGACCAGTGTCTCGTCTCGGTCTCGGTGCGATACAGCCATCCGCCCGGAACCCGGAAGCGTTCAACTCCGCCCCTGACGCCATCGGCGGTGGCAACGATCTCCCATTGCATGCCGATCATCGGTTGTCGCCTTCACCCTTGATGACATCGCGCTTCTGCCGGTCGGCGAGCTTCGCGATGTTCTCGGCCATGACCTCGGCAAGCGTGTAGTCGAGCTCGTGAGCAAGTGCATGCACGCAGCTCACGAGGCCATCGAGATGCCATCTGCCCTCATCGGCCAGATTCCACTCAGATGGTTCATCCCATTTCTCGCAAACCAGCTCAGTGAACTGAGCGGCCAAGCGACACATCTTCATCGCACCACGGACCATGCGAATCACGCGATCGCCGACAGGAAGATGCGCAGGCGCGGATGAGCTCGGAGTGCATCCGATGTGGTATGCGGCTACGACCGCGTACCACATGATGTCGCCGAGCTCGCGCATGAGGCCCAAGCCATCCAGATCGGTCTTGTTGCGCCACGCCTTCTTGACCTTGTCGGCGAACTCTCCGCATTCCCCGAGCAACCCGAGCGCTGGGTAGATGGGGAGGTCGACGCCTTCGACGCTCGGATACTGCGCCGTGGAGAGCGCCTTCTGCTGGTATTCCTCGAATTTCATGCTTCCTCCGTGGTGACGGTCCAGTCGTGCACGCGCAGGCAGGCGTCGTACTCGACGAGCGCTCGCACGCAGAGCGCGTACACGAGCCCATCGAACACTGATGCCTCCGGCTTGGGCGGCGACCAGATGTTGAGCGCCGATCGCAGCCATCCCGCACCTTCGTCAAGCAACCGACGATCTCCTCCGGGCCGACCCATGGCGTACCCGTGGAGCGCTTCGGCGATGGTCAGGATGGAGCGAGAGAAGTCGCGACGCATGTGGCCCACGATGCCATCGCCGGATCCAATGTGCAATACATTCTTGACCTGGCAACGCTGGCAAGCCACGATGCAGCATGCCGAAGCGCAGCACATCATCGGAGTCAGCAAGGAGACGAGACGCAAAGGTCATAAACTTTCGCGTCGACGACGTAGAGCACGAGCGCCTGGTCAGGGCCTCGCAGGTAATGGGGGCACGTACCGGGCTCAAGCCGAGCGTGAGCGCCATCGCCAAGGCTGGCGCTCTCGCGTTCCTGGCGTATCGCGACGCCATCGAAGCGATCCGTCTTCTTGTTGCCGATGGATCGCTGGACCACGAGGAGCTTGAACGGCGCATCGCCATTCAGCTCGAGGTGCTGCCCTGATGCGCCGCGAGACCATCAGCCACAAGCTTCGACGGCCAACGCCGGAAACCGTTGATGATCACGATCGCCCGCGAACACGGGCGGAATGCCGGGGCGGGATCCGCCCGTGCCCATACGTCGGGTGCAAGTGGAACCTGTACTTGGACGTCAAGAGGAACGGATCGATCCAACTCAACTTCGCCGACCTCGAGCCCGATCAGATGGGCGAAAGCTGCTGCCTCGACGTCGCCGACCGCGGCGGCGCATCGGTTATCGAAGTCGGGCGCGTCATCAACGTGACGCGCCACCGCATCATGCAGATCGAGCGCGAAGCTCGCGACTCGATGCCGGCAAGCTTCGCGCTCGCGCTCAGCCAGCGATCAGCGCGTTGAGCCCGCCCGGCAGCACGAACGCCGAGCAGTCGAGATCGCCGATGCCAGGCGCCGACGTCGGGTAGAGCTCACCAGCAGGCGTTCGTAACGCGCTCTGCACCTGACCGCTTCCGGTGATGCCTGCGTACTGCCACATCATCAGGCTGTCGCCGTCCCATCCCATGCGCTCGTAGACCGAGCGCGACAGGTAGGCGGAGTAGCGCGCCATCCACAGATACCGGCACCCCATGCGTTCGCGGATGCCGAGCTCACGTAGGTAGCTGCCGCCGTAGAGCACCGTGTAGTGCCCGGTTCGCGCCGCGATCGCTTCGCTGAACTTGGACACCGAGTCGATGGCCTGCGCGGCGCTGATCGAGGCGCGCTGACCGGCGCGCTCGACGTCGACGGCGATGATATCCGATGGCGCGAATCCGCCGGCGCGCTCGATGACGCCGATGAAATAGCTGGCCTGCAGGATGGGATCGATCGCCAGGTCGAGGTAGTGGTACGCGCCTCGCAGCCAATCGTGCGGCCGATTGGCGTGGCGACCGACATCCCGGATCTGGCGCCAGTTCGACTGGAACCACGCGCCTCCGCTGTAGTACCGGCCCTGCGTGGCTTTGATGATGGCGCCGTGCCACGGCGGCCCAGCCGCGCACAGCTTCTCCCAGTGCAGGTGCACCCGCTCGTCGTCTCCCTCGTAGGCATCGACGATGATGGGGTCGAACGGTTGCGGAGGCGTTCCCGCCGCGCAGCCGTCGCCGCTCATCCGACCCCCGTGTGGCATCCGCCGGCCCCGGTCATCGTGCAGCCGACGCGAGAGCCCAGGTTGGCGTCAAGCTGCGAGCCGTCGAGCCGCCACAGCACGCGCACGACGTCGAAGCGCAGGCGTAGCTCGGTTCGATCCCGCTTCATCTCTGACTCCGTCCCTCGAACACGACCGTTTCGGGCGACACCTGCACGCGCATCGGAGATCCGGCGGCCACCGCGGCGGCATCGACGCCGGGGATGTGCGCCTTGAGCCACTCCCATACTCCGGCCGCGGTGGCCGCCGACGACAGCGAGGTCAACGCGAGCGAGATCGAGATGTGCGCGCCGGCTGCGAGCGCCACGCCTATCGTCGCTGCCAGCGCGGTCACGAAGCCGAGCACGAGGCCGCCGAGCGGCTTACGGAACCAGCTCACACGCCCGACCACCCACCGCCGCATGACGTAGACAACGCCTACGAGAGCGAGGCCGAACGCCACCGACCACTCCTTCGTGGTCATCGCCGTGTAGAGCGCGCGCAGCCATGCCGCGGCATCGGATGCCGGGTCAGGGATGTCCGGCGACGCCAGCGCGTGCAGCGGGCTCAGCATGAGGAACGCCAGAAGGAGCAGGAACGGGAGCAGGGTTTTCTTCATCGCCCTGATCCTGACACGCCATGCGCTCGGCGTATACCGTCACCAGCGCGCCCAGCAGCTCCCCTAGGAGAATCGCGTCATTGGATCCGAAGCAGAGCGCGCCGTCGCCAAACGCGGCGCCGCAGATGCCCGGATCAGCCGGCCTTGGGCGCTGTGGCAGGGCCGGCGGGCGAGATGCCGGGCACGGCGGGGAGCGGACCACGACCGGAACCGGCTGCAAGACCTTGACCTCCCGTGTCCTGGTACAGCCGGTCGAGAGCGTTGTCGACGAGAACAGGGCCCACAGGCAGGCCAGCTTTCTTGATGGCATCGACCAGAGCCTGCCGCGCGGCGCGCTCCGTGGCGAGCTCACGCTCCATGGACACGGCGCGCTCGAGGGCGATCTTGCTGCGCGCCTCCGCGGCTACGCGGCCGGCGTTGGCTTCCGATGTTGCATCCTTCTCGGCGGCAATGGCCACCGCGGCCTTCGTGAGCTCGGTCTGGGTCTCGATGGCCTGCCCTCTGGCGCGCCATGCGGCGAACCAGCCGGCGACGCCAAGCGCTCCGGTGACCAGCAAGGCAATGACTTGGAAAATGTTCATCCGTCGACCCTAACACCTGTCCAGGAGGGCAGCCACCAGCGGGATGAGCGCTGTTAGCGCGCCGAGCAACTTCAGGGCTATGCGCTTCCGCAGCTGCCCGGCCTTGCGTGTATCGAGGGCAGCAGAAGTGCGCGCGATCGTAGAGTTTGCTGCGTTCTCGTAGGCCTTCACCAGGATGCGGCCCTGGCCGTCGAGCTGAGCTGCCAGGGCCCGCACGTCGCTTACAACATCTTCGAGTCGATCCACCTTGTCGTAGAGCTGGCCGACCTCGGCCTTGAGTTCCTCGAAGTCGGCCTCAAGCTCGGCCTGCGCCGCGCGCCGGATGGCCTTGGACATCGCATCTTCTTCCGGCATTTGCTACCACGATGCCGGAATACCCACGGGCGGTCACCGAGAAAATTTTGGCTCTACGAATCCGAAGTATACGTCGACATTGGCCGTCACCATGGCCATCAGAGCTCCGCCGCCAAGCGTAAGCGGTGAGAATGCCGTGATTGTGCGATTTACCCATGATGCCGGGGCCGAATCGACATGCAGAGTTCCCAGGCTGATCGATGAGCCTGTGTTCATCGATGCCAGCCACCTTAGCTCGATGTCGATATCACCCACATCCGTGGGATCTCCATTGCCATAGAGCATCATCGAGAACCCGGACACCGTGACCCCTCGCTTGAACGGAATACCGAGCTTAACCGTGCCGAGCGACGTGAACTTCTTGCACGGAAATGCGGATCCAGATATCGGATTCGTGGCCTCGACTATCAGTGAGCTGCCACCGATCACAGTCGGCCACATGGAGCTAACTCGCTCCTGCTGAGAGTTGTTGACGATGCAGTCCTGGATTTCATTGACCAGGTTTGACGGGATCGGATCCCCGTCCGACAGGGTGATGGTTCGTGAGTTTGGTAGATTTCCCATGGCCTATGGTACTCCGCACGGACCCAGATCGCAGCCATCCAGGCCGGCGCGCATCGCACGCGATGTAATGATCGCGGCGTGCGTGTAGCCGTGCTTGATGGCGCGGATAACCGAACGCGCCCCGTCGATATCAGGGTCGCCGCCTAGGCTGTCGTCGCGCAGGACGTAGGCGTTGAACGGACGGGTGCCGAACGGAGTGCGGAGCTTGAAGTTGTCGAAGTCGGCGTTGAATGCTGCCGCCGCCGCCGTGGTGCGCGCATAGCATCCACACCAGTACATGGTGGACGGTGCGGTGACGGTGTACGACGTGAGCCCGATGGACTCTCCGGTGATGGACCATGACAGCTCCCACGCATTCGAGCTATTCACCCCTCGAATATGAAACCATATGGTGCCAGGATCCCCGCCGAGCGTCTGACGCACGACCACACCGGCAGACGCGTTGGCCGTGAACAACTCGGTGACCACCTTCCATCCGCTGTCTTGGCGTAGGCCGATCAGGATGTAGTTGCCTGCCGCCTTGTCGCCGAAGAACAGGCCTCCCTCTGCCTTGTCCGCAACGGTAATGCCGAGCCGCGCAATCGCGTGTTCCTGGCCAAACACACCCTGCAGTGTCGACTGGCTCACGCTGCGCGCCATAGTGCGCCAATTACGCACGGACCCGTCCATCAAGAACGTTCCGGCGCCAAGCGCCATGCGGGCTCTGCCAGAAACCGCCGTCGCACATCCCGTCGGGGTCATATCCCATAGCAGCGGCTCGACCGTCGTGTCGAACGTGTCGACTATGGTGTTGCTATAGGCGATGAACTCCAAGTCGTCGGTGTCGCAATCAACGAGGTCGCCGAGCGCATCCTTGACGCCTGGGATACTGATACCGCGCTTCTGACGTAGCCTGCTCTCGACGCGAGCTCGCTTCTCCTCGAAACCCTGCGCCGGCTTAGGCGATACGTGAGTTGCTTCCTGCCACTCCTCGAGCGTCGTACCGTACGCGTGAGCAGGGAGGAAGTTCGCTCGCAGGTTCTCGATGCCCGACGCGGCAAAGCCGAGAAACTGTCCTGTCATGCGGATATCGAGCTGGACGTCCGACGACGGATCGCGCGTGATCGGGAAGCCCTCATCTACCATCTCGCGAAAGAGCTGTTCGCCGAGCGGCTGATAGCGCGTGATACGTAGCCAGGTGGCCTCGACTTCCTCCGCGCATAGTTCGCGACCAACGATCATGAGCTCGTCGATGTGACCGACGAAGAAGTCGTCGCGCGAGCCGCCGTTCTCCCAGTACCCGATCTGCATCGCGCCGGTTGTGCCGCCGCCGATATCGCCATGCGGCCAGTCGACGTTCTGCAATAGCTCTCGCCCAATGTAGTATCTAACATTGGACATATTTCCGTCGATCCACCTCCTGGTCACGGTAATCATCGTGAAGCCGTTCTCGAATGGGACCGACAGCGCAGGCGCATCGAACGTGGCGCCTGATTCGCTCTGCCAGAACATCTGGATGCCGCCGAGATTTCCGCCGCCAGCTACGATGCGCAGGCCGTAGCAGACCCGTTCGGCAGCGGATCCGCCGGCGCCGCGCGCCACGATCGTCGCGCGTGTTCCGCTGTTCGCTATCTGGTTGGCGAAGTCCCAGTTGATGATGCATTGGATGGACACGTCGCGCGTGCTTACCGTTGCGCCTGGCACGACGTCGCGAGAGAACAGACCCTCCTGGTCGCCGGAGAAGTACCGAGCTTGACCGACGACGCCGTCGGCCAGGTCTGGCATGTTGAGAAGTCCGTCGCGCGTGTTGAAATCTTGGCACACGCGCCCGTCGTCCTGTGGCAGCGAGAAACGCGACGGCTCAGTGAACCGGATGACCATCATGGGGTCGACGTCGATCAGGCCGATGGCGCCAGGCGGATCGTAGGTGATGAGCCTCGACATTTACGCGCTCCTAATAAGGACCACGCTGGGCGTGATGTAGTGGATCTGGTCGTCGTTGGGGAATGCGTCGTCGGTCGCCTCGTAGTCCGATGCGGGCTGGATGATGTTGATGTTCATCACGCCAGCCTTGTACGCCGCGATCTTGGCGAGCGTCGCGCGCACGATACCGCCGCTCCACGAAACGGTGTCGTTGTACTTGCCGCCCGGGTTGGCCGGTCCAATGCCATCGGCGAGAACATCAATCCCGATCAGGGACTGCCCCGTTGAGACCGTCGGGAACGCCTTGCTCTCCGGAATCGGCAGCTGGCCCTTCCCGGCATATACGAGCTCGCCATTCAGATGCGCCACGATGGCATCACGGATCGGCGCGACAAGCGGGCCGCCCGGGTATACGATGTCGTTCGCGGCCGGCGCCACAGGAGGCGCCACCTCGAGCGTGACCTTGTCGCTCCCCGTCACCGCCTCGACGCGGTACTCGCGCCCGTCCTGTGATCCGGCGCCGCTGCCAGTGAGGGTTCCGATCGGGATGATGCGCGAGCCCGGTCTGATCTGCGACGGAAGCGCAGCGGTGAAGCGCAGCTCACGCGTGGATGCGGTCCAGCTGAGCACGGTCAACGATCCGCTCCAGTCGAACTGGTAGGCCGGGGTCCCGGTCGGCGTTACCAGAATCTCCACCGTCTGTGGGTCTGGAATGGTCTCCAGAACACGAAGACCGCCGCCGTTCCCGGTGATGTGGAACCCGGCCTTCGTCTCGATGTAGGCCCGCACCGCATCGCGGTCCGCAGCGGTGAGCGCGCGCGAGCTACCCGACGCCGCGTAGAATCCGGCGACATCGATCGTTCCTCGGCCGCCGCGGTTCGGGTACGCGTAACCGCGGCGCACCGCGGGAAGCGACTGCTCTACCCAGGTCGCAAAATCACCCTGATTGCCGCCGCTCGGCGTCGCCGACAGCGCACCGAGTACATGCGATCGGTAGCTGCCGAACTGCTCCCTGTCGAAGCCGTCCTCATCGAGATCAAGCTGGAGCTTGACCTCCGGCTCGATGCCTGGCGGCGGCGAGAGGAAGAACAGCGACGACCCGGCGACGAGCCTGGTCTGGCTGCCGACGTCCACCGCGGCGATATCGGCATCGATGAAGCTGTCCGGATCGCCGGGTAGGCCTGGCACCGTGACCGTGCTGGCGTTGGCGATCTGGTACAGGAGGCCGCTCTGCGGATGGCGGAGCTGCGTTCCAGGCGTGACGGTCGCAGCGGCGTTGCCGCGCACACGCCCGGAGGCCGACTTGCGCGCCGGCGTGGCGGCCTTGCGCGTCACGTTGAGCGCGGCCCCCCAGTCCTCGATCGGCTTGCCATCGCCAGCCGTCAGCGGATGCAGGTCACGCTTCGCGCTCGACAGGTGAGCGTGGAGCTGCGAGATCGCACCCGATAGGAAGGTCGACCACTTCGCGTGATAGGAGCGCGAGCTCGCGAAGTTGAGGCCGGGGAACAGGGCCCGGCCGAGCGCGAGGATGAAGTCTCGCGTGCCGGACATCGGCGGAGGTTGGTACGTCATGGCTCACCGTACCGCGTAGGCGAGAGAGACGGGCGATCCCGATGTGAGGTCGTTCCAGCGCAGGCGCGCGATGAGCGCGCCATTGGCGTCAAGGAACGGATTGCCTTCCCGATCGCGCACGGCGACCGTCCATCCGGACACGATCCCTTCGTCGGTGAGATCTTGGCCGACCCGCACGGCCTCGGCCTGGACGAATTCCGGGTCAACGGGGATGCCGGCGAGGCGCCGCTCGGCGATCGCCGTGCCATGCCGCGAGTCGAACGGGCTCATGCCGAGCCGGAGATCCAGCGAGATCATGACGATCGTGCGAGCGTCGGCGGTCTCCGCCCATTCTCCGTTGTCGGTGCGCACGTAGTCGTGGGTCACCGGGTCGATGAGACGGTCGTAGCCGCCAAGCGGGTTGGTCGTCGCGCCGAGCTGTTGTGCCCTGCCGATCGACGGCATGAACGAGAAAAGCCCGCCGGTGAACGGCGAGCTCAACGGGAAGGAGAATGTGGTGCCCATGCGGGCATCATAGCGTCAGAACTTCATGGCGCCGATTCGTCCGAGAGCGCCGAGGTAGTACAGCAGCGCGAACTCGCCTGGCGCGAGCACGATGTTCGCGTACCCGGAGCACGAGAACCGGCGCGACGCGGTACCGAGGCCGCTCTCGTGGACGAGCGTGATGTTCGACGTGCCGCCGGCGTTCACGTTGCGCACGATCGCAAGCCGTCCGAATGCCGTGTTCGCGTCCATGACCATGGAGTTGACGAGCACATTCGCCGTGCTTGACAGCCCAAAGAACGCACCATCGGCGATGGAGGTGAACGTGAGGTCCGTGACGTCGACCGTCATAGCCGTAGGAAAGATCTGATTGTGAAGGAACACGCCCTTCAGGAACGCCGTAAGTCCGCTGGTCTGGTTGAGGAACACGTTTCCGGCATCGGTGGTCAGCGCATTATTGGTCTGCGCGCCGCTCGATGTGAGGTTGAGCGCGGTCTGCGCCAAGGAGTTCGCTCCAGCAGATCGCGTCGCGTTCATCTGGATCTGAAGTCCTATGGTGTTCTGCACGCCGCTCGTCGTGTCATGGCTGCCGGCATGCAAGAGCTTCCATAGCGCAGCGGCCGACGTCTGTCCGGTATTGGAGTTCGTGGTCTGGAACGCGTTCGCGCCAGGCGGTGCAGCATGGCTGATGGCGCCACGCACCGTATGAACCGCCGTAGCATCGAGACCGAGGACGACGCTGTGCATGTTGCGGCCTGCGCGCAGGTACGGCAGACCGCCCGCCCACCCGCCGCCGAGGTTCGCGAAACATTGGGCCGGCGTAAGGCCCTCGATGAATCCGGTGATGGTGATCTGCGTGTCCGTTGTAGTCGGTGTCTGACCCGAACGGATCGCAACAAGAGCGTCGAACGCAGACAGGCCGCTTAGAATGTACACGGTTGGTTGGTCGAGCCTGAACTGCTGGCACTTGCCAACGGCCGCGATGTACTTCGTGTGCCCGCCGAATCCGCTGGGCAGCGGATACAGGTGAGGGCAGTCAATGACGCATCCGGCCACCGATACAGTTGTTGGCGTGCCGCCTGGAGAAGACACCGAACCACCGGCACCGTACCCGTTGACCTCTCCTACGCTGACCATCGCCTGCATGTCACCGGAAACGAATCCGACTCCGCTGTTTTCGAACCAGCAATCTTTGATGAGGACGCCATGCGATCCTCGTCGTACCTCGACTGGAGACGATGTGTCGGTTCCGGTGAACGCGAACACGCATCCATAGAGACCTGCTTGCCCGGCGCGATCGATGGTAACTGCACGATCGCAGAAGATCGTCCACAAGTTGAAAATGCGATTCTGGTCAGATCGGGGGCCAAGATAGATGCCGTACTTCGAGTAATTCGAATAGACACTAAACCATGCCGAGATGTCTGACTGAATCCCGACAAAGTTGGCCTCGAACATCTCGACGCCGGAATCCTTGAGCGTGATACCGCCGCAGCGATAATCCCACACACCCCAGCATCCGGGCGCGTAGCCAGCGCCACCTGGATTGCTTGCCAGGTTGCCAAGTACTCCATTGGCCGAAGAGATCCACAACTTATCGATCAGCTGATCCTGTGGTCCGTCGTAGTCGTTGACGTCCCATGCGTGGCCGTTGTCGGTGCCATATTGGATGCAGGCTCCGGTGCCGTAATAGATGATGTGCGATCCGCCTGCCGCAGCGCGAGTCCCGAATCCACCGATCAGCGAGAACGATCGGCGGTTGATGATCAGGGTTGCGTTTGTTCCGTACCCGAGATCGCCAGCGCTCGGGTTGGCCGCCGGAAAGAACAGCGCATGGACCGTGTTGTCGTTGATCAGCGCCTGCAACGCCGTGGTGTTCGCTGCCGCACTGGTCGCTCCGTCGCACTTAACTCCGCGCGTCGTGACGTCGACCGCCAGCAAGTTACCGCGGAGCCATGACTGAATGTCCAAGCATGCCTGCCTGGTCGTGTTGTAGTCGCTCGACGAGACATACATGTCCGGCCGCGCGATGGGGGAGCTGGCTCCATCCCACTCCACCTTCGGGCCCGGGATGCTGGTGTTGTCGCGGATGAAGTGCGTCATGCCGCGATCGTTACACGATCCAGGCCTAGTGCGTCTTCAGAACCGTAGTTCCGGTAGCCGTCGGCGGAGTCGCGCCAGGTGCTGAGATGGGGGCTACCGCAGTGGTTGTGCCTCCGCTGACCGTGTGCGTGTGCCCGGCCGCGGTGAACTGGGCGGCGACCCATGAGCGCAGCGCGTTGAAGTCGGCCATCGTCGGCAAGGCGAGCGCCGTTCCGCCGGTCGTTCGGATCTCGACAACGCCGGTTTTGCGGTGGTAGACGACCGTCGCGCTGTTGAATGTCGCGGTCTCGTCGTCGAGCATGTCCGGGACGACTGCCTTGCGGAGGCCCTCGTCGCGGGTGCCCACGCACACCGGGTGCTCGGCCGCAGCGCCAACATGAACGATGATGCCCTCTGCGTTGGCGCCCGCCTTTGGGCGCGCAGCGTGGCCGATGCCATCGAACACCTCCGCCTGCACGGTCTCCTTCTGCGTCGGATCCATGAGCAGCGTGCCGGTGAACTGCCACAGCGGACCTCGAGTGACGGTCACGAGCATCTTCCTGATCATGTTCAGGATGGAGCGCCGCTCCTTGCCGACCTGATTGCGACGCTCGGTTATTGAGTCATCTGTCCAGCTCCAGCTCATAGGATGATCTCCGTCCCTACAGGGACCATTGTGATGTAGCAGGTATCGCCTACGTCGTGGGCCCAGCTGTAGCTACACGACACCACGTAGTACAGGTCGTCGACTTCCATCTTCCTGTCGATGACCCTCGCGACCGTATCAGGAGCAAAGAGCGTTGGCTGCGATGTCCCGAGATCTTGCCCGAATGACGCCATCTCCGCGGTCGCTATGTGGCGATGGTAGTCGCGCCTCGCCTGCTCGTTCTCCGCCACGCGCTGCGCATCGCCATAGGAATCAAACGCCTTCTCTGGGAGGAAGAGCCGCTTGGGATGGATGAAGTCACGTCCGGTGCCATCAATGCGATTGAACGGGTTGTCGAAAACAACTCCGCGATTATCGACGACGTTCTTCCCGTAATTGAGCTCACCCTGGCCGCCGGCTCCGGCGCAGAGATACTCCGAGTAGCGCTCCTCGTCATCCTCGGTGAACTGCAGATCCTTTACATTGGAGTCCGGATCCCCCTCTGCGTAGATGAACGAGTACTGCGGGCTCTGTGATTGGTTCGGCTTTCCGATGATGAACTCGGTGCCGTCGCTGCTTGAGTAGCCTACGAGTTTGGCTCGCGACAGGATTTCGTGGATGAGGTCCATCCGGCTCTGGCCTGGGTGGACCTTTCCGCTCCTGGGCACCTTGACGTTGATGGTTACCACGGGCTCGGTCGGACTCGCGATGCGCTTGCCCTTCCCCCGTCGAAGTCGCCTGTTCTTGGCGTTGCTGAGCGCCGGCGGCGGAAACCATGGCGACAGGAGCTTCGCGATAGCTCGCTCGATCGTCATCCCGGTGTAGTCGATCGCCGGAGCGCTCTCGTCGGCGAGACGGCCGCAGATGTCGCGACCCCGGATCTCGAGAACGCCGGTACGCGAACTGTAGTGACGCTTCCCAATGAAGCCACGGATCAGTGTCGTGCCGTCGGCGCGGATGGCGATTTTGGCGCCGCGACGAAAGGCATTGGATGCCTGCACGCTGGCCGGCATACGCAGCACGAACGAGTCGCACGGTGTGATGATGCTGCTCTCGATATTGCCGCTGATGAAGTCGGTGATGCGTTGGCCCTCGACGATCGCGTCGATGACGTGGGATTCCATGACTATTGACCGCCCATGACGGAAGGCGATGAACCGCGTGGCGCTTCCGGCATCAGGTAGTCGCCAGGATCGAGCCAGCCCACGGTACGGATGTCGTTGAATGCGGCAACCTGCGCCGCGCGCTCCTGGGCTGCCGCTCCACCGTATATTCTTGCCGTGAGCGGCAGCAGCGCGGTTGGCGATCGCACGCGCATAACGAACACGCGAGGCGTGCTGGCCGTGGCCGAGAGCGCCGACGAGCGCACCGCTTCTCCGAACAGGATAACGGCCTGGAACGATGGGAATAAATCGATGTCCTCCATGAGGCCGCCGACATCAATCATGTCGGAAATGCTGTTCGATAGCCGCGCCACATCGACCTGGACCTGGCGAGGTGGCAGATCCTCGGCCTGTGACCACGAAGAGGCCGTGATAGTGGCGTCTGCCATGACGGCGGCGCTCGCATATGCGAAAGCGAAGGCCGAGGCCGAGGCAATCCCGGATGCTTCGGCAACTGCGCTGGCCCTGGCCTCGGCTAGGGCAGTTGCATAGACGCTCGCGAACGCAAACGCGGATGCCGAGGCCGATGCACTTGCGGATGCCGATGCACTTGCGGATCCACTGACGGACGCCGAACCACTCGCCGACAGTGTGACGTCTGCCGACACCGTAAAGTCGACGTTGACGTCGAGCGATGCGTCGATCTTGACGCTGTACGCTCTCGCGATGTTGCGCGCGACGTTGCCGGTAAAGTCCATCTTCGCAGCTTTGTCGCTCGGAATGCCGAGCCCTACGGCAACAAGCTCGGCGGTGGCTTTCTCCGCGGCCTGGAGGACGGACTCCTCTCCCGACAGCGTGCCAGATCCCGCCCCTGATGGCTGCACGGGGACCACCGTCTCGTCTGGCACGAATTCGCATGTACCTCCAATGGAGTCAGGATCTAGGCGCGGCTTGAATGAATCAATGCGAGCGAAGAACGCCCCGTCAACCGGGTGTGTGAAGAGTCGCCGTTCCTTTAGTGTCGCCTGGAAGCGGCGAAATGCATCAAGCCCGACCTCGGTCTCGCCATCGAAGTCATCGAACATGAGCTCCACGGTGGCGACCTGCAAACGACCGCCGCGTGGCTGCACTGGATGATCGTCGCTTGCCGCGAGGTCGTGCTTCACCAGCGTGTTGCCCTGCTCCCATTCGATACGGTTAGCCCAGAGGCGCAGATCGCCCCACGTGCAAAGATACAGTTCTCCGCCCATCACTTCCTCCTGGTGTCGGTGGCATTGGAGGTGGCCTTCATTACCTTATTGCCGTCGATGCTGATGTTGATCGGCCTGCTGCTTATAGCATCGGCGATGGCCTTCCCCATGTCGGAGAACGAGGTCGTGTAGTTCGGTATCTGGCTGATCATGTAGTCGATTTGGGCCTTCTGTGCGGCTTCCGATCTGGATGCGCCAAGCGCGTCGCTGACGGCAACCTTGTTGAGCGCATCAGCAATGGCTGTGAATTGTTCTGGTGTGGCTGTCACCGGGCCAGAGGCGGCAACGCTCCTGCCTTGGCCGCGCGCGATGGCGTCGTCCACGTTCTGCCTGTTGACGCGGGCCATGATCTCGGCCTGGCGCTGCGGCGAGATCCCAGTTGCGGTGATGTACTGAAATGCAGCATTACCGAGTTCGCTGCCGCTGGGCGACGACAGCAGCGCCTGTACCGCAAGCTCATCGCTCTTGGCAGTCGTCTTGTCGCCAGGTGTGAGCGCCTTGATGTCCTGGCGAAACTTGTACGCCTTGCCGTAGTCATCCTGCATCTCGAGTAATGCGGCGCGCTCGGACATACCATGGCGCTTGGCGTAGTCCTGGACCTCCGATGGCTTCGCCGCGAAGGCACGGCTGTCGTCCGGCGTGAAAAACTCGCGAATGCTCTTGCCGGCGCCGTAGATACCGCCAACGACGTCGCCGAGCTTGCCGACCATCTCGACCAGCGGGCCGATCTTATCAACGGCGTCCTCGATCGCTGCGACAAACTTCTCGATCCGCTCCGGCGTGAACGCGGCTGCCACCGCGTTCTTCATCTTTTCGAACGCGATCGCCATGCGCCCTGCGGCGCTCTCGGCATAGGTCCGCATATCTTGCATGATGACACCGTTCTTTTCTCCTGCCTTACGCAGCGCATCGGCCCGCGTGATGGACTCCGGCAGGAGCAGCATCTCTATGCCGCGCCATCCCTCGGTGCGGCCAAATGCCTTCTTCATGAGAGATGGATCCTTCACGAGATCGCTTTTTTGGATATCGCGAAAGATGTCGACGAAGTGCCTCGCTGTCTTCACTCCGTCTTTGTCGACGTTGAAGATCTTCACGCCGTGCGCCTCGAACCTCGGCGCATTGGAACGCAGACCGGCAAGGATACGTTGCATTCCAGTACCAGCCTCGTCGGCGGTGTTGTAGCCGTCGCGAATGACCTGGAACATCGCACCTAGCTCGTTCGCGCCGGCGCGGCCGGTGACACCGAACTTTGCCCACAGCGGAATGATGGCGCCAAACTCACGAGCCATCTGCTTCGCCTCGACGGCACCGTCCTTGGATTGCTCCACGAGGCCGCCGATTGTATTCTCGAGGTCGGCCGCTGGGACCTTCATGTTGGTGGTCAGCTGATACATCAACTGGGCGAGATCTCCGCCGGCGGCCCCGGTTGCCTGCCCGGTCTTGGCCAAGATCTTCATCTTATCCGCGGTGAAGTTGGCAGCTCCGGCAAGATCGGCGTAAGCGCGGGCCGTGTCGAGCACGGCCGTGGCGTTCACGCCGGTGTCTTCGGCAGTCTGTCGCGCGATGCGTCCGATGTTGTCGAGGGCCTGGCCGCCGATCTTCGCGGCGATGCCGAACCGCACGAGCTTATCGTTGAAGTCGAAGACCTCTTTCCCCTGGTCGATGAGCGTGTCGATGCCGCGCGTGGCGAGGTTGCCGACGGTCTGGCCGACAGCATGCTGTGCCCAGCGCTGACTCTTCATGATGCTTGACGGCGCCAGATTGATACGCGACAGCAGTTGCTTCGCGCTGGCGGCGAACGAGCCCAGCATCCCCATCGCGCGCTGCAGGCCATTGGGTAGCCTGCTGGCATTTGCTATGATTGTGATCTGGGCTGTCGTATTGGGCGGCATCGATCAACCCGTCTTTCTCGGCATCTTGAAGTTCGTGTTCCAGAACCTGCGACCCTGTGTTGGTTCTGCCTGTGGAGCCCCTTGGCTATGCCCGGCCGGCGCTTCCTCCTTGTCTCTCAGGTCTCCGACGATCCATCCGTAGGCGTAGACGAGCGTATCGGGCACATCTGCCGCTCTGCAGCCCCAGAGAGCAGCCAGTTTGTCAGCATGGCGACACCGAACGAGAGCAATGATGTCCGTTCTTTTTTTTTGAACGCTTCGGTGACAGCCGCCAGCTCATCCTCTTGGATGACGCCGGATGCCAGCGGATCCAGGCGCTCGCGAACATCCCGGTAGACGAGGAAGCACGCCATGATGACATCATCGTCGAGACGCGTCGTCCATTCCTCGACCGTGCCGAACGGCTGCGAGTGATCCTCCGGGTCGCGGCATGCGCGCGCCAGGATGCGAGCCGAGCGCTCGATCTCCAGGTCGGAGCTGAACCCAGCGGTCGCCGGCAGCCGCGCGGCGGCCATGCTGTGTAGTACCTCTCCGTCGATCGCGCTCGATACGTCGTGCTTGACGAGCTCGATGTACACCCGGCCGAGCACAGGGAGAACCACGTCCTCGCCCCGCGCGATGTCTCCGAGGCGAGCGGCGAGCTTCGTGCGCTGAGTCGCCAACGGCGCCGAAGCTCGCATCGGATCATCGGATGCGAGAGCCGACGCCGGAATCCCGCCGGACGCGATGCGGCCGCCGAGCTTCGTCACGAGCGATTCACCTGGCTGCAGACGACGGTGACCGTCTGCATGAAGTTGCCTTCAGCGTCCTCCTTGACGTCGATCTTCGACACCTTGCAGGTGTACGTGTACCGGAAGGAGTCGCCCTCGTCTTGCGTGGTGAGCCCGAACGTCGCGTAGCTTTCGTTGACGCGGTACCAGTCGATTTCTGGCTGGCGGCCCATCTCATTGTAGACCTCCATGTCGATCTCGAACCCGCCCTGCTTGCGACGGAATCCGGCGCCGCGCTTCACGCCGATCGCCATCACGACCTCGGTGGAGCGCCCGTCCTTGATGTCGAGCGAACGCACGCGCTCGAGGACCTTTGTCCCGATGCCGGCGATGTTGACGCTGAGTTCGCCTTGGGATGCGATATCCGATGCCATTGGCTACTCCTCAGGCTCCGCCGACGAGTACGTCGTGCTGCCAGCCGGTCTGGTGAAGCGGGTTGTTGACGTGATATTGGAGCCTGGCGTTGTTGCGCCCGACGACCGTATCGTCCGGAACGACAGTGCACGCCTGGATGTCAGCCTCGACCTTGCTCTTGTTCAGCACCTTCGCGTCGGCCTCGGCGCGAAGTATTGAGGCTGCCAGGTCGAGGGTGAGTTTCTTCGAGTCCTCCTGGCTCACGCCATCGGGGTTCGCCTCCGGACCGAACGCCTTGTCGTAAGCGATGTCGAGCTGTAGCGCCAGCATCACGCCGGTGCGCGGCACGGCGAGGTCGCGGCACTTGTCGTCGGCTTGGCTATTGAATGTGGTCCGCGTGGTCACCATCTGGATGACCTTGGCCCGGTTGTCCGTGACCGCTCCGTTGGGCGCAATCACCGCCCCGAATGGCGTGAGGCCGGCGCCGATCGCCGTGTTGAGCTCGCTCGGCGTGTAGAGGAGCGCGTCCGCAGGCGGGTACAGCGGAACGACCGCGCCATCGAACCCGGCGTTCGCCCGCTCACGCGAGAACGCGAGCATCGCCATGGCCACGGCGCCTTCCCCGGGCGCGTTCCGGCAGCCCTCGAAGCTGCCGATGAGCACCGACTGGTGATTTGCAGCCGAGGCGAGCGCCGTTGCGGTGCCGATCGTGCCGGGCTCGAACAGGAAGTAGAATGCCCACGTCTTCGACGACACCGACCACCGCGTCAGGATGTCGGTGTTGATCTCGGTGATGTCGGCCGCGGCATGGTTCGCGATCGCGATCGCGTCGTAGCGCAGCGGCGCGAGCGCATCGAGCGCCGGCTGAATGTCGGCCGCGCCGGACCCAGCCGTCCCCGTGGCGAGGGTAGCGGTTACTCCGGTCGCCTGCTGCTTGATGACGACCTTGACGTCTCCGCCGTTCACACCCTTGGTGGGATGCGTGAGCGAGACGACGGCGCTCGCTACGGTCGGCGCCACCGGAAGCGTGTCGGCCTTCGCCAGCAGGGCGGCGTTGACGCTGGCAGCGACGGTTGCCGCCGTCTGACCGACGGTTGTGTTGACCGTGAACAGGCGTCCGGCGATGTCGACGATGAAATCCGATTGCGCCGTCACCGTTCCGGCGAATGTCAGCGTCTGCACGTTGGCCGTTCCGCCGGACGGCTCGGCGATGAACACCGCCTTGATGCGCGGCCCCTGGCCGAGGAACTGCTGCATGGCGTAGGCATGGCGACACATCAGCGCGCCCTCGCTGCTCTTGCCGGCGAGACCATCGGAATCTGCCGCACTTGCCGTGGACAGGTCGTAGACCGTGCCGGCGACTGCCGTTCCGGCCGACGACTTCGTTCCGATGATCGCTACCGTCATTGGGACATTGACGAGCGCACCACCTGCTGACAGGTAGTTGAACTTGTGAAACGTCCCTGGCACGTAGTAGTTGCTTGGGATGATCGAGGTCACTTCTTGTCTCCCTTCTTGATCTTGATCGGGTGTCCGATGTCTGCCGGAGCGCTGGCTTCCGTCGGCGTATTGACCTTCGATCCATCCACCTTGCACAGGATGAGATCGCCCCGACCCCATGATCGCCGTGTGGCCGGGGACCACCGCACGCGCGCGACGGTATCGCTGTCGACGAACAGCCGGCCGTTTACATCCATGCCGTCGTCTGGATGTACCGGGGTCAGCCGACCTGGCGGCGCGGTGACCGTGACGTGTGTGATGGTTGCTCGCATGTCCTTCCTTTACGTGAGGTCCGTGTCGACGTCGAGGGACGTCGAACTCGTTGCTGGGAGCGGGCGCTCTGCTTCGTTCTCCTTCGAGGTGACGCGCAAGCCGATCGATTCGAGGAGCTGTTCCGGAGTGCGCCATTCCCGACCGCCACCTGTGCTCGGCGTAAGCTGGTAGAACTGGACGCGGTAGACCTGGGTCCAGATCGTGACGGTCTGTGCGGTCACCAACTCATCCTCGTACAGCGGAATCACCTGCTTCACGGCCCCGGTGAGCGTCGTCGGAAAAACGCCGCAGATGATCTCTCGGGCGTGGGCCATGATGACGTGCAGCCCGGGATCCTTGGCTGCGTCGATCTGGGAGACCTGATCTGCCTGCATGCGCGCGAGCGGACTTCGTCCGTGTTGCGAGCTCAGGTACAGCACGAGCTGGATCTCGGCGCGGAATTGCTTCCGCTGCAGGTTGAGCGTCTCGAAGTCGGCTCGTCCGGTCGCGACCGCGATTCCTGGCGTGCGGCCGAGCCACTTCTGGAGTTGTTCGACGTCGAACTCGTCGCTGTGCGTGCGCACGATACCGCCGAACGGCAACACATCGACGAGATACCCGCCATTGGAGCGCTTCAGGCGAGAAAGTAGATCGACCGCACCGTTCTGGATGAGCGTGCGTTCGGGCGTATCAAGCCCCGTGTCGAAGACATGGCTCATCGTCCGCCCATCGACTTCCAGCGCCGGTAGAGCGCGTCAGCGAAGCTTTGCCCGGCAAGCTTCATGAACTCCTTGCTGATCCAGAGGTACTGCCGCTGCGGGATGAGCGAGCGGCCGCCACGTCCGGTCCGAGCCGGACCGTCCTGGTGAGCGGCCGCCCATCGGATCGGCGAGTACATCACCAGCTTTCGCGCGTTGACCAGCGTCCGACGGGCGCTCGGCAGTTTAGCGAGCAGCCTACGATTCGCGCCTCCTCGCCCCGTACGCGCGTAGTGCTCGACGGTGGATTTCGCCAGCGGACGCCACTTCATCTGGGGGCCGCTCTCCGCGTGAGCGTGAGCGCGCTGGTCCTCGTGGAGTGGCTTGCGCAGCTTCGCGAACGTGCGCGGGAAGTCATGGCGCATCAGCGCCGCGAAGGCGTCGTTGATGCCGGTCACGTCGATCGTGACATCGAGATCTCCCATCAGATGAACCCCTCGAGTTTCTGGAGAGAGATATCCAGCGTGCTCTCGCGCGGTGCCGCCTTGTCGATGACAATGGCGGCCTTGCTGGTCACCGGATCCAGCCCAGGAACCTGGACCTTCCCATCGCGCACGTCCTTGAGCCATGCGCGATCGATCTCCTCGGCCTTGATGTCCTCCATGATCGGCTGCCCCTTGTAGCCGAACCTGCGGAGCTCGCGTGCGGCCCAGCGCGTGCTGAGGTTGACGATGCCATCTGGGACGGTGGTCAGCGGCACGGCCCAGCGCTGGCTCAGATAGCTGTCGATCATGGTGTCCGCCGCGGCGATGGCCTGCGCCACAACCGTCGCATTGACCACGCCGGTGTTCTCCTGGTCGGAGAGCTGGAGCAACGCCTCGCTGCCGCCAACGGCCACCTGCACCGCTGCCTGGGTCGTGTACGCCATGAGCTACCCCTTCTCCGGGAACAGCTTTCCGTCGGGGTCGACGGCAGCATCTCCGGCGCCGCGAGCGCGGGCTGCAGCCTGCAGGCGCGTCGGCCTGCCTTCGCTCGACTCCGGCGCTGCCTGGCGCGCCGCACGCAGTTTCGCGAGCTCGGACTTGAGCTCTGAGAGCTCCTTCTCGGCTGCGTCTGCGCGGGCGCGCTCGGCGGCAACGTCTTCGCCGCCGTGCGAGTCCGGACGAACGATGAGTGCGTCGTCGGCCAGAATGGCCTCGGCGCCGGCGACGTTGACCACGTTCTTCCCGGCGCGTTGGCGCTCCGCGACGTCGAAATCATCCAGCTCGGTGACTTCCACCGGGATGCTCGTCGCCCCCGAGAACTTCAGTCCACCGCGCGTCCGGCGCTTGAGCCCGTTGGCGACGCGCACGTGCATGACCATGCCGGCGCGTGGCTCCGGTTGGCCGGCCTTGCGGTTGTCACGAGCGAGCCTGGCGCGCGAGCGTGCCAGGTTCTCGGAGAGGATGCGCTGGTCTTTCTCGGCCTGGATCTCGATGTCGGTCTTGAGGTCGTCGCTGTGCATTGGAGTCCTTTTGCTGGAAAGCCCGCCAGGCAAGCCGGGCGGGCGATGTGTCGGTAGTTGCTCGCGGCGACCGGCTACGCGCCGGGGCCGCCCACCACTTCCTGCCAGAGCCCGTACGCCGCCCCATCCTCGCTCTCGATGCCGTACATGTACTTGCCAGTACGGAACGAGAACTCGCCATCCTCGACGGCCATGAACTCCGGCGTGCGCTTGCGTTGCAAGAGAACGGCAGTGCTGTTCTCCGGAATGAGAAACCACTCCGTGCCGGTCAGCGTGACGGACACGCCGAGCACGTTGTAGGTCGCCGCGCGGATCCACGGGATGCACAGCGGCACCGCCATGTTGAGGTCCATGTTCTTCTGCAGTGACGGGATCCACTCCTGCTGGAGAACGGTTCGCACGGGGACGCGCAGGGCCGGGCCGTGGACGAGGTACATGCGCCGACCCTCGCCCATGACGTTGTACGGCGTGCCGTTCTCGTCGGTGAACCCCAGGAACGCGTTCCACGCCGCCTGGAACACCGCCGCCGAGAACGCGCCGGTGACCTTGTTCGACTGCGTCGAGCCCGACCCGTTTCCGAGCGCGGTGTGGTCGGTGTCGATCAGGTTCTGGCCGTCGTAGGTCGTGCCGAGCGCCGTGCCCTGCAGGCCAGCGCACAGCATCGCGATCACCATCTCCATGAGGTGCCAGTCGTAGGCGTCCGCCAGCTGGTTGATCCGCTGCGTGTACAGACCGAAGCGGTCGTTGATGATGTCGCCCTTCGGGACGATGATGCTCGCCTCGTGCGGTCGCGTGACGATCGGCAGCGACTCGCCGCGGAGCATTGACACGACCTTGTCACCTTCCCACAGGCGCATCTTGGGGATCGAGTCGAGCCAGAGCTCGCGATGCAGGAGCACATCGCTGTCGATGACCGTCGCCAGCTGCTTCCACGTCGTGGAAGCGCGGTTGAGCCGGCTGTTGAGCATCGTCCCGAATCCGATATACGCGGCCTCGATCTTGGCCGCGTCGGGGGAACTGCCGCCCATGCGGGCGCCGGAGAGCTCCGGGTCGTAGAAGCGAGCCGGGCGCTTGCGGTCCGGCGGTCCGAGTTGGGTACGTCGATTCATGCGCATTGGATGATTCTCCTCAGGTGGCGGCGATCTTGCCGCCGAGCATCGCGACCCACACGCCATCGGACGCGACCTCGTCGCAATATCCGGCGATGATGTCGTTGGTGGTGTCGGCCGCAAGGCCGACGGTTTGGTTGTCGACGACGGTAACCGCCACGCCTACCGTGGCAGCGACGACGTTGCCGTTGTTGCCGAGTTTGAACACGCCGCGCTCGACGACGATCTTGGTGTCGCCGGCCGCCGTGCTGGCGGCCTGACACGAGATCCCCTGTACGACCAGAGCGGCCGTGTCGGAGGCGTTCACGGCGAGCCCGCTGGCGTTGGTCGCGACCATGACGCCGATCGGAATGGTCGTGCTCGCCGCGAGGGTCAGCACGATCTGTCGCTCCACGAGGCGCTTCTCGGTGTTGCGATCGAGAGTGGTTGCCGTCATTGGATCAGCCCTCCGTGTGCCGCAGGTTGCTGCGGAAGTTGTTCATGTCCTCGACCTTGAGGCCGAGCTGCGCCGCGACGTTCTCCATCTCCGCGGCGAGGGCCTCGTCGACACCGACGAGCGGATCGGTCGCCGGCGGCTCCCCGGTGAGTTCCACGACCGGCCGCTTGCCCACTGGTACGATCACGTCCATCTCGGCGAGTTCTGCGGTGATCTGGGCCACCCCGTTCGGCTCCTTGGCGATCCGACGGAGCCGCGCCTCGCGAGCCGACAGGACGATGTTTCCATCCTTGTCGCGCTGGGTCCTGATCTTGCCCTCGCGGATTGCGCCGGAGATGAGCTCGTCGACCCGCGTGCTGCTTGCCGCGGCGAGCCCAGCCCGCGCGGCCTCGAGCTGGGTCTGAGCGGTCGCGAGGCTGGTACGTGCAGCGTCGCGCTCCTGCTCCGCGGTCGCGATCCTGCGGTTCATGGTTCCGAGGGCGGCGAGGGCCGTGTCCTCGTCGTCTTCGGTGAGCGCGGACAGGCCGAGGGCCGCCGCCAGGCGTTGCCAGTTCTTCATGCTTCTTCCCTTCTCTCTTGGTGGCAGATTGAGCTCGGCTGCGAGCGCCGACCGGATTTCTTCGATGTTGGTGGTACCGACCGCCGGGAAGTTCGTCCCGGAGGTCTCATTGCCGGTCCATCCCATGTAGATGAACTCGGCCTGCTTCTTCTTGCCGCCGGACATGTCGACGACATCTCCAGGCCAGCACGAACAGCTCTCCCGGGAGAGCACGTTGACGTTGTGAATGGAGCACATGATCGGTGCGCCCGGCTCCGGGCGCCACGAGATAGAAAACCTGTCGAGCGTCCCGTCGAGCACGCTGATCACGCCATCGGGCTTGACGACCTCGAGCTCTTGTAGGAAGGCGATGCGCGTCGCGGTCTCGTTGACAGCCACGCTCGACAGGATCGTTCCGCGCCGGCTGTCGTGCGAATAGGTCTGGTGATCCATGATGAACGGTTGGCCCTTGAAGGTCTTGGCCTGCGCGGCGATATCGCCGCCAAGACGCACGAACTTCAGGTTCGCCTTGCCCTCCTGCTGACGGAAGGTGTTCGCCTTGACGTTCAGTGCGATGTGCTTCCCGCCGCGCACCGCCTCGATGAGCTGGGCGCGCTGAGCGCGCTTCTCGTCCTCGGCGACATCGGCCTTGAGCTCGCTCAGACCGGCGAAACCATCGACTCCGATGGATCCGATTGGAGCTCCAACCTCGAAGTCGGAGCTAAATACGTCGATCTTCTTCTTCGGCTGGCTCACTTGTTCTTCTCCGTTTTGCCGCGGCCCGGATCCTCGAGCGGTGTCGGTTGGAACATGACCTCGTCGCCCTTGTCTGGGATGCGGCAGCTGAACTCCTCGTACATCTGCGACGCGCTCAGCGGGATCGCGGAACCGATGATCTCGAGGGTCTTGGCGCGCTCGAGATCGCCCCACGGGATCTTGATCTTGAGGCGAGGAGGGGCAGCCCTGTCGAACCCGTTCCACGCGATGAACGTCTGTCCAATGTCGCGAACGAACATCTCCTCGATAATGCGAGCGTCGTGGCGCTTCATGGCGTCGAGACGTGACTTGTGGACGGTGGCGGCGTTGTAGCTGCCGGCTCCAGTCGACGACACATCGGTGTTGAGCGTTCCGCCGGTGACAAGCTTTGTGTTGATCGCGTCGCACACGGTCATGAGCTTGAGATGCGGGAAGTCGCCGCCGCCGCGCTGCACTTCCTTGATCACGACCTCGGTTGCTGCCGACAGGACCGCGTAGCCGTCCTGTCCGATACTGCGCACTGCATCCTCCAATGCCTCTCGAGATGCGCCGCTCGCCGACTCCTCGTAGTATCCAATGGACAATGGCATACCAAACATCGCAAGCCAGACGTTGAACCCCTTCCAGCCGGTCAGCTTGAAGTAGGTCCACCATGTGCAGCTACGCATGAGGCCGGCGGCGTATGGGTTGCGGCCACGGTAGCGGCTGGTCGCCCAGAGGCCGGGCTCGAGCTCGACATAGGATGTCGGACCGCTTGGATCGATCAGGTACAGCTCATGAGCAAGCTCGGCGCGTGGCGATGCAAATCGGCGCGGCGCCACGTTGACGAACCTCGACGGGATGACGAGGTTCTCCTCGATATCCCATTGGAGGTTCGTGCAGGCGTAGCCATCGGGAATGCAGTTGAGCTGGTGGGAGACGAACTGCCTGAAGTCGATGCGACTCTGCAGGCGCTCGTTGAGTGATGCCGCGGCGATTACGCTCGCCTTGTCGGTCCTTCCCGCCGGGGGGATGACCTCGAAGTCCCAGCCGGCCACATCCTCGTTGCGGTCATTGAGCATTCCGCGGAGCTCGCCGTCGCGCTCGCGGAGATCGTCGAACAGGTCCATCTGCCGAAGCGGATTTCCCTGTTCGGCCTGTCGAAACATCCCGAGCAGGCCATCGACCGTCAGACCTATTGCGGGATGGGAGTTGTGCGTCTGGGCGGAGCGCGGATTCGGCGCCGCAATGGTCCGCCTTGTGATCGCGATCTGTCGGCCGTTCTCGTCGAGAATTACCGGCTCCCTGAGGCGAGGGTGCGCGGCCAGCCTATCGGACATCACAGCCCCCCGTGCCGCTGCCTTCCTCGCCGCACGATGAGCGGGCCGATCCCATCATCGTTGCGCTCGTTTTGTCGGCTTGGTTCATGCGGCTTATCACTGCCACATTGTGTGCCAGATCTGAGCAGTCGAGGAAAGAGTCTTACGAGCGGATACGACAATCCGTCCCCAAGGTGGGCTGCTTCGTGTGTCCGGCTCGGCTTTCCGTGAACGGTCGGCCATGCGTGAAGCGCGGCGCATGTCTTCGGACAGAGGATCGGGTCGAGGAACAGCCTGCGAACGCCTTCGGAGTTCTCGATAAGCGATGTAAGTGCCCGACACCTATCGAGTACGTGCGGGTTATTCCGCCGGATCCTGGGGTCCGGACGGATGATATGGGGGAATCCTCCGCCGCGGATGATGTCGAATGAGCCACGCCCGCTCCACTGCGGGGGCGGGCTATCGGTGGTGCGCCGGCGGCTGTGCTGATACTCGCCGGTCCCGTCGCCGACGATGACGGTCAGGTCAGGGTCGTAGCCGGCAGCGTGCGCGGCCTGACACCAGTCCTCCTCATCGCCCTCGATGACGATCTCGCCTACCCCCCAGACCACCACGTTGTCGCGCGTCGGATCCTGATCGCTCGGCGCGTAGATGCGCAGGGCCGGGCCGCCCATGTGGGGGAGGACCTGAAAATCCATCCCGAGCACCGTGGTGAATCCGTCGCCGATGTTCTCCATGCGCAGGAACTGCGCTGTGACGTCGCGCCATGGCGATCCGGGGCCCGGCATGCGTCGCTCGTTGCCGTCTGCCGTACGCACCCAGTTGAAGGCGACATTGGTGGACGGCGGCAGGAACTCGCCGAGAACTTCAATGCGGTAGGTCCGCGCGTCCGTCTCCTTGCGCATCGCCAGCAGCGCCCTGCGGTTGATGTGCGGGTTGCGCAGAGGATTCATGTGGTGGTAGACGGCCGCGCGGCGGCCATCCATCGCCTCTGATGCGAAGTCGCCCACCCACGGCTGATCCTTCGTCTCTACCGGAGGGTTCGCGCAGACCAGCACGAGACCAGAGCGATCGCTGATGGCGCCGCGCGCAACCACGAACACACGAGGAGCCATCTTCTGCCCCTCGTTCATCCACACGAGGTGAGCCTCGCCCTCCTTGATCGCGTCCGGATCGGCGCCGACGTACGCGCTCTTGAGCGCCAGCATGCTCCCGTTGATGAGCTCCCAGCCGTCAGCCTGGGTCTCGCGAGAAATCCATTCCGGCATCAGCAGCTGCGACATGTACCGCCTGACCTCGTCGTGCTTCTCGTTCGACGGGTTCAAGATCCACACGATCGCGCCTGGAAATTGGATCGCGTACATCGCACATAGGACTGCTGCGATGTACGTCTTGCCGCTTCGGCGACCGCCGGCGAGCAGAGCGGAGAAAACCTCGTCGGAGGAAGTGACGGTCTCCTCGTCGTCGGGGTTGAAGTCCGGCGGGTGATCGCGGCGCCACGCGTGGACCATCAGCCACGAGCGGAACCACAGCACGGTGTCGACCTGACCTTCGTGCGGCGTCACAAGTACGCGCGTCTGGGCCTCTCCGTCGAAGTCCTCGAGCCTGCGATCCCAGCGACCTCCGCACGAGAGCACGATCTCGTCGCCGATCTCGATGTCGATTCGCATGTCGACAACGGCACCGCCGCCCTCTCTGCGCTCACGCCGCCGCCGTTCCAGCGCGGCGGCCTCGCTGAGCCTAGCCTTGGCCATTGCGTCTCAGCGGGATGACCTTTGCGGTCAGCGGAGCGACCGGCGCCTTCTCGCCAAGCGCCGCGGCGCGCCCGCGCTTCTTCGCTTCGATCGCCTGGCGCTCGCGCTCGATCGTCTGCGCCACGTCGTAGCGCATGGCGTCGGTCATGTGACGAGCAGCACCCTGCAATAGCTTCGTGACGCGCTTCTCGCGAGCCTCCTGTGAGAGGTTCGGATCGTTGAAGGCGAAGTGCGCCAGCCTGAGGTGCATCTGGTAAGCCCACTTCGCCCCCTCCATCGCATCGTCCGGAGGTGGGCCGAGGCTCGACACCGACTCCGGCGGGTTGGTCGGTTGCTGCTCTGGTCGAGCCTTGGCTTGTGGCTTCTGATCCGAACCCTGGTCAGCCTGCTTGTCCTGGCGAGCGGGCTTCGCTGGCGCGGTAACCTTGGCCGCTCGCCGATCCGATGGCTGCTCCGATGACCCGAATATCGAGTCCCAGGAGGGCTCGCTATCCTGCGGTGGATCTGTGGGTTTCCTGGACACCATCGGATGATGGTGCCTCGTCCTGCCACATGGCAAGGCCCTCGATGTAGTCGATCACCTGCCCGAACGTGGAATCGTCCAATACCTTCAGGCTATTGGACAACCTCTTGAGGTCCATCAGGCCGAGCATGCCGACGCGAAATGTGATGTAGTTGCGAAGCTCGTAGAGGATCATTGCCGGGCGCATGCTGTCTTCGGCGCGCTTGATCGCCTCGGCCTGGACTGGAGTCACGGCAGGCTGTCCTCGTCGCCTCCCGGGTCGAACGCATCGTCATCGTCGGTCTTCTCCGGATCTGTCTGCTCCGACAGCGGAAGCTCTTCCTGGAGCTCACGCGACGTTGCGGTGCGTGGCGGCCCGATCTGCTCGTCCGTGTCGGTCCGTACACGTATCACCTCGTTCGCCCCGGTCAGGAACTCCGCTACCGTGATCTGCCTGGTGACCTTCTTCGCTCGAATGTCGGCTCGGAGCTGAGAGATCTCGAGCTCCATCGTCGCCGCCTGCGATCCGAGGTTCTTCATCTGCTCCTTCTTGCGAGCCTCGAGTTTTTCGAGCGCCTCCAAGAGCTCCATGATGGTGTCTTTCTTCTCGGCGAGCTCTTGCTCGCTGAGCATATGGTCGACAAGTTCTTCGCGTTCTCCGATTTTTCGAACGCGATCATTGGATTTCTTCTTTTGTTTGCTGCTCATGGCTTCCTCATCGGGTCAAGGATGTCTGGATCTTTCTTCTTGGAGCGCTTGCGCTTTGATGTGAACCGCATCGTGTCCGGATCGACGCCGGATACCCCTGTCGCGGAGGGGTAATGGATGCCGAGCTCGGCCTCGACGCCGTCAAATTCACCGATCGGCGCAAAGACGGTCGTTGGGTTGTCGAATGATTCGTCGTGGCGCAGGATCCGACCGCGATCTCCGGTCGCAAGCGTGACGATCTCGCCCTCGTTGCGCTCGGACAGCACGGTATCGCACCCGAATGAAGGCGCTCCTTCGACGAACACGTGCCCGATGCCGTCACATCGGACGCACAGCATCCAATCGGGCGGCGTCCGACCGTACGCGGAGCACGCAGGACACGGCTCGTGGATTCCCGGAATCACCGGCGGCCGATCTCATCGTGCCAGCGGAGGAGATATAAGCCTGAATCGGCCACCTCGAGCTCCTCTTCAAGAGGGAGCATGTGGTGCCTCCGACGATCCACGTCCATCTTGAGGTGCACGGGACACAGCTTAGCCTTCTTCCCGGTCAAGGAAGAGGTTTCGCACGGCTTCTCGCAGATGCGACATACGCCGCGCTTGGCTCGATCCGCACAGATCTCGGCCTGCTTCACGCGCCTGTACTCGAGGAACTCCTTCCGTCTGGTCTCTTTGTCCGCTTTCTTTGCCATGGGAATCGGTAGCACAATCCGATGACACTTCACTGCCGCAGCGTCTCGATTTCCCTGATCTTGAGGTGCGTGACGGCAACGGCCAGCGCGGCCCATTCGTCGGCAACCACGCCGTACAGTGGACCCGGTGACTTTTTGTTACCGATTGCGCGCTCCTTGCCTCCGAAGAGGTCGATCAGGGCAGCTCGGATGTTCGCGTCCTTGGCGCGGGCTACCCCACAGAGGTGGAGCTTGACCTCCTGACGGTAGACCAGCGTGTGGCGCAACCCTGCGTGCCATGCCTGGATAAACCGACCGATCCATAGGCACGTCTCGAATACCTCGCGCCCTACCGCCATGCCATAGGACGCGATCATCTCGATCGCCATGTGGTCGCAGCCGTACTGCTCTTGCTGCAGGTATTCCAATGCCGCGGCGTTCGGCAGCGTCACGCGATCGCTGACGCGATGGCCGTCGAACTTCACGAGCGCGCTCTGTGCGTTTCCCGGGTCGACGGCCAGGATCATGGCTGCACCTGACCTTGCTTGGCGCGACGACGGGCGGAGGGCGGAGGGCGGCTCTTTCCGTGAGCCGCATCATAGGCCCTCGAGCGCTCCGTGCACACCTTGCAACCCTCATCGGGCAGCCTCTTCCGTCCGCACGTACCACAGCAACCGTTGGCCCGACGCTGCTGTCGGATCCATTCCAGGTTCAGGCGCCTGAACTCGTGCTCCGACATCGGAGGGTGCCATCCGCATCGCGCGCGAACCTCCGCTGACTTTGTTCTTCGCTTCCCGGTAGCGAAGACCCGGTAACCGTTCTCGTCCTTCGGTTTCTCGGAGATCTCATCCAAATTGCGAGCCCGAGCTCGCGGCGGGTACTTGATGATGGTGCTGATGATGTTCATGCCCGATACATCGGGTAGCACGAACATTGGAGTTTGCTAGCCAGATTTCGACATTGGAGCATCGTTTGGCGTCAGCTCCACGGTGAGCTCTAGTCCATCATCGAGTCTTGCCGGCGCGACCAGGGCAAGCACCCGATAGTGCTTGCTGCGCTCGATTTCGCGCACGCGACCTACGCATCGATGCCTGCCAGCATCGGCGCACTTCTGCTTCATCTCGCGCAGAACTCCTATGGCAGCCTCCTGGTTTCCCTCGACAACTGCCATTCCAATGTCTGGTTCTCCGTGAAGATTCTTGTCGGCTACGACGACCAGCCAGAGCTTCACCGCCACCTCGCGTGGTCGAGTTCCTGCCCGTCCGGGCCGATTACGTGCAGCCGAACCAGCTTGCTGGCCCGCAGCGCGCGCAGCGCCATGCGGATCGTCATCCAGGTCCCGCCGACCGGCTGTGGTTGAGACTCGCGCGGCGTCGCGATCATGACGCCGCTCGCGTCAACGATGGCCTGGTTGCGGATCGCATACGGGGCCGGCGCCCGGAGGATGCTGAGATCCGTCGCACGCCGTGACATGAACGACGTAACGGTCGGAGGGTGGCCGATGACGTCGAAGCCCATACTGTCGCACTTCTCTGCAAATTCCTCGTCGGATCCAATGCAACACCCGTGGTGGACCACGATCGTCTCCTGGAACGTATCGTCGATCTGGCGGAGCAAGTCGAACGTAACGATCTTCTGCGCCGCGGTCATCCCGCGCCGCGTGCCGGTGAACCCGACCTCCATGGTCATCGGCACACCACCTTCGCTGTCGGCAGCGTGGAGATCGGCTGCAGCCACGAGCGCCAGCGCGGAATACGCGGAAGGCGCACGACGATGGTCCAGCTCCAGTTGCTGGAGAACCAGAGCAGCGGCCGGCGCGGAATGCCGAGGCTGCGTCCGTATACGGCGGCGCTCACGATGCGGCCTCCCCGGCACGGCGCAGAAACTCGAACCGTCGGACACCATCGACGTCGCGCTCAAGGAACACGCTCAGCAGGCGCGACCAGGGCATGGATGCCAACTCGCCAGATGCTTCCAATGTATCCCCAGAGATCGGACACGGCACGTACAGAACGATCGGCTCGCGCGTGGCTTCATCGACGGCGAAGCCAACGACCTGGTACGTGCGGCCCTTACGGTGATGCCAATGGTCGCCGCAGCGGACCCCGGAATCGCGGATCCTGCGCTCCGCCTCGACACGCGGATCGTCGCTCATGGCGCCTCCGCCGCGGCCCGCTCGGCGGGGAACTCGAGGCCGCCCAGGCCCGTAACGACCTCGTCCTTCGTGGTCCAACCGGGGAGGCCGAGCATGCGCAGCGCGTTGCAGAGCTCGCAGGCAGCGTCGCCACTGACCTCCGACGAGAACGCGTCTGGAGAGGTGCAGATGCAGAGCTGGCCGGCGTCGTCTACGCTCGCGACGATCAGCGCGATCAGATCGCGGAGCGCTGCCCTGATCTTGCCGTGCTCGGTCAGACGGCGCCGGCGCCCGGTCTCGATGCGCTCCTTGCGCTGCGTGTTCCAGTCGGAATCCTTCTGAGCATCGTACGCCGCCATGAAGCGCTCGCGCTGCGCCGGCGGCAGCTTGTAGAAGTCGGCCATGAGCTCGGCCTTGGCCCGGCCGATGCGGCGGACCTCCGAGCTCTCCACGTTCGAGTAGGTCGAGGTGGCGACGCCGATGGCCTCCGCGACCTCGCGATGCTTCCGGCGCTGCTTTAGCCGAAGATTCTTCACGATTTTGTTGAACGGCAGGTCTGACATCGTCGATGTATTCTGCATAGTTTAGTGTTTCAGGCAACAAGATCGCGAACACCTTAATTATCGCACATGTTGACGAACGCATTGTGATTCCCGATTCGATGACAACCACATCTCCGGTTGCCTATCGTGACTTTTCTTCGCATTTCCACGAGAATTACCATTTTGAGCCGGTTTCAAGAACCGCGGAGGCCGGCGGAATCACTCTGGGAATCGGGTTTTCATTAACCTTCTTCTTTCCCTCTGATTCTTTTCTCTCTCCCCTCCCGACCCTCTCCCCGCGAAGCGGGGAGAGAGGGGAGGGATCTGAGGGGAGAAGAGAAGAGGGGGTAACTCTCGCAAGGAGAATTACCGTGGAGAGTGTAGTTTTTTGAGACAGCTTTGAAATGCGGTCTAGATTGAGATAGGCTGCGTTTTGGACGAATCCCGCTGTCACGAGCCGACCGTGGTGCCAAAACGCCGTACACATGGCTTCTGACGCGATTCTGAGGGTCCCAGGAGGTTCCTAGGATCCAGTTTTTGTCGGACGGGTGCCTACGG
>Ga0268265_10000343_pt1 | contig 50355 bp, 40 predicted proteins | sample KBSSwiS52_FD_190355 | JGI IMG/M metagenome (GOLD analysis project Ga0268265, IMG submission 190355) | Switchgrass rhizosphere microbial communities from Kellogg Biological Station, Michigan, USA - KBS Switchgrass S5-2 (SPAdes) (version 2) | ecosystem: Host-associated > Plants > Roots >...
TCGGACTTGTATTGCCCGTACGCCCAGCCGAACGCGAACTGCGTCGCCAGGCGAGTCGGCAGCGCCTCGGCCAGGTGGTAGTCGCCGTCCGGCAAGCGATCGGGGATGGCGGCTGCCGCCCAGCAACTTAGCTCTTCGCGTGGAGTGCGCCGGCCGAGACCCACGATCACGGACGCGGGCCGGCCATTCGTGCCCGGAACGACCAGCTGTTTACCGCGCTCGGCCTTGAAGCAGTTGGCGCTGCTCCAGTTGCGCGTCGACTCGTCCTGGGCCGCGCGCCACTGGTCGAGGTCATCCTCGTACAGCAGATATATAGGAATCGAACCGTGTCGTTCTTCGTTGCCGGTCATGCGGTTCGCAGGGTAGCGCAGCTTGACAAGCTCCGCAGCCATATGGTGCGATCCTTCGCGATTTTCCGGTCTCGCCTTGCCCCGCCTCGCCGCCTCCTTACCGGTGTTGATGCGTTGCGAACGCGCACATCGGACCACTCACTACTCGTGACCATGCGTCGGGAGCGCACATGCAGATCTATTCGCAGAAGGATGTCGACAAGAAAGCCCTCAAGGGCGCCCGCATCGCCGTTCTCGGCTACGGCAGCCAGGGCCGCGCCCATGCACTCAACTTGAAGGACAGCGGCTTCGATGTCGTGGTCGGCGTGCGCAAGTCGGGCGCCAGCTGGGCCAAGGCGAAGAAGGACGGATTGAAAGTCGCTGAGCCCGTCGCTGCCGTCGACGGCGCCGCGCTGGTCGCGTTCCTGACCCCGGACCTGACGCAGAAAGACCTGTACAAGGAAGTGATCGGCGCCATCGGCAAAGGTGCGACGATCCTGTTCGCGCACGGGTTCAACATTCACTTCAAGCAGATCAAGCCGCGCAAGGACCTCGACGTCGTGCTGATCGCGCCGAAAGGTCCGGGTGACCTCGTGCGCCGCCAGTACCAGCAGGGCCGCGGCGTGCCGTGCCTGATGGCCATTGGCCAGAACGCGACCCGTCGTGCGAAAGACAATGCGCTGGCCTATGCACACGGCATCGGCGGCACTCGCGGCGGCGTGCTCACCACGACCTTTGCCGAGGAGACCGAGACGGATCTGTTCGGCGAACAGGTCGTGCTGTGCGGCGGGGCCACCGAGCTGGTCGTGAAAGGCTTCGAGACGCTGGTCGAGGCCGGCTATCAGCCCGAGGTCGCGTATTACGAATGTCTGCACGAGCTCAAGCTCATCGTCGACCTGCTCCACGAAGGCGGCCTGTCGAAGATGCATCGCTTCATCAGCGAGACGGCGAAGTACGGCGATCTGACGCGCGGCCCGCGCATCGTCAACAAGGGTACCAAGCGCGAGATGAAGAAGGTGCTGGGCGAGATCCAGGCCGGCAAGTTCGCGCGCCAGTGGATCAAGGAGAATCGCAGCGGCCGCAAGAACTACACGCGGCTGATGAACAAGGACCTGAAGCACCAGATCGAGAAAGTCGGCGTGAAACTGCGCGACCGCATGCCGTGGTTGGAACAGTCCCGCGCCTGACCGCATAGCCCCAGGAGCAATTCTCCATGCCGATCACCCAAGCGAAGTACATCTGGCACAACGGCAAGATGGTGCCCTGGGAGAAAGCGACGGTGCACGTGCTGTCGCACGCCCTGCACTACGGCTCGTGCGTCTTCGAGGGTGAACGGGCGTATGCGACGCCGCAGGGCGTGCAGATGTTCCGTCTGCGCGACCACACGCGGCGTCTGTTCGACTCCGCGAAGATCTATCGCATGGAAATTCCGTACACGCAGGATGAGATCAACGCCGCGTGCAAGGAGATCATCGTCGCCAATGCACTGAACCGCGGCGCCTACCTGCGCCCGTTCGTGTTTCGCGGCTACGGCGAAATCGGCGTCGCGCCGAAAACGCCGCCGCCGCTCGAGACCGTGATCGCGGCATTCGAATGGGGCGCCTATCTCGGCGCCGAGGGTCTGGAGAACGGCATCGACGTCTGCGTGTCTTCGTGGCAGCGGCTGGCGCCGAATACCATCCCGACTCTCGGTAAAGCGGCCGGCAATTACCTGTCGAGCCAGCTGATCAGCATGGAAGCGAAGCGGCTCGGCTTCGCGGAAGGCATCGGCCTGGGCGTGGACGGCACAGTGAGCGAAGGTGCCGGCGAGAATCTGTTCCTGATTCGTGACCGCGTCCTGTACACGCCGACGATCGTGAACGCGATCTTGCAGGGAATCACGCGCGATACCGCGATGACGCTCGCGCGGGCGCACGGCTTCGAAGTTCGCGAGCAGGCGATTCCGCGTGAGATGCTCTATCTCGCGGACGAGATCTTCCTCACCGGCACCGCGGCGGAAATCACGCCGGTCCGCTCCGTGGATCACATCCAGATCGGCGCCGGCAAGCGCGGTCCGATCACGGAAGCTTTGCAGGCCGCGTTCTTCGGTTTGTTCAACGGCAAGACGCCGGACAATTGGGGCTGGTTGGAACCGGCGGAGCCCGCCAAGGCCCGGGGCGTTGCCGCGGCGGGTTGAGGGATCGCGGGCCGCGATGGCTCGCTGAGCATTCTTCAACCTGCGGCGTGCCCCGCTTGGCATGCTCTGACGATGAAACCGAAGACACTGTTCGAGAAGGTCTGGGAACAGCACGAGGTCGCCCGCGAGACGGCGGATACGCCCGCCGTGCTGTACATCGATCTCCACCTGATCCACGAAGTGACCTCGCCGCAGGCATTCGCACAACTGCGCTCGCAGAGCCTGTCGGTGCGGCGCCCGGACCGCACGTTAGCCACTCTGGATCACTCCACACCGACCGATCCTGCCGAAGTGTTCGGCCGCGTGCCGATCAAAGTCGAGTCGGCGGCGCGCCAGGTCAAGGAGATGGAGAAGAACTGCCGCGAGTTCGGCGTCGAGCTGCTCGGACTCGGCAGCGAGCAGCGCGGGATCGTCCACGTCATCGGCCCCGAGCTCGGCGCGACGCAACCGGGCAAGACCATCGTGTGCGGCGACAGTCACACTGCGACTCACGGTGCGTTCGGTGCCCTCGCCTTCGGCATCGGCACGACCGAAGTCGGCCACGTGCTGGCAACTCAATGTCTGCTGCAGCGTCGACCGCAGACTCTCGCGATCGAGGTCAGCGGCCGGCTGCGCGATGCCGTGACTGCCAAGGACGTCATTCTCGCGATCATCGGCAAAATCGGCGTGTCGGGCGGCACGGGACAGATCATCGAGTATCGCGGCACGGCGATCGAAGCGATGTCGATGGACGAGCGCATGACCATCTGCAACATGTCGATCGAGGCCGGCGCTCGCGCTGGAATGATCGCGCCGGACGAGACGACGTTCGCGTACCTCAAAGGTCGACGCTTTGCTCCGCAAGGCGACGCGTGGGATCGCGCGTTGGAGCGCTGGCGCAAACTGCGCACTGACAGCGGCGCGAGCTACGACCGCGTCGTCGAGATCGACGCGAGCAAGCTGGAACCGATGATCACTTACGGGACGAATCCGGGCATGGTCGTGCCGATCACCGCGACGGTGCCCGATTATCCGAGCGACGCGATTCACGCGAAGTCGCTTGCATACATGGGACTGCAAGGCGGCGAGTCGCTCCTCGGCAAGCCTGTGCAAGTCGTGTTCGTCGGCAGCTGCACGAACGCAAGGTTGTCCGACCTGGAGCTGGCCGCGCGCGTGATGCGTGGACGCAAGGTCGCAAGCGGAGTTCGCATGCTCGTCGTGCCCGGCTCGCAGCAGATCAAGCGCGAAGCGGAAGCGCGTGGGCTGGCGCAGGTATTTACCGACGCCGGCGCCGAGTGGCGCGAATCCGGCTGCTCGATGTGCATCGGCATGAACGGCGACGTCGTCGCCAAGGGCCAATACGCGGTGAGCACGAGCAATCGCAACTTCGAAGGCCGTCAGGGCAGCGGTGCGCGCACATTGCTCGCGAGCCCGCTGACAGCCGCCGCAGCGGCGGTAGCCGGCCGCATCTCCGATCCGCGCGAATTTCTCAGGTCGTAACCATGCAACCGATCAGCACCTTCTCCGCGCGGACTGCTGTCCTGCCGTACACGAATATCGACACGGACCAGATCATCCCGGCGCGCTTTCTTACTACGACCACAAAAGAAGGCCTGGGCCGACAGGCATTCGCAGACTGGCGCTACGACGCGAACGGCGCGCCGAAGCCCGACTTCGCGCTCAATCAGCCAGAAGCTGCGGGCTGCGCAATTCTGGTGGCCGGCCGCAATTTTGGCTGCGGCTCCTCGCGCGAGCATGCGCCGTGGGCATTGCTGGACTACGGCTTCCGCGCCGTCGTCAGCACCGAGATCGCCGACATCTTCCGCAACAACTCGCTCAAGAACGGCCTGTTGCCCATCGTCGTCGACGAGCAGACGCACGCCTGGCTTCTGCAGCACCCCGGCGTGTCGTTGAAGGTCGACTTGCAAGCCAGCACGCTCACACTTCCCGACGGCACGGCTGTACGGTTTCCGATCGAAGCCTTCGCACGTCATTGCCTGCTGAATGGCGTCGACGAGCTGGGATTCCTGCTGCAACAAGCAGACGCCATCGCGCGTTACGAGCAGACACACAGCTAAAGCGGGATTCCTCAACGTGGGCATCAAAGCAACGATTGTCGTCCTCGGCGGCGACGGCATCGGCCCTGAGGTCACGCGCGAAGGCGTCCGCGTACTGAAGGCCATCGCAACGCGCTACGGTCACGACTTCACGTTCGCTGAGCACCTGATCGGCGGCGCGGCGATCGATGAAATGCAGACGGCGCTGCCGGCCCAGACGCTGTCCGCGTGCGGCACGGCCGACGCGGTATTGCTCGGCGCCGTCGGCGGACCGAAGTGGTCCGATCCCAAGGCCAAGGTTCGTCCCGAGCAGGGATTGCTGGCGTTGCGCAAGGGACTCAACCTGTTCGCGAACCTGCGGCCGGTCACGATTCACCCTGCGCTGCTCGACGTCTCACCGCTCAAGCCGGAAGTCCTGCGCGATACCAACATCATGGTCGTCCGCGAGCTGACCGGTGGCATCTACTTCGGCGAGAAGCGTCGCACCGAAGAATTCGCGAGCGACCTGTGCACGTACACCGTGGAAGAAATCCAGCGCGTCACGCGTGTTGCCGGGCGTCTCGCGCAAGGACGTCGCCGGCGCATCGTGTCGGTCGACAAGGCGAATGTGCTGGAAACCTCGCGCTTGTGGCGCACGACAGTCGAGTCGGTGCTGAGCGCCGAATTCTCCGACGTCGAGCTCGAGCACATGCTGGTCGACTCGGCCGCGATGCACCTGATCCGCAAGCCGTCGAGCTTCGATGTGCTCCTCACGGAGAACATGTTCGGCGACATCCTGACCGACGAAGCCTCGATGCTGGCCGGATCGCTCGGCTTGCTGCCTTCGGCGTCGCTCGGCGCCGGCAAGCTCGGCGTGTACGAGCCGATTCACGGTTCCGCTCCCGACATCGCCGGTCGCGGCATCGCAAATCCGTACGCGACGATGCTCAGCGCAGCGATGTTGTTGCGACACTCGCTCGATCTGAACGCCGAAGCGAAAGCCGTGGAAAAGGCCGTTGCCGACAGCATTTCCGAAGGCGTCCGGACTGCCGATATTGCGACCGGTGGCAGCGTGGCCAGCACCGCCGATGCGGGCGAAGCCGTAGTGAATCGACTTCTAGGATAATGACGTAAGTATTTGAATTATAATTATCTTAAGATAGCCTCGGCAGACACCGAAGATTCTTGCCCCAAACCCGTTCGATACCGGTTATGATTTCGGCCGGCGCGGGTTTCCGATCTCCCCGCGCTCAAGCCTTCGGGCCCATTCTCCATGTCTCGACCGTCACGGTCGGGGTATTTTTGGTGGAAACGGGACTCGTGTCGGGTTAGTCCCCAAGGTCGGTGTCGGCTCCTCGAGCCGACGTCGCCACGACAACAGTTCTACGTTGCCACATCCGGGCCGGCGATTCGCCGGCCCGTTTTTATTTGTCGCCCGATTTCGTGTACGCCGCGAGCCACTCTGCGTAGAACGGCGGCAAGTCGCTCGAGACCCGCGACTTGAAATTCGCCGGGCGCTTTTCCAGGAACGCACGCACGCCCTCTTTGCCGTCTTTCACGCTGGTATAGAACACTCCCAGCGAGTCGATGCGATGCGCTTCGAGCGGATGCGGCTGGGCGGCATTGCGATACATCATCTGCCGCGTCAGCGCCGTGGCGACCGGCGAGCGATTCTCGACGATGCGCCGTGCGAGTTGCCTCGCTTCATCGAGCAAGCGATCGCCCGGATAGACAGCTTTCACCAGGCCGCCGCGCTTCGCCTCCTCCGCATCGAAAATGTCGGCCGTGTAGACCCATTCGAGCGCCTGCTGCATGCCGACGATGCGCGGCAGAAACCACGAGGAGCACGCCTCGGGCACGATGCCGATCTTGCCGAACACGAAACCGATGCGTGCTTTGTCGGAGGCGAGCCGGATGTCCATCGCCAGCGTCATTGTCGCGCCGATGCCGACCGCCGCGCCGTTAATTGCAGCGATGACGGGCTTGGCGCAATCGTAGATCGCGAGCGTCACACGTCCACCGGTGTCGCGCACCCGATGAACGATCGTCGGATCGTCCAGCCGGTCGTGCATGTCTGCGAGCGTCGGGTGCAGCTGCTCATCCAGGCCGAAGACATTGCCGACGGCCGAGAGGTCCATGCCGGCGCAGTACGCCCGGCCTGCGCCAGTCACGATCACGGCCTTCACTGCGTCGTCCGCGCTCGCTGCGTGAAATGCGTCGATCAGCTCCGCTGCCATCTGCGGCGTGAACGCGTTCAACTGGTCGGGACGATTGAGCGTGATCGTCAGGATGCCGTCGGCCAACTCGTAGCGAATCGTCTTGAAGTCCATGGTCGTACCCACTATGCCGCCGCCATCGCGCTGGCGGCTCGCAAGTGCTCGCGGCAATCGCGCACGATGCGTTGAATCAGCTCGGCGCAGGTCGGCACGTCGTCGATCAGGCCGATCACCATGCCCGCGCTGATGACGCCGCCGTCTACGTCGCCGTTGCGTAACGCTACCTTGCCGCGCGCTCCCGCCACGAGAGGCCGGACCTCCTCGAACTTGGCGCCGCGCTTCTCCATCGCGACCACTTCGCTCGAGATCGCGTTCTTGAACACTCGCGCCGTGTTGTGCATCGTCCGGAACATCAGGTTCGTATCGCGCTCGCCGGCCCCAACCAGCGCCTGCTTGATGTTGTCGTGGATCGGCGCCTCCTTGGTGCACATGAAGCGCGTGCCCATATTGATGCCTTGGGCACCGAGCGCTAGAGCCGCCGCCATGCCGCGCCCGTCGCCGATGCCGCCCGACGCGACGATCGGAATCTTCAATGCACGCACCGCTGCCGGGATAAGGATCAGGTTCGGAATGTCGTCTTCGCCAGGATGCCCGGCGCATTCGAAACCGTCGATGCTGACGATGTCGACGCCATGGCGCTCTGCCGACAGCGCATGTCGTACCGACGTGCACTTGTGAACGATCTTGATGCCGCGTTCCTTGAGACGCGCGACGAAGTCCTTGGGGTTGTTGCCGGCGGTCTCGACGATCTTGATGCCGCTCTCAATGATGGCATTCAAGTACTCGGCATAGGGCGGCGGCGTGATCGCGGGCAGGATCGTCAGGTTCACGCCGAACGGCTTGTCGGTCATGGCGCGGCAGCGCTCGATCTCGCGCCGCAGGTCGTCGGGCGTCGGCTGTGTCAGCGCGGTGAGGATGCCGAGCCCGCCGGCGTTGGAGACGGCCGATGCCAGTTCGGCATAGCCGACCCACTGCATGCCGCCTTGAATGATTGGATATTCGATGCCGAGCAGCTCGGTGATCTTCGTTCTCATCGTGTGACTGCACCTGCGGCGGAACCCGCCACAGAGTACACGGAGCTCACCGGGAAAAGCACGCTGGGTCTAGCAGAATTCGAGACGCCGCTCCTGTGCTTCGCCTTGCACGCGCCGCTGCTGGACGGCTGCCGCGCGCTCCAACCCGCCATGCAGATCGCGGATGAGATCATCGGCCGACTCGATGCCGATCGACAGACGCAACAGCGTGTCGGAGATGCCGGCAACGCGCCGCGCCTCGGCATCCATCGCCGCGTGCGTCATGCTCGCCGGATGCGCGACCAGGCTCTCGACGCCGCCGAGCGATTCGGCGAGCGAGAAGCACTGCAAGCCATCCAGGAACGCCCGCACGTTGCCGACGCCGCCGTGGAGCTCGAAGCTGAGCATTCCGCCGAAACCGGATTGCTGAGTGCGCGCCAGCTCGTGCTGCGGATGTGAGCGCAAGCCCGGGTAGTAGACATGGCGAACGGCCGGATGACCCGCCAGCAAATGCGCAACGAGCGCGGCGTTTTCGGCATGGACGCGCAACCGCGCGTGTAGCGTTCGCAGGCCGCGCAGCGTGAGATAACTATCGAACGGCGCACCGGTGACGCCCGTGCAGTTCGCCCACCAGACGATACGCTCGTGCAACTCCGGCGTGGCTGCGACGACTGCGCCACCCACGACATCGCTGTGACCATTCAGATATTTCGTAGTCGAGTGCAGCACCAGATCCGCACCGAGCGCAAGCGGCCGCTGCCACACCGGCGACAGGAACGTGTTATCGACGAGCACCAATGCGCCCGCCGCATGTGCCTTCTGCGTCAACGCGCGGATATCCACGATCCGCAGCAGCGGATTGCTGGGTGTCTCGATCCAGATCAGCTTCGGGCCGAGCGCCAGCGCCGCGGCAAAAGCGCGATCGTCCGTCTGATCCACGAACTGCACGCGCACGACGCCCCGCTTGGCAAGATTGCTGAACAGCCGATACGTACCGCCGTAACAGTCGTGAGGCGCGATGAGCAAGTCGTTCGCTGCAAGCAGCTGCACGACCAGATGAACGGCGGACATGCCCGAGGAAGTGACGACGGCGCCTGTGCCGCCTTCGAGCTCGGCCAGCGCTTCGCCGAGCGCGTCGCGCGTCGGGTTGCCGGATCGCGTGTAATCGTAAGTGCGCTTCTCGCCGAACGACTCGAACGCGAACGTCGAACTGAGATGGATCGGCGGAATGACCGCGCCGTGCTGAGTATCGGACTCCAGAGCCGCGCGCACCGCGCGGGTGGTTCCAGAGAGCGGGTGACTCATGGCTGACCTGCCTGCCCTTGCAGGGCGCGTGCAAACACCGGCTCGAGCGCTGCGCCTTCCTTCAGGAACGCATCGTGACCGTAGAGCGACGAGAGCTCGACCAGCGATGCCTCGCCGCCGAGGCGCGCTTGCAGCGAGCGCAGGTCGGAGATCGGGATGAGCTGATCTTCGAGAATGCCGACCAGTGTCACCGCCACGCGGATGCGAGGCGCATCTACCGTGTGCAGATCGATCGACTCCGACAAGCACACGAAGGCTTCCGGCACGTACGTCGCCGCGTACGCGTCGCCGCGGGCAAGCAGATAAGACTCGACCGGAAACTGAAAGCGCCCGTCGATTCGCGCAGGGGCGCCGCTGAAGCGGACTGCGAACTCCTCCGGGCTGCGATAAGTCGCCATCGCCAGTGCACGAGCGAGACGCAAGCCTTCGGGCGAGTCGCCATTCTTCGCGGCGTAACGAACCACGGCACGTTGCACGCTGCGCCACGCCGTCGCCATCGGATGAGGTCGATCAGCCGCACTGATCGCGACGACATGCTTCACGAGCTGCGGATAGCGCTCCGCAAACGCCAGCGCGACCATGCCGCCGTACGATGCGCCGACGATCGCTGCAAGCGGCGCGGCGTGCAGATGCTCGACGACTCGTCGCAGGATCTCTGCCTGGTCGTAGGTGCTGATCGAGGGGAAGTTGGTCTGTCCGGGCCGCGGTCCGGTGGTCGCCCCGCTGCCGCCCAGGAAGTCGATGCCGAGCACCTGGCAACGCTCCGTATCGAGCGCCTTGCCCAAGCCGATCACTTCGCACCACCACCCCTTCTGACGAGTGCCGACATCCGCCACGACGCGGCCGGCGGAAATGCCGCCGAGCGCCGCAACCAGCGGACCGTCGGGATTGCCAGCGATACGCCAGGCGACTCGCACGCCTTCGAGGCGGCCGCCGAGCTGCAAAGGGAGATGATCCAGCTCCAGGGTCCCTTCACGAACGGGCGTAACAGGCACCAACGGTGTGGCCAGGCGTGCGGCGTGCACATCCGTCGGGCTACGCCCGAAGACGCCCTCGGATAACGAAGGCAGTAGCGAACTCATTGATCGAGCACTCCATTTCCGCGCCGGCCCCAATGGCCGGACAGGTTTCGCGCATCGCTGAAACCCCACGGAGTACCCGTAGTGGCAGGTCGCCGTGACCGACCGGCAGCCCTCGTTTCCAAGGACAGCCAGCTTCACAGCAACTCATCTGTCGGATGGGCGGCCGGTTTACGGCCACTTCCGCAGGAGTTGGCACCATTTCGAACTGGTTAGATTCGACGGTTGCCCCGGCTTCAAAGGGCCTGACCCTCAGCCGGTCTCGATGAGCGGAGGACAGTCTAGAGGCGGGACCGACGAAGCGTCAACCGCCACTGGCATTTTTGCGACCTGTGCCTTGTCTTCGTCGCTCCATTGTATTAGCGTGCTAGTACATTATTACGCGGACCCTCGCTGCACTATGAAAGAGCATCGGGCACTGACTCCCCGCCAGGAAGTCCTGGCGGAACGGGCGCTGTTCAGCGCCATCCTCACCTTGCGCAGCGTCGAGGAGTGCCGGTCGTTCTTTCGCGACCTGTGCACGCCGGCAGAGCTGCAGGCCTTGGCCGATCGTTGGGCCGTCGTCGCTCTGCTGCAGCAGGGTGTGCCCTATCGCGAGATCTACAAACAGACCGGCGTGAGCGTCACCACTGTCGGACGCGTCGCGCGCTACCTGACGAACGGCAACGGCGGTTACACGCTCGCTGCCGCACGCCTGAAGGAGCAACGGCCGTCCTGAGCGACCCGAAGCCATCATGGATAAATCTTCCCGCCTCAAGGTCGCGCTGCAGAAGTCCGGCCGCCTGACCGACAACTCCCTGGACCTGCTGGTCCGCTGCGGCTTGAAGTACAGCCGCGGCAAGGATCAGCTGATGTGTTACGGCGAGAACATGCCGCTCGACGTGCTGTTCGTGCGTGACGACGACATTCCCGACCTGGTGCAGCAGGACGTCTGCGACCTGGGCATCGTCGGCCTGAACGTCATCGAGGAGAAGCGGCTCGCCTTCAAGGCGCGCGGCATCGAGCCGCTGTTCGCACAGCTCATGGTGCTGGACTTCGGCAAATGCCGGCTGTCGATCGCGGTGCCGGATGGCGTCGACTACAACGGCATCCCCTCCTTGCACGGCAAGCGCATCGCCACGACGTATCCGAACATCCTGGCGCGCTACCTGCGCCAGAACGACGTGCAGGCCGAGATCGTTACGCTTTCCGGCGCAGTCGAGATCGCGCCGCGCCTGGGCCGCGCGGACTTCATCTGCGACCTGGTTTCCACAGGCTCGACGCTGGTCGCGAATCATCTGTGGGAGGCGGACACGATCCTCGAGAGTCAGGCCGCGATCATCACTACGCCGGTGCCGGTTGTAGCGGAGAAGCAGGACTGGATTCATCGCCTGTCGATGCGCATCGACGGCGTACAGCAGGTCAAGGAAAGCAAGTACATCATGCTGCACGCGCCGCGCGCGAAGCTGCCGGAAATCAGGAAGCTCCTGCCGGGCAGCGAATCGCCGACAATCGTGCCGCTCGACGGAGTCAGCGACAAGGTCGCCGTGCACGCCGTGTGCCGCGAGAACGTGTTCTGGGAGACGCTCGAAAGCCTGAAGAGCGCCGGTGCGAGCGCCATCCTGGTGCTGCCTGTCGAGAAGATGCTGGCCTGACCGGGCATGGCTGTTCGCATTGTCAATTGGTCGTCGTTGTCTGCGGAGGAACGCCGCCACGCGCTGCGCCGGCCGGTGCAGCAGGACGCGGCTGCAACCCACGAGCGTGTGCGCGAGATCATCAGCGATGTTCGCGCACGCGGCGACTCGGCCTTGCTCGAATTCACGCGACGCTTCGATGGCGTCCCGCTCGCGGCGATCGAAGTCGGCACCGCGGAGTTCGCGGCAGCTGAAACTGCGCTCGACGCAGAGCAACGACGAGCGATCGATCGCGCAATCGCCAACGTGCGGCGATTCCACGAAGCGCAAGTCGGCCCTGCATTGCGTGTCGAGACCGAGGCCGGAGTGGTTTGCGAGCGGCAGTTCCGCCCGATCGATGCGGTCGGACTCTATGTTCCGGCGGGCGTCGCTCCCCTGCCCTCCGCTGCGATCATGCTCGCAGTGCCGGCACGAATTGCGGGCTGTCCGACACGAATCATCTGCACTCCGCCACGTCGCGACGGCACGGCCGATCCAGCAGTCCTCATGATCGCCAATCTCTGTGGAGTACGCCGGGTCTTCAAGCTCGGCGGAGCGCAAGCGATCGCTGCGATGGCCTACGGGACGCAAAGCGTGCCGAAGGTGGACAAGATCTTCGGCCCCGGCAACTCGTGGGTCACCGCCGCGAAGCTGCAAGTCGCGAACGATCCCGAGGGTGCCGCCCTCGATCTGCCCGCTGGACCTTCCGAAGTGCTCGTGGTCGCCGACGCGAAGGCACGGGCGGAGTTCGTGGCCGCCGATCTGCTGGCGCAGGCCGAGCACAGCGCCGACGCACAGGTCGTGCTCGTGACGACGTCGAGCGCCTTGGCCGAGGCGACCGCGGCCGAGGTCGAGACACAGATGCAGCGGCTCGGACGCCTCGATACGCTGCGCAGATCGATCGAGCATGCGCGCCTGTTCGTCGTCGAGTCGATCGATACCGCGATCGAGGTCAGCAACGCGTATGCGCCCGAACACCTCATCCTGCAGGTGGCGAACGCACGCGAGTGGCTACCCAAGGTTCGCAACGCCGGGTCCGTCTTCCTCGGCGCGTGGACTCCGGAAACGATAGGCGACTATTGCAGCGGCACCAACCATGTGCTGCCGACCTACGGCTTCGCGCGTGCGTACAGCGGGCTGTCGCTGCACGACTTCGTCAAGCGCATGACCGTGCAGGAGCTGACGTCCGACGGCCTGCGCGAGCTCGGGCCCACCGCAATTACGCTCGCGGCGCTCGAAGGACTCGATGCACACGCCAATGCCGTGCGCGTGCGTCTTGCGCACCTGGAAAGGGAGCGCGCATGAATCCGATCCTCGAGTTGGCGCGCCCCGACATTCTGGCGCTGCAGCCCTATCAGCATGCAGCGTGGGAGCCTTCGCTCGAACGAATGCATGCGAACGAGATGCCGTGGCGGGCCAGCGGCGACACTTCGATCGCCGGCCTCAATCGCTACCCGGAGCCGCAGCCTGCCGAGCTGATTGCGCATCTCGCAGCGTTGTACGGCGTCACGCCCGACAACGTGCTCGGCGGCCGCGGCAGCGACGAAGGCATCGACTTGCTGGTGCGCACCTTCTGCCGCGCCGGACAGGACAGCGTCCTGATCTGCCCGCCGACCTTCGGCATGTACAAGGTGTCGGCGCGGATCCAAGGCGCTGGCGTCGTCGAAGTGCCGCTGGCGAAGGAGCGCGGATTCGCCTTGGATCCGCAGGCGGTGCTCGCTGCGTGGCGCAGCGGCGTGAAGCTGCTATTCCTGTGCACGCCCAACAATCCGACGGGCAATCTCCTGGACCGCGCCGCCATCGAGTTCTTGTGCGAGCAGCTGTCCGATCGCGCGCTGGTCGTGGTCGACGAGGCGTACATCGAATTCGCTCGCGTGCCCAGCCTGCTCGATCGCCTCAGTCGCTACTCGAACCTGGTCATCCTGCGCACGCTCTCGAAGGCTTATGCGCTCGCCGGGGCGCGTTGCGGTGCCGTGCTTGCGCATGCCGACATCGTGAGTCTGCTCGCTCGCGTGATCACGCCATATTCCCTGCCGACGCAGACGATCGAAGCAGTTCTGAAGTTCACCGATGCACAACACCGCGCCGAGTCGCAGCGACGCGTCGACGCGATTCGCAGCGAGCGCGCTCGCCTCAGCGAGGAGCTCGGGAGGCTGCCGGCGATCAGGCGTGTGTGGGCAAGCGACGCGAATTTCATCCTGGTCGACTGCATCGATCCGGACCGCGTGCTGCGCGCGGCTGCGGCCGTGGGCTTGATAGTGCGCGATCCGCGCTCGCAGCCAGGGCTGGGCAGCAGCCTGCGGATCTCCGTAGGCACGGCTGAGCAGAACGATCGACTCGTGCAAGCCATCACACAGTCCACCGGAGCTGCCGCATGAGCCGGCGGGTCCTCCTGGTCGATCGCGATGGCGCACTCATCGTCCCACCGATGAATGAGAACGCCACGTTACAAGACCTTCGTCTGCTGCCGGGCGTCGTACCTGCGCTCAAGACGCTGCACGACGCTGGCTACGAGCTCGTGATGAGCGCAGAGCCAGGAAGCACGACCGAATTTCTGCTCGCGTTGTTCTCCTCGCAGGGCGCCCCGTTTGCAGCCGTTCAGGGCGCCTCGGACCTGCCAGTCGAGGTCGACACTCGCATCGATGGCAAGCGTGCGTCCGAGGAAACCTGGCCGCAGATCGCGCGTCGCCTCGCGACAGCTTTACGGACCGCTACCGTCGCTCGGAAAACCAAGGAAACCGACATCAACGTCGAGGTCCGGCTGGATGACGAGGCGCCGATTCGTGTCGCCACCGGCATCGGCTTCTTCGATCACATGCTGGAGCAGATCGCGAAGCACGGCGGCTTCTCTCTGCAGCTGTCGTGCTCGGGCGATCTGCACATCGACGAGCATCACACCGTGGAAGACTGCGCGCTCGCCCTCGGCCAAGCGCTGAAGAGCGCGCTCGGCGACAAGCGCGGCATCCAGCGTTACGGGTTCATGCTGCCGATGGACGAGGCGCTCGTGCGAGTCGCCATCGATCTGTCGGGCCGCCCCTACTTCGTCTTCGAGGGCGCTTTCGGTCGCGACCAGGTCGGCCAACTGCCGACCGAGCTCGTGCCGCACTTCTTCCGCTCCCTCGCCGAAACGCTCGGCGCGGCGATCAACATCAAGGTCAGCGGCGAGAACACGCACCACATGATCGAGGCCTGCTTCAAGGGCGTCGGGCGGGCGCTGCGCCAGGCGATCCGCATCACGGACACGCAATTGCCGAGCACGAAGGGAACGTTGTGATCCGGCTCGCCATCATCGACAGCGGCGGCGCCAACATCGCGTCATTGCGTTACGCGCTCGACCGGCTGGGCATCGAGTCGCAGGTCACGACCGACGCGGCGACCTTGCGGGACGCCACGCACGTGATCCTGCCCGGTGTCGGCGCAGCAGCCGATTGCATGGAACGACTGCGCAGTGCGCAGCTGATCGAGACTATTCGCAACCTGCGCCAGCCCCTGCTGGGCGTCTGCGTCGGCATGCAGCTGCTGTTCGAATCTTCGGAGGAAGGCGATGTCGCCTGCCTCGGCCTGCTGCCCGGGCGCGTTCATCGCTTCGCCGACCGCGACGGGCTGCCCGTGCCGCACATGGGATGGAACCAAATTGAGTTCGAGCGGCCCTCACCGCTGCTCGACGACGTAGCCAGCGGCGATCACGTCTATTTCGTGCACAGCTATTGCGCGCCGGTGAATGAGAGCACGGTCGCGACGACCACCTACGGCGAACGCTTCGCCGCCATCGTGCGTCACGACAAGGTGTTCGGCGCACAATTTCATCCGGAGCGGTCGGCGCAGGCCGGCGCGCTCGTCCTGCGTAACTTCCTGCTCGTGACATGAAGGGACTCAGCACCATGGAACTGATTCCGGCCATCGATCTGCGGGACGGGCGCTGCGTGCGCCTGCTGAAGGGCGACTTTGCGGCGGAAACCATCTATTCCGACGACCCACAAAGCGTGCTCGACACCTATCGGTCGCTCGGCGCGCGCCGCGTGCACATCGTCGATCTCGACGGCGCACGCGACGGCACCCAGCCGAATCGCCCGACCGTGCTGCTGCTGGCCAAGACGAGCGGAGTGAAGCTGCAGGTCGGCGGTGGGCTGCGCACGATCGAGCGCATTCGCGAGCTGTTCGACGCCGGCGTCGACCGCGCAGTGATCGGCAGCATTGCCGTGACCGAGCCCGAGCGCGTGATGAGCTGGATGTTCGAGTTGGACCCGCGCCGCTTCGTGCTCGCGCTCGACGTCCGTCTCGACGGAAGCGGCATTCCGCGTCTCGCGACGCATGGCTGGCAACAGACGAGCACGGCGACGTTGTGGACGCTCATCGAGCGCTTCATGAACGTCGGCCTCACGCACGTGTTGTGTACCGACATCGGTCGCGACGGCACACTGGCCGGGCCTAACCTGCCGTTGTATTCGGAAGCCGTGCGTCGCTACCCGGAGTTGCATTGGCAAGCTTCCGGCGGGATCGCGGCCGCGCGCGATTTGCGCTCGTTGTCGGAATGCGGCGTCGCTGCCGCGATCAGCGGCCGCGCGTTGCTGGAAAACAAAATTGCACCCGAGGAGTTGCGGCCATTCTTGCCAAACGCATCATCCCGTGCCTCGATGTAAGGGACGGTCAGGTCGTCAAGGGCGTGCGCTTCCGCGACCACGTCGTCGTGGGCGACATCCTCGAGCTGGCGCAGCGCTATCGCGCACAGGGCGCCGATGAGCTGGTGTTCTATGACATCACCGCGAGCCCTGACGGCCGCTCGGTCGATCGCAGCTGGGTGCGGCGCGTGGCCGCGATTCTCGACATCCCGTTCTGTGTCGCCGGCGGCATTCGCAGCGTCGCCGATGCGGAAGAAGTCCTGGGTGAGGGTGCCGAGAAGGTGTCGATCAACTCGCCGGCACTCGCGGATCCGGGGTTGATCAGCAGGCTGAACTCGCGCTTCGGCGCGCAATGCGTCGTGGTCGGCATCGACAGCCAGACGATCGAAGATGATTACTACGTCTATCAGTTCACCGGCGATCCGCAGCGCACGCGCAACACTGCGCGTCGCACGCTCGATTGGGTGCGCGAGGTTCAGGAACGCGGCGCGGGCGAGATCGTCTTGAATTGCATGGCGAGCGATGGTGTGCGCCGCGGCTACGACATCGCGCAACTCGCAGCGGTGCGGCGCATCTGCAAAGTCCCGCTCATCGCCTCCGGCGGCGCCGGCGAACCGCAACACTTCGCTGAAGTATTCAACGAAGCGCGCGTCGACGGTGCGCTCGCCGCGAGCGTGTTCCACACCGGCACATTGGAAATTCCCGACTTGAAGCGGTACCTGCGCACGCAGGCGATCGAGGTACGCCCATGAAACTCGACCAGGTGACTGCGCTCGACTGGGACAAGGGCGACGGCCTGCTGCCGGCGATCGTGCAGGACGCGCGCAGCGGTCAGGTGTTGATGCTCGCTTACATGAATCGCGAGGCCCTGCGCATCACGCTCGCGGAGAAGCGCGCGACGTTCTTCAGCCGTAGCCGCAATCAGCTCTGGACCAAAGGCGAGTCGTCCGGTCATTGGCTGCACGTCGTCGACGTCGAAGCCGACTGCGACCAGGACACGCTGCTGGTACTGGCGAACCCGGAGGGTCCGACGTGCCACACCGGCACTCGCAGCTGCTTCGGCGATGACCTTGCAAGCGATGCCGCAGGCCTGTCGTTCCTGATGCGACTGGAATCCGTGATCGCGCAGCGGATCAGCGATCGGCCCGAGGGCAGCTACACGGCGCGGCTGTGGTCCGAGGGCCCGACGCGTATCGCGCAGAAAGTTGGCGAGGAAGGCGTGGAGGTTGCGCTCGCAGCGGTGACGCAGGACGACGAGCGATTGATCGGAGAGTCAGCGGACCTGCTCTACCACCTGGCCCTGCTGCTGAAGAGCCGCAATCTGTCTCTCACCAAAGTCGTAAACGAGCTGGAGCAAAGACATCGAAGAGACTCGTAGGTCGGCCGCTCCAGCGCATCCTGCGCCCGCGCCATTCGCGCATCCCTGCGCAGCAGGCTTCAGCCCGACGAAAAGTTCAACTTCAGCCCCGGCCGCGGCCAGCGCGCCTTCACCAGCTTCCCCGTCCCCGACAGCGTGATGTACGCATCGCGCAGATCCGCCCCGCCGAAGCAGATGTTCGTCGTCAGCGGATCCGGCAACGCCACGTGCTCGTACGAGCCATCCGGCTTGAAGATGGTGATGCCGCCGTTGAGCAACGTCGCCGAGCACACGTTGCCGTTCGCTTCCACCGCGAGGCTGTCCAGCAACTGGTGTCCCGGCAACGTGCAGACGATGCGCCCGCGCCGCCCGAACGTGAACGGCGCCAGCCTGCCCGGCTCGGTGATGTCGAACGCCCACAGCTTCTGCGTCTCGGTGTCGTTGCAGTAGACGACTTTTTCATCCGGCGACAAGCCGACGCCATTGAATGACACGACAGGATGGACTGCCCGATGCAGGTGCGATCCATCCGGGCGTGCGTAGAACAGGCAGCTGTGATCGCGCTGGCGCGCGAAGCTCTTGCCCATGTCCGTGAACCAGAAGCCGCCGGTGCGATCGAACACGATGTCGTTCGGACCGCCGAGCCGTTCGCCGTCGAATGATTCGTAAATCCGCTCGTAGCGGCCGGTGGCGAGATCGACCCGCTCGATGCGCCCGGTGGTGTAGTCAGGGCGGCCCCGCACCGGCGCGAGAAATCCGCTGATCTCGCGCCACTCGAATCCGCCGTTATTGCAGACGTAGACGGCGCCGTCCGGGCCGAGTGCAGCACCGTTCGGACCGCCGCCAAGATCCGCGATCACTTCCGTGCGGCCGTTCCACACGCGGCTCAGCGTGCCGCGGGCGACCTCGACCAGCACGATCGAGCCGTCGGGCATCGCGATCGGCCCTTCGGGAAACTGCAACCCTGTCGCGATGACTTCGAAGTCCATCGAAATCTCAGATCAAGAACTCCGGCGCCGGGTCGCGCAGGTTGTACCGCGAGCTCATCGAGCGACCGTACGCACCAGCAGTAGCGATCAGCAGAATGTCGCCTTCCTCGCTCGGCGGCAGCAGGCGATCCACTCCGAGCTGGTCCCCGGATTCGCAGATCGGGCCGACCACGTTGACGACTTCCGTCGCCGGATCGTCGAGCCGGCTCAGATTGAGAATCTCGTGATGCGCGCCGTACAAAGCCGGCCGGATGAGCGAGTTCATGCCGGTGGCGACGCCGACGTAGTGCACCTCGCCCTTGCCTTTCAGCTGCGTGACCTGCGCCAACAGCACGCCAGCCTCCGAAACGAGATAGCGGCCCGGTTCGATCCAGAACGCCAGCTTCGGATGCGCGGCCTTGATTGCAGCGAGCGTCGCGCCGAGCTCCGACAACACGACTCCCTGCTGACCCAGCCGCTCCGGCACTCCGAGCCCGCCGCCGAGATCGACAGTGCGCACGTCGCGGAATCGCTGCGTCAAGGCCGTCAACGTGTCGCCGACCGCTTGCCAATTGTCGACGGTGAACACGCCGCTGCCCGTGTGCGCGTGCAAGCCGACGATCTTCGCACCCGCCGCCTTCACGAGGCGCTCCAGCTCCTCGACTTCGAACAAGGGCACGCCGAACTTCGAATGCACGCCCGCCGTCCGCACCTTGTCGTGATGGCCGCGACCGTGCCCGGTATCGATCCGCACGAACAGCTCGCGCCCCTTGAACAGCTCCGGCCATTTCCTGAGCGGGTGCAGGTTGTCGAGCGTCACCCAGATCCCCTGCTCCACCGCCCACTCATACTCCGCGCGTGGCGCAAAGTTAGGCGTGTACAGGATGCGCTTGCGATCGATGCCCTTGAGGGTGGCGACGACGTGCTCGACTTCACCACGGGACACGCACTCGAACCCGAGACCCTGGTCGTAGAACACCTGCAGGATCTGCGGATGCCAGTTCGCTTTCATCGCGTAGAAAACCGCCTCGATGCCTGGCAACGCCTTGAGCGATTGCGCGCGTCGCTTGAGGGTCTCGCGGTCGTACACGAATGCGGCGCCATGCTCGCGGCCGAGCGCCAGCAGATCGTTGCGCCGATCCTGCCACCACTGACGCGTGGCAACCGCTACCTTGTCCGCGCCGCCATACAACTCTTCCCACGTCGGACCGAGCACGCGGTCGGCGGTCATCTTGCGGATCGCAATCTCGTGCAAGCGCGCGACGAGCCGATCGCCGTGCTCCTCGTCGATCACGAAAGTGATGTTCAGGTCATTCGCGGCTTGCGTGACCAGATAGATCTTCTGCTCCTCGAACAGCTCCAGCGCTTCGCCGAGGCGATGCAGGATCGCGCGGATGTTGCGGCCGACGAGACTCACCGCGGCGCACGGGCCGATGACTTCGACGCGGCACAGCCGGCCGAGATCGGCGACCAGCGCATCGAGCGTGGACTTGTCGAGCGCGTTCGCCGCCGGGTCGAGCGACACGGTGACACTGGTCTCCGACGTCGACACCAGGTCGACGGACAAGCCATGCTGCTTGAACACCGTGAACGCGTCGGCGAGGAAGCCGACCGAGTGCCACATTCCGACGGTTTCCATCGAGATGAGCGTGATGTTCTTCTTGATCGTTACTGCCTTCACCTGCGCCGCGACGTTGCCGCCGTGCGTAGTGATGACGGTGCCTTCGAGCTTCGGTGTCTGCGTCGCGTAGACGTACAGCGGGATGCCGTATTGCTTCACCGGCATGATGCAGCGGGGATGCAGCACTTTCGCGCCGCTGCTGGCGATTTCCTGCGCCTCGTCGTACTCGAGAGCGCGCAGCAGGCGCGCCGTGGGCACCGAGCGCGGGTTGGCGCTGAACATGCCCGGCACGTCGGTCCAGATCTCCAGCCGACGTGCCTGCAACTTCGCAGCGAAGTAACTGCCGGAAGTGTCGGAGCCGCCGCGGCCGAGCAGCACCGTGTCGCCTTGCTCGTCGCTCCCAATGAACCCCTGCGAGATCCACACCGTGCCCGGTGTCGACCACCGCTGCTGCAGATCCGGATCGGGATCGTAAGCGCAAGTCGCCGAGAGATACGTCGCGCGCACGCTGGCATTGCGTCGTTGCTCCGCCTTGATGACGGTGCGCGCATCGACCCACTGCGTATCGAGACCTTGCGACGTCAGGAATGCGGCGCCGAGCCGTGTCGCCATCAGCTCGCCCTGTGCCAGCACGCGGGCGCGCAAGCGCTCGCTCACTTCGCCGACCAACGCGATGCCGGCAGCGATCTGTCGCAGACGTTTGAATTGCTCTTCCAGCTCCGGGCTCGGAATGACGCCGAGATCGCGCGCCAGGTCGCGATGGCGCTGCTCGATCTGCTCCATGACGGACTGCCACTCGTTGCCGAGCGCAAGGCTGAGCAGCTGTTCGAGCCGATCGGTGATGCCCGACAGGGCGGAATGAACGACGACGGGCCGCACGCCTTCTGCGAGCCGGTCGCGCAGCACTGCGGCGATGTTCTTCCAGTTCGCGACGGAGGAAACGCTGGTGCCGCCGAACTTGAGCACGACCCACGGCGACGAGACACCGGGCGTCGGATCAGCCATCGTCATTGTGTACCCCAGATTGTGTACCCGAGGCCGCGCCAGCCAGGTGCGCGGTCATGCCAGGCGCCGGCCGGGGTGGCCGGCGCGTGGCCTAAAGCTTATTCGCCTTCGAAATCTTTGAGTTCTTTCAGCAGGCGTCGCTCCGCCAGCACGTCTTCGAGCTTGCTCCACGCCGCCTTACCCTTCTTGGCCGCAGCCGCAGCGCTGGGGCGCGCTCGGCGGCCGACCGGGTCAATGAACTTTTCGTAACCCGAGTCCTCTTCGGTCTCGGCGACGAACTCCTCATCGAGATCGAAATGGTCGTCGTCTCTCTCCACCATGGCCGATTCCTAAAAAAATTCCAGCTAAATCAAGTAGATCGGAACCCCGGCGAGGCCGGAAGCCTGCGGACTATATACGATGCGCCGGCGTTTTCAATGGCCGCGCGGGTCCCAGGCCCCAACCCCTGCTGGAGCTTAGACTGGGTCCGCAACCAGAGTTCTACAAGGCAAGGCCAGGAAGCCGCCTGACGGGCGGTCAGCGGCCGGCAGACGGCCCGTCAGCGGCTGGAAATGATGACCGGGGCACCGCGCCCGAGACCGAGCGCCTCGGCCGCGCTCTGCTCCGCCCGGGCGATCTCGATGACGCCGAAGGAATTCACCAGGGCTAGAAACTCCCCCGGCCGGACGTCGCCGTAGGTTCGCCGCAGCGGCAGCTGGTGGCCGCCGGTGCGAACGACGGGTGCGGGGAAGCTGCGGATCAGCTCCCCGTCGATGTTGGTGATCAGGTTACCGAAGTGATCGATGGTGATGATCACGCCGCTCACCTGGTCCGGCGTGACCGTCGGCTCGTCGACCCACGACGGGACGATATCGGTGGTCTTCGGCCCCAGGTCGGCCGGCGCCACCCGACCGGCCGCGAGCTCCGCTGCGATCGGGGCGAAGATATCGCGACCGTGAAATGTCGCGCTCGGCACCGGCAACTTGAAGCGTGCAATTGCTTTCGCAGTGTCGAGGCGGAAGATCGCCGGCGAGTTGCTGCGTGCGACGACCGGCGCCAGCAGACCGTTGTCGGGCGCGAGGAACGCGTGGCCAGCCGCGACTACGACGATGATATCGCGCGCCGTGCCGACACCGGGATCGACGACGGCGACGTGCACGGAGCCGCTCGGGAAGTATGAGTACGCGCGCGCGAGCCAGAACCCGGCCTCGGCTGGCCAGTACACCGGCACCTCGTGCGTCACGTCGATGATTCGCGCGCCTGCGAAGTGTGCGAGCACGCGGCCCTTCACCGTCGCGACGAACGGCCCTTGATGGCCGAAGTCCGTCGTGATCGTGATGACGCCGCAGGCCGTGAACATGATGCCCAGCGCTAGGCTTCGTACTCGACGCGGCCGAAGTCTTCGACGACGACGTTGCGCTCGGTCGCGACCAGTCGGAAGGCTGCCGCGCCGGCTCCGACGTTCCAGATGTCCGCGTGCAGCGGCTCGCCGGGATAGACGGGGCTCGTGAAGCGCACGTCCAGTCGACGCAGCCGCCCCGGATCGTCGCCGCACAGGACTTTGATCAACGCGCGGCCGACGGTCCCGTACGCGCCGAGACCATGCAGGATCGGCCGCTCGAACCCCGCGCTGCGCGCAACTTCGGGATCGATGTGCAGCGGGTTGTAGTCGCCGGCGAGGCGATAGATGAGCGCCTGGTTCAGCGTCACCGGCAGATTCGTCTGCAAGTCGGGCGGACGATCGGCCGGCACCGGCCGCGGCTTCGGCGCACCTTCGCTCTTGCCGCCGAACCCGCCGTCGGCACGCAGGAACGCGACGTTGCCCATGGTGACGAGCAGATCGCCGCTCGACGCCTCGTACAACTTGCGCGTCATGTACATGATCGCGCCCTTGCTCGCGCCCTTGTCGTAGATCTCGTCGATCTTCGCCTCGCTGACGACGGTGCCTTCCACCGGCAGCGGCTTGTGCATCTCGAGCGTCTGCTCGGCATGCAGCAGCATGCGGTAGTTGATGCCGTACGCCGGGTCGGCGAGCCGCATCGCCCCAGCGGCGAGCGTCACTGCGAACGTCGGCAACGCAACCAGGTTTTTCTCGTAGACGTACTTGAGCTCCTGCGGATCGCAAGGGTCCAGCGCGCCGACACCGACGCCGAGCGCATAGAGCATCGTGTCCCGCCGTGCGTAGGTCTGCCGCACCGGCTCGAAGGTCGTGCTCATCAGCTTGTCGTAGTTGAGCGGCATAGACGCGGATAGTAAAGAAGAAGCAGCGCTGCGGCGATACCGATGTTAGAGTTCGCCGGCGCATGTGACTGGCGTAAATGGGCTCAACCATTGGGAAGCATGCGTGCAGGGTCCTCCCCTGCAGCGGCCGCTCGCCTGGGCACTCGTCCCAACTTCTCGTTAGGAGCGCCCGTCATGAAAATCTCTTTCGATCTGGTCCAGGCTGCCGATCCCGACGTCTATGCCGCCCTGCAGGGCGAAGAGCAGCGGCAACGCGATGGCATCGAGCTGATCCCATCCGAGAATTACGCGTTTGCCGAGGTCTACGCGACCAACGGCAGCGTGTTCGCCAACAAGTATTCCGAAGGCTACCCGGGCCGCCGCTATTACGGCGGCCAGCGGTTCACCGACCGCATCGAGACGCTGGCAGTCGAGCGCGCCAAGGCGCTGTTCCGCGCCGAGCACGCCAACGTGCAGCCGCTGAGCGGCTCGCCGATGAATCAGGCGGTGTACATGGCACTGCTCGAGCCCGGCGATACGATCCTCGCGATGGATCTTTCGCACGGCGGTCACCTGACGCACGGCGCGCCTGTTTCGTGCATGGGTAAGATCTTCAACTTCGTGCGCTATCGCACGCTGCCGCCGCGCGGCGAGATCGACTTCGACGGCCTGCGCGAGACGGCGCAGAAAGTGAAACCGAAGATCGTGCTGTGCGGACACTCCTCGTACCCGCGCGAGCTCGACTACGCGCGCTTCCGCTCGATCGCCGACGAGGTCGGCGCGCTGACGATGGCCGATGTCTCGCACATCGGCGGACTGATTGCCGGCGGCGCGCTCGCCAATCCGCTCGATGCGGGATTCGACGTCGTCACCACGACCACTCACAAGTCGCTGCGCGGTCCGCGCGGCGGGATGATCCTCTGCAAGTCGAAGCTCGCGCAGAAGATCGATCAAGCCGTGTTCCCGGGCATGCAAGGCGGCCCGCATATGAATGCGGTCGCCGGTATCGCTGTGACGCTGAAGCTCGCAGCCCAGCCGGCGTTTCGCATCTATGCGCAACAGGTGCTTGCGAATGCGAAGGCTCTCGCGCAAGAGCTCCAGCAGCGCGGCTGCACACTCATCACCGGCGGCACCGAGAATCACCTGATGGTGATCGACACCATCAAGTCGTTCGGCATCGACGGCCGCGTCGCCGAGAAAGCGCTCGACGACGCGGGCCTGACGGTCAACAAGCAAGTGATCCCGGACGACCCGCACCCGCCGCTGCGACCGAGCGGCATACGCCTCGGCACTCCAGCACTGACGACCCGCGGCATGCGGGAATCCGAGATGGCTCACGTCGCGCAGTGGATGCGCGAAGCGATGCAAGCGCATGCGACTCCGGCAAAGCTCGCACAGCTGCAGGAAGCTGTGCGCTCGCTGTGCCAGCGGTTTCCAGTGCCGGGCCTGTGAGCACAGGTCCGTTTCCCGGGCAGCGGCCGATCGGCGTACGAATCTGATCGGCCGGCCCCAGCAGCAGGAAGAAGACGTCGACCATGATCGCTCGCGCGCGACGCCCGGCGCTCGCCCACGCCCAATAAGGCAACGAATTGCCCGCAGGATCGGTGTAGCGCCGGACCTTGGGTATCGTCGCGAACGACGTGAGCCCGAAAGACTCCGGCCGACGCATCTCGTCGCGCGTTGCTACACCATCCGCATTGGCGTCCACCCACATGGAGAGCTCCTGCCAGATGGCGTCGGCGCGCGAGATCACGCCGTCGTCATTTCCGCCGAGCAATGGCTGATCGTATTGCGCGAGACCGACGAACCCGTTCGGTGCGGTGCCGCCCGCCAGCAGCGGCGTGCCGACTCCGAAGAGCTCCGAGCCGTCGTCGACCACGCCGTTGCGATTGCGATCGAGCGTCAGAAAGGCTTCGTCGCCGCCCGGCCGCACCCACTGCACCCGGTCAGGGAAGCCGTCGGCGTTGACGTCGAACGACACGCCCCGGCCGGCGGGACCGAGCTCGATGCCGTCCCGGCGAGTGTCGATGACGATCGGGCTGCACTGGCTCCAGGCGCTCGCGCAGGTCAGATAGAGAAGCAGGCTGATCAAGGTTTTCATGAGGCTTCCTTTCCTTCATGGCAGTTGGCAACCGCGGGTGCAGCACTGCGGCTGCCCCGACCGACAGACGTTGATGAGAATGGCGTTCCCGGTCGACTGCTCGCCGGGAGGAATGAGCGTGAAGTTCGCGCCGATGCCCTGGTTCCCGACTCGCACCGACAGGCTGGTTTCGTCCTTGGTCTCTCCTTTGTATTGCATCACGCACTGTCCGCTGCAGCTTCCGGCCGGAATGCTCGACCATCCCGGAATGGAATACGTGCTCGGCACGACGCTGGGGACGCGCAAAGATTCGCTGACCCCGAACAGGCCCGTGAACGTCGCGCGCCGCTCCGCGGTCTGCGGCAAGGTGCTGGTCGTGCAGGTGATGGTGAATCCGCCCGCGATGATCAGCACCGACAGGCTGGTGGAGGCCTCGACGATCAAGCCGGCGTTGAGGCTGCCATTGCCGGAATCATAGAAAATCGGTGTGACGTTTTTCAGTTTGGGGACGGCAGCTGCGTGCCCTGAAAGCAGCAAGCAGCTCAGCGTCGCGAGGACGCGCATGCAGGTGTTCATCGTTGCTCTCCTCCACTGAGTTTCTCGGTGCGACGCTCCATGTCTCGACGCAACTGTGCCTCCTCGGTCGTGAGAATCTGCACGTACTCACCCGAGAGGATCGGCTGCGCCTCCTGTTCGAGCGTTGCTGCGAGATCGTCCTGCGACGCGCCGAACACCATCTCGGCTTGGAATTCGTCCAGGAACGAAACCAGGATCCGCTGACGTTGCCGGTCGAGCGCGTCCATCAAGCCCACCGCCCAGCGCCGTTCGGCCTCGGTCCGAAGACTGGTCTTCTGGTACCGGTACGCAAGCACCTCTTGCAGATTCAGACGCTGCCCCACCTTGCGTTGCGCTTGCAGACGCTTCGCGAAGGTGTCGACGAGTTGCCGCCCCTGCGTGTGCAAGTCCACCTTCGGATCGTGAGTCGCGACATACGTTTGCAGCGCAGTCAGGTCCTCATCCCTGAAGCCGCGTGCTTTGAGTGCCGGCAGGTAGGATTCCAGAATCTCCTGGTTGGTCAGCCGGTGCAGCCGCGAGTCGAGCGGCTCCCACTGTGGGAACGCGTGCAGATCCACGTGGTACGTGCCGTCGGGCCTCGCGACGACGCCGAACGCGTCGAGATCCTTGAGCGGCGTTCTCTCATCCATGGCCAGCTGCAAGGCGAAGTCGAGATCCGACCACTGCCGATACGCTTTCGCGTCGCGAATGAAGGCGGCCGGATCCGGGTCCTGCTGCTTGCGTTGGAACGTTGCGAAGTGCGCTTCGAGTTTCGTGCGCAGCGCTTGCGCTGTCGCTGCACGCGGCGGCTTCAGCTTCTCATCGAAGGGCGCGGCCTGAGTCGGCCCAGCCAGCAGCGCGAACAGCACGGTGACGCTCGCGCCAAGTCGTTTCAGCTCTTCCATGACAACTCCCTTTGTTATCCATCGACAGCGGGATTCTGCGCCCGCCGTCTGCGCCGCGTTGCTCGAAAAACTCGCTACTCGCGGACTTTCAGCGCTCCCGTCTGCAAATCGATTCCGCCCGCTTCGAGCGCCGCGATCAGCGGCCCGAGGAACTTCTCATAGCGCGCGGCACGTCCATTGCCGAGCGCGACACCCGAGCGCGCCTGTACGGTGCTGAAGGTCGCGATCGGATGCTCCGTCTTCTGAAACTCCAGGCACTGCGGCTGCCACTCCAGGCCGCAAGCCTGCAGCAGCTGCGGCGCTGCCTTCGGGAAGTCCGCGACGAAGTCCTCGTATTGAATCGTCACGAATTTCTCGGGCGGCAACACGCGCTCCCACAGCGCGACCAGCCGCGCGTAACGCACGTAGTACTCGGCGATGTCGGCAAGCCGATGCGTGAACGTCCAATGTTTGTTGAACTCCTGCCGGTAGATCGACAGGCACGTCTCCACCGGATTGCGCCGCACGTGCACGATGACTGCGTTGGGCAGCATGCGCGCGATCAATCCCGCCGCCTCGAAGTTGCGCGGATGCTTGTCGGTAATGTGGTCCGCACCGCGCAGGTCCGGCAGGTCGCGGTAGTAGAACAGCGCCCATTCCTGCAGCTTCCGCTCGTACGCTTCCGGTTGGGTCTGGTCCAGAGGGATCGGCCAACGCAGGATCTGGCGCATCGCCGGGCGCTCGCCGCACGCGAACACACGCGAGTGCGCGCCGAGCACGGATTCCAGCAGCGTAGTGCCCGAGCGCGGCATGCCGACTACGAAGATCGGCCGCGGCGTGTTCGGAATCGGCGCGATCTCGGGCAACCGTTCCCACACATCCACGATGCGCTGGATACGTGCTGCATCCTGCGCCGGGTCATACGAACGCCGCTCGAGCGCATCGCGCTCGCGCGCCAGCACATGTGCTGCCTCGTACGCTGCGAATGCCGTGTCGATCTCGCCGCGGGCATCGTGAGTATTCGCGATCGCGAAAATCGCCGCGATCCGATAATCGAGATACACCTCGGTGCTGCGCGCCAGCGCGTTCAATTGCTGCAGGTCCGCGTCGTCGAGCGCACCGCGTCGCAGGCGGCTCAGAGTCGAGTACACGGGCACGAAGTCGGGCCGCTGCTGCAGACAGCGACGGCAATAGACTTCAGCTTCCGCGAAGCGCCCCATGTACATCAGCACCAGCGCACGCTGCGCGAGCATTTGCGGGTAGGTGGGATCGAGTGCCTCGGCCCGGTCGAGGGCCAGCATGGCCGGTTCGACGTACAGCGCCTGCAAGCACAAGCTCGCGTAAGCGGTGAGATCGGCAACCGTCGGTTTCGTAAGCGACAGGTAACGCGCGAACGCAGTCGTCGCTTCGATGTGCCGCCCTTCCTCGAAGGCGCCGCGAGCCAGCGCCCGCCACGCGCTCGGCGCGTTCGGATCTGCCTGCGTCCACGCGACACCATTCGCATAGAGTTTCTGCCACTCGCGGCGGGCGACCAACGCATCGCACTCGAGCGAGTAGAAGCGACCCAGCGCCACGAGGTTGGTGGGCTCGGTGGCGATGATCAAGCCCAGCTCGATCATCGCGCGATCCCCTTTACCGGTCTGCGCAAGACCCTCGGCGAGGTTCAGTCGGAAGCCGTTCTGGCCGGGCTCGCGCTCCACTGCTTGTTGCAGCAACGGCATCGCCTCCTCGCCCTTCCCGCTATGAAGCAAGGCGAGGCCGCAGAGGCTCGAAGCTTCGGGATCGTTCGGCCGGATTTCCAGCGCGGCGCGATAGGATTTCAGGGCGTCGTCCAGCCGCCCCGCCTGGTGTGCGGTCACGCCGCGCTCCAGGGTTTGGAAGAAAACGGATTTGCTCATTGCTCCAGTCGCCTGCCGGTCTGTGCGTCGAAGAAGTGAATCCGGTCGGGCGCGGGCTGTAGTGTAATGCGTGCGCCGACGGCGGGCAGATTATACGGCGAGGAGCGCGCAATCAGCTTCCAGCCGCCGCTGGTCGCATGAATGAAGGCCTCGCTGCCGACGGATTCGAGCAATTCGACTGTCCCGGTGAGGCCGCCGCCCGGCGCGGCGCTGCTTTCCACGATGTGCAGGTCCTCGGGCCGCACGCCGGCGACGATCTCCTGTCCTGCCTGTGCTTTCACCGTCGGCAGGCGCAGTTGCGAACCGCTCCCCGTGAGCACCCCGTCGCGCAGCTGGCCGCGGAAGAAATTCATCGCCGGGTTGCCGAGGAAGCCGGCGACGAACAGATTGACGGGCCGCTCGTAGATCTGCATCGGCGCGTCGATCTGCTGAATCACGCCCTTGTCCAGTACGACGATGCGCTGACCGAGCGTCATCGCCTCGACCTGGTCGTGCGTGACATAGATCATCGTCGTGCCGAGCGCGCGATGCAGCCGGGCAATCTCGGCGCGGGTCGAAGCACGCAGCTTCGCATCGAGGTTCGACAACGGCTCGTCGAGCAGGAACACCTGCGGGTGACGCACCAACGCGCGCCCGAGCGCGACGCGTTGACGCTGACCACCCGACAGCTGTCGCGGCAATCGATCCAGGAACTGCGTCAGCTCCAGGGTCTCCGCGGCCTGCTTCACTCGCTTCTCGATCTCCGCAGCATCATGGCCGCGCAGCTCCAGCCCGAAGCCGAGATTGCGCGCGACCGTCATGTGCGGATACAGCGCGTAGCTCTGGAACACCATTGCGATGTCGCGGTCGCGCGGCTCGAGTCGCGTGACGTCGCGCTCGCCGATCAGGATCGACCCCGAGCTGGCCTCCTCCAGTCCCGCGATCAAGCGCAGCAGCGTGCTCTTGCCGCAGCCCGAAGGACCGACGAGCACCAGCAATTCACCGTCGCGGATGCCGAAGGAGGCATCGTCGATCGCGACATGCCCGTTCGGGTACACCTTACGTACCGAGCGCAGCGTTACTTCAGCCACGGTGCGTCACTCATATAGACTCTCGCCATGGAGACAAATGTGCGTACGAATGCTTCTTCTACGCGCTTTCCAGAGCGCTTCTTGTGGGGCTGCGCCACGTCGGCGTATCAGATCGAGGGCTCGCCACTCGCGGACGGCGCGGGGCCCAGCATCTGGCATCGCTTCGTGCACACGCCCGGGCGCATTGCCGACGGCGATACCGGCGACGTTGCCTGCGATCATTATCGGCGCTTCCAGAGCGATGTCGACCTGATGCACTCGCTGCGGCTCGGCGCCTATCGCTTCAGCATCTCGTGGAGCCGCGTCCTGCCGCAGGGCACGGGCCGCATCAATCCGGCCGGCCTCGGCTTCTACGAGCGGCTCGTCGACAGCCTGCTCGCTCGCGGCATCCAGCCGATGGCGACGCTGTATCACTGGGACCTGCCGGCCGCGCTCGACGATCGCGGCGGCTGGCTCAACCCGGACATCGCGAACTGGTTCAGCGAATACGCCGACGTCGTATTCCGCAAGCTCGACGATCGCGTCCCGTACTGGACGACGTTGAACGAGCCGTGGGTCGCGATGAACGACGGCTACCTGCTCGGCATCCACGCGCCCGGACATCGCAGCGCGTACGAAGCGACGCGCGTAGCGCATCATCTGCTGATGGCGCACGGCAAAGCAGTGCAGGCCTATCGCGCGACTGGTCGCAATCAGATCGGGCTCGTGGTGAACATCGAGCCGAAATATCCAGCTTCGGATGACGAAGCCGATCACGCGGCGACGCGGCGCGCAGACGCGCACATGAATCGCCAGTTCCTCGAACCGGCGCTGCGCGGCACGTATCCGGAAGAGCTGCCCGTGATCTTCGGCCAGGCGTGGCCGGCGATTTCCGCGAGCGATCTTGCGACGATTCACCAGCCGCTCGACTACATCGGCGTCAACTACTACACCCGCAGTGTCGTGCGAGCCGATCCCAACGCGTGGCCGCTGCGCACGGCACCGGTGCGTCAGAAGCAACGCACCCACACGGAAACGGGATGGGAAGTATTTCCGCAGGGGCTCACGGACACGCTGCTGTGGATCAAGAATCGCTACGGCAATCCGCCCGTCTACATCACTGAGAACGGCGCGGCATTCTTCGATCCACCGAGCGTCGAGGGCGCCGTCCTCGAAGATCCGCTGCGGGTCGACTATCTGCGCAAGCATCTGCGGGCCGTTCACGACGCGATTCGCCAGGGCGCGGACATCCGCGGCTACCTCGCGTGGTCGCTGCTCGACAATTTCGAGTGGGCGTACGGCTTCACCAAGCGCTTCGGCCTGGTGCACGTCGACTACGAGAGTCTGAAGCGCACGCCGAAGGCGAGCGCGCACTTCTATGCGCGAGTGATCGCGTCGAACGGCGCCGCACTGGACGAACCCGCCGCTCATTGAGAGCGCGCTCCGCCGCGCGGAAACACTATCGTGAACGGCAGCTGCGTGATGCGCATCTCCGTGCCGACCCAGCGCGCCTGACCGCGCTGAATCGACTGATGCGCAGGCTGGTCGCCTTCCGGCCAGGCAACGGCCAGGCCACCCGTCGGCATCTTGATCTCGGCCACGTCGAGCACGACCTGCTCGTCCTCGACTCGCAGCGAATAGCTCAGCGGACCGAACGGCGTGCGCAGGTTCTTCACGGCAAAGCCTTCCTGTTGCGTCCATTCCTTCGGTACGCCGGCCATCAGTACCAGCGTCTCGTCGGCCGGCCGCTCGAACGCGAACATATCGAGCAGCGAGCGACCGTAATCCGAGGCCACCCAGCCATGCGGCATGTCGCCGACGAAGCGCGACTTGCGCGGCTCGCGGCCGACGACCTCGGCCCACTGATTCCATTCGGCAGGACGGCGGTCGTTCATCAGGAAGTCGATCAGTGCCATGCCTCGATCGCGCCAGCGCAGGCGGATGAACGTGCCCAGGTTGCGCCACTCATACGGCGTATAGGCATCCCATCCTTTATCGATGCGACGCGCGCTGAAGTCCTTCCAGTAGCGCTCGAAGGTCGCGAGCAGTGCCTCGGGCGGCAGCATCTGCTGCTCACCCACGGGCGATAGCGCGATCGAAGTCGAGGTCGCGTCGAAGTCGCCGAGCTCGGCGGCGCCTGGGATGTAGTCGATGTCGTGCGCCCGCATGGCCACGCCGAGCGAGACGTACAGGTCGCGCCTGAACTGGTCGCGCGCTTCGATGAAGGCGTGCATCTCGGTCTTCTGATCGAGCTCGCGCGCGATGCGAATCGCCGATTCGTAGCCGGCCAGCGCCCAGAAATCGTCCCAATAGGAGTGCATCGGCTTCGCCGAGTAGCCTTCGTGACTGATCGATGCCGGCATCAGGCCGTAGAAGGCTTTGCGATCGCCCTGCTGGTTCGCCTCGGTGCGCTCCGACAGACGCAGCTTCTCCATGTACGCAACTGCTTTCGCAGTCGCAGGCCACAGCTCGCGCAGCAGCTCGGTGTCGCCCGTGTAGCGATACACGCTGTCGATCAGGAACAGGAATTCGCCCGTACTGTCGTTCTCAGGGACCGGATCCGCGCCGCGTCGATCGACGCAGCGGCACCTTGCCATTCGCGAACTGATAGCCCGCATACCATCGCAGGAATTCCTTCGCATCCTTGTCGTGACCGAGCCGCAGCAGCATCTCCGAAGTCATCGCGCCGTCGCGGATCCACGAGCGTTCGTAGGCGCGCGAGCCGGGTTGAATCGCCGGACCGTCACGATTGATCAGCACGTGCGCAAGCGCGGTACGCAACGTATCGGAAAGCGACTTGTACTTCGCCGGGACGGTGAGCTCGACGCGGTTCAGCTTTTCGCGCCACAGATCGGCAACGCTCTGCAATGAGGATTGCGTGTCCGGTGGCGTCGCGTGCTGGGGCAAATCGAGCATGATCTCGCGCGTCTGCCCAGGCTGCAGATCGACGTCGTACAGCAACGCACCCGATGCGAAACCGCTGTCGTCGTGAATGCGCGCGCTTCCGACGTTCGTTGGCAACCAGTCGCAGGGCGTCTTCGCGGCGAGCGTGACGGCCCGGAACGTGCGCGGCGGCGAGCGTGGGTACACCGCAGGACGTCCATCGACGTCGACGCGATTCTTCTCGAAGGCGAGATCGCGGATCCGGCTCACGCCGCCCTCGGTGTTGAGGAACTGCGCCGGCGAGTTGACCTGGAACGGTCGGACGGTGAGAGCGAGGGTGACCTGCTGCCGACTCTGCGTCGGATTGCGCAGGCGATAGATCGCATGGAGGCTGGCGCTGCCGGGCGCACCGCTCGCATATGCGGTAGTCGTCAGCTCGATCGAGCGATGCCGCCACTCGACGCTCGGGATCGGCAGGTACCCGTCCGCGAGCGAATGCGAGATCGCAGCGTCGGCCCACGTCAGCCAACCGCCGCGCGTCCTGACGAACGGCTCGATCGAGTAGCTGCCCTTGCGGACTTCGAGCGCGCCGTCCTCGGACAGCATGCCCTCTTCCGTATCGCCGTCGACGCCGACGATCGTCCAGTAGATCTGCTCGTCGAGATACGGGCGCGGATAGCAGCCCCGCTTGCTCTGCTTGGCGAGCGAGCGGATGAATGCGTTTGGCGAAGCGCCGAACTCCAGGTCGCGGACGTACAGCTCCGCGATGCCGACGTCGCGGCCCGGATCGGACATCGTCACGCGGATGTAGCGGGCCTCCGACTCGGGCATGAGATGCGAATCGCGGCCGCCGGTGCTCGCTTCGATGCTGCGAACCTTCTGCCAGCGATTGCCGTCGAGCGACGTTTCGATCGTATAGCGCGGCGCGTACAGATCGCGCGCCCAGTCGATCTCGATGCCGCCGAACTCGCGCACGGTCTGCAGATCGATCTCCAACGTCTGCGCCGCGCCTTCGGTGCGCGTGCTTCGCCACATCGTGCCGGTCTTGCCGTCGATCGCGAGCGCCGCCTCGTTACCGCTGGCAGCCGAGGAAGCACGGGCTGTCGGCGGTGGCACGGAGCGCGCGGGCCGCAGCGGCTTCAAGGACAAGCGATCGAACCACAAGCTGCCGTGTCCGCCCTCGTCGCCCGCGCTCAGCACGAACTCGATCGACTGGAACTGGCGCAGCGTGCGGTCGGTCGTCGGGCCCCAGGCAAAGTCGATCTGGCGGCGCTTGATCCGCACCTGTTGCCAGTCGCCGGAGAACTGGTAGTTGGCGCGCCGATACCACCACACGTTGTCGCCGGAGGCATCGACGAACTTGACCTCGAAGTTGTTGCGTCCGGCCTCGGCGCGCATCCAGAAGGAGATCTCGTAGTCATCGGGCAGCGCGGTGGGCAACTGACGCGTCGCGGCCGCGTAGCCGGCTGTGTTGGCGAGATTGAACTCGAGCACCAGGGCATTGCCTTGGACTCCCTTGGCCGAATGCACGGACGCGCTCACGCCGTCGGAGGCCAGCGACTTCCAGGCCGAAGTGTCCTCCATCTCGTCGAGATAGCGGATTTCGAGCTGCGGCGGTTGTTCTGCAGACATCGCAGTCACACCGAGAAACAAGAGCAGGAACGGCAGCGCACGCACACTCATCCCTTCACGCTGCCGGCGAGGATGCCCGCGATGTAGTAGCGCTGCAGCCCGAGGAACAGCAGCAGCACCGGCAGCACGGTGATCACCGAGCCCGACATCATCAGCTCGTTGTCCTGCACGTGCTCGCGCGACAGGCCTGCTATCGCGACCGGCAGCGTGTGCAGCTTCGCGTCCGTCAGCACGATCAGCGGCCACATGAAGTCGTTCCAGGTCGCGAGGAACGTCAGGATCGCGAGCGTGACCAGGATCGGGCGGATGAGCGGCACGACCAGCGACCAGAAGATCCGGACTTCGCTCGCGCCATCGATGCGCGCGGCTTCGAGCAGCTCGTCGGGCAGCGACAGTGCGTACTGGCGGATGAGGAAAATGCCGAACACGCTCGCCATCGCCGGCACGATCACGCCGCCGTACGTGCTCACGAGCCCGAGCTCCTTGACCAGCGCGAACAGCGGGATCATCGCGACCTGGCTCGGAATCACCAGCGCGCCGAGCAGGCCGCGGAAGATCCGGTCGCGCCAGCGAAACCGCAGCTTCGCAAACGCATAGCCCGCCAGGGTGTTGAAGACCAGCGAGATCAGCGTCGCGAGCGTCGCGACCAGCGCGCTGTTGAACATGTAGCGCCCTGCTGCATGCTTCGCGAACAGCTCGCGATAGTTGTCGAGAGTCGGATCCGCCGGCAGCAACGGCGGTGGATAGGAGCTCGCTGCCCCAGTGGGCATGAACGATACCGAGATCATCCACAGCAACGGGAATGCAACGAGCACTGCACCGACGACGAGCACGGTGTTCACCAGCACAGTGCGGGACGTTCGCGTCATGCATCGCTCCGCTCGCGGCCGAGCCGCAACTGCACGACGGTGACCAGGAACATCAAGATGAACAGCAGGAATGCGACCGCAGAAGCGCGCCCGAGGCTCCACCACTTGAAGCCTTCCTCGAACATGAAATACAGGACGCTGTAAGTTGCCTGCAATGGACCGCCCTCCGTCATGACGTACGGCTCGGCGAACAACTGGAAGTAGCCGGTCATGGTCAGGATGCTGACGAGCAGCAGCACAGGGCCGATGCCCGGCAGCGTCACGTGACGGAATTGCTGCCAGCCCGAGGCGCCGTCGATGCGCGCCGCCTCGTACAGATCATCGGGAATGTTCTGCAGCGCTGCCAGCAGGATGATCATGTTGTAGCCGAAGTTCTTCCACACGGCGAGGATCACGATCGCCGGCATTGCCCAGTGCGGATTGCCCATCCAGTCGATCGGGTCGAGCCCGACCGACACGAGCGCGTAGTTCAAGAATCCGTAGCGCGTGTGAAAGATGTAGCGCCACACGACGGCGACAGCGACCAGCGTCGTCACCACTGGCGCGAAGTACACAGTGCGAAACAGGCCGCGAAACTTCGCGACTTTCGAGTTCACGAGCAGCGCCGCGCCGAGCGACACGCCGATCGACAACGGCACCCCGAGCGCGACGAAGTACAAGGTGTTGCCGAGCGATTTCCAGAACAGCGGCTCGCGCAACAGGCGAGCGTAGTTCTCGAAGCCGATCCAGCGCAGGTTGCCGAAATTGTCCAGCGCGTACAGGTCGAAGTCGGTGAGGCTCATCGCCAGCGCAGCGAGCACCGGCAGGAAGAAGAACACACCGAGCACGATCAGCGCCGGCGCGACGAACAACCATGCGGCGCGCTGCGTTCTCATGTATGACGATCCTGATCCATCATCCAGCGCCGCTTCTCGAGGATCTCGTCGGTCTTGCGATCGAGTTGGGCACACGCCTCGTCGACGCTGGCTACGCCCTGAACCACCCGTTCCGCCGTCAGCCGCATCTCCTGGGCAATCCGCTCCCACTCGGGCACCTTCGGCGGCGAGCGCACGCGGTCGAGTTGCGCGAGAAACGCCTTGGCGTACGGCGAGGATGCGAGAGTCGAGGACTGCCAGGTCGAGCGCCGCGGCGGCATGTTGCCGCTGAGCTCGTAGAAGCGCTGCTGCACGGGCGAGCGCGACAGGTATTCCATCACCGCCCACGTCGCAGGCTTCGACTGCGAACCGCTGAAGATCACCAGACTCGCGCCGCCGGCGCTGGACGCACCGGGTCCATTCGGACCGGGCATCGGCGCAGTCATCCAGGCGTCGCGCAGATTGGCGGGCATGCGCTTCCTGAATTCCGTGATATTCCACGGCCCGGAGATGTAGAACGAGAACATGCCGCGTCCGAACTCGTCCCAGACGTTCGACACCTGCGTGTTGGTCATCTTCGGCGCCCAGTCGCGCCGGAACATGCTCGCGTAGAACTCGAGCGTGCGATGGAAGTCGGCGCTGCGGAAATTTCCATAGCGGCCGTTGTCGCGCAGCAGCTCCGAAGGTTGCTGCAATGACAGCACCAGCAGCGGCTCGAACTCGTTGAGCGGCAGCAGCACCGAGTAGCGATCGCGACCGACCATCGCCTTGATCGCGCCGAGCATCTGCTCCCACTCGGCCCATGTGACCGGCGGCGCGTCGAAGCCGGCTTGCTGCAGGATGTCGCGGCGGTAGTACAGCAAGCGCGTGTCGATGTACCACGGAACGCCGTAGAGCTGTCCTTCGACACGATTCGAGTCGAGGATGCCGGGGAAGTAGTCGTCGAGCGCGACCTCGCGCGACTGGCTCGCGAACGAGTCCAGCGGAGCGAGCGCGTTCAGTGCATGAAATTCCGGGATCCAGGTATTACCGAGCGAGCACAGGTCCGGCAATGTGTCGCCCGCGTAAGCCGTGAGCAGCTTCTCGTGCGCGGCCGTCCACGGCAGCTTCTGCACTTCGACCTGGATGTCCGGCCGCTCGCGCAGGAAATCCTGCAGCAGATCGACAGCGTATTCGCCTTCGCGCCCGACCGCCCAGAACCGCACCGTGTTGGCCCCGTGTGCACGACGCGTGCAACCGAGTGGCGCCGCTGCGAGCGCGGCCAGCGCGAGCATCGTCTGCCGCCGACTTACCATCGGATCACGAGCTCGGCTGTTGCGGCGGCGGCTGCGCCAGCCAGCCGCCGGTGAAGCCTGCGCGCTCCAGGCCACGACGGATGTGCGGATTGCGCTGCATCAGCTTCCAGATGAGCCCGCTGCGGTAGTTCTCGATCATCGCCACGATCGGGCCCTGGTCGATGCTGAGATAGTCATTGTCGACCCAGCCGACGTTCTCGACGATCTGACCGTGGCGCAGCGGCACGTTCGGGAACGTGAAGCTCGGGTTCACTGCATCGAGGAAACCGTACTTCTGATACAGGTTCTCACCGAAGCGCACGCGAAAGGCGCGGATCGTCGGGATCACGATCTCCGGCGCGAACGCGATGGAGGCGACGGCGGCGGTCGGCGCGATCGTGCCGTCGTCGAGGATATGCGTCGCGGCCGTGCCGCGCGCAGCGTATGTGAAGAAGCCGCGCTCCTCGTTGTTGAAGATCTGCACCGTGTCGGCGGGACCGTCGCAGGCGCTCAGGCCCCAGATCTCGCTGTCGTAGCCGCGCCAGCGCATCGGGTTCTGGATCGAGTACTCGCGATGCGCGTAGGCCGCGCGCCGGCTGTTCTCGAAGTAATCGATGCCCTTCTCGCGCATGAACTCGTCCTGGATGCCGCGGAAGTCGATCCAGACGTGCGAGTACTGGTGGCCGAACATCGGGCCGAACGACAGGAACTCCTGGCCGCTGAACGTGCCCCACGAGTTCTTGTACGTGGCCAGCCACTCCTTCCAGGCGTCCGGCTCGATCGGATGCGTCGGCGAGCCGAGCGCGAGGATGTAGACGAGCATCGCCTCGTTGTAGCCGCGCCAATCGAAGCGCAGGAAGCCGGTCTCCGGACGCCAGCCATGCGAGAGGATCGGCGGGCGGTTCTGTGCCCAGGTCCACTCGACGCGGCCGTAGATCAGCTCCGCGAGATCGCGGATCTCCTTCTCGGCGCGCGTGTCGCGATCGAAATACATCTGCGCGGCCAGCACGCCGCCGAGCAGCAGCGCCGTGTCGACGGTCGACAGCTCGGACGTGCCGAAGCGCTGGCCATTCGGCATGTGCAGGAAGTGGTAGTAGAAACCGCGATAGCCGGTCATGCCGGTCTCATCGGGTCCCTGCGGCGCGTTTGCCAGGAACCGCAGTGTTCGCAGCGTGCGCAAGCGCGCCTGGCTGCGCGACACGAAGCCGCGCTCCGAGCCGATGACATACGCAGTGAGCGCAAAGCCAATACCAGCCGTGCTGGCAAACGACGGCGAGGGAAATCGGTCCGGCGCGAGGCCGTTCTGCTTGTTCGTGGTATCCCAGAAGAAGCGGAAGGTGCGCCGCTCGAGGTTGTTGATGACGGGATCGCCGTCCTTCTCGGGGTCGTACACGCGGGAGCCCTCGACGACGACGCCCGGGAGGCGCTCCTTGCTGGCACCGAGCGATGGTGCGCCGACGAGCAGCACCGTCAGTCCCGCCAGCACGTGCAGGCTCGCCCGCAGCCCGCGCGAATCAGCCTTCATCCGGCCTGCCGATGCATCATGACACCTCGCTGCGCGCGAGACCGCATGCAAGAATTGCCTGCGGTCCGCGCGTTTACGCGATGTCGATTATCGCCAGCTGACGTTGAATGACAACTTGAATGTGCGCGTCGGCTGACGATATGCCGTGATCTGACCGAAGTCCGCGCTCGGCACGCCGGCGTTGCCGCGGAAGTTCTGATACCCGTCCGGGTTGTTCCAGTTGAACACGTTGAGCACGTCGGCGCGCAGACCGACCGTGAAGTCTCCCAGGTCGAAGCCTTTCGATGCTGCGAGGTCGAACTGCTTGCGGCCGATGGTCGTATCCGGCTTGAAGTTGTCGAAGAAGCAGTTGGCATCACCGTTGGCGTCCGTAGGTAAGGTGAGGCAGTTCAGCGCCTCGAACTCGACCGGGCTCTGCAGCAGCAGCTTGGCGGAGAGCGACAGCTCCCACGGTCCATCCCAGATTCCGGTCATTACCAGCCGCTGCTTGGGAACGTCCGTAGCCGTGTGCCAGCCGAAGCCGTCGACGGTCGGATAGTCGAAGATGAAGTGCTCGTCGAAGTTGCCGGCGTTGGTGCGGTTCTCCTGCGCATCGCTGTATGTGTAGGCGATGGTCATTCCCCACCTCGATTCGCCGGTGTACGGCTTCTCCACGGACAGGAGCAATTGCGTCGCGCGCGACTCGATGCCGTTGTCGATGATGAGCAGCGTGCCGAGCCCCGGGATGCCGTTGCCGAATGGGCTGTCGCCCCAGGGGTCGTTGGGGTTGACGCGGAAGCCGCCGTTACCGCGGCGGTTGCCCAGCAGGAACACGATGCCGTCCTTCGATTCGACGTACGAGACCGTCGCCGAGGTGTTCCAGCTGGAGTTCCACAGGTCGAAGCGGTTGCGCACACCGAGGCTGAACTGGTCGGAGTACGGCGTCTTCAGATCGTTGTTGATGAGATTGATCTCGCGCCCGAGGTTCGGGTTCGCCGCGACCAGCGCCTCCAGATTGGCGCGATCCAGCAACGCCGGATCGAAATTCAGGCAGTTCTGTTGCGTGGCCGGGTCGCAGGTATGCCCGGCAGTGTTGAACAGGAACTCGTAGCGCGGGAACGTGCCCTTGGAACGCTCGAGCGACAGGTAGTCGAACACGTTGCGGTCATAGGCGCGGCCGGCGCCGCCGAACAGCACGAAGCTCTCGTCTTCCGAGAAGTCGTACGAGAAGCCGACGCGCGGCTGGATCGCGCCGTCGAATGCGCTGCGGTTGTTGCCGGTGCTGATGTACTTGTTGACGTCGACGCCGCCGAGCGCGAGCGTCTGCGCGTACGTCTGGCCCGGTTGCGCGCCGGTCGAGGTATCGACTGAGTTGAGCCCCGCGATCACGTCTGCTGGCGTCACGAAGTTCTCATAGCTCGGCGTCCGCTCGTAGTCGTAGCGAAGGCCGAGATTGAGCAGCAGCTTCTGCGTCGCCTCCCAATCGTCCTGGATGTAGATGCCGTACTGGCGGTTGTCCGATTGCACGTTACGTTCCGGCAGTCCCGGGAGCGGCGAGCCGAACTGCACCACGAAGGGGATCGATGGATCCTGCGTGACGTCGTACAGGAACTGCGGGTTGTACGGCTGCTGCTCGAATGCGTTGATCTCGACCTGTTTGTATTTGAAACCGGTTTTCACCGTGTGCGCGCCGTGCCAGTCGAACGAGGTGAAGGTCAGGTCGTCCTGGAAGCCCCAGCCCTTCTGACCCTTGTCTTGAAACTCCTCGCCGCCGCCGAGATTGAGAATCGCCTTGCGATCCGGCGTGACGGCGCGATATCCATTCGCGAGCGTCACCGGCCGCGGATTGAAATCCGCATCCTCGTACGTGATGTGCGCGTCGTTGAGGAAGCGCGCGCCGGTGTACTGGTAGCGCAGGTCGATGCGCGTCTCGTCGTTCTTCTTGTCGCTGGCAAACTGCGCGGTGTTGCGGTCGCCGATGTTGGAGATCTCGCTCTCCTTGCGATGCTTGCCGGTGAGCTCCAACAGGTGGTCGTCGCCGGCCAGCCAGTCGATCTTGGCGAAGTAAAGGTCCTCCTCGAACGGTGTGGTCGCGGGACCGAGCAATGCCTGGATGTCGGGCGGCACTGCGCTCGGCGGGACGCCTTCCCCGAGCGAGATGGTCTTCGGCGTCTCGAATTCCTTGCCCTCGTAAGTCACGAAGAAATGCATCTTGTCCTGGATGATCGGGCCGCCGAACGCGATGCCGTACTGATCCTGGTCGGAGGGCGATTTGCGGCCGGCGGCCGCCTCGAACGGGTCGGACGCGCGCCAGTTCTCCGCGGTATGGTCATAAAATGCTTCGGACTCGAATTGATTGGTACCCGAGCGTGTCACGGCGACGACCGCGGCGCTGCTCAACTGGTCGAACTCCGCTTTGTAGTTCGACGTGATGACCTTGTACTCGCCGATCGCGAGTTGCGGGAACGGATTGCCGCGCGTGAGGGTCTGGCCGCTGACACCGCCGCGCAGCACGTAATTCTTCTGACCGACGCCATCGATGAAAACGTTGACGCCGTTCGCCGACTGGGCACCGCTGCGCAGTTGGCTGGTCGAGCCGTCCGCGTTCGTCGCAAACTGCACGCCGGGCACGATGTCGGCGAATGCGAGGAAGTTGCGCGAGTTCTGCGGGAGCGCCGCGATCTGCTTCGGTGTCACATACGTCGCGACCTCGGAAGTGCGGGTCTCGTACAACGTCGTCGCGACCACCGTCACCGACTCGATGTTCTCCTGCGCGGCCGCGAGCCCCAGGTCGAGACTCGCAGTCTGACCGACCTGCAACGTGACGAGTCGGGCGATCGCACCGGTCGGTCCTGCGACCTCGACTTTATAGGTGCCCGGCGGCAGACCCGCGAGCAGGTAGTCGCCTTCCTGGTCCGATTGGACCTTGCGGGAGAAACCGGTCTCGGTGTTGGTCGCCGTTATTGTCGCAGCGGGCACCGGCTGTGCGCCGGCGAGGACATGGCCGCGTAACGACGCGCTCACGGCCTGTGAGTACGCGTGTGGTGCGGCGGCCAGCAGGCAAGAGGCAATAGCGGAGGTCAGCAGCCGGCGCTTCGCCTGCCGCGAAATCGAAAGCTCGTGTTTCATGGTCCGTCCCCAATCGACTCGAAGGGTTGTTACTTCGGAGCGGAATATTCCGCATCTCCAATGGCTGCGCTGCCAGCAGAGTTCCGACAGTAGCGGGGGAACGGAGCGTCGTTACTTCGCGTAGGCGTACGGTCCGCCCTTCGCCAGCGCCGCTTGATACGCCGGCCGCTCGTGCAAGCGAGCCAGTAAAGCTTTCAGGCGCGGCTGACCATCACTGAGCATTCCTTGCGCCATACTCACCTCCAGCGGAAAGCTCATCTGCACATCCGCGACGGTAAGCGTCGAACCGGTCAAGAATTGCGAAGAGCCGAGCGATTCTTCGATATACGCGAGATGCATGCGCACGGCGCCATTGACACGCTCGAGCAATGCCTTGGCCGGCTCACCGACGCGCTCGAGGTAGATCTTCACCAACAGCTGCATCATCAATGAGCCTTCCGCGTAGTGCACCCAGTAGCGGCAAGTCTCGAACTCCCGCGTGCCGCGCGGTGGGGCCAGGCGTCCGGCGCCGTACTTCTCGGCCAGGTATTCGACGATCGCGCCCGATTCCGCGAGCACGAAGTCACCATCGCGGATGACCGGCGAGCGGCCGAGGGGATGAATCTTCTTGAGCTCGGGCGGCGCCAGCATGGTCTTCGCGTCGCGCTCGTAGCGGATCACGGTGTACTGGACGCCGAGCTCCTCGAGCATCCACAGCACGCGCTGCGAGCGGGAGTTGTTGAGATGATGGACTTCGATCATGGCAGCCCCCCGAGTTTCTATTCGAGCGCGGCGCCGGCGCGCTCGCGAGCAATGATCAGCACGATGCCGGTGACGAGCAAGGCGGCGGCAAGGTATGCGCTGAGAGCGTGCGTTGTCGCGAACGTCCTCTGCAACGTGGCAAACACGACTGGCGCGATGCCGCCACCGACGATGCCGGCCAAAGTGTATGCGAGCGATGAGCCCGCGTACCGCACGCGCGTCGGAAACTGCTCGGCGATGAATGCCGCCTGCGGCCCGTACATCATTGCGTGAACGACCAACGCCGCCGCTATTGCAAACGTGATCACCACTGGCGATCCGCTGTCGAGCAATGGGAAGAATACGAACGCGAGGACCAGCGCGCACAACACTCCAGCTCCGTACACCGCGCGCCGGCCGAAACGATCGGACAACGAGCCGAAGATCGGGATCGTCACCGCATTACACGCGCCACCGATCGACAGCGCGACCAGCGCCAGCGTTCGCGATACGCCGACCGTCGTAGTGAGATAGGAAAGCGAGAACACCGCGGCGAGCGAGTACAGAACGTCGGGGCCGATGCGTGCGCCACCGCCGATCAGGAGCTTCGGCCAATGCATGCGCAGGACTTCGCCAACCGGTGCGCGGGCCTGCGACTTCTCGCGCTCCAGCTGCCGGAATAGCGGCGTTTCCTGCACGCCGACCCGAATCCACAGACCGAATGCGACCAGAACGACGCTGGCAAAGAACGGCAGGCGCCAGCCCCAAGCGAGAAAGCTCGCCTCCGGAAGCTGCAAAGTCACGATGGCGATCGATCCGGTCGCCAGCAGCGTGCCGAGCGAAGGTCCCATCTGCGCCCACGAGGCATTGCGGCCGCGCCGACGTTGATCGCCATGCTCGACGGAGAGCAGCACCGCCCCCGCCCACTCGCCGCCAAGTGCTGCGCCCTGCACGAAGCGCAGTGCGACCAGCAACGTCGGACTCAGAACTCCGGCGGCCGCGTACGTGGGGAGCACACCGATCAGCGCGGTCGTGGCGCCCATCACCATGAGCGTCGTGACCAGCACGAACCGCCGACCGTAACGATCGCCGAGGTGCCCGAAGATCACGCCGCCGATCGGGCGCGAGATGTAACCGACCGCGAACGTCGAGAACGCGAGGATCGTGCCCGTCAGCGGATCGAACGACGGAAAGAACAGCTTGTTGAAGGCGAGCGCCGCGAGCGTGTTGTAGATCGCGAAGTCGTAGTACTCGAGCATCGTGCCGACGATGCTCGCTGTCGCCAGTCGAGCGGTGCGGGGTTGCTCAGCCAAAGCCGCCACCGCTCGGCGTCTGGATCACGAAGACGCCCCCGGCATTCATCTGCGCGGCGTGGGTCGCGCCGAAACGTTCGATGCTGCCGTCGACGCGCTCGATCCAGTTCTTGCCCGTGGCGCCCGGTTGACCGCCGGCAAGCCCGAACGGTGCGACGACGCGATGATTGGCGAGCAGCACTGCGGTCATCGGCTGGAGAAAGCGCACGCGGCGCTCCGAGCCGTCGCCGCCGCGATGGCGCCCTGCTCCGCCGGAGCCGCGCCGGATGCGGAAGTCCTCCAGCCGCACCGGGAAGCGCCACTCCAGCACCTCCGGATCCGTCAGGCGCGAATTCGTCATGTGCGTCTGGACCACCGAGGTGCCGTCGAAATCCGGCCCGGCGCCGGAGCCGCCGGCGATGGTTTCGTAGTACTGATGCACGCCGTCGCCGAACGTGAAATTGTTCATCGTGCCTTGACTGGCCGCGAGCACACCGAGCGCGCCGTACAGGCAATCCGTGACGACCTGCGAGGTCTCGACGTTGCCGGCGACGACTGCAGCGGGATATTGCGGCTTGAGCATGGATCCCGCGGGCACGATGATCTCGATCGGCTTGAGACAGCCCGCGTTCATCGGGATCTCGTCGTCCACGAGCGTGCGGAACACGTAGAGCACGGCGGCCCGCGTGACTGGAGCCGGAGCGTTGAAGTTGTTCGGCTGTTGCGCACTCGTGCCGGTGAAGTCTATGCGCGCCGCTCGCGCCTGCTTGTCGATGCGAATCGAGACGCGCACGCGCGCACCGTTGTCCATCGCGTATTCGAAGTCGCCATCGGTGAGCGCGTCGATGACGCGGCGGACCGCTTCCTCGGCGTTGTCCTGCACGTGCTGCATGTACGCTTGCACGACCTGCAGCCCGAAGTGCTCGACCATCGCGGCCAGCTCGGCTGCGCCCTTCTGACACGCAGCGACTTGCGCGCGCAGGTCAGCAAGATTCTGCTCGACGTTGCGCGCCGGGAACTTGCCGCCGGACAACAGCGCCCGCAGCTCCGCTTCGAGGAAGACGCCCTTCGCGACCAACTGGATGTTATCGAGCAGCACGCCTTCCTCGTCGATGTGCGCAGAGTCCGAGGGCATCGAGCCCGGCGTAATGCCGCCGATGTCGGCGTGGTGGCCACGAGCCGCGACGAAGAAGGATGGACTTGCGCCGGCCAGAAACACGGGCATCACGACTGTGACGTCGGGCAAGTGAGTTCCGCCGGCGTACGGTGCATTCAGCACATACACATCGCCGGTCCGCATCGTCGCGCCGCGTCGTCGCATGATCTCCTGCACCGACTCGCCCATCGATCCCAGGTGCACGGGCATGTGCGGCGCGTTCGCGATCAGATTGCCCTGCGCGTCGAACAACGCGCAGGAGAAATCGAGACGCTCTTTGATGTTGACCGACGTCGCTGTGTTCGCGAGCGTCACGCCCATCTGCTCCGCGATGGACATGAACAGGTTGTTGAATACTTCCAGCAGCACCGGATCGACGCGCGTGCCGATGGCACTCGCGCGCTCTAATGGTTGAACGCGACGCAGGATCAGGTGGTTCAGAGCCGTGACTTCGGCGCGCCAACCGGGATCGATGACGATTGTGGTGTTGCGCTCGCGAATGACGGCAGGGCCGGCGATGGTGTCGGTCGGTTGCAGCGACTCGCGATCGATGAAGGGAGTGTCGTGCCACTGATTTTCAAAGAACACGGGCCGTGATACTGGACTTGTAGGTCGGGCTTCAGCCCGACTCCGCGTGGTTGTCGGGCTAAAGCCCGACCTACAGGGATCTAACCCTCGCTGGCTAGCACCCACGGCCTCGGCGGAGATCGACTCGATCACCAGCCGGCGTTCCGGCATCAAGAACCCATAGCGCACGCGGTACTGCTCGAGGAACGCCGAGCTCAGTGCCGCGGCATCGCTCGCAACTGACAGCTGCAAAGTGCTGTCCGTACCTTCGTACTTCAGCGAAACCCTGCGCTCGATCGCGATGTCTGCCTCAGGCACGCCCTGCGACAACAACGCATCGCGCGCTTCGCTCACGAGCGCAGCGAAGTGCGGCGCGAGGTCCGCCAATGCGCGATCGTCCAACACGGCCTCGACCGCTCGCTGCTTGATCACGGTTACGTCGGCGAGCCCGATGCCGTAGGCCGACAACACGCCCGCGAGCGGATGGATGAAGACCGTCTGCATCCCGAGCGCGTCCGCCACCAGACACGCATGTTGTCCGGCAGCGCCGCCGAAGCACGACAACGTGTACTCGGTCACGTCGTGCCCACGCTGCACGGAAATCTTCTTGATCGCGTTCGCCATGTTTTCGACGGCGATCCGGATGCAGCCCGCGGCAACGCCCTGCGGATTCTGCGGTACACCCGTCGCACGCTCGATGTCCGCTGCAAGCGTGCGGAATTGCTCGGCGACAACGCCTGCATCCAGTGACGCATCGCCGGCCTGGCCGAACACGGCCGGGAAGAACTCCGGCTGAATCCGGCCGAGCAGCACGTTGCAATCCGTCACGGTCAGCGGACCGCCGCGTCGATACGACGCTGGACCGGGATCGGCACCGGCGGACTCAGGGCCAACTCGCAGCCGGACGCCGTCGAACTGGCAAATCGAGCCGCCGCCGGCTGCAACCGTGTGAATCTGCATCAACGGCGCGCGCAGTCGGACTCCCGCGACTTCAGCGTCGAATGCCCGCTCGTACTCGCCAGCGAAATGCGCGACGTCAGTCGACGTCCCGCCCATGTCGAAGCTGATGATCTTGCTGATTCCCGCCTGCTGTGCCGTGCGCGCGGCACCGACGATGCCGCCGGCGGGACCGGAAAGAATCGCGTCCTTGCCGTGGAACTGTTGCGCATCGGCGAGCCCGCCCGACGATTGCATGAACTGCAACTTCACGCCCGGCAGCTGCGCAGCAACCAGGTTCACGTAGCGGCGGAGTACCGGCGACAAGTACGCATCGACGACAGTCGTATCGCCGCGCGCCACCAGCTTCATCAGCGGGCTGACCTGATGCGAGACCGAAACCTGCACGAAGCCGATGCGTCGCGCGAGCTCTGCCAACTGCAGCTCGTGCTGATGGAAACGATAGCCGTGCAGCAGCGCAATCGCGCACGATCCGATGCCGCGATCGAATGCCGCGCGCAGCTCCCGCTCCGCTTGCTGCAGATCGAGCGGACGAACGACGTCGCCGTGCGCGCCCATGCGTTCGTCGATCTCGACGACTTGCTCGTACAGCATCGATGGCAGCTCGATGTGCCGCACGAACAGCTTCGGACGATGCTGATAGCCAATGCGCAATGCATCGGCGAAGCCGCGGGTGATGGCGAGAACGGTGCGGTCGCCCTTGCGCTCCAGCAGCGCATTGGTCGCGACCGTCGTCCCCATCCGCACGACCTCGATCGCGCCGGACGGGATCGGCTGCTCGCCGACCCCGAGCAGCTCGCGAATTCCCTGAACGGCCGCGTCGCTGTAGCGCCCGGGGTTCTCCGACAGCAGCTTCAGCGTGACGAGCGCGCCATCCGGCTTGCGGCCGACGATATCGGTGAACGTACCGCCGCGATCGATCCAGAATTGCCAGCCGCCGGTCACCGCGAGAGCCGACGCGACACCGCCTCGGCTTGCTCCATCGCGCGCAGCACGTTCTCGCCGGCCAGGAGCTTCAGGTCGTTATCGCTCCAGCCGCGGCGGATCAGCTCCGCGAACAGGTTCGGATACATCGAGACGTCCGACAGCCCCACCGGCCACTGCGTATTACCGTCGAAGTCGCCGCCGAGGCCGATATGCTCGACCCCCGCGACGTCGCGGATGTGCTCGATGTGATCCGCGACCTTGGCGATCGAGGTCGGCGGCATCTTGATCTTGCCGAGCACTTCCTCTTCGATCTTCTCGCGCTCCTCCGGCGTCTTGCCGGTGGCGCGCTTGGTGATTTCCGCCATGGCGGGCAGCTGGATCGCAGCAACGGCCGGATCGATGAAGCCCGCGACGAACGTGACCATCACGACCCCGCCGTTGGTCTTGAGGCGCTTCAAGATCTCGTCGGGCACGTTGCGCGGCACGTTGCAGATCGCGCGCGCCGACGAATGCGAGAAGATCACCGGCGCCTTCGAGACACGCAGCGCATCATCCATCGTGCCGTCGGAAGTGTGCGAGAGATCGACCAGCATGCCGAGCTTGTTCATCTCCAGCACGACCTGCTCACCGAACGGCGTCAGGCCGCCGTGCTCCGGCGGTACCGCCTGCGAATCCGCCCAGCTCGTGTTCACGTTGTGCGTCAACGTCATGTAGCGCACGCCGAGATCGTAGTAGGCGCGCAGCGCGCCGAGCGAGTCCTCGATCGCGTGCCCGCCTTCCATGCCGAGCATCGATGCGATGCGGCCGGCTTTGTGCGCGGCGCGGATCTCAGCCACGGAAGTGGCGAACTGCAGCCGATCCGGATACTGCGCGATGATCCGCCGCGCGATGTCGATCTGCTCGAGCTGCGTGCGCGCGAAGCCGCCGGCAGCCTCGCCAGGGATGTACACGGACCAGAACTGCGCCCCGACGCCGCCCAGCTTGAGGCGAGCGAAGTCGGTCTGGCCGCTCGTCGGCTTGCGCAGGTCGTAGGCCTTGACGTCGCCCGGCGCCTCCTTGTTCGTGCGGACTGCCCACGGCAGGTCGTTGTGACCGTCGACGAGAATCGTCGACTGCAGCAACTTGCGCGCGTGCATGAGAGCGGCGTCTTCGTCGGCGCGTGACGCAGTCGCGATGCCGAGCAAGAGCAAGCCAGACAACAGTGCAGCACCCAGGCGTTCGAGTCTCACAGTTTTTCCTCTCTTCATTGCAGTCGGTCCGCACCGGCGACGAACAGCGAATCCCCCACGTTGGCGGTCTTGCGGCCGTTCACGTAGTCGTCGAGCCACTTCGTCAGCGCCACATCGTCGACCTTCGCAGTATAGAAGTCCGGCCGCGTCAGCACGGTGTGGACGCCGCCGGGCATCGTGTACGTGCGCAGTTTCCGGTTCGACTTGCGCAGGTCGGCAATGTCGGCGCTCAACAGCGGCGCCAGCGACTTCACCTCGTGGCCCAGCTGCGCCAGGAAGAACAGCTGGATCCGATCCTCGATGCTGTTGATCTGCCCCAGCTGCAGGTTGGGCACGGCCGCCGCGCGCTGGTAGAAGTCCTCGAAGTTCGCAGTCTCGACGTCGAGATCGCCATACAAAGGGTCGTGCTTCAGGGCCCGCGTCGCGCCCCACAGCTCGAGCTGCGGCGCGAGGCGATTGGTGCGATAGGCGCCGGCGCCATCGCCCAGCTGCACGACTTGCGCCTTCGGGTAGTGACGCGCGAGCTGAGACGCGAAGATCGGCGATGGAATCGCGCCCGCGCTGCCGCCGCTCACGAAGACCTGCTTCGGCTCGGCGTACTGATGCGTCATCCAGTCCATCACGCGCTGCGCGTTGGCGAGGCCGCGATACGCGATGCTGAGTGACTTGCCGTCACTGGTTTCGAAGCGCTCGGTGCGCACGCCGAGATGAACGTCGGCCGTGCAGTACGGCGCGAACACGATCGTGAACTCGCGCAACGGATTGGCCGGGTTGCTGGCGTCGAGGATGCCGCCCGCCACTGCCTTGTTCAGCCAGGGCCGATCGCCATCGTCTACGGCGTTCTCGAACGTCTTCTGACCGTCCAGGCCGCAGTTGCGGCTGTTCCAGCAGCCGCCGCCGCCCTGGAAATAGATCGCGAGCCGGTGCGGGTCGCCTTCGTGAACGTAGAACTCGTAAGGTGTTGCGTCGGTCGCGCAGCCCGTGCCGTGGCCGCCGGGTATCGTCTTCCATCCGGCAGTATCAGCGGCGGCGGGCTCATCCGCCCACGCGATGCTGCTCGACATGCCGAGGCACAGCAGTGCCGCGAGCCCTGAAACGTTCCTCATCACGTATTTCTCCGCTGCGGCAGTCGACTGTTTGATTATGTGCCGGGCGCCCATTGTAAATGCATTACACGATGTATTGCCTGCTGGGCATTGCCCGCGGGCGACAACAGCGGATGACGTTGCAGGTGGCGGTGGGCATAATCGGTCGGCCCCTCCGATGGGCCGGGCGCACGAGC